>WBZN01002064.1_pt1 | contig 11485 bp, 12 predicted proteins | sample 5204281 | NCBI WGS metagenome assembly WBZN01 (sample SAMN12344347, study PRJNA552823) | activated sludge metagenome | biome: Activated sludge suspended growth; feature: Nitrification reactor; material: Wastewater; isolation source: activated sludge from nitrification reactor of wastewater... | reverse complement strand
GCCATCCCGCGAGACCGCGTGACATCCGACGCACCCCCCGTCCTGTCCGACCTGCGGATAGAACCGCTCCGGCGGCGTGCCCTGCGCCGACATGTCGTGGCGCAGGATCGCCCCCTGGGTCGTGTTCCAGAAGTAGACGCCGCCACGCACCTCCTCGGCCGCGATCCGCAGCGTCTCGGTGCCTTCGATGAACGTGGCCGGCGCCGCGGTCGCCAGTCCGCGCACGCGCACGCTGAGCTCGAGCCCATGCGATCCGCTCGACAGCAGCTTCGTGTGCTCGGCGGCGAACGTGAGCCAGCTCTTCGCGCCGAGCGCCTTGATGTAGGTCTTGAGGGTGACGTAGCCGCCCGACAGCGTGACCTCATACACGTTGTTCGCGGCGGGATCGGTCCAGTGGACATCCATGTCGCCGAGGTTCGGCGGGATGACCGCGCCTGCCGGCGGGTACACGATCGTGAGCGCCTTCGACGAATCGGCGGTCGCCGCCTCGAACAACCCCGGGGCCGCCGGGTCGGCGGTGCCGGTCACCGTCTGATTGACGAACACCTCGAACGGCTTCATGTCGACCAGCCCATCGAAGGTCGCCGTGACGGTGCCCGGACCCGCGACCGCACCGCTGGCTACGAGCGTCGCGTCGGTCACGCCCGCGAGCTCCGGCGGTGACACCGCGAACGCCGCGCTCGCGGTGACGTCGGTCTCGGTACCGTCGGAGGTGATCAGCGTCGCGGTGAGCGCCGGCGCGGCGGCCACCCCATCGGTCCAGTCGATCCGTTGCGCGGACAGCTCGAGCCGGATCGTGGAAGTGAGGTTCCCTCCGCCATCACCGGCGCAACCTCCAGACGACAACAACACGGCGATCGCGAGATGACGAAGCCCCATGCGTGTCTGCTGCAGCAAGCGACATGCCGCCGGGTTCCGGCCGCGTGATGGCTCGGTAGCGCGTGCAAATGCGATCACGACGCGGCGCTGCAGTCAGTTGACCCGGGGCAGTGGACCCGCTGCCGGACGCCAGACCTCGCATTGCCCATCGACCAGATGCCGGTATCAGACCCGCGCACGATCGGCCTGCCTGGCCAGACGAGTTGCCGGCGTCGGAGGCGCCAACTAGTGAGGAGGATTGATCATCTGCGTGGCACGGCCGGTGCTGCGAGCCTAGGCGTGATCCGCCGTGCGCTTGCGTTCGCCGCCCTTGGTCTGGTCTCCGCGTGCACCGAACCCCCGGCAGCCGACGTGGACAACCCGAACGCGGGGCTGCTGCGCGACTTCCTCGATGGCAAGTTCGACGGCGCCGGACACCCGGTCAACGCAAAGGTCGTCGAGGCCGAGACGTTGTGTGCCGGGAGCGGCGTGGTGCACGACGGCGCGATCGAGCTGACGACCACGTGTGACCAGGAGCTCCCCGTGGGAGCGACGGCCGGCCAGCTCACCGTCAACGTCCGCATGCGCGTTCAGGCACACGCCGCGTCCGGGGCGATCGCGACGGTCAACCTGGCCGACGCCGCGGGGACGAGCGTCGGAACCCAGGCGCTCACGGTCTCCCGCCTGCGCGGTCGCTCGAGCTGGATCGATCTGCCGGTGACCGTCGAGCGCGGCGCCGCGCGGATCCAGATCTCGCCCGCACCCGGCGCGGTGATCGAGGTCGACTACGTCGAGGTGTTCCCGACCAGGTTCGGCCTCGTGCTGTCGCCCGGCTCCGGGGTGGTCGCCGATGGCGACAAGCTCACGTTCGAGCTGCCGAAGGCGCGCAAGCTCGAGAAGCTCGAGGCCGATGGCGTCGAGCTCACCGCACGGCTCGACCAGCTGATCCTCGATCACGAGGCGACCCGCACCTCCACGGCGTTCCGCACGCTGATCGAGGTCCGCGTCGCCGACCTCCTGCCCGAGCGCACCGAAATCACCGAGCTGCGCGTCCACGCGGGCAGCGACGCCGCGCGCCTCCAGCTCCGTCGCACGGCCGCGCCCTGCGGCTTCGAAGGTGACGCCGCGGCGGCCACCAAGGTCCTCGTCACCGGCTTCCAGCCGTTCCCCGCGGACGGCTGGCACGACAACGTCTCCGGCGTCGCCGTCACCGCGATGAACCCCGCCGCGATCCACGGGGCTCGCGTGATGCGGCTCGTGCTCCCCGTCGAGTACGACCGCGCCGCCGCGGCGATCGCCGAGACCATCACGCGGTGCCAGCCCGACGTCGTGATCAGCTTCGGACAGGGCGGCGATGCGATCGCGCTCGAGGAGGTCGCCTACAACCTGCAAGACACCGGCGAGATCTCCGGCGGCGTACCCGACAACCGCGGCATCATCCGCGCCGCGCAGCCGATCGATGAGGCCGCACCAGCGACCCGGGACACGCTGCTTCCGCTCCCCGCGATCGAGGCCGCGCTCGAAGCGATCGGCGAGGCACCGCGCCACAGCCGTGACCCCGGCCGCTACATCTGCAACAACGTGATGTTCATCGACATCGCGACCATGCTCGGCGCCGGCCACGGCCGCGCCGGGTTCATCCACCTGCCCTACACGACCTCGTTCGACGACACCGTCCGCGCCCGGTTCGGCAAGGTGGTCGAGGCCGCGATCCAGGCGACCGTCGACGCGCCCTGATCGCGGGTCGTGACAGGCACAGTCACCGGCGACGATCGACGTGCTGCGCTGGCGCGCTCAGAAGTAGTAGCTAGCGCCGATCGTGAGCGAGCCGCCCGATTGCGGACCGCCAGAGGTCGTCGTCACGCCCGCAGGCGGCGTGGCTGCGCCGAACCCGATATCCGGCTGCACCGTGGTCATCGCGGCATGCGGGTCCTCGGCGAGGCCGATGCCGCGGAGCTCGGCCTGGAGCGCGAACGCTGTCCACCGATGCTCGAGGCCGATGCCGATGCTGCCGTGCGGACGGGTCAGCGGATCGCGCTGTTCCTGGGTCGAGCCCTTGGGCGCCACGACGGTCGCGCCGAGGCCCGCCATCAGCCACCAGTTCCAGGGCGCCTCGGGGCGGAACCGATACCGCGCGCCCAGGGTCGCGCTGTTCATCGCGAGATCGCCGTCGCTGCCATCCTCGTACTTCTGTGCCCCACCGGCGAGCGCCAGCTCGAGCTCGAGGTGGTGGGTCGCGCGATAGCGGACCGAGAGCTGCGCCATCGCGAACTGCGTCTTCGCGTCGGGATTGGCTTGGGGTGCGAGCGCGAGCGAACCGACCGCGAGCCCCACCGCCCAGCGCCGAGCCATCACCGCGGCACCCGCCGGGCAGGCGCTGGGATCCTGCGCGATCGGCTGCGGTGAGCTCGGTTGCATCTCACCCGGCGCCTGCGCATGTGCGGTGGCGGTGGCGAGCAGCGGGGCCATGGCGAGAACCAGCAGCCGTGGGGACATGACCTCCATGATTCCACGAGACGTGCCACGCCAAGCTGGCAAAACGACACGAACGGTTCGTCTCCAGAACCAACACTCGACACCGTGATTGTCGCGGCTTCCTACACTAGGATGGCGGTGTGGCAGACGTGGTGGCAGGTCGGACCTTTGCCATTGGAGACATCCACGGCGATCTCGAGGCCCTCAAGACGCTGTTCTCGCGTCTGCCGCCGATGACCGCCGCGGACACGATCGTGTTCCTCGGTGACTACGTCGACCGAGGTCCCGACTCCGCCGGTGTGGTCGCCGAGGTGCGCAAGATCATCGCCGCCGGCCCCGCCAAGGTGATCGCGCTGCGGGGGAATCACGAGGACGCCTGGCTGCAGGTCGTCGACAAGGGCTGGCCGGAGTTCCTGCTGCCCCGCGGCAACGGCTGCCTCGAGTGTTATCGCTCGTTCCGTGGGCTCCCGGTTCCCGAGGAGGAGGAGTCGCCTACGACCGCGGAGATGGCATCGATGCTCGACGGCTCGTTCCTCCCGGACGACGTCGTCACGTGGATGCGCGGCCTGCCGTACTTCTACGAGGACGAGCACGCGATCTACGTCCACGCCGGGATCCGGCGCACCAACAACATGTTTCCGCATCCGTCGGAGGTTCAGCCGCCGCGCGCGCTGCTCTGGCTGCGCGACCGCGATTTCTTCGAGAACTATCGCGGCAAGCTCGTCGTGTTCGGTCACACGACCACGCGCACGCTGCCGAACGAGCTGTCGACGCACACGCCCGACGATCCGACGGACATGTGGGCCGGGCCCGCGTGTATCGGCCTCGATACCGCCTGCGGCAAGGGCGGCTTTCTGACCGCGTTCGAGCTGCCGGGACGCACGGTGTTCGAGACTCGCGGCTAGCGGTGAACGGCCCACTCGCCGGCGCCGAACACGGCAGCCCCCACCGGGATCCCGAACATCGCGCGAGCTTACGTCTTGCTCGGGAGATACGCGCGAGGGAGCGGGGCCTGCAGAAACTGCCGCCGGCGGCGGCGCTGACCGAACCGCTGCAGCCCGAGCAAGGTCCCGAACCCCGCGAACACACCACTGGTCGCGATCACCCAACCAAAGCCCAGCAACGGCAGGCCCACGCCCGTCGCCGTGATCACGAGCATCCCACCGAGCACCGGCAGCACGATGTCGCTCGCGTGTCGCCGGATCCACACGTCGTACGCGGCCTCGCAGTCGCGACACCACCCCTTCGGGGAGGTCTCACCATCGGCGTTGCACCGCGTACACCGCATCGCGGAAGCGTAGCGGGCATCGCTCCCGGACGCACGCGCCTGGATGGCTCGGCGCTTGTTGTCGAACTGGATGGCTATCGCGAGCCGAGGTCGCGCGCGCTCACCGTGTCCAGCAGCGACAGCTCGTAGAGCGTCGCGGTGGGCTCGAACATCAGGGTCCCCGAGCCACCGGGGACGAACAGCCGCTGGCCGATCACCGCGCCCTGGGTGCCCGCGCGCTCGATCGGCAGCGGCGGCACCGCCGTCCATACGTCCCGGACCGGATCGTAGCGCTCCACGACGTGAAGCGCCGCACCACCGGACTCACCGCCAGCGCAGACGAGCTGCCCGAGCGCCACCCCGTACGCACAACCGCCGCGGGGCGTCGGCATCGGCGTGCGAGGCATCCAGGTCGTGGTGCCCAGCGGCAGCGCGAGCACCTCGTCGAGCGGCTGCGTCGCGTCGAGGGTCGCGAGCCCACCGGCGATGATCAGCGTGCCATCCCCCATCCTCATCACGGCAGGATGCGAGCGCGGCGAAGGCAGCTCCGGCAGCGTCGACCACGTGTCCGTCGCGAAGTTGTAGTCGAGGCAGGTCTTGACCGCGGCGGTCGTCGTCGCTCCACCGAGCAGGTAGATGTGCGGCGGCGAGATCACGATCCCCGCCGCGCCGCGCTCCTGTCCCGCGGGCATCGGCGCGAGCGGGCGCCACGCGAGCGACGTCTCGGTATCGAGCGCGTACGAATCGCCGCGCGCGGTGTACTGCGTGCCCTCGAGCCCGCCGAGCAGGTACAGCGTCGTACCCACGCCCACGAGGTTGAGGTGCGTCCAGGGTTCCGGCGCCGGTGTCTCGGGGAGCGGGCTCCACGTCCGTTGCGCCGGATCGTCGCTCGCGTCGAGCACGTAGACCGTCCGCGTGATCGCCAGGCCCCCCTGAATATTGGATTCGAAGCCTCCCGCGATCACGAGCCGTTGACCGAGCGCGGTGACGCCGGGCTCGAGCCGCGGACCGGGAAGCGCGGGCCCGAGCGACCACGGCGAGACCGGCGCATCCAGCGGCTCCAGCGGTGACGAGCACGCGGCGAGCGCGACCAGACATGTGAGCGTACGCGGCAACGCCTGCGAGTCTAGACCGAGTCGAGCCGCCGTGCGCCGATCGTGGATTCGTTCAACGTCCGGTGCAACCATCGCGACGCCTGATGCCAGGCCGCGTCCGCCGCCGCCGCGTGGTAGGTCGGTGCGCGATCGTGACTGTGAAAGCCGTGGTTCGCGCCGGGGTGGACGATGACCTCGTGACTCGCCGGCGAGGCCGCGAGCGCGGCGCGCACGAGCTCGACGTCTTCGGGCGGGATTCCCTCGTCGATCCCGCCGAAATGGATCTGGGTCGGCACGCGAAGCTCCGGCAGGCGAGCGAGGATCGGCGTCAGCTTGAAGTTCGGCCGCGGGCGCACGAGCATGCCGGGATAGAACGAGACCGCGGCCTCGATCGGGATGGTGAGCCCGGCCAGGATGGCGACGAAGCCGCCCATGCAGAACCCGATGACCCCGATGCGCTGCGGTGCGACCCCAGCCTGCGACCGCAGCGCGCTGACCGCGACGCTCGCATCGTGCTGGAGCTGATCGTTCTCGAGCGACGCGAGCAGCTCGAGCACCTTCGGCCGGTTGTCATACGCGACCTCGAGGTGCGTCCCCTCGCGATGGAACAGCTCGGGAGCGAGCGCGACGAAGCCGTCCTCCGCGAGCCGGTCACACACGCTGCGAACGTACGGATTGACGCCGAACGCCTCCTGCATCACGACGACGCCGGGATACGGGCCGGCGCCATCCGGGCGTGCGAGGTAGGCGTGCATCGGACCGTCGTCGGTCGGCAGGGTGAGCCACTTCGTCTCCATGCGCGGAGCTTCGCCGATACCGCGCGGTTCGCTCAATCTCGATCACCGCCTTTGCTGGAGGGCCGCATCGCGCCAGGCCCAGCGCTCCGGCGCTGAATCACCGCTGATCGATCGGCGGGTAGGCACCACCACCGAGCGACGGCAGCCCGCTACCCGCGGCGGCGCCCGGCGACGCGGAGGTCAGGGTGGTCGCCGGTGGTCCGCCCGCGTCAGAGGAGCCGCCGAGCACCAGCTGACTGAACTTGTAGCCGATCAGCGCCCACGTCGTGCCGTAGACCAGGACCATCGCGCCCGCGACGCGCCCGAGCTCACCCGAGCTGCCCTTCGCGAACAGCGCCTGGAACGCGATGATCAGCGAGATGAAGCCGAACAGACCGCTGACGATCAGGTTGTAGCCGAGGAACAGCCGGCGCACGCCGGTGAGCCGCTCGTCATTGGTCTTGCGGAGCAGCGAGCGGTGGGCGGCGAGCACGATCAGGGCGGGCACCAGCAGGCCGAACGCGACGCGGTAGAACGAGCCCTTGAAGTCCGATGGAACGTTGCTGATCATCGCCCACAACAGGACCGTGCCCGCCCCGAGCGCGAGCTGGAACGCCATCATCGCGAAGTAGTGCAGCGCGAACTTGATGCCGAGCTGGCTGTCGGCCAGCGGCTCGCGATGTGCGCGCCACCGCGCGATCATGTACAGCACGATCGGGGCGAACACGGTCATCGTCACCATCGACGCCACGACCAACGTCAACGGGCCGGAGAACGCCCTCATGAGGAACATCGAGCTGTCCATGTCGTCCATCGCGTGACGGTAACGACAATATCCAGGGCTTTCCAGGTGGAGGCCAGACGTTCGCGCCGCCGAGCGGCGAACCGCACCTCGCCGAACGTGCTCGACAGGCGCCGGGCCGGGCCGGGCCGGGCGGCTCATTCATTGCGATCAGGTCGTCACCCGGACGCGCAGTAACGCGGTCTCACTCCCACGCGGTGCAGCGCGAGATCTCCTTGTGGAGGGATCGTGGCCCGTCGTCGCGCTGGTGGCGCACGCTCCGCGCCCGCGTGTAGCTCGCGCACGCGGCGGTCGTCAGACTGCACTGGCGCTCCGGCATCCAGCCGACCACCTCGTGCAGGTCGGTGCCTTTGATGCGCGCCCCGTAGCCGCTGCCGTGAAGCTCCGTGTAGCAGTAGGCCACGGGGGATGACTGGCAGCGCGCGAACACCACGGGATTCGCAGCGACCTTCTCGTCGCACTCGCGCCGGGTCCGAAAGCACGGCTTGTAGGCGGGGGAGTTCGAGCTCGACGTGCAGAACCAACCCACGCCGGCAGGCTTGAGCTTCGGGTCGGCGGGCCGGCCGTCTTCCTCGGTCGGGACGTCGCCTGTGGTGCCGACGTCGCCGACCGTGGGTGGCGGCGTGGTGCTGTTGGTGGCTGGCCGGTCGGTCACCGGAGGCGTCGCGGTTCTGGACGACGGTCCGCTGGCACATGCGCCGAACAAGACGATCAACAAGCGAACCCTCATCGCAAGGTTGTATCGCATCGTGTCGGCCGGTGAGATGCGCAGCCGTGCGAGTCGCACGACTCAGCGGCTGCGCGGTTCGCGTTGCGCCGCGTGGTCTGGGCAGGCAAGACGGGGCCCGGCGCGCACGAACCACAGGTCATCCGACCTGACACAGACGCTCAGCCGGCGTTGCGCAGGCTGCGAAACGTGGCGAGCGCCCACGCCTCGTCGGTCACCCCGCCCTTACACGTCAGGATCGCCACGTTCGGGGTGGCCGTCATGATGCCGTGGACGATGTGGATCTCGCCATCATCGTATGCCTCGGCGCGCCCGCATCGCCGGCCGTCGTCGAGCCGGGCGATCACGGGATGCGTCTCGGGGGCAACGGCGAGCAGCGCCTCGGAGCTCTGCGCGTCGGCGATGGTCACGCTCGAGAACTCGATCACGCGATCGCCATCGGTCGCCCAGTACCGGTCTCCGTTGTCCTCCCAGGATCCGACGAACGCACCCGGCAGCTCGAGGGTCCAGCCTCCGGAGAGCTCGATCTCCATCTGGTGGCGGCGATAGCCGATCGTCGGCACGAGCCCGCTCGCGCGGGTGCGCACCTCCGCGGCACGCTTGTTGTCCTCGCCGACCCACTCGAGCAGCTCGGCCCACTCGGCCCACGGCAGCTCGAGCGAGCGGTCGGCACGCCAGGCCGCACGCAGCTCGAGGTCCACCCGCTCCATCAGCTCGCGCTCCGCACGATCGAGCGGCTCGCGCCACGGCACCTCGTGCCACATCGCGAGCAACGCACGCGACCGCTCCACGTGACCTGGCGCGTCGTCCCACCACGCGAACGCATCGGCACCGCGCATCGGCTCGGCGATCACCGCGTCACGCCACGCAGGATCGCGCGGCCCCATCGCGGTCAACACCGCCGCGTCGATCACGAAGCTCCGCTGCGCGGGCATCCCGATCCGCGTCGCGCCTGCCGCCAGCTCCGCGGCGAGCCACGCGGTCAGCGAGCGCCGTGGATCCTCCGAGCCGTCCTCGCCCCACTCGTACTCGAGCTCCTCGAGGATCGGCGCGACCCGCGCGAACACCTCGGCGTGATACGCGGGGCCGACCGCGCCGGTCTCCGCGCGAAGCTCGAGATCGCCATCGGGCAGCACCGAGATCAGGACCGGCGACGCCGCCGGATGCAGGTCGAGCGTCACCCGCTTCGGCGAGGCATCGGTGACCCGCTCCTTGAGCATCCGCCGGGCGAGCCGCGCCAGCCGGTCTCCGACCTCACGCGCATCAGGCGCCTTGCCGAACAGCGACCGGAGGCCGCGCTTGGCGCGGCGTGAGTGCGCGCGCCGCTCGATCATGAAACCCACCGAGCTGACCGTACGCCAAACCAATGACGTGCCAGGGGGACCCCGGGGGATTTCTGGCGAGCCCCGAGCAGGGCGCCGCCGAGATCGCCGGGGCGGCCACCGCCGGACAAGCGCCGCGAGGCTCCGGTTCTCGGCGGCCTGCTAAGCTCGCCCGACGTGTTGCTCCCTGGGTTCCGGATCGACTGGTCAACGCCGCAGGGCGAGCTGACGGCCCTCGAGCCGCGGCTCGATGAAGTGTGCGACCACGTCGCGGTGCTCGCGGCCGCCTACAATGATCCGCAGAACGCGCCGCTGCTCGGGCACGCGATGACGATCTCCGAGTCCGAGGTGCTCGATCACTACGAGTCGCTGCTCGACCAGGGCGCGCGGCCGTTCCTGCTGTACTGCGATGGCAGGCTCTCGGGCGATGGCGACGTGCGCGGGATTCATGACGGCGCCGCGGAGTTTGCCTTCCTGATCGCCGCGCCCGAGGCCCAGGGCAAAGGGCTCGGGACGCGATTTGCCACGATGATCCACGCGTTCGCCTTCCTCCACCTGCCGATCGCCCGGATGTACGTGTCGGTCGTTCCATCGAACACCGCCTCGCGCCGGGTGTTCGAGAAGCTGGGCTACGAGGTCGACACGTCGGCCGCGGCACGGGCCTACGCGGACGCCGGCGACGTCGTCATGGCGATCGACCGCGCGACATTCGAACGCATGCACGCCACGGCCATGGCGGACATCCAGATCGCGATGAGATAGTCCACGCATGGTCCTTGCCTCGCAGGTGCTCACCGGGCTGGTCGCGGCCCTGCACGTCTACTTCCTGGTGCTCGAGATGTTCCTGTGGGCCACGCCGTTCGGCCAGAAGACGTTCAAGCGCACCGCCGCCGAGCAAGAGGCGTCGAAGGCGCTCGCGGCGAACCAGGGCCTGTACAACGGCTTCCTCGTCGCCGGCCTGGTGTGGTCGTACTGCGCCGAGGGCCCGATGGCGTACCAGCTCCGCGTGTTCTTCCTCGTGTGCGTCGTGATCGCCGGGCTGTACGGCGCGGCGACGGCCGCCAAGCAGATCTTGTTCGTGCAGGCGCTCCCCGCGGCCGCGGCCCTCGCGGTCACGCTCGCCGCGCGCTACGCGTGATTGCCGGGTTCTGCCCGCTGGTGACATCCGTCGAAGGTTCACCGCTCGGCGGCCGCAAGTCCGCGTGGCCACATGCCGCAGGCACCGGCATCCCGCTCGCATCCGGGAGGAGGCATGTGGCTCGTGCTTCTCCTCGTCGGCATCGTGGCGCTCCTCGTGCTCGTCTACCTGCTGTGCTACGGCGGATACGGCGGCCCGATCGACTGGCTGATGACCACCCGCCGGCACGGCCGCCGCGATCGGCCCACGGTCGCGCTCACGTTCGATGACGGGCCCGATCCGGTCCACACGCCCGCGCTCCTCGACGTGCTCTCCGAGCTCGATGCCAAGGCGACGTTCTTCCTGATCGGCGAGGGCGTGGCCGCGAACCCGAGCATCGCGCACCGGATCGCGCGCGAGGGGCACGAGCTCGGCAATCACACGTACTGCCATCGCTACCTGCCGCTCGCCAGCACGAAGAGCGTCGAGCGCGAGCTGGTGACGACCGATCAGGCGATCGAGCAGGCGACCGGCATCGTGCCGGCGATCGCGCGGCCACCGTGGGGCGGACGCTCGCCGTGGACCGTGCGCGCGTTCGCCCGGCTGGCGAAGCAGCTCGTGACGTGGGACGTCAACAGCTACGACTGGAAGGGCAAGTCGGAGCGCGAGGTGATCGAGCGGGTGCTCGACCGGACGCGCGCCGGCAGCATCATCCTGATGCACGAGGCACGCAAAGACGGGGCGACGACCGTGGAGATCGTTCGCAAGCTGGTGCCCGCGCTCCGGGCGCGCGGCTTCGAGCTGGTCACCGTCAGCGCCGTGACCGCGTGACCGGCGGCGCGAACCCCGGCGCGACAGGTTCGTACCTACGAAGAACTCGCCTCGTCCTCCTGTTGTCGCAGGCGCACCCACGGCGAGCGCCGGGGCACGCAGCTTGCTCTGTCCTCACCATGGAGGATCCGATGGCATCGAAGACCAGGCAACCGCCGGGCACGGAGCGCGCCCGCGACGAGCAACGAGATCATGCTGGCCCGCAGTACGGCGGTG
>WBZN01002063.1_pt1 | contig 11490 bp, 6 predicted proteins | sample 5204281 | NCBI WGS metagenome assembly WBZN01 (sample SAMN12344347, study PRJNA552823) | activated sludge metagenome | biome: Activated sludge suspended growth; feature: Nitrification reactor; material: Wastewater; isolation source: activated sludge from nitrification reactor of wastewater treatment... | reverse complement strand
TCTGCGGCCGGTCGAGCAGGATCGGATATCCCGAACGGTTCGACTCGTACACCTGCTCGTCCTGCACCACCCAGCCCAGCTGCGTCAGATTCAGGCGCGACGACACGGTGCTCGCGAGCGTCTCGACCATCGGCTTGATCGCCGACTGAAAGCTCTGCTCGACACCGTTGAACATGTTGAGCACGTAGTGCACCCGGAACGACTCCAGCATCTCCGTGATGACGTCGAGAATCGGATGGCGGCCGAACGCCTCTTCGAGCTGCTGCACGAAGGCGTCGAGATTCGGCAGCTCCGGATCGTAGACGTCCTCGACGCGGTCGAGCAGCTCGTTGACGAAGCGCTCGTAGCGCGACATCCCGTCGCGCTGGTAGAACGGCGAATCCTTCGCGAACAGGATGCGCAGCGAGCGGAAGAGGATCGCCTTCACGATGTCGGCCGCCGACGCCGTCGCCGCCGGATGATGCGGCGTGAACACCAGCACGCCGGAGTTCGTGAACGGCAGGAAATCCACCACATTGGGATCGAGGCCGGCGCGCAGGTCGAGCACCACATAGTCGGCCGGGAGCTGATTGATCTCTTGCGCCAGCCGCCGGCGGAACTCCGCCGTGGGATTCGCGAGATCCTCGATGAAGTGCCGCGGCGAGGCGATGAACCCGAAATTGCGAAATTCGCGCCGCGGATCGTGCGCCTCGTCGAGCCGCGTGATGCACTGGGCGAGCGGCACCTGCTGACGCTTGAAGTGATAGAGATCGCGCTCGATCGGAACGTTGAGCACCGAACGCACCGACGACGTGCCGGTGTCGAGATCGACCAGCACGGTCGTTCCGGAGCGCGCCAGGCCGAGGGCGAAGTTCACCGCGAAGGTGGTCTTCCCCACCCCGCCCTTACCGGACGCCACCGGTATAATCCGTCGCGGCATTCGCGCGCAGCTTACCGCAATCACATCGCGCCACCTTTCATGCACGACGGTCGATACGACCGCACCGGCGCGCACGAGGAACCCGTCCTGCCGACCGACCCGCACAGCTGCGCACGACCCGATCAGGCGCGCGTCACGCACCTGGCGCTCGACCTCACCGTCGACTTCGACCGCCACATCCTGTTCGGCGTCGCCACGCTCACACTCGCGTGCGTTCCGGCGGCGCGCGAGCTGCGTCTCGACACTCGCGACCTCGACATCGCGGCGATCCACCTCGACGACGACGACCAGCCCGCGGCCTGGACGCACGAGGACGAGCGTCTTCACCTCGGGCGCGCGCTCTCGATTCCGCTGCGTGCCGACTGCCGCAGCGTGCGCATCCGTTACGCCACGCGCCCCGGTGCGGCGGCGCTCCAGTGGCTGACGCCGGCCCAGACCGGCAGCGAGCAGCCGTTCCTGTTCTCGCAGTCGCAGGCGATCCTGGCCCGCACCTGGGTTCCCTGCCAGGACACACCGGGCGTGCGGATGACGTATGAGGCCACGCTGCGCGTGCCGCGTCACCTGCTGGCGCTGATGAGCGCGGAGAATCCGACCGCGCTCGAGCCCGACGGCGTGTACCGATTCCGCCTCGATCGCCCGGTGCCCTCGTATCTACTGGCGGTCGCCGTCGGCGATCTCCGCTTCCGGGCTCTCGGTCCGCGCACCGGCGTCTACGGCCAGCCGGGCGTGGTCGACCGCGCCGCCTGGGAGTTCGCCGAGACCGAAGGGATGGTCACCGCGGCGGAGAACCTCTTCGGAGCGTATCGCTGGGGTCGCTTCGACCTGCTCGTTCTGCCGCCGAGCTTCCCCTTCGGCGGCATGGAGAATCCCCGGCTCACCTTCGCCACGCCCACCCTGCTCGCCGGCGATCGCTCACTGGTTTCGGTCATCGCGCACGAGCTCGCCCACTCGTGGTCCGGCAACCTGGTCACCAACGCGACCTGGAACGACTTCTGGCTGAACGAGGGCTTCACCAACTACTTCGAGAGCCGGATCATGGAGACTCTGCATGGGCGCGAGCGCAGCGAGCTCCAGGCGGCGCTGCAGCTGCACAGCCTGCGCCGCACCGTTGCGGAGATGGGGACCGACAACCCCGACACCCGCCTGCACGTCGATCTCTCCGAGCGCGATCCCGACGACGGGGTGAACGACATCGCCTACGAGAAGGGATTCTTCTTCGTGCGCATGCTCGAGCAGCGCGCCGGACGCGAGCGTTTCGATTCCTTCCTGCGGGAGTATTTCGACCACTTCGCCTTTCAGTCGATCGACACCGACCGCTTCGTGCGCCATCTGCGCGCCCGGCTCCTGGACGCCGATCCCGAGCTGGCCGCGAGCGCGCGCATCGCCGATTGGATCGAGCGCCCCGGGCTGCCCGCCGATCTGCGCGAGCCGCAGACCGCGGCGCTCGAGCAGGTCGCCGGCGAGGCCGCCAGACTCGAGGCGGGAACGCGCCCCGAGGATCTCGCCACCGCGGGCTGGATCACGCAGCAGTGGCTGCTCTTTCTGGACGCCTTGGCGCCGGGCCTCGATGCGCCGCGCATGACGGAGCTCGACCGGGCCTTCGGCATCTCGGCGAGCGGCAACGCGGAGCTGCTCGCCACGTGGCTCCGGCTGGCGATCCGCCACCAATACCGCGCTGCCGATCCCGTGCTCGAGCGCTTCCTCACCAGCGTCGGGCGGCGCAAGCTCATCGTGCCGTTGTACAAAGAGCTTGCAACCTCGACCGCGGGCCTGGCGCGGGCCCGCTCGATCTATCGCCAAGCTCGTCCGGGCCTGCACGCGCTCGCCGTCGGCACCCTCGACGAGCTGCTCGGCGCGCCAACCGAAGCCTAGGAGCGCCGATGCGAAGCCACGCAGACTCGGGCGACCACCGCGCGACCGCAAACGGCGCGGCGCTCACGAGCGCTGCCCCTGGGAGCGCCCCGTGAGCACACCGACCCTGCTCGACCGCGCCGCGGCGATCGCCGCGGCCTTCACGCCGGGCGCACCGGCCGCCGCCGCGGCGCGGCACGGCAACGGCCACATTCACGACTCGTTCGCGGTCACCCTGGCGCCCTCCGCCGGCCGGCGCCGCATCCTCCTGCAGCGCCTCAATACGCGGGTCTTCCCCGACGTCGAGAGCATGCAGGAGAACATCGTTCGCGTGACCTCGCACCTGCGCCGACGGCTGGCCGCGGCGGGCGAAAATCGCGACGGCCGCCGCGTCCTGACGCCCGTGCCGGCGTGCGGAGGCGGCTGGCTCGTCCGCGACGACGAGGGCGGTGTCTGGCGCGCCTACGACTTCGTGGAGCGCTGCTTCGCGATCGAGAGCGTCGCGACCCCGGAGCAGGCCCGTCTCGCCGCGCACGCCTTCGCCGGCTTTCAGCGCCTGCTCGCGGACTACGACGGTCCGCCGCTGCGCGAGACGCTGCCCGAGTTTCACGACACGCCGGCGCGCCTGCGCCGCCTCGATCTCGCGGTCGCGGCCGACGCCTGCGGCCGCGTCGCCGCGGCGCGCGCCGAGATCCAAGCCGTCGCCGCGCAACGAGTACTGGCGGACTCGCTGCTCGCCCTGCGGCGGGCCGGACGGCTGCCGGAACGGATCGTGCACAACGACACCAAGATCAACAATCTGCTGCTCGACGACGCCACCGGGCAGGCGCTGTGCGTGGTCGATCTCGACACGGTCATGCCCGGTCTCGCGCTCTACGACTTCGGCGATCTCGTCCGCACCACCGCGGCCGAGCGCCCGGAAGACGAGCCGGACGTCGCCGCGGTCCACGCCCGGCCCGACTTCGTCGTGGCGGCCGCGGCGGGTTGGATCGAGGGAGCCGCCGAGACCCTGCTGCCGGTCGAACGCGAGCATCTGGTCATCGCGGCGCGACTCCTCAGCTTCGAATGCGGCGTGCGCTTCCTCACCGACTATCTGCAGGGCGACACGTACTTCCGCATCCATCGTCCGCACCAGAACCTCGACCGCTGTCGCACGCAGCTTGCGTTGGAGCGCTCGCTCGCGGCTCAGCAGGGCACGCTGGAAGCCAGGATCCGCGCGCTCTGACTGCGAGGAAAGCGACCTCGGCTCTCGACTCGTCGAAGCCGGTCCGCGGCACCGGTCCAAAGGAGCCGCCGCTCCCCCAACCGCAGCATCGCGCGAGCGGGGGCGAGGCCGGCCTAGCGGCTATAGGGACAGGACGATCTTGCCGGCCGCCCCGCCCCGCGCGAGCGCTTCGTAGGCTGCGGCGATCTCCGCGAACGGCAGCACTCGATCGACGACCGGTACGAGGCGCCCGTCCGCCAGGCGTGGCAATCCGAACGCGGCGAACTCGCGGACCAGCGACGCCTTCTCCTCCCGGGATCTTGGTCGCAGCACGGAGCCGATGAGACGCACCCGCCGGCTCATTAGGTCATAAAGCTCGAGCTCCGCCGTGCGCCCGGCCAGCAGGCCCACCAGGACGAGCCGTCCGCCCACCGCGAGACTCTTGACGAGTGCGCCGAGGAAGCGGCCGCCGACGAGGTCGAAGACGAGATCGACGCCGCGCCCGCCGGTGAGGCGCCGCAACCCGTCCACCAACTGCTCGTCCAGCGCCGCGACTTCCGCGGCGCCGAGCGCCCGCACGGCCTCCAACCGCTCGCGCGACCGCCCGGCCGCGATCACGCGCGCGCCCAACTGGGCGGCGATCTCGACCGCCATCGTTCCCATGCCGCCGGTCGCCCCCGTCACGAGGACCGTCTCACCCCGTCGCAGGCCGCCTTCCGCCACGAGGTTCGTCCAAGCCGTGAGACAAGCCTCGGGCAGCGCCGCGCCCTGTTCGAACGAGAGATTTTCCGGGAGCGGCATCACCTGACCGGCCGGGACGGCGACCCGACTCGCATGACCGCCGCCGCCGAGGAGCGCCATCACTCGCTCGCCCACGCGCAATCCGCTGACGCCATCCCCCAGCCCCGCCACGACGCCGGCGCATTCAAGACCCGGCACGGCGCTCTCTCCGGCCGGCGGCGGATAGCGGCCGTGCACCTGCAGCAGGTCGGCGTGATTGAGGGCCGTCGCCCGTACGTCGACCAACAGCTCTCCCGGTCCGGGCCGCGGATCCGGCGCGTCTCCCACGGACAGCTGCGGCGCCTGAGCGGTGCCACGAACCTGCAATGCCCTCATGCCTACTCCTTCCCGTGCTCTCCGATCTCGCGGATCGTTACTCCATCTACAAGCCGTGCTTCCTGCAGAGCGCCGTCCAATCGGGCCGATCGAAGTGCAACCCGCGCAACTGCGCGACCAGCGGCGCCGCTTCGGCGGTCCGCTCGAGCTCCATCAACGCTTCGGACCAGGGCACGAGCAAGCGCCAATAGCGTACCGGCTGGCGGCCACGCCCGCCGAGCGCGATCACGTGCTCGCGCGCGCGCCGCGCTTCGTCCGCGATTCCCAGCGCCGCCGCGGCCCGTCCGTGCAAGACCTCGGCCGCCATGAGCTGCGCCAGGGCCAGCTCGCCGGTCGTCTCGGCCGCCAGCGGCTCGACCACCGTAACCGCGCGCTCGAGCGCCCCTCGTGCATCGGCGCTGCCCGCGGTCGCCCGCGCGACCGCCGTACGCATGCGGCAGACCGCCAACTGCAAGCGCCAATCGGCGCTCGCCGGATCCGACGCGCTCAGCGCCTCGACGATCTCGCAGGCCTCGCGCAGGGCGCGCGACGCCTCGGCCGCGCGTCCGCCCGCGACGTCGAGGTCGTGAATCGCCAGCCGGAACACGGCCCGCCAACGGCGCAGCTCGGCGTTCTGCGGGTCCTTCGCCGACAGCTCGTCCATGGTCGCGCCGCCGCTCGCGTACAGCCGCGCCGCCTCCGCGGCCGAGCCGAAGTGACCGAGCACGTTGGCGAGCAGTCCCTGCGCCACCGCCACGTCCTGCCGCAGCTCGGAGTCGGCCGGCTCGGCCGCCGAGAGCCGCTCGAAGATCTCCAAATGCTCGCGGCGGTGCCGGCGCGAGGCTTCGAGATCGCCCTGACGCTCCAGCGCGACGGCCACGAAAGCGTGCGTGTTGGCGAGCGCCTCCTTCGGCCAGCGCTGCTCGGGTCGCGCCGCGACCAGCCGCTGCTGATCGGCGATGCTGCGTTCGTACAAGGCCAGCGCACCCGCGAGATCGCCGGCCTGTTCGCGCACGGTGCCGAGGTCGTGCTCCGCATTCGCCCGCAGTCCCAAGGCCCGCCAGTTCGCCGGCGCGCGCGCCGTCATCTGTTCGGCGATCTGCAGGAAGCGGCTCCACTGGACGTCGGCCGCCGCGGTCTCGGTCTGGTCGTAGTGCACCTGGCCGACCTCCTCGTAGCCGTTCGCCAGCTGTTCCATCAGCCCGTCGTCGCCCGGATGCTCCCGCAACGCCTGCTCGGCGAGCTCGGTGCCGCGCCGGAACGCCGTCAGCGCGGCGCCGTTGTTCCCCTGCAGCCGGCGCACCTCGCCCACCTGGAGGATGGTCTGCACGCGGCGCGCGAGATCCGCCGTCGACAGGCTGGACTCCGGCACGCTATCGAAGTACGCCAACGCCCGGTCGTCGACGCCTTCGAGCAGGTCGAGGCGTCCGACCGCGGTGAGCTTCTCGCGCAGGTCGTTGAGCATGAAGTCGATCAGCCCCTCGGCCTGTTGGCGCCGCGTCTCGGCGTCGAGGCGGGCGCGCGACGAAACGTACGCCAGGCGCCCGACGATCGCGAGCATCGCCAGCAGGACGACGAAGGCGCTGCCCGTCGCCAAGGCGCGCAGCCGCCGACGGCGCTCGCGCTGCGGCTTCTCGCCAATCCAGCGCAGGCGCTCGACGACCGCGTCGGCCGGCGGGCGGCGCCGCGGATCGAGACTCTCGAGGTCGCGCAGGAGCAGCGCGAGGTCGGCGTCCAGGCCGATGATCGGACGGGTCTCGGCGCGCGCCACGCGCCACATCAGCTCTTCGTCCTCCGCCGGCGCGTACGCCGGCTCGCCGGTGAGCAGCTCCTGCAGGAGCACGCCCAGCGAGTACAAGTCGCTCGCCTCGTCCACCGTGCCGCCGGTAGCCTGCTCCGGGCTCATCGCGGTGATCGTGCCCATCACGTGGCCGCGCAGCGTGAGCGCCGCGTCGCGCGCCGGAGCGAGGCGCGACGTCGGCATCGACGCGGGACCGGCCGGGCGCAGCCCCAGCGCTACGCCGACCCGCTCGGTCGCCGGACCCTCGCGATAAGCCGCAGGCGAACACTCCAGGGGCTCCTCCGGCGGCTCCGGCTCCTCGTCCGCCAGCGAGCGGGCGATCCCGAAGTCCAGGATCTTGATGCGCTCCTCGGGCGTGACCATGATGTTCTCGGCCTTGAGGTCGCGATGCACGACGCGCTCGCGATGCGCCGCGGCAAGAGCGGTAGCGATCTCGATCGCCAGGGCGAGACGGCGCTCCAACGACGGCGCCTCCTCGATGAAACGGCGCAGCGTGCGTCCGGGCACGAATTCCAGGATCAGAAAGTCGGCGCCGCCGCTCGCCACGAGGTCGTACACCTGGCAGATTCCGGGGTGGCCGATGCGCGACAGCAGGCGCGCCTCGCGCAGGAACCGTTCGCGCTGGCGCCCGCTCAGGCGCTGATCGGCCTGCAGAGTCTTGACCGCGACGCGCCGCTCTAGCTTCTGATCGAAGCCGAGATAGACCTCGCCCATGCCCCCGGCGCCGAGGCGGGAGTCGATGCGAATGCTGCCGACCGTGGTGCCGATCCAACCCGGTTCGCGCTCGCCTGCATCGAGCGTCATGACGCGGCAGGGTATCACCGGCGGCCCCGTGGGCCGGGCCCGAAGTGCGAGAGACGCTCGAGCCTTGGGCAGTTGCCGACCGGCCCGAGCTCGATCCAAAACGCGAGCGGGGCGGCCCGGAAGGACCGCCCCGCCCAGTACGCCGTGAAGCCCGCGCCCGCGGTCAGCGAGCGACGACCGCTTCCCGGACGGGCGTCGTTGCCGTCGCCGTCTTGAGCTTCTCCGGCACGCCGAGCGTCCCTTGCTCGAGCTCGAGATGCAGCCCGTCGAGCACCGCCACGCCGGTCTTGTACTTCACCACGTCGTCGTTGTCCCAGAGCTGCTGGAACAGATGGTCGACCTTGCGGCGGCTGTTGCGGCAGAACAGGTCGGCGACCTCGACCGCCGACTTCGCCGCCGGATCCTGCGCCTTGACGAGGGCCTGCGCGCGCGCCACCGAGGACGACATCGCCAGCAGCTCGTTGGCGACGTCCACCAGCCGGAAGAGGAAGCCCTGCTTGTTCTGCAGCTTCGCCTGATGGACGATCATGCCGTGGAACACCGAGCGCGCGAGCTTGCGGCTCTTGCGCTCGACGAAACGCATGTGGCCCGCGAGACGCCCGAACTCGCCGAAGCGCGGCCAACGGCCCCAGCCGAACCAGCGCGTGGGGTACCACCAGGCGTAGAAGCCGGCGCTGCGCCCGAACGCCGCCAGCTTGTCGCCGAAGCTCTTCTCGGGGTCGATCAATGCGCCCGCCACCTGCAGGTGCTTGTCCACGGCCTCGCGGGCCATGAACAGGTGCATGATCTCGCTCGAACCCTCGAAGATCTTGTTGATGCGGTAGTCGCGCATGATCTGCTCGACCGGGATCGGCCGCTCGCCGCGATTGCCGAGCGAGGTGGCGGTCTCGTAGCCGCGCCCGCCGCGAATCTGCATGGTGTCGTCGATCACTTCCCAGGCGCGGGCACTGTTCCACTCCTTCGCCGCCGCCGCCTCGAGGCGAATGTCGTAGCCCCCCCGGTCGGACATCTGGGTCGCGAGATCGGCGACCGACTGCATCGCGAACACCTTGCCCGCCATGTCGGCGATGAGGTGGCTGATCGCCTCGTGCCGCCCGACGGGCCTTCCCCATTGCACTCGCGTAGAAGCCCACTCGCGGCAGATCTCGAGGCACAGCCGCACCGTGCCCACGGAGCCGTTCGGGATCGACAACCGGCCGTCGTTGAGGGTGGTGAGCGCGATCTTCAGGCCCTTGCCCTCGCCGCCCACCAGGTTCTCGGCCGGCACCCGGACATCCGTGAAGCGGATCTGGGCGTTGCTGATCGCCTTCAGTCCCATGAACCGGCAGCGGTGCTCCACCACCACGCCCGGCCAGGCCGTCTCGACGACGAAGGCGCTGATCTTCTTGGTCTTCGGATCCGCGGCCATGACGACCAGCAGCTTGGCGATCGTGCCGTTCGTGCACCAGAGCTTCACGCCGTTGAGCAGATAGCTCTTGCCGTCTTCCGAGAGCTGCGCGGTCGTCGACAGCCGCGCCGGATCGGAGCCCACTTCGTACTCCGTCAGGGCGAAGGCCGAGATCTCACCCTTGGCGCAACGCGGCAGGTACTTCTGCTTGAGCTCGTCGGAGCCGAACAGCTTGAGCGGCTGCGGCACGCCGATCGACTGGTGCGCGGAAAGCAGCGCCGACAGATTGCCGTCCACGCTGCCCAGCAGCTGCATCACCTTCTGGTATTCGGAGTTGGTGAAGCCCAGACCGCCGTACTTGGTGGGAATCTTCATGCCGAAGGCGCCGAGCTTGCGTAGTCCGTCGACGACGTGCTCCGGGTATTCGCCGGTGCGGTCGATCTCCACCGAGTCCACGTGGTCGCGGAGGAACTCCTGCATTGCGCCGTAGAACGCCGCGAATTCCGGACGCTCCTTGCCGGGCAGCGGGAACGGGTGGATGAGGTCGAGCCGGAAATTGCCGAGGAACATCTCGCGCATGAAGCTCGGGTGCTCCCACGTCTCCTGACGCGAAGCCTCGGCGACCTTGCGCGACTCTTGTTCGGACGAGTGCGATGGCGCGGTGGTCATGGCGGCCCTCATGAGTTCGGGCAGAGCGGAGGGATGCCCGCTGTGCTCGCACCAATTCTACCAGCCGCGGGCGACCAATCCAAGAACTTTTTGCCGCACTGCGTCGTGACTTAGGCCGCGCCGCGGCAGCTAGCTATCTATTGCACGTGCGGTATTTGCGACCGTCAATGCCGCGCTGCGACAGTCAAGGAGACGCCGGCGAGCACCAGCCCGGCGCCGCCCAGCGCGAGCCATCCGAAGTGCTCGTCGAAGAGCAGCACACCGACCGCCACGGCCACCACCGGCGCGGAGTAGGTGATCATGGCCAGGCGCAGCACGGTCGAACGCCGCAGCAGCCAGTAGTAGACGCTGAAGGCCACCGCCGACCCCACCGCCGCCAGGTACGCCAACGCGAGCAGCGAGCGCGCATCGAACGCCGCGACCGAAGGACGCTCGACCGCCAGGGCCACGGGGGCCACCATGGCCGCGCCGAGGAGCATGGGCACGGAGGTGAGGGACAGTGGATGCACTCGCCCGCCGAAACGCTTGGTGAGCAGGTTGGCGATCGCGGAGAGCACGGGCGACAGCAGGAACACCAGCCCAACCCTCCAGGTGCGTCCGGGATCCGCGGTCGCCAGGTCGCGCGAGAAGATCAACGCCACGCCGGCGAAGCCGAGGGCCACGCCCACTCCGGCGCGCAGCGGCAGCTTCTCGCCCGGGAGCAGCAGCGGCGACAGGAGCACGGTCCACAGCGGAAAGGTCGCGAACAGCACCGACGCGAGGCCCGACGGAATCCACTGCTCGGCCCAGAAGACGATGCCGTACGACCCGGCGAACGTGCAGGCGGCGTTCGCGAACCACAGCCAGCGTTCGTTCGGCTCCCGCCCCATCGGCACGCGGTACAGCTTGGCGAGCAAGAGCAGCAGGGCCCCGGCCACCGCGAAACGCAGCGCGACGCCGGTGAGCGGAGGAATGCTGCGCAGGCTCACCCGGATCGCCGCCCAGGTCGTGCCCCAGATCAGCGTCAGCAGGGACAGCGCGAGGAGCTCGATCGAGAGACGGCGTGAGGGCATCGGTCGGGAGCGGGGTCGGGACGACAGCGCGGCTAGCGGCTCGCGCAGCGTGCGCATCGCCGCGTCCATCGTACGTCGGTGCGAGCGGAATCCCAAAGCCGGGATTCGCAGCCCGGCCCGCCCTCTGGGGCCGCATGCTCCAGATGGGCAGGCTCGTGAGGCCGCCGTGATCTCAGCACCGAAGCGGCTGGCGCTACGGGAAGTGCGCGGCTTCCTGGCGCTCGGCGCGGCAGGGCGCCCCCGTCGGCGATGGGCCACGGTCCGGGGGGCCCATCGCCCGCGTGCGTTAGGGGTAGATCTTGTACAGCATGCGCGGGTACGGAATCGTCTCGCGCACGTGCGCGAGGCCGCCCATCCAGGCCACGAAGCGCTCCAGACCCATACCGAAGCCCGAGTGCGGGAACGACCCGTACTTGCGCACGTCCAGGTACCACTGGAAGGCCTCGACCGGGAGATTGTGCGACTGGATCCGCGACAGCAGCAGGTCGTGGTCGTGAATGCGCTGGCTGCCGCCGATGATCTCGCCGTAGCCTTCGGGAGCCAGCAGGTCGAGCCCCAAGACGACGTCCGGGTTCTCGGGGTCGGGCTGCATATAGAAGGCCTTCATCGCCGTCGGGTACCGCGACACCATCACCGGCCGGTCGAAGTTGTTGGCCAGCGCGGTCTCCTCGTCGGCGCCGAAGTCGTCGCCCCACTGGATGGGCGAAC
>WBZN01002061.1_pt1 | contig 11501 bp, 8 predicted proteins | sample 5204281 | NCBI WGS metagenome assembly WBZN01 (sample SAMN12344347, study PRJNA552823) | activated sludge metagenome | biome: Activated sludge suspended growth; feature: Nitrification reactor; material: Wastewater; isolation source: activated sludge from nitrification reactor of wastewater treatment... | reverse complement strand
GCACCCGCCACGTTCTCGCGCACGAAGCTGCGCACCAGGCGCTCGCGCGAGCGCCGTCCTTCGAGATGCTCGATGAACGCCAGCAGCGGCCGCTCGCCGCCGTCCAGCGTGATCACGTCGACGAAGTCGAACAGGCGCGGCTCGGCCAGCTCGCGCAGCTCGGTGTTGATGAAGCCGCCGCCCAGCGCGACGGTGATGGCCGGGTCCTGCGCCTTGATCGCCTGCGCGATGCGCAGCGCGCCGTACATCGCGCCGGGAAAGGGCGCCGACAGCAGCACCAGCGTAGGCCGGTGGCGCGCGATCGTCTCGAGCGCGAGGCGTTGCAGCGTGCGATCGATGAGGTTGGGTGGCGCGGCCAGCGCCTGCGCCAGCGGCTCGAAGCTGGCCTGGCTGGTGGCGAGCTGCTCGGCGTAGCGCACGAACTCGAAGCGCGGGTCGACGGCGTCGCGCAGCACGTCGGCCAGATCGTTGAGGTAGAGCGTGGCGAGGTGGCGCGCGCGGTCGTGTGTGCCGAGCGCACCGAAGGCCCAGGCGAGCGGGTCACCGTCGTCCTCGTCGGCCACGTAGGCGTCGAGCGCGGCGAAGCGCTCGCCCTCGGGCAGCAGGCCGCGCGCGGCGATGCGGTGCATCAGCGTGGCGTCGCGGCCCTGCAGAAAGGCGATCACCGGATCCACGGTCGCTTCGTAGCGCTCGAACTGGTCGACGAAGGCCTGCACGCGGGCGCTGCGGCGCGCGTCCGGCCGCGCGGCCATCTCGGCGCGCAGCGCGCGCAGGCCCGGCGCGCTGAGCAGCTCCAGCACCAGCGCCAGCGCCAGATCCTCCTGCGCGGCGGCGATGCCGCGCGAGCGCAGAAAGCCGGTCAGGTAGGCGGTGGACGGGTAGGGCGTATTCAGCTGCGTCATCGGCGGGATGACGGCGAGCACGCGGGTGGCAGGGGCGGGCATGGACGCGGGGCGGATTTCACGCCATTCTCGCCGCCAAAGGCCGGCGCTTGCGATCGGTCAAGCGGCCGGGGCGAGCCGGCGCCGAGACTGCCGCCCTGCCGGCGCTCAATGCCGGCGTGCAGAGGCCGAAATCACGACCACGCATTACCGGCTTGTGAGACTGTCTTGCCCAACCGCACCATCCTCATCGTCGACGACGACCCCGGCAACCTGACGCTGCTCGGCGAGTTGCTGAGCGAGCGTTACCGCGTGCGCGCCGCCAACTCCGGGCCGCGCGCGCTGCAGCTGGTGGCGCAGGCGCCGGCGCCGGACCTGATCCTGCTCGACATCATGATGCCCGGCATGAGCGGCTTCGAGGTGCTCGAGCAGCTGCGCGCGGCGCCCGTCACGCGTGACATCCCGGTGATCATCACGACGGCGATGGACGGCGACGAGGACGAGCTGCGTGGCCTGGTGCTGGGCGCGGTCGACTACCTCACCAAGCCCTTGAAGCCGGCCGTGGTGCTGGCGCGCGTGCACACGCACCTCGAGCTGAAATCGGCGCGTGACCGGCTGCGCCGCGACAACGCCGCGCTGGAGGACGAGATCGCGCGGCGCCTGCACGAGAACCAGGTGGTGCAGGAAGTCACCATCCGCGCGCTGGCGCGCCTGGCCGAGACGCGCGACAACGAGACCGGCAACCACATCCTGCGCACCCAGGCCTATGTCGAGACGCTGGCGTGGCGCGCCGGCCAGCACGCACGCTTCGCGGCCGCGCTCGACGAGCACGCCATCGCGCTGATCGCCAAGTCGGCGCCGCTGCACGACATCGGCAAGGTCGGCATCCCCGACACGGTGCTGCTCAAGCCCGGCAAGCTCACGCCCGAGGAATGGGAGGTGATGAAGACGCACGCGCGGCTGGGCGCCGACGCGATCGCGCGCGCCGTCGAGGACACCCACCAGCCGGTCGAGTTTCTCGCCTACGCGCACCAGATCGCGCTGCACCACCACGAGCGCTGGGATGGCGGCGGCTACCCCGACGGACTGGCCGGCGAAGCCATTCCGCTCGCGGCGCGGCTGATGGCGCTGGCCGACGTGTTCGACGCGCTGATCTCGCGGCGTGTCTACAAGGGCGCCATGGCGCCCGAGCAGGCGCGCGCCATCATGGCCGAGCAGCGCGGCGCGCACTTCGATCCCGACCTGCTGGACGTCTTCCTCGCCGGCTTCGACGACTTCTGCGCCATCGCGCAGCGCTATCCGGAAGACGCGGCATGAGTGGTGGAGCAGCCGGGCAGACGCGCCGCGCCGCACTGCGCATCGCGCTGCTGTACGGGCTGCTGGCCGGGCTGTGGATCCTCGGCTCCGACTGGGTGCTGGCGCGCTTCGTGCACGACCCCGACTGGCTGCCGCAGGCGCAGGCGCTCAAGGGCTGGGCCTTCGTCGCGGTGACGGCGCTGCTGCTGTATGCGCTGCTGCGGCGGCTGCGCCTGGCGCCGGCGCTGCCCGATGCGCAGGCCGCGGTACCGGCGCAGCACGGCTGGCTGTGGGTGGGCAGCGCGGCCATCGTGGCCGGCAGCGCCGCGTTGCTCTGGGTCGAGCACGGCGATTTCGTCGAGCATGAGTCGGCGCAGCTGAAGGCCGCCGCCGCGGTGCGCGCCGGCGAGATCGGCGGCTGGCTGCAGGACCAGCGCGCGCAGGCGCGCTTCGCCAGCAGCAGCCGCCTGTGGGCGACGCTGTACGAGCGCTGGCAGCGCCAGGGCGACACCGCGGCGCGCGACGAACTGGCCGAGCGCCTCGGCGAGATGCGCCGTGCGTTCGGCGACCACGGCGCGATGGTGCTGGACGCCTCGGGCGCGGTGGTGCTGGCCGAGCCGGGACTGGACAGCACGGTCGGCCCGGCGCTGGGCGAGGCCGTGCGCCAGGCCATCGACAGCGGCGAAGTGCAGCACGCGCGCCGCCTCACCGCCGGCCGCGGCACCGACGTGCAGTGGTTCGACGTGGTGGCGCCGCTGGTCGGCGCAGGCTTGCCGGCGCACGCGGCGATCGTGCTGCGCATCGACCCGCAGACCTTCCTGCTGCCCACGCTCGAAGCCGCGCCGACCGCGCGCGGCGCCGGGCGCACCCTGCTCGTGCACGCCGACGGCGACCGGCTGACCGGCCTGTTCGGGCGCCGCAGCCTGCCGATGAATACGCCGGGTCTGCTGGCGGCGCGCTTCGTCCAGGGCGAGCTCGCCATGGGCGATGTCGGCGAAGGCCTCAGCGTCGACGGCCGCGCGGTGCTCGGCACCGTGCGCCCGGTGCCGGGGGCCGACTGGTACCTGGTGGCGCAGCTCGACCGCGCCGAGCTGCGCGCCGAGTCGCTCAAGTCGGGCGCGTGGATCCTGGCCGGCGGCGCCATCGCCTTGCTGGCCCTGTTCATCACCGCTCACCTGCGCCGCGAGCAGCGCGCCCTCGAGCAGGCGCGCCGCGAGCAGGCCGAACAGGGCGAGCGGCTGCGCTCGCTCGCGCTGGTGCAGTCGATCGCCGAGGGCTCGAACGACGCCATCTTCGCGAAGGATCTGGAGGGGCGCTACCTGCTGTGCAACGCGGCGGCGAGCCGCTTCATCGGCCGGCCGGGCGCGGAGGTGCTGGGCCGCGACGACCGGGCCTGGTTCCCGCCCGAGCACGCCGCCGAGGTGATGCGCAACGACGCGCAGGTGATGGCCGAGAACCGCACCCGCAGCTACGAGGAGGAGCTGCTGACGGCCGAGGGCCTGCGCACCTTCCTGGCCACCAAGGGGCCGCTGCTGGGCCCGGACGGGCGCGTGATCGGCATGTTCGGCATCTCGCGCGACATCACCGAGCGCAAGCGTGGCGAATCGGCGCTGCAGGAGAGCGAGGCGGCGATGCGCACGCTGCTGGCCGCCATGGCCGACGGCATGTTCGTCGCGCAGGACCGCCGCGTCGTGTTCTGCAATCCGGCGCTGCCGGCGCTGCTCGGGCGTGCGCCGGAGGACTGCGTCGAGCTGCCCATCGCGGACTTCGTCGCGCCCGAGTTCCTGCCGCTGGTGATGCAGCGCTACGAGCAGCGCGTCGGCGACGGGCCCGAGCCCGAGGGCAGCTACGAGCTCCAGTACCGCCGGCTCGACGGCAGCCTGCTGTGGGTGGAGCTGCGCGCCAGCCGCACGCAGTTCCGCGGCCGCCCCGCCGTGCTGGCCCTGGTGCGCGACGTGACCGAGCGGCGCCGCCAGGAGCAGGAGCTGCGCGAGGCGGTCGAGCTGGTGCAGGCGGTCGGCGATTCGGTGCCCGACCACATGGCCGTGCTCGACGCCGAGGGCGTGATCGTCAGCGTCAACGCGGCCTGGCGCGGTTTCGTGCTGCCCGGCGGCGGGCCCGCCGCGCCGGCGCCGGGCCTGGGCATCGGAGCGAACTACCTCGAGGCCTGCCGCAATGCCGCCGACCTCAGCGAGGATGCCGAGCGGGCCGCGCGCGGCATCACCGAGGTGCTGGCCGGGCGCCGCGAGCTGTTCGGCCGCGAGTACGCCTGCGGCGAGGGCGAGGCGCAGCTGTGGCTGCGCCTGAACGTGATGCCGCTGCGCACGCGCGCCGGCGGCGCGGTGGTCGTGCAGGCCAACGTGACCAAGCGCCGCCACGCCGAGCAGGCGGTGCGCGCCAGCGAGGCGCGCTACCGCTCGATGGTGCTGGCGCTCGACGAGGGCGTGCTGGTGTTCGATCGCCAGGGCCAGCTCACCGGGTGCAACCCGCAGGCGGAGCGCTACTTCCGGCTCGACTTCGAGGCGCTGCGCGACCCCGCGGCGCTGCGCGCCTGGCGGCCGCTGCATGCCGACGGCTCGCGCTTCGACTTCTCCCAGCTGCCCGCCTCGCGGGTGCTCGAGACCGGCCAGCCCTGCCGCGACGTCGTCGTCGGCCTGCAGCCGCCCTGGGGCGGCCTGCGCTGGCTGCTGGTGCACGCCCAGCCGGTGCAGGACGAGGCCGATGCGATGGGCGCGGTGGTGGTCTCGTTCAGCGACATCACCGAGCGCCACGTGGCGCAGGAGCAGCTGCGCAAGCTCTCGCTGGCCGTCGAGCAGAGCCCGATCGGCATCCTGGTGTGCGACACCGGCGGGCGCATCGAATACGTCAACGACGCCTTCTCGCGCATCACGCGCTGGCCGCGCGCCATGGCGGTGGGCCAGCGCCGCCAGGAGCTGCAGCCGCTGGATGCCGCCGGCAGCGAGCGCGACGCCGAGATGGTGGCGGCGCTGGCGCGCGGCGAGGCCTGGTCGGGCGAGTTCACGAGCGTGCGCCGCGGCGGCGAGGCCTACGACGAGTTCGTGCACGCCGCGCCGATCCGCCAGCCCGACGGCCGCATCACGCATCACCTGCTGATCGGCGAGGACGTGACCGAGAAGAAGCGCGTCGGCGCCGAGCTCGAACGGCACCGCCACCGGCTGCAGGAACTGGTCGACGAGCGCACCGAGCAGCTCAGCGCGCTGAACCGCGCGCTGCACGGCACCAACGAAGAGCTGATGGATGCGCGTGACCGCGCCGAGGCGGCGAACCGCGCCAAGAGCGTATTCCTCGCCAACATGAGCCACGAGATCCGCACGCCGATGAACGCCATCATCGGCCTGACGCACCTGCTGCGCCGCGACGCCGACGACCCGGTGGCCATCGAGCGGCTGCGCAAGGTGGCCGAGGCGGCCGGCCTGCTGCTGCAGGTCATCAACGACATCCTCGATCTCTCGAAGGTCGAGGCCGGCAAGCTCGAGCTCGAGAGCACCGACTTCTCGCTCTCGCGCCTGCTCGAACGCGCGCGCGCGCTGGTGATCGACCGCGTGCAGGCCAAGGGGCTGGCGTTCGAGGTCGCCACCGACCCGCGCCTGCCCGACGCGCTGCGCGGCGACCCGACGCGGCTGGCGCAGGCGCTGCTCAACCTGCTGAGCAATGCCGTCAAGTTCACCGAGCGCGGCTCGGTCGAGGTGAGGGTCGAGCTGCTGGCGCGCGAGGCCGATGCGCTGCACGTGCGCTTCGTGGTGCGCGACACCGGCATCGGCATCGCGGCGGAGAAGCTGCCGCAGCTGTTCTCGGCCTTCGTGCAGGCCGATGCCTCGATGACGCGGCGCTTCGGCGGCAGCGGCCTCGGGCTGGCCATCACGCAGCGGCTCGCCGCGATGATGGGCGGCGAGGCCGGCGTGAGCAGTGAGCCGGGCCGCGGCAGCGAGTTCTGGTTCAGCGCGCGGCTGCTCGAGGGCGTGGCCGAGACGGCGCCGGAGGACGAGCCCGAGGCGCAGCACGCCGCGGCCGTGCTGCGACGCCAGTTCGGCGGCGCGCGCGTGCTGCTGGTCGAGGACAACGAGGTCAACCAGGAGGTGATGCGCGAGCTGCTGCGCAGCGTCGGCCTGCAGGTCGAGCTGGCCGGCGACGGCCTGGAGGCCATCGCGCGCGCCGGCGCCGCGCCGTACGCGCTGGTGCTGATGGACGTGCAGATGCCGCGCATGGACGGCCTGGAGGCGACGCGGCGCCTGCGCCGGCTGGACGGCTACGCCGAGGTGCCGATCATCGCGATGACCGCCAACGCCTACGGCGAGGACCGCATCGCCTGCCTGGCCGCCGGCATGGATGACCACCTGGCCAAGCCGGTCGATCCGCCACAGCTGCACGCCATGCTGCTGCGCTGGCTGGCGCATGCCGGGCAGGCGCGCAACGCCGCGGCCGCGACGGCGGTGACCGTCGCCGCCGACGGCCTGCCGGCGATCGAGGGCGTCGATGCCGCCGTCGCGATGCGCTACCTGGGCGGCAATGCCGCGCTCTACGAACGTGTGCTGCGCCAGTTCACGCTGCAGCACGGCGAGGACGTCGGCGAACTCGGCGGGCGGCTGCGCCGTGAGGGCACGGCGGCGATGCGCGACCTGGCGCATTCGCTCAAGGGCTCGTCGGCGGCGATCGGCGCGCTGCGCCTGCCGCGCAGCGCCGCGGCGCTGGAAGCGCGCATCCTCGCGCAGCGCCCCGAGGCCGAGATCGACGCGGCGCTGGCCGCCATGCTGGCCGATCTCGACGCGCTGGTCGGCGCGATCCGCGAGGGGCTCGCGTCCGGCGACACGCAGCCCGCGCCGCTGGACGACGAGGCGGTGCATGGCGACGTGCTCGATCACCTCGAGACGCTGCTGCGCGACGCCGACTACGAGGCGCTGGCGCAATTCCGGCAGCTGGCACCGGCGTTGCGCCGCCAGCATCGGCGGCGCGCCGACGAGATCGACGCGGCGCTGGCGCGCTTCGACTACGAGGCTGCGCTCGCCGCGCTCGCCGCGCTGCGCGCTCAGCCGGCCTGAACCAGCCAGTCGACCAGGCGGCGGTCGAGCAGGCCCAGACCCATGCACTCGGGCGGCAGCTGCATGTCGGGCTCGGCAGTGGCGGCGGCGGTCTGCGCCTCGCCCCAGTGGCGCAGCACGCTGGCGCCGGAGGCATCACGCGTGGCGTAGACCAGCCGCGCATCCGACTCCCACTGCAGGATCATCGAGGGGATCAGCTCGGGCGTGTGCGGCAGCGCCGGGTCGAGCAGGATCACCGCATCGCCGCGCGCGGCGAGGATGCCGGCCTCGAAGGCGGCTTCGAGGCGCGCCGGGCCGTCCAGCGTCAGGCGGCGGAAGCCGGGCAGCTCGCCCCAGGAGCTCATCAGCGAATCGGTGCCGTCGCGGCTGCCGCAGTCGACCACGATCACTTCCCACGGGTAGCCGCATTCGGTGAGCGTGTCGCTCAGGATGGGCAGCAGCTTGGCGAGCGTGTGCGCCTTGTCGCGGCAGGGCAGCACGCAGGAGACGGTCTGGCGCGCGCCGGAGAGCTGCGCCCAGCCCGAAGCGTGCGCCCACGAGGGTTGGTCTTGGGGCGGCGCGGGCGTGGGGCGCCGGAGATCGGGTCGGGGGGACATACCGTGATATTTGCCGCAAAGTCTTGGCGTAGCTTAAGCGGAGAGCCCGGAAATCGCGCCGGGCCGGTCACGTCGGTGACCACCTGTTTCCGGGGGGTGCGCGGGCGCGCTGATATGCTGCCCCGCCATGATGAAACCCCTCGCCTGCGTGCTCGCACTGGCCCTGGCCGGCTGCGCCTCCACCAAGAGCGGCAACGGTGTCGCCGACGCCGCCACCGCGCCGCTGTCCGACCTCAACCTGGTGCGCGCCGAGATCCCGCCCGCGCTGGCCGAGGCGCTCAAGGGCCCCTACAAGGCGCCGGCCGGCAGCGGCTGCGAGGCGATCGCCGCCGAGGTCGGCCAGCTCGAGGCGGTGCTGGGCGCCGACCTCGACGTGCCGCCCAGCGCGGCGCGGCCCAGCCTGATCGAGCGCGGCGGCCACGCCGCCGGCGAGGCCGCGGTGGGCGCTCTGCGCAGCACCACCGAAAGCGTCATCCCGTTCCGCGGCTGGGTGCGCAAGCTCACCGGCGCGGAGCGCTACTCGCGCGAGGTGGCCGCCGCGATCGCCGCCGGCTCGGTGCGCCGCTCCTACCTGAAGGGCGTGGGCCAGGCGCGCGGCTGCGCGGCGCCGGCCGCGCCCGCCGCAGCGGCCAGCGCGGCGCAGTCCTGATGCGCCGCGCGCTGCTGCTCGCCATCGCACTGGCGGCACCCTGCCTCGCGCAGGCCGCCGGCTTCGATGCGCCCGGCCTGGCGCGTTTCGACACCGGCTACGCACGCTGCGAGGCGCGCTTCGCGCACATGAAGGGCGCGCGCGACGAGGCCTACCTCGCCGTCTACCGCGTCAAGGCCGATGCCAAGGCGCGAGGCCGGCTCGCCGAGCTGCGCCGCAGCGCGGCTTACCGCAAGGAGCAGCGTGCCGCGCAGGCCGAAGCCGCCAAGCCCGCCGCCAGCGCGCCCGCCAGCCCGCTCGAGCAGCAGTGCCAGGCGCTGTGGACGCAGGTGCAGCGCGCGCGCAGCACGGCCAAGGGCTGACGGACCTCAGGGCCGCTCGGGCATCCGCGTCACGCTGCACTGGATCACCGGCCCGGCCGGCGCCGGCGTGGCCTGGCAGGCCATCACGCGGGCGGAAGAGGGGTCGTGGAACCACACCGTGCTGCTGGCGCCGGCCGCGGCCGTGCCGATCGGCAGGAAGCTGGGCTGGATCTGTACCTGCACCTGCGAGCGCGCCAGCGGCGCGGCGAAGAGAACGGCCACGGCGGCCAATGCGGCCAGCCCCGCGGCGATGCGGACGGGTTGTTTCATGATCAGTCTCCGGCGACGGCGCGCCACTCGCGCGCCGAGGCCGAGCCTAGCAGCCTGCTAACGCTTCGCCCGCCGTTGCGGCGCCTCTCCCGCAGCGCGCAGCGCCTGCGCCTCGGCGCGCTTGGCCTTGGTGGCGGCGCGCTGGTAGGCCGCCTCGGCCTGCTCGCGCAGCGCCACCGCCTTGGCCAGCGCGGCGAGATAACGCTCCGGCGTGTAGGTGTTCTGCGTGCCGATGAAGACGCTGCGGCGCAGCGGCGTCTCGCCGTAGCGCGGCAGCGAGACCGACAGGCTCGAGTCCATCGTGCTGGAGCCGGGCCGGCAGCGCACCACCGGGCCGGTGATGCCCACCGGCAGGTCGCTGCGCTTGTGGCCGCTGGTGCGGCGCGGCAGGCGCGAGGGCGCCGGCAGCTTGGCGATGCGGCGCAGCAGTTCCTGGCGCGCCGCCGCCAGCGCGGCGGCGGCGCCGCGTGCGCCGTCGGAATACAGCTTGGTGCCGCCGTAGCGCAGCTGCCAGCCGTGGGTGGAGCGATGGTCGATGCGCTGGATGCCCTGCGGCACCTCGAAGCGCTCGCCGGTGTGGATCACGACGTTTCTGGTCTTCATGGCCTTCCTCGCGGACTGCGTTGCGGGTCAGCCTCCCCGGGGTCTTGTCATTGTCGGTATGGCCTGCATGGTAGCGAGTGCGTGGCGCAACATGGATTGAGCGAGCTCTTCCTCGCCGAGAAAGACGCGCGCGCCACCTTCCGCGGCCAGGCGTTTCGCCTCGTCGGCGTTGTGCGAACGCACCGCCACCTGCACCTGCGGATTGAGCGTGCGCGCGGTCTCGATCATGCGGCGCACGCCGAGCGCATCGGGTACGGCGATCAGCAGCAGCGCGGCCTGGGCGATGTGCGCCTGGATCAGCACCGCCGGCTCGGCGGCGTCGCCGCTCACCGCCGGCAGGCCCTGCGCACGCAGTTCCTCGACGCGCTCGCGGTTGGCGTCGACCACCACGCAGGCCGTGCCGGCCTCGCGCAGCGCGAGCGCGATGCGCCGGCCGACGCGGCCGTGGCCCACCAGCACCACCTGGCGCGCGAGGTAGCGCGCTTCGGTGTGGGCGGGCAGCTCGGCGAGCGGGTCGTCGCGCTGTGCGAGGCGCCGTGCCAGCGCCGAGCGCGCCAGGATCCAGCGCTCGAAGGGCGCGGTGCAGGAGAAGGTCAGCGGGTTGAGCGCGATCGAGATCAGCGCGCCGGCGACGATCAGGCTCTGGCCCTCGGGCGGTAGCAGGTGCAGCGAGACCCCCAGCGCGGCGAGGATGAAGGAGAACTCGCCGATCTGCGCCAGGCTGGCCGACACCGTGAGCGCGGTATTCAGCGGGTAGCGCAGCAGCAGCACCAGCGCGCCGGCGGCGAGCGACTTGCCGACCACGATCACCGCCACCACGGCCAGCACCTGCAGCGGCCGCTCGACGATCACGCGCGGGTCGAACAGCATGCCCACCGAGACGAAGAACAGCACGGCGAAGGCGTCGCGCAGCGGCAGCGATTCCTCGGCGGCGCGGTGGCTGAACTCCGACTCGCGCAGCACCATGCCGGCGAAGAAGGCGCCGAGCGCGAAGGACACGCCGAACAGCCTGGCCGAGCCGAAGGCGATGGTCACGGCCGCGGCCACCACGCACAGCGTGAAGAGCTCGCGCGAGCCGGTGCGCGCCACCTGCCAGAGCAGCCAGGGAAAGAGGCGCCGCCCCAGCACCAGCATCAGCGCGACGAAGGCTGCCACCGCGAGCAGGGTGCGCGCCAGCGTGAGCCACAGCTCGCCATCGATAGACGCGTCGACGCCGCCACCCATACCCGGCCGCAGCATCGGCGCGAGCGCCGGCAGCAGCACCAGCACCAGCACCATCGCCAGGTCTTCCACCACCAGCCAGCCCACCGCGATGCGGCCGTTCACCGTGTCGACCGCGCCCTTGGCCTCCAGCGCCTTGAGCAGCACCACCGTGCTGGCCACCGACAGCGAGATGCCGAATACCAGCGCGGCGCCGAGGTCCCAGCCCCAGGCGTGCGCCATCGCCGCGCCCATCGCGGTGGCGGCGGCCATCTGCACCACCGCGCCGGGCACGGCGACGCGCTTCACCTGCAGCAGATCGTCGAGCGAGAAGTGCAGCCCGACGCCGAACATCAGCAGCATCACGCCGATCTCGGCGAGCTGCGCGGCCAGCGCGGCGTCGGCGACGAAGCCGGGCGTGAAGGGGCCGATGACGATGCCGGCGGCGAGGTAGCCCACCAGCGCCGGCAGCCGCAGGCGCGCGGCGACGAAGCCGAGCACGAGCGCCAGCCCGAGGGCTGCGGCGATGGTGTTGATCAGCGCGAGTTCATGAGGCATCGGGCGAGGGTTTGCATCGGGTCAGCGTC
>WBZN01002059.1_pt1 | contig 11507 bp, 9 predicted proteins | sample 5204281 | NCBI WGS metagenome assembly WBZN01 (sample SAMN12344347, study PRJNA552823) | activated sludge metagenome | biome: Activated sludge suspended growth; feature: Nitrification reactor; material: Wastewater; isolation source: activated sludge from nitrification reactor of wastewater treatment... | reverse complement strand
CATATTCCTGGTGCCGTGCATTCGACGTGGCATGAATATAGCGACCCTGAAGCGGTCGCGAAGGGACTCTTGGATCCGAATCTGAAACGCATTGAGGCGCGGCTGCAGGCGCTCGGCATCAACCAGGAGAGCGAAGTCGTCATCTATTCCAATCCATTTGATAACTGGGGCGACGAAGGCCGCATGTTCTGGATGCTGGAGTATCTGGGGCACAAGAATCTCAAGGTGCTGGACGGTGGATGGGTGAAATGGATTCATGAGCGCCGCCCGTTCGAGCATGGTGCAGTGCGCCCCAAGCCAGGCAACTTCACTGTGTCGCCCATCGACTCGGCCATCATTCTCAAGGATGAGCTCAAGGCGATCGTGCGCAAGCCGCAGCCGACGACCACCATTGTGGATGCCCGGAGCCTGGAAGAATTTCTGGGCAAGGAAGTGTCTGGCATTCCGCGTCCCGGTCACATACCCGGCGCGGTCCACGTAGCGTGGAGCGGATTCCTGAATCCGGATGCCACGGTGAAGGATCTGGCGGCAATCACAGCCCAATTGGATCTCAAGGGGCTGAATCCGGAACAGGAGACCGTGTGCTATTGCACCGGCGGAGTGCGTTCGGGCTGGCTCTACTTCGTGTTGCGCTTGGCCGGCTATGCGCGCCTGCGCAACTATCCCGGTTCCTGGTGGGAGTGGAGCCGGGATTTTGCCTGCCCGGTTGAAAAGGATCTGCTCGCGCTGCAAAAACTGCTTGGCCTGTCGGAGTCACAGGTGCCGACCGGGATGCGTCCGTCTTGACAGGATAACGAGCCCTCTTTATGCTGAAATCGTGCGATGGTGGCATCATGCGGTGCACATACTTACAGAGGAGGCGGTTCATGCAGACTGCGAAATGGCGGGGAGTCGTGGTGGCCGGAGTCATGATGGCGCTTGTCGGCGCGCCGATGGTGTCCAGCGTGGCTTTCGCGGCAGGAAATAAGCATCAGGCTGAAGCTGTCGAGCATGCCAAGGAAGCGGTCGCGCACGGGAAGCAAGGGCATGCGGACGCACTGGTGAAGCATGCGGAAGCGGCGTTGAAGCATGCCGAAGGCGCGATGGCTGAGACGAAGAACCCTCATGTGGGTGAAGCCATCAAGGGGTTGAAGGACGGGATCGAGCACGGCAAGGCGGGCCATGCGGATGTGGCGACCAAAGCAGTGGAAAACGCCCTTCCCCATTTGTCTGAGGGAATGTAAGCGGTTCTTGCGCGTCCGAGACCGGTAGGATAAAACGGGCAGGGGCATCCCTGCCCGTTTTTGTTTGTGCGGAAAGGCGACCCCCATGCGGATTGGCTATCTTCAGTTTGCCCCGACGTTCGGCGACGTCGTTCACAATCTCGATGTCGTGACGGCTCATCTCGAGCAAGTTGAGGCCGACTTGATCGTCTTGCCGGAACTGTTCGCCACCGGCTACCAGTTCGTCTCACAGGCGGAGGTGATGGACCTGGCTGAGCCGGTACCTGATGGCCGGACGACGCGACGGCTTGCGGACATTGCCGCTCGTCGCGGGATGACGATTGTGGCGGGAGTGGCGGAACGCGACGGCACACGCTGCTTTAATTCAGCCGTGGTGGTCGGGCCGAAGGGAGTGATCGGTTGTTATCGGAAGACACATCTCTTCTTTGAGGAAACCCTATTCTTTACTCCCGGTGACAGCGGGTTCCGAGTGTGGGACATTGGTCCGGCCAAGGTCGGCGTCATGATCTGTTTTGACTGGTACTATCCGGAGTCAGCCCGCACCCTCGCGTTGCAAGGCGCGGAGATCATCGCGCACCCGTCGAACCTGGTGTTGCCGAATTGCCCGGATTCCATGGTGACCCGGTGTTTGGAGAATCGTGTGTTCAGCGTCACGGCCAATCGGATCGGCCTCGAGGCACGCGGCGGGAAAGATCCGCTGACGTTTATCGGGCTGAGCGAGGTCGTGAGCCCGCGCGGCCGTATTCTGCACCGGGCCCCCCGGGAGTGTGAGGAACTGGCGCTTGTCGACATCGACCCGGCGGAAGCCCGGATCAAGGCGTTGAACGCCTATAACGACCTGTTGCGTGACCGCCGGCCCTCATTGTACGAGGCATGACGGCAGGTCCTCTCCATTTTCATGACTCAACTTGCGTCGCTCGAACCCTCACGGTAGGATGACTCATGACCACTCCACTGGCTAAAGGTATTTTGCTCGTCGCCGCGCCGGCACTGAGCGATCCCAATTTCAGGCAGGCGGTCGTGCTGCTCTGTGAGCATGGACCTGAAGGTGCCTTAGGCGTGATCGTGAACAGGCCGACCGCGATGTCCATCTCTGAGGCGTTGCCGCAGGTGCCGATTCTCGAAGGACAGCCGCATGTGCTCTATTCCGGCGGCCCCGTGCAAACCAATCAGGTCATGATGCTGTATCGCATCAACGACACACCCGAAAATTCGCACCAGGTTTTCGATGGCGTCTGTCTCGGCGGCGATTTGGAGATCATGGAACGGATTCTGATGGAAGAACCGGGCAAGGAGTCGTTTCGAGCCTACCTCGGCTATTCAGGATGGGGACCGGGCCAGCTTGAGACGGAGATGCAGAGTGGTTCGTGGATTACGTTGCCTGCCGACCCGTCGATCGTGTTCGACAAAGATCCGACTCGCATCTGGCCAGAAATCTTCGTGGGCCTCGAGGAACCTTCCCAGCACTACGCGGACATGCCGTTCGATCCGTCCTCAAACTAGCAGGGTGCTGACAAGGCTTGCTCTCCCATTTCCGGGCCTGCCCCAAACCTTCATTCAACATCGTTCATGGAGCATCGCTACTGAGCGTGATATGCCGTATCTATGTCGTGAGCAAATTTCGGAATCAGAACGTCAATCGCTAAGGGTAGTCACGGGACTTCCTATAACGGATGACACTGGCCGATGTGCAACCGGATCGCGACTCCGGGCGGATTTCCACGTCCGAAGCAGTCAACTTTTCGCGGTCCGATATCCGCCACGACGACTCACTCAATTCGCGACGGCATCCAGGAGATTATTTTTTGAATTGCGCAATGGCTTTCGTTTCAGGTTCATGCGATTGAAGATGGAGTCGGCGCCACCGTTCAAATTCCATGAGGTGCAGGTCTGGTGGCTCACTCCAACCCCTCTCTCTGAAGTAAATCCAGACATACTCGCGAAGATATCCTGATTGCTCGACAGTTGCGAGATCGTCGAGGTAGCGATCCCGCCTGCCATCTTTCGCTCTAATCTCCTGCCAAATCTTTGTGCATCCCCCTCGGGCGGCAACCTCTTCAAGGAATGTGTGTTGATATGATGTTGCTTCAGGATGTAGTTCGAAAAATTTTTTCTCCATCCAGAATGCACGTGTGCCGGCATAAAATAGCCATGCGGGAAGTGTGTGCTTCGAGGTGGAGGGTTCAATGACGATCTGAACATTCGAATCGGGCAGGGGAGGGACGGAGGGAGCGCAACCCAAAATTGATGTGAACACTAAGATGCTCAAGAGTCGGTGACGCTGGTTCATCGGGTGCTTCTGTTCCTAACGATCAAACTTGGCCGAGCGCAGTTAGCACCTCAACGCGTCAAATCTTTTCCAGCCCCGTTTCACGATGCTGCGATAGGTCGTTGGCGGCGCTCGAATTCTAAACGAGCGCCCTGCGCTGATTCGTAGCGACAATGCTCATATTGTGTTCGCAAGGCCAAGTCCAGATCGATTACTCAGTTGGCAGCTGCTGCACGAGATATCTGTGGTACATGGTTCTTCCGCAATCGGGCACAGAGGATCAGGGCTCTAGGATATTACGGAATCTTTTCCCCCAGCACCTTTGCTAGAAATCGTCCCGTGTGCGACTGGGCCACCTTCGCCACCTGTTCCGGCCGTCCTTCTGCGACGATCTGTCCTCCCGCCACGCCGCCCTCAGGCCCCAGATCGATGACCCAATCGGCCGTCTTGATGACATCCAGATTGTGTTCCACGACCACCAGCGTGTTCCCTGCATCTACCAGTTTGTGCAGCACGGCGAGCAATTTCTTGATGTCATCCAGATGCAGGCCCGTTGTCGGTTCATCGAGGATGTAGAGCAGATTGTGCGCGGAGGGATCCTTGAGTTCGGCGGCGATTTTCAGCCGTTGCGCTTCTCCTCCGGAAAGCGTATTGGCGGCTTGTCCGAGCCGGAGATAGCCCAATCCGATCGAAGACAGCAGATAGAGCTTCTCCGTGAGTTTGGGGGAGCCGGAGAAAAACGCCTGTGCGTCGGACACCGTGAGGTTCAGCACATCGTGGATGGTCTTGCCGCGATATTTGACGGCAAGAATCTCCGGCTTAAAGCGTCGACCGCTGCACTCTTCGCAGGTCGCGTAAATATCCTCGAAGAAGTACATCTCCAGCTTTTCGTAGCCGTTCCCTTCGCAGCGTTCGCAACGGCCGCCGGCCGCGTTGAACGAGAAATGCCCGGGGGTGAGGCCCTGCCGCAGGGCATCTCGTTCAGCGGCGAACAATTGACGGATTTCATCGAAGGCTTTGAGATAGGTGATCGGGTTGGAGCGGGGAGTTCGGCCGATCGGCTGCTGGTCGATGAGGCGCACGCCGTTCAGGTGTTCCAGGCCTTTGATCGCTTGGAATTTTCCCATCGGGAGCGATTCGATTCGGAAGGCTCGGGCGGCGGCGCGATACAAGGTCTCCTCGATGAGCGTGCTTTTGCCGGAGCCCGACACGCCGGTGATGCAAACCAGCATGTGAAGGGGGATCCTGACCAGCAGGTTCTTGAGATTGTGTTCGGCTGCGCCGGCGATACTGAGCACTGTGCCGTTGCCGGACCGGCGGGTCTTCGGTAGCGGGATGCGATCGTCGCCGCGCAGGTAACGGGCGGTGAGGGCGGACCGGTCGGCGAGAAATTGTGCGCGCGGCGCCGCGCAGACAACCTGGCCACCTTGCTCTCCGGAGGCTGGGCCCATTTCGACGATATGGTCGGCGGCCTGAATCATGAGCGGGTCATGTTCCACGACCACGACGGTATTGCCCTGGTCGGCCAGGTCTCGCAGGATGCCGGCCAGGGTGTCGGTATCGCGCGCATGGAGCCCGATCGTGGGTTCGTCCAACACATACAGGGTGCCGACGAGACGGGACCCGAGTTGATTGGCCAAGGCGATGCGCTGCGCTTCCCCGCCGGACAGGGTTTTGGTCTGCCGGGAGAGCGTCAAGTAGCCGAGCCCCACACGCAGCAGGAAGTTCAGCTTGTTCTCCAGTTGGCGCAGGATGTCCTTAGCCACTTCGGCATCGAATGCCGGCAGAGCCAGGCGGGCAAACCATGCCGCTGCGGCTTCGATGGTCAACTCGTTGAGCTGGACGAAGTCGTGCCCGGTCACCTTCACAAACCGCGCGGCCGGTTTGAGTCGGCTGCCCTGGCATGTGGGGCAGACAGCAGGACTGCGGTAGCGGCTCAACAGCACACGCACGTGGAGTTTGTAGCGTTTGGTTTCCAGATAGTCGAAATATTGCCGGATGCCCTCCACCTGTTCGCTGCCTTCCCAAATGAGCTGTTGGACCTTAGGGGATAGATCCTGAAACGGCGTCGTGAGATCGACATCCATCCTTTTCATGGCGAGCAACAGCTGTTGTTGCCACCAGTCCGACCCCGGCTTGCTCCAGGGTTCGATGGCACCACCGGCCAGTGACTTGCTGCGATCGGGGATGACGAGGTCCCGGTCATACCTGAGGATATTGCCGAAGCCCTTGCATTCGGGGCACGCCCCAAGGGGATGGTTGAAGGAAAATAACAGAGGACGCAGGGGCTCGAAGCCTCGCCCACAGCCCTGGCAACGAAAATGGGTGCTATATGTGCGCAATCCCTGACCGATGACGTCGACGTGGCAGAGACCCTCTGCCTCCTGAAAGGCGACCTCGATGGCCTCGATGAGGCGATGGCGGTTGTCCGGTCTCAGCACCAGGCGATCCACGATGACGTGAATCCCGGACGTGCGCGTCTCAGGGAGGGACGTCTGGTCATGGAGGTCCACGATCTCGTCGCCGCAACGCAACCGGGTGAAGCCGCGTTTCATGAGCGCGTCCATCAACGACCGGTCGTGGCCGGGCCCCAGGTCTTTGACGGGGAACAGCACCATGGCCCTCGCGTCAGGGAATTGCGCGAGCAACTCCTCCGCCAGGGAGCCGGGATGATAACCGCGAGCTTCCTGGCGGCAGTCTGGGCATACGGGTTTGCCGATTTTGGCGAACAGGAGCCGCAAGAGATCGGCGAGTTCAGTGGCGGTGCCGACGGTGGAGCGAGCGGTGCGGATGGGATTCTTTTGCTCGATGGCAATCGCCGGGCGAATGTTGAGCAGGCGGTCGACGTCGGGGCGGTTCACCTTGTCGAGAAACATGCGCGCATAGGTCGAGAGGGACTCGACATAACGCCACTGTCCTTCGGCGAACAGGGTGTCGAAGGCCAGGGACGATTTGCCAGACCCTGAGAGGCCCGTGATGGCCGTCACTTTGTTGTGCGGAATGCGGAGCGAGATGTTCTTGAGGTTGTTCTGACGTGCCCCTTCGATGATCAGTTCGTCGGCTGGTCGATTCGGGGGGGTACGGGGTGCCACGCTGGAGCGCTCCTCTCGAAGAAGGACCGACCATCGTAACAAGTGCAGGGGGCTACCGCAACGATGTGCCTGCGCCATGTATCAGGCTACCTGTGATCCTCCGCCGGGTCTTCGTATAATGGCCGCCTCAGAGGGGAGGGACATATGTTCGATCGCGATGCCTATCTTATCCGTATCGGGTATCAAGGGCCGGCGACTCCGTCCGTGGAGACCCTGCGGGGGTTACATCGAGCCCATGTGATGACCGTGCCGTTTGAAAATCTCAATATTCATCTTGGCCGGCCCGTCTCGCTGGACCCCTCCGACCTGTTTCGGAAGATTGTCGTCGAGCGACGGGGTGGATACTGTTTCGAGCTCAATGGCCTGTTTGCGCTCTTGTTGGAAGATATAGGCTTTACCGTCACCAGGCTTGCGGCTCGGGTGTTGTATGGTACGGAAGGGATGCGGCCACGGAGTCATCAGTTGTTGCTGGTTCATCTGGGGGAGGAGCGCTGGCTTGCGGACGTCGGGTTCGGAGGGCAGGGATTACGTGAGCCGTTCCCTTTCATGGCTGGTCTGGAGCAACGGCAAGGACCGGATCAATTCAGGCTCGCGACAGACGAACGGAAAGAGTCTGTGCTGCAATGGCACATGGAGGAAACCTGGGTCGATCTCTATTCTTTTGCGCTCGATCCTTGGTTGCCAGTGGACTACAGCTTCGCAAACTATTACCACTCGCACTCACCGGACTCTCTCTTCACGCAACAGCGCATCTGCACGATGCCGACGCCTGAGGGGCGGACGTCACTCATCGACAACGTGCTGAAGGTGCGAGGACGAGACGGCAAGCAGGAACGTCATGTCGCCGGTGAGGAGTACAAACAGCTGCTGCAGCAGCATTTCGGATTGATCATTCACGAGCACGTGAAGTGTTGACGGACTACCTATCAGAACTCACCGGCCGTATATGGGCCCTTGACTCTGGACCCCGTAGTCGCAGATCGTTTCATACACACCATTCGACCTGGTCTGATAGGTCGAGCACCGCCGACCGTTCTCATCCGAGGAATGTCCGATCGGAGTCCGCATCGGCGGAAAGAAGAGAGAACAGCCACTTACCGAACTCAGCAGGATGACCCACATGATGCAATGGATCACTGTGGTGTTTCTGCCTGCACGTGTTGGTCTCTCCTGGCTTGATTTCATTTGGTCATTATTCAAGAATCCATCGCATTGAGGCAAGGCTGCCCCCTGCTGGGTTTGGATGTCGAAGGAACCCCAAGCGCGCGGTGCCAGTGCCGAGAAAGATCATGCGTGCTTACTGCGACGCTCAGCAGGGGTGTATCACTAAGCGGCGTCTCGGTTCGCTGGCACCTTGGGTATCTTTTTGAGCATCAATTCTACCCCCTTCGACCTGCGGAAGGATCGCGTGAGCAAGGATGAGCTGAGAACTATCCAGCGTGACTGGAGTTAGGAGGGAGACGGCTATCGCCCATTCCGCAGCCGCTGATACGCGCCAAGTCTCCGGTGATTTTCGTTGTGCGGGAGAAGGCGATGTGGTTCGGCCAAGAAATGGTGCCAGGAACGATGTTCTGACTGTGTTCGCGACGCAGTTGTTTGAGGATGGTGACGACATTCGCATGGTGCACAAGGTATGGGGCCCTATCGATGGGCAGATTAGGATGTCCGGGTCCTGGTCGATGAGCTGATCCAGGAGGTGAGTCACTCCCAGCCACCTTACTAGGTCGGTCTGCGGAGCATGCGACGGGGGTCATGCCGGGCAGGCGATCGTCCTGCCCTGAGTCTGTCGCGGCGTTGGGCTCGCTAGTTGTGCCCGCCCTTTTCCAGCCGGACTGTTTGCGCTGACCAGTCGAGCCTTCCTACCGGCACATTGCGGCCATCGACGGCTTCGATGCGGATCGTGATGGTCGGTCGCGTAACAAGGCGATCGGCCAACGCACTGAGGGGTCGCGTCACATCGATCAGCAGGGTCGGCAGGCGTCGTGGAGCCGATCCTACCGACCGATCCCCCACGATGCCCGCCGAGCCCAATATGACAGGCTCCGCTCCTTCGATGATCGCAGCCGCTCGCAGTTTGAACGGTTGTCCCCCTGCGACGGTCACCCCCTTCAGCACCAATCGAACGTGGGAGGCCTGTTGCCACCCGGTCGGCAAGTCGACGGAAAACCGGTGCGGTCCTTCCTCCGCCTGAACTGTCAGCGCGGCCAGGATCATGACGCTCGTGAGCCAGGAGATGAGTCCCATGGTTACCGTTCCTCGCGTTCCACCTCTGCGAGGGACAGCGAGACGTCCTTCGCCTGTACTGGGATAACTTTTCTGGCCTCAGGTTTGACTCCGCGCTCAACCAGGGCCAGCCGCACCGGGCCGAGGTTCCCGCTCAGCGCTTCGAGTTTGGCGGTGGAGAGCCTGACGGCGATGTTTCGTGCGTTCTTGGAGATATGCCGCCGCTCCCGATCGTTCAATACGACCGGCACGGTACCGAGATAGCCCTTGCTGCCTGGTCCTTCATCGGCTTTCGCCGCTTCAGGGGTCGCGTAGAGTCGATACACCGCACTCTTTTCCATGGGAACGGCGAGGTCGTTCAGGTGCAGTCTCGCACGACCTCCCTGCTCGACAACGTTCATCATCTTAGCACGCGTCTGTCCGGCAAACTTCAGGGTGCGGCTGACGCGCCAGTCGGTCTTGATGGGGAACCAATCGAGGAGGCAGGGAAGCTGCTCCAAGAACTTCGACGGGCCATAGGTGTAGCGCAATTGGGTGTCGTGGGTTAGGACCTGCGAGGCTTTGATCGACCGCCACACTTTGTTTTCGTCGAAGAAATTCCATGTCAGGTTCAAGAAGGCCGTTGCCGTCGGGTTCGTGTGGATGGACGAGGCCTTGTTCCAGTCCGACCACATCTTGTCCACGTTGGCATGATGCGCGTAGAAGACGGGATCTTTCCCGGCTGAATCGAAGAATCCCATGTCGCCGCCGACATCCACGTGGACCGCGCCGTGGGGTGTTCCCTCCGGGATGCCGCTACCGCTCGCCGTGCCGCCGAACTCCGTAAAGGTGTCCGCCGTGAGGGCGGCCTCCATCACGTCTTCCCCGACATCTTCTTCCGGGACTTCTTCCGTCGGGTCCATGCTTCTGGTGCCGTTCCAAAGTGGATTGCTATTGTCGTTCGGATCGGTGTAGGCGCCGGGGAGCTTGCGGTGACTTGGGGTGTCCCAGTCCCAGTAGGGGAGGCGGAAATTCATGTCGCCGATCAGCTTCCCGAGAATGCGCTCATGGAAGTACAGATAGGCGCGGTGCCAGGCGAAAAATTGCCAGCTGAAATGGACCTGAGTGCCGACGCCGCAGTACCAGCAATGGACGTTGGCCTGGCGCAGGAATCCGCGTGGATCATTCGGGTCGCTGCTGTCGAGCGCGCGCATGGCCTTGTAGGCATCCTTGAGTTGTGTGATCTCTGCTGCACTCAAGGTGCTGGCGGGGCGGCGCGGGAGGATCATTCGACAGTCCTTACGCCAGGATTTCGGTGTCCCGGGATTTCCCGGGGGCTCGCACACGGCCAGCACCGATTCCGGCAACGCGAGGCCGCCGAACAGGCCAGTGCTCAGCGCCCCGACACCTAATCCCATCCGTTGAAGGAATGACCTCCGCGACGGCATGGTCGCCCACATGCGGTCGTCCAGATTCGACATGACCTACCTCCTTGTATATGGCGTCGTCTAGGAAGGCTCCGCGCCATCTCGATTGCGACGCCATGGTTGGATGGGATGCTGATTCATCAATAACCATGCCATAACAGAATGATGCATCTGATACTCAGATCGTTGGGTGTTGCGTGAAATGCCTCCCTGTCGATCCCGTAGGGTTCGTATCCGATGCGATACGGTGGCAACTGGATGGATACAGGCCGTGGTGAAATGTTTTCAACCAACACAACTGATCGTCGCGAACGAATCGCAGAGCGGTGTTCGTTCTCTTCGCCAGAGTCTCTCGAGTTTATGGATCTGGTCTAGTCGGAAACCATTATGTGGTCTTAAGTGGCGAGGACGGACTGCCGTCTGCATTTCAGCTCTTTGGCGATGGCCCGGCAGGTTCTGAATCTTGAGGTAGGTTAATTCCGACTCATGTCGGATTCTCTCTCAGCGGAAAAAGGGGAAGGCTGAATCTTAATTCGGGCTGGATTGACCGCTTGCTTGGGTTCCACATTCGAACGGGTAAAGTCCGCTGACAAAGGAATCGTTCACTGAAATTGGGGAGTTACATCGACGGAGTTGGCTTTGTAGCGTGTTCATTATAGCCCTTTATGCCCCGGCTTTGACGATGGTCGATGAGACGCGGCGGAAGTCGTCGAGGTGAGTGGTGATACGGAATTTCACCATGCGTTGGAGCCGGCCGGCCAGCTGTGGCAAGAAGGATGAGGCATTGTTAGCCATAGATGAGCCCGCGTTCTTTGATGTCTTGCAGGAGATCCCGCCGCTCTTCGTTGAGCCTGGCATAGTCGGAGTAGGCATACATCTCGAATTCAGTACGGGCCTGGTCGTCATGACTTTTCAGGCATCGACCGGTACTAATAATCTGCGCGCGCATGACCGTCGTTGTACTCCTCAGATCCAGGAGGTCCACATTACGGCCCAGTCGTATGGCGAGTTCCTGTGCCAGATGAAAGAGTCGCTCAGCCGACATCGGTGTGCGCGCCAGCCGGGATGACCTGTCGAAAAGGTCGCATTGTGGGGCGAGGTCTACCGCGCCAGGAATTTCACCAGCGCGACGCAAACCATGTAGAGGGCGAGTGAGCCGGCCATGGAGAGCCAAAAACCGATCCGTTCGACCCCATAGATCATGCAGCCGACATACACCAGCCAGGGGGGCACAAACCACAGGAGATTTTTGGCGTAGGTGACGAGATGGTCGTTGCCGCTGTTCAGGTAAATC
>WBZN01001074.1_pt2 | contig 11510 bp, 9 predicted proteins | sample 5204281 | NCBI WGS metagenome assembly WBZN01 (sample SAMN12344347, study PRJNA552823) | activated sludge metagenome | biome: Activated sludge suspended growth; feature: Nitrification reactor; material: Wastewater; isolation source: activated sludge from nitrification reactor of wastewater treatment... | reverse complement strand
GCGCGCGCGAGCGACGCCCCGTCCACCACCCCGGCCGGCTGGATCGCGGGGATGCCCGCGGCGGCGAGCGCGCGCCCGGTCGCCGGCCCGACCGCCCACACCTCGGGCAGCGGCGCGTGACCGCGGGACACCGCGAGGGTTCGCGCGGCACGCGCGCTCGCGATCACGATCGCGGTGTAGCCGCCCGCATCGAGCGCGCGGACGAGCGCGGTGTCGTCGCGCGCGGGCACGGTGTGCGTGACGGGCATCGCGACGACCTCGAGCCCGAGCGGCGTGAGGGCCTCGGCGTAGGCGCTGGCCGCCTCGAGATCTCGGGTGATCACCACGTAGGCCATCTCCGAGAGAATACGTGAGCTGGCACGGGTCGTGCTGCGTACGTGGCACATGACCACGCGTGAGGTAACGTTGCCCGTCTACATGGCAGCTCAGGCTCGTCGCGGCGATGGCGCGACGCGCGATCCCGAGATCGAGCGCGTCCGGAAGTTCGCGCGGGTGCTGGATCACTACCTCGTGGATCCGATCATGGGCTTCGTCCTGCCCGGCGCAGGCGACCTGATCGGCTCGCTGCTCGGCCTCTACATCGTGGCGACCGCGGTTCGCCGCAAGATGTCGCACGTGGTGATCGCGCGGATGCTGCTCAACCTGACCGCCGATGCCGCGCTCGGCATCATCCCGCTCGTCGGCCGGGTCGCCGACATCGCGTTCCAGGCGAACGCCAAGAACGTCGCCTTGCTCGGCGAGCGCGCCGCGGCGGGCGGCAAGGCCTCCGTTCGTGACTGGCTCCTGGTGATCAGCATGGGCCTCGCGTTCGTGGCCGTGCTCGGCCTGGCGATCTACGGGATCGTCGCGCTGTTCCGCGCGATCGCGTGACGAGGCCGCTCGCTGCGCGCTGGCGCGCGGACCGCCGGTTGTGTAGCGTCGAGGCGTGCGCTACACGCTGGCCTGCCTGCTCACTGTCGTTGCGTGCTCGAACAGCGCGAAGCGCGATGATGGTGCTTCCATGCCGCAATCTCACCCCCCCACCAGCCCCGCGGCCCCGATGGTCGTGCTCGCGACGCCGACCGGCGATGCGCCGGTGACGGTCGAGGTCGTCTCGACCCCGAAGGAGGTCGAACGCGGGCTGATGTTCCGGGAACGCCTGGCGCCAGACGACGGCATGTTGTTCCTGATGGGCTACGAGCACGACTGGGCGTTCTGGATGCGCAATACGCTGATCTCGCTCGACATGATCTTCATCACCCAGAACATGACCGTCGCCGGAGTCGTCGAGCACGCCGTCCCCCGCAGCGAGAAGCTGCTCAAGGTCGACGCGCCCTCGAGCTACGTCCTCGAGGTCAACGGCGGCTGGGCGTCGGCGCATCACATCGTCACCGGAGCCAAGGTCCGGTTCGACGGCGTGAAGCTGCCCGTGGGCGTGGAGCGCTGATCTACTTCGCGGCCCCCGATCCGGCCGATCCGGCGGGCGGTGAATCAGCCACGAATGGCGGCAGATCGACCGGGACATCGGTGCTCTGCGAGCTCGGCGCAGCGAGCACCTGGATCGCCTTGCAGAACGCCGGGAGCTTGTCGCCGTGGCGCTCGGCGTAGCTCATCGCCGCCATGCCCTTGACCTCGGCGGGGAACGGCACGACGCACGCGCTGTAGGCGCCCGCCACGAGCTCCTTGAACACCGCTGGCTCGCCGTTGCGGAGGATGACCCATTGCGATGCGCCGGGCCCCGCGGCCGCCATCTGGAGCTGCAGATCGGTCGCGGTCTTGGAGACGATCACGCCGGTCGCGAGCCACACGTTCGCGACACCGAGCGTCCCGCTGTGCGGGACCACGGTGACGCCGAGCGTGATCGTGCCGGGCTCGACGGCCAGGTCGATCGAGACCTCCTTGCCCTCGGGCACCGCGATCTGCTTGGAGTAGAATCGCATGCCCGTCATCGGCATCCCGAGCGTCGCCGACACCTTGTAGACATCGGGCGCGAGCTTGTCGAAGCGGTACGAGCCATCCGGGCCCGAGGCGACCGAGTACAGCGCGCCGGGTGACGTGGTCGACTGGCAGCTCACGAACACGCCCTCGGCGGGCTTGCCGCCCTGGCGCAGGGTTCCGGACAGCGCGCCGAACTTCTGGAGCGCGATCGTCAGATCGGTCCCCGGCACGTCGCTCGGAAGGCGATAGCCCTTCGACCGGCCGATGCTCGGATGCTCGGCGACGATCGTGACATCGCCATCCCCGAACCCGGCGATCGCGAACGTGCCATCGGAGCCGGTCGTGGCCTCCTTGGTGCCGCGCCCCATCGGCCCGAACTGCGCCGAGTTCGACGTGCCGTTGCCGAAGATCATCCGGCCCGCGTACACGGTGGCCCCGGCGACGGGCTGGCCGTCCGCGACGACCACGCCGCCGACCGAACGCCCCTTGACCACGACGATCGTCCCGACGTCCGCCGTCTTGGTCGGCTCGACGGTGACCTCGATCGCGCGGGTCTGAAAGCCCGGACCACGGACGCCGAGCTCGTAGGTCTGCGGGGCGAGCGCGTCGAGCGTGAACGCGCCGTCGCCGAGGAACGATTGCTGCGCCATCCCGATCGAGATCGAGAACGCGGTCGGGGTGGTGCCATCGGCGAACGCGACCCTGCCCTTGACCGCGCCCTCGGGCTGGAGCACGAGCCGCAGGTCGGTCTGCCCGGCCTGCGCGGGCGTGCCGTCGGCGGTGCCGCGACGTCCCCGGCTCGCCGACCGCGCGGGCATCGCGTTCACCAGGTAGCTGCCGGCCGCGAGCCCGGTGAGCGTGAAGTGGCCCGACGCATCGGTGAGCTCCTGCGGAAAGCCGCGCAGCCGCCAGTTGACCATGTCGACCGTCGCGCGCGAGTCGCGGAAGTTGGGCCCCGCAGACACCTGGGCCCCCTCGATCGGCCGGCCGTTCGGATCGACGACGACGCCCGCGATCGTCCCGGTGACGTCGAGCGTGAGCACCACGTCGCCGACATCGCCGGCGGAGGCATCGACCGGCACGCTCTGCGAGGAAGCGGTCTCGTGGATCGCCACCGCGACGAGCTCGCGGCGCGGCAGGCCCTTGATCTCGAAGCTGCCCGCGGCATCGGTGAACGCCTGGCGAGGTGCCGCGACGATCATCGTGCGCAGGGCGAGGCCGATGCGCACGCGCGCCGACGCGACCAGCTGGTGGTGGCCATCGACGACCCTGCCGCGGACCACCGCACCGGCGGCGAGCGTGATCGTGACGCCGGTGCGATCGCTCTTGCCGTCGAGCGTGACCAGGGAGGAGGTGCCCGGTGCGAGATCCGGATGCGTCGCGACGAACCGGAACGAGCCCGCGGGCATCGCCGCGAACTTGAACGCGCCGTCCGCGCCGCTCGTCACCGCGTCCGCGCGATCGCTGCCTTGCGCGCTCCAGTCGGAGGCGCCGCTGAACACGACCTGCGCACCCGCGACTCCCGTCCCGTGCTCGTCGACGACGCGGCCCGCCACCGCCGCGCCGGGCGCCAGCGTGACCTTCACGGCGTTGTCCCCCGGGCCGACCTGTAACCACTGGAACGCGTGCGCCATCCCGCCCGCCCACGCGGCGACCTGGTAGCCGCCCGGGACCACGGTGCCAAACGTCGCGATGCCGGCCTTGGCCGTCTCGCGCTGATCGTCGATCCCGCGCAGCTCGACCGTCGCGCCATCGATCCGCTTGCCGTCCTCGCCGACCACGGTGACCGTGACGTTCGCCGCGGGCTTCAAGTGGAGCTCGACGGGAGGGCTGTTGGCGGTGAGCCGTGCCGTGATCGGGCCCGCGATCCCACCCGGCGCGCGAGCGACCAGGGTGTACGGCCGTCCGATCAGCGCGTCGAAGGCGAACCCGCCATCGGCCTCCGAGGTCGTGGTGCGCGGCGGATTCGCGCCGAGCACGACGGTCGCCCCGGCCACCGGATGCTCGTCGGCATCGAGGACCACGCCCTCGAGACGCAGCGCACCACGCGGATCGTCATCGATCTGCAGCGGGATCTGCGGACTTCGGTCCACTCCGCTCGCCGGATCGGGGCGCGGCCCACGCAGCACCTTCTCCGCGGGTTTCGGAGTGACCGATGCCGCATCGCGCTCGCCGCGATCGTGTCGCAACCTCCAGAGTGCAACGAGGAGCGCCACGACGAGCGTGACACCCAACACCAGACGACCCGGGTTCCGCATATGCGCGGAGTATCACGCCCGGTGGATAGCGGTGATCACGGTTGATCCGGGCCGAACGCGCTTGTTGTGCGGCGTCTTGGTTCTGCGATAGAACCACCACTACTCGAACCTAGCCGAGGGGAAATCACATGGTTTCGATCCGTCCACTGATGCTCGCAGCTTTGCCGTTTACATTCATCGCCTGTGGCGGTGGTGGGGAAGACACCGTGGTCCCGGAGGGGACGCATCACCAGTACGTCTCCAGCAAGGCGTTCGTGCCGACCAACAACAACCAGGCACGGGAGTACGGACTCGATCTCAACGGCGACAAGACGGCCGACAACCAGCTCGGCATGGTGCTCGGCACGCTGTCGACGATGGGCTTCAACATCCAAGGCACGATCGACAAGGCCGTCGCGATGGGCAGCATCATCCTGCTCCTCGATGTCCAGACCAAGGACTACTCGAACACCACCGCCGCCGGCGTCAAGGTCCTCCTCGGCGCGAACCCGATGCCGGCCGCGTGCAACACGGGCGAGGTGTTCGACTGCACCACGGCCACGCCGCCCGTGTGCATGGGATGTGGACATCACATCGCCGGCACCGGGATGTTCTCGATCGCGGCGGGCTCGCCCGACAACGCCGCGGTCGCCGGCAAGATCGTCAACGGCACGTTCAACGGCGGCCCAGGTGAGCTCTCGCTCCAGATCGCGCTCGGCGGCACCGATGCGATCCAGCTCGACCTGATCGGCGCGCGCGTGAGGGCGTCGGCGATCACCGACACCGGCATCGGCTCCGTCATCCTCGCGGGCGCGATCACCCAGGACGATCTCAACAGCAAGGTGATCCCCGCGATCCACGCCCAGCTCGCGCCGCTCATCGCGCGCGACTGCAACATGCTGACGGCGCCTCCGGGATGTGGCTGCGCGTCGGGCTCGACCGGCAAGACCCTGCTCGATCTGTTCGACGGCGACATCACCGGCACGACGAAGGACTGCACGGTCTCGATCGAAGAGATCACGGGGAACAGCTTGATCCAGAGCCTGCTCGCGCCGGACGTCACCGTCGACGGCAAGATGGCGCTGTCGCTCGGCATCAAGGTCGAGGCGGTGTCCGCGACGTTTCCCGCACAGATGTGATGTGACGTAACCCCCGACGTCTCCGCGGCGGGCCGCGAACGTCGAGCGTGATCGCGTCCCGCGTTCACCCCCTGAACGTCGAGACGTGCGCCGCTGCGAGGTGCGCGGCGCCGACGAGCCCGGCGTCATCACCGAGCTCCGCCGGAACGATCTCGAGCGCCTCGAGCGTGGCGACCGGCGCCACGATGAGGAGCGCGGTCTCGACGAGCTGATACAGGGTCGGCGCGCGTCCCAGGAGACCGCCGCCGAGGATCAGCCGCCCGGAGTTGAGCAGCGCGAGCGCGTTGCCGAGCGCCACGGCGAGCAGGGGCGCGAGCTCGGACCACAGCCCGAGCGCCCACGCATCGCCATCGGCCGCGGCCTGGTCGACGTGGGACGGCATCACCTTCTCGATCCCGCCGGCGATGTTGATCGCCGAGGTCTTCGCACCGGCCCCCAGCTCGGCGGCGATCCGCTTCATGACGTAGCTGCCCCCGACGTACGCCTCGACACAGCCACGGCTGCCGCACTGGCACGGCAGCGCGTCCTCATCCCACCGGACCTTGACGTGCCCGATCTCGCCGGCGCAGTTGCTCGCGCCTTCGAGCAGCGCTCCGTTCGCGATGATCCCACCGCCGATGCCGGTCCCGACATAGACGGCGAGCACGTCGCGGCACCCGCGCGCGGCGCCGCCCACGGACTCCCCCCAGGTGATCGCGTTGACGTCGTTGTAGACGCCGAGCTCGAAGCGACCGCCGAGCCGGCTTGCGAGCATCGCGCCGAACGCGACGTCTCGCCAGCGCAGGTGCGGTGAGTTCGAGACCGTGCCCTTGCGGTCGCGCAACATCGCCGCGATGCCGATCCCGACCGTGACCGGTCCCGCCGCGCCCGCGATCCGCTCGATCACGCCGGCGAGCCGCTCGACGATCGCGGCCGGGTCGCGCGGTTCGCCGACGTCCTCGCGGTGATGGCTCAGCGGAACCAGACCGTCGGGTCCGTATGAAGCGACCCGCAGGTTCGAGCCACCGAGATCGACACCGATGTGGATGGTCATGGATGCCTCGCCGCTTCGAGATGGCCTTCGATCGTGCGCTGGATCTCCGCGAGCCGCGCGGCGGTCTCGGCCTCGCAGCGCATCACCAGCGCAGGTTGCGTGTTCGAGGCGCGCAGCAGGCCCCAGCCGCCCTCGAACTTGGCGCGCACGCCGTCGATGTCGACCACGCTCTTGACCTGCGGATCGACGCGCAACCGCGCCGTGACCTCCGCGACGATCGCCGCCTTGCGATCGTCCTCGCACTCGATGCGGAGCTCCGGGGTGTTGATCATCACCGGCAGCTCGTCGGCGAGCTCGGCGAGCGTCCGCGAGCCGCGCGTGAGCAGCTCGATCAACCGGGCGCCAGCGTAGATCCCGTCGTCGAAGCCCAGCCAGCGGTGCGCGAAGAACATGTGCCCCGACATCTCCCCGGCCAGCTGGGCGCCGGTCTCCTTCATCCGCGCCTTGATCAGCGAGTGGCCGACCTTCCACATCTCGCACGAGCCACCGGCCGCGTCGAGCTGATCGTACATCGCCTGCGAGCACTTGACCTCGCCGACGAACTTGGCGCCCGGCACCTCGGCGAGCACCGCCTTGCCGAGCAGGATCATCAGCTGATCGCCCCACAGGATCCGGCCGGTGGCATCGACCGCGCCGATCCGATCGGCATCGCCATCGAGCGCGATGCCGAGCTCCGCACCTTCCTGCTTCACCAGCGCGATCAGATCCGCGACGTTCTCCGGCTGCGTCGGATCGGGGTGATGGTTCGGGAACGTGCCGTCGAGATCGCAATACAACGGGAACACCTCGATGCCGAGGCGGCGATACAGCCCGACCGCGGTGGGGCCACCGGCGCCATTGCCGGCGTCGATCACGATCCGGAGGCGACGCTTGCCGAGCGCGAGCTGGGTCATCGCGAAGTCGTGATACGCGCCGATCACGTCCCGCGAGTGCATCGGCCGGGTCGGGTGGGCGGCGGGCGCCGCGAGCTGCTGCTCGACCTCGTCGCGCAAGGTCGCGATCGCGCTGCCGTGCAGCGTCTCGGCGCCGACCATGATCTTGAAGCCGTTGTCCTCGGGAGGGTTGTGGCTGCCCGTGATCATCACGGCCGCGGCCGGGGTGAGGTGATGCGCCGCGAAGTAGAGGACCGGCGTCGGGACCACCCCGATGTCGATCACCTCGACATGGACGCGCAGCCCGTCGGTCAGCGCCGCGAACAGCCGGGGCGAGCTGACGCGGCAATCGCGGCCGACCACCACCGGCCCTCCGGCGCGCAGCCCGATCGCGGCGCCGATCGCACGGACCGTGGTGTCGTCGAGATCGCGATCGGCGACCCCACGGATATCGTACTCACGAAAGACGCGAGAGTTCACCGCTCATAGGTACCGCGCAAGTCCCCGTGCCGAAAGGGCATCGACGACCTTGCGGACATCCTGAGCCTGGTCCTTCCGGATCACGAGGATCGCGTTCCCGCTCTTCACGACCACGACGTCGGACAGGCCGACCGTGGCGATCAGCGTGTCGTCATCGGTCATCACGACATTTCCGGAGCCGTCGAGCGCGATCACCGGACCTGCCACGGTGTTGCGGGTCTCGTCGAACCCACGCAGCGCGGGGAGCGCCGCCCACGAGCCGACGTCGTCCCATCCGATCGATGCGGAGATCGTGACCACCCGCTCGGCGTGCTCCATCACGGCGTGATCGATCGAGATCGACGGCAGCGAGGGATAGACCTCCCGCGCCAGCGCGCGGCCCGCGGCGATGTCACGCACGGCCCGCCCGGTGACCGGGAGCTGAGCGTCGAGCTCGTCGAGCAGGCGGTGGGCCGACACGAAGAACATCCCCGCGTTCCACAGAAACCGGCCGCTCTCGACGTAGCGCTCGGCGGTCGCCCGATCGGGCTTCTCGACGAACCGCCGCACCGGAACGATGCCGTCGACCGCCGCGGCGGCATCGATCTCGAGATAGCCAAACCCGGTCTCGGCCCGCGTCGGCGTGATCCCGATCGTGCCGATCACGTCATCCCGCTCGACCGCCGCGCAGCCGAGGTCGAAGATCCGGGTCAGCGCGGGCTCATCGGCGACGTGCTGATCGGCCGGGAGCACCACGAGCACCGCGTCGGGATCGCGGGCCTCGATCATCGCCGCCGCGAGGCCGAGCGCCGCGGCGGTGTTTCGCCCGGTCGGCTCGGCGAGCGTCGCCACGCCCGGCGCGACGGCGAGCGTCGCCTCGAGCTGCGACTCGCCGGTCACGATCATCAGGTTGTCCAGCGCGACCGCGCGTCCACGCCGGATCGCGGCCTCGAGGAGCGTCTCGCCGTCGGGCGCGAGGGGCAGGAGTTGCTTGGGACGTGTCCGCCGGCTCGCGGGCCACAATCGGGTTCCGCTGCCGCCGGCGAGGATCACCGCATGTCTCACGCGCGAACTGTGCCACGAGTCGCGACGCTGGCCTGCCCGTCGCCGTGGTGTTGTGATGAGTCAGGTCGTTCCATCGCTCCCGGGATCGGCCCGTGGTACGCCGCAGCCATGAACAAGCTGATGATGGTCTTCCTCGTCGCGTGCGGCGGTTCTCAGGCCACGTCGCCGGCGACGCCGGCAGGGACGAAGGATCCCGCGGTCGCCAGCAACCCGCCCGAGGACGGCAAGCCGCCGGCGAAGGAGCCGCTGCCCGCTCCCGCGCCGCCGGCGGTGGGTCACCCGAAAGACGATCTGATCCCGCGCGCGATCCTGTTCGGCAACCCCGAGCGGGCGAGCGTGCGGATCTCGCCGGATGGCAAGCAGCTGTCCTGGCTCGCGCCCAAGGATGGCGTGATGAACGTGTGGGTCGCGCCGATCGACAAGCTCGAGGCGGCGAGGGTCGTCACCGCCGAGAAGGATCGTCCGATCCAGCAGTACTTCTGGGCGTTCACCAGCAAGCACCTGCTCTACCAGCAGGACATCGGCGGCGATGAGAACTTTCACGTGTTCCGCGTCGATCTGACGGACGGCAAGACCACCGACCTCACCCCGTTTCCGAAGGCGCGGGCCGGCGTGGCCGGCATCAGCGAGCACGCGCCGACCACGCTCGTGGTCTCGATCAACGACCGCGACCCGAAGCTGATGGACCTCTACAAGGTCGATCTCCTGACCGGCAAGCGCACGCTGCTCGCCCAGAACGACGACAACATCAGCGACTACACGCTCGATCCCGATCTCCACGTCGCGTTCGCGACGAAGAAGGAGCCCGACGGCGGCACCACGATCCTGGTCCCCGCCAAGAACGGGTGGGCGACGTGGGACAAGATCGCGTTCGAGGACGCGGACACCACGGGGGTCGCGACGATCCTCCCCGGTGGCAAGACCGCGATCATGAGCGAGACCCGCGGGCGCGACACCGGGGCCCTCGTCTCGGTCGACATCGCGAGCAAGAAGCAGAAGGTGCTCGCCGAGGATCCGAAGGCGGACGTCGGCGACGTGATCATGCACCCGACCAAGCACACCGTGCAGGCCGTCGGCTTCGACTACGAGCGCAATCACTGGAAGGTGCTCGACAAGTCGATCCAGGGCGATCTCGATGCGCTCGCGAAGCTCGACGGCGGCGAGGTCACCATCAGCTCGCGCACGCTCGATGACAAGACCTGGATCGTCGCGACGACCTCCGAGCAGCACCCGGGCCGCTACTACCTGTGGAACCGCGCCAAGAAGCAGGCGACGTTCCTGTTCGCGCTCCAGCCCGCGCTCGAGCAGCAGCCGCTCGTGAAGATGTGGCCGGTCGTGATCAAGGCGCGTGACGGCCTCGACCTCGTCAGCTACCTGACGCTGCCGGCGGCGGCGGACCCCGACGGCGACGGCAAGGCCAACGCGCCGGTGCCGATGGTGCTGTTCGTCCATGGAGGCCCGTGGGGCCGCGACAGCTGGGGTTACAACCGCGCTCATCAGCTGCTCGCGAACCGCGGCTACGCCGTGCTGTCGGTCAACTATCGCGGCTCGACGGGGTTCGGGAAGAAATTCATGAACGCGGCGAACTTGCAGTGGGCGAAGGCCATGCACGACGACCTCCTCGACTCGGTGGCGTGGGCCGTCGATCACGAGGTCGCGCCCAAGGACAAGGTCTGCATCATGGGCGGCAGCTACGGCGGCTACGCCACGCTCGTCGGGCTCGCGATGACGCCGGACGAGTTCGCGTGCGGGGTCGACATCGTCGGTCCGTCCAACCTCATGACGCTGCTCGCCTCGATCCCGGCGTACTGGGCGCCCCAGCTCGCCTTCTTCAAGGCGCGCGTCGGTGATCCCGAGACCGCCGAGGGCAAGGAGATCCTGACCGCGGCCTCGCCCTTGACGTACGCGGCGAGCATCAAGCGCCCGCTGCTGATCGGCCAGGGCGCGAACGATCCGCGGGTCAAGCAGGCCGAGTCGGAGCAGATCGTCGCGGCGATGAAGCAGCACGCGCTCCCGGTCACCTATGCGGTGTTCCCCGACGAGGGCCACGGCTTCCACCGGCCGGAGAACAACATCGCGTTCTTCGCGATCGCCGAGGCGTTCCTGTCGGCGCACCTCGGCGGTGACTACCTGCCGCTGTCGAAGGAGGAGCTGATGTCGTCGACGATGCAGATCAAGGCCGGCAAGAACGGCATCCCCGGCCTGTAGTCATGGCTCGGCGGCGAGCTGGTTCGCGATCGCGGGGGCCCGCAGGCAATCGTTGCCGACCAGCACGTAGCGCAGCCGCCGCTGCTTGTCATAGACGTCATAGTGAGGCAGCGCGCCGATCTCGTAGCGCTTCGCGACCGGCGTGAGGCCGTCGCCGACGTCGACCTTGCGGATCACGACGCGCGGCTGGTGCGCGACCTGGACCGCGAGCATCCCGCCGACGACGGTGCACGCACCGCACGACTCGCTCCAGAAATCGATCACGGTCACGTAACCCGGCACGAGCGCCGGGGTCACCTCGACCACCTCGCCCGGTCCGTTGAGCTGAACCGACTTGGCGGGCGCGCTCGCCACCGCCGGTGCCGCGGGGTGCCCGCACGCGGCGAAGCCGAGCGCCGCGAACACCGCGCGCGTCACGGCTCCTCGGCATACTGCCGCGCGAGCCGGATCACGTCCGCGCGCGCGAGCCCGGCGTGGAACACCTGCTCCATCTGCAGTCGCTCGCCGCTGACCAGCTCGCTCGCGCCGAGCCGCACGGTGCCGTCGGTATCGAGCGTCACCTCGACGAGCACGAGCACAT
>WBZN01002057.1_pt1 | contig 11511 bp, 7 predicted proteins | sample 5204281 | NCBI WGS metagenome assembly WBZN01 (sample SAMN12344347, study PRJNA552823) | activated sludge metagenome | biome: Activated sludge suspended growth; feature: Nitrification reactor; material: Wastewater; isolation source: activated sludge from nitrification reactor of wastewater treatment... | reverse complement strand
CAGCTGTCCAGTTGCTTGACTCACCTCACCAGACCTCGCATTTGTCGGGCGGGTTCATCGGCGTCCCGGGGGCGCAGGAGAAGGCGCCGGCAAACCCGGGATGGTTGACCATGGGCCCGTTGACCCGGAACTTGAACGGCGAGTGCGGGTCGGTCTGGACCTGCACACGCTCCGCCTCGATCGTCGCCTTGCCGCACCAGACCTGGCCGGCGGCGACGAAGAAGAGCTGATCCTCGGTCAGGCCGGCGACCGTGGGCCCCTCGCCGCGCTCCTTCTGGCGTGCCTGCAAAACGTCCCAGGCCTGCTTCAGACCGCCGTTGTCGGCGATGTTCTCGCCCAGCGTCAGCTTGCCGTTGACGTGCGTGCCGGGCTCGATCTCGTAGGCGCTGTACTGCTTCTCGATGCAGGCGGTGCGCTCCTCGAAGCCCTTCACCGAAGCCGGGGTCCACCAATCGGTCATCGAACCCGTGGAGTCGAACTTGCTCCCCTGGTCGTCGAAGCCGTGGGTGAGCTCGTGGCCGATGACGAAGCCCATGCCACCCAGGTTCATCGCCAGCGGCAGGTCTTTGTGGAAGAACGGCGGCTGCAGGATGCCGGCGGGGTAGGTGAAGGCATTCTGCAACGGGTTGTAGCTCGCGTTCACCGTCTGGGCGTTCATCGCCCACTCCTTGCGATCGACCGGCTTGCCGACCTGGGCGAGCTGGCGCGAGGCCTCGAAGCCGCGCGCCGCGACGGCGTTGGCGAAATGGCTGCCGCGGGCGATCGTGAGCTTCGAGTAGTCGCGCCACTCCTCCGGATAGCCGATCTTCCAGGCGAGCGTCCCCTTCTTCACCAGGGCCGCCTGGCGGGTCGGCTCGTCCATCCAGGCAAGCTCCGGCAGCGAGGCCGCGAAAGCGTCGGCGATGCCGTGGATCATGTCGAGGGCGAGCTCCTTCGAATTGCCGGCGAAGCGCTCCTGGACGTAAAGCTGGCCGATCGCTTCGCCCATCGCCTGCTCGGTCGCGCTGATGCAGCGCTTCCACCGCGGCTGCGGCTCCTTCTGGCCGTTCAGCGTGCGACCCTGGAAATCGAAATTCTGCTGATAGACCGCGTCCGGCAGGAGGCCGGCGGTCGCCGAGAGCATCTGGTACCGGAGGTACGCCTTGAGGGTCGCGAGCGACGCTTTGCCGATCTCCGTCTGCAGCGCCGGGAAGAACTCGGGGGTCTGAACGTTGATGGCGGCGAGATCGGCCTCGCCGAAAGCGCTGTAGAAACGCGACCAGGGGAGCTTCGGGGTGAGCTTGGCGAGACCGGCGGCGTCGAGCCGATGGTGGAGCTTCTGCACGTCACGCATCGCTTCGATCGGGCGGGACGCCCTGGCGAGGGCGGTTTCGAAGGCCAGCATCGCTTTCGCCTGTTTGGCGGCTTCGGCCGGCGGCAGTCCGGAGAGAACCAGCATCTTCGCCACGTGCTTCTCGTAGGCGGCGCGCAGGGTCTTCTTCTCGGCGTCGGTCGACAGGTAGTAGTCGCGCTCGGGCAGCCCGAGACCGCCCTGGGAGAAGTGGGCCACGACGGTGTTCGGATCTTTGAGGTCCGCGAAGACTTCGGCGTTGAAGAACGGCGCCGCCTGCAGGCGCTGGATTTCGCCGGACAGCACGAAGAGGGCGTCGCGGTCGGCGGCGGCGTCGATCTTCGCCAGCCACGGCTGAACTGGCGCGAGTCCGGCGGCCTCGACCGCAGCCTCGTCCATGCAGGCGCCGTAGAAGTCGCCGACCTTTTGCCGCAGGGCGCTACCGGCAGGGTTCTGGGCGGCGTCCTCGATCAACCCCTTCAGCAGCTCGCGGTTGCGCTCGTGGATCACCGAGAACGAGCGCACCCAGCCGCGCTCGTCCGCCGGCAGCTCGACGGAGTCGAGCCAGCCGCCGCAGGCGAAGCGGTAGAAGTCGGTGCACGGGTCGGCAGTGCGGTCGAGCGAGCGCGCAACCGAAACGGCGATGTCTTCGATGTTCAAGTTGGTTCCGGACGGCGCGTCGCCGGCCACCTTGGGCGCGGCGGCGGAAGCGGGCGCGGCGAGGATGAGCGACGCAAGCAGGGCGAGATACGGGCGCATAGAGATCTCCTTGGTGCATTCTACGTACGGCCCGGCGGCGGGTTCTGCCGTCCGAACGGGGAGGGAAACGCGCCGACGGGTAGACTGACCGGCCATGCAGCCTCTGCGAAGGGAGCAGGAATGAAGATCACGGTCCGCAACAACGGCTCGCTGAAGGTCGAAGGCGAGAACATCCAGCTGGTCGACCAGGAGGGACGCCCCTTCGGCCTCGGCGGGCGCACGCTGATCTCGCTCTGCCGCTGCGGGCGCTCGCAGAGCAAGCCGTTCTGCGACGGCTCGCACAATCAGGGCTTCGAATCGGTCTGCCCGGCGCGCGACCTGCCGCCGCCGGCCGCCAAGTCCTAGCCGAGGGGCCGGCGCGCGGGGAAGCGAGCCCGGTTACTGGAAGATGCCGATCCCCGAGTGACCGAGCAGCCAGTAGAGCAGAATGAAAACCACGATGGCGCCGCAACCGCAGCCGCCGGTGAGCTTCTTCGCGCCCCAGCCTGCGGCGAGACCTCGGACCAATTTGCTCAATTTGTTTCTCCTTGCGGTAAATCGAGTCTGACCGAGGACGCCCGGCGGCCGCAAGAAGCCCTGCGGACAGCGGATCCCCAGTGGATCGGAGAATCTCCGACTTCGACCGCGATGAACAGTGCGAGGCTCATGCCATGATCCGCCGATCGGAGGACTCCATGTCGACCCGCGCCCCCCACCTCGTCGCACTGACCACCGGCGCCGCTCTCGTCGCCTTGGCCGCCACGGCCGCCACGCCGTCGGCCGAGTCGCCGCTGCTCGGCTTTTCGGCCGAGGCCAGCCGGGCCGAGCTCGAGCGCGAGAGCGCCTTCGATGGCCTGATCTCGAAGGCCGACCTGCGGACCTGGCTCGAGCATCTCGCGGCGCGGCCGCATCACGTCGGCTCCGAGTGGGGGCGCGCCAACGCCGAGTGGATGCGCGACCTCTTCGCGAGCTGGGGCTACGAAGCGCGGATCGAGAGCTTCGACGTCCTCTTCCCGACGCCGAAGCTGCGTGAGCTCGAATTGGTGGCCCCGACGCGGTTTCGCGCCCGCCTCGACGAAGGCTCGGTCGCCGCCGATCCGACCTCGTCGCAGAAACAGGAGCAGTTGCCGGGCTACAACATCTACTCCGTCGACGGCGATGTCGAGGCGGAGCTGGTCTACGTCAACTACGGCCTGCCGGCCGACTACGAGGAGCTCGCCCTGCACGGCATCGACGTGCGCGGCAAGATCGTCCTGGCGCGCTACGGCGGCTCCTGGCGCGGCATCAAACCCAAGGTCGCGGCCGAGCACGGTGCGGTCGGCTGCCTGATTTTCTCCGACCCCTCGGGCGACGGCTACACCCAGGGCGATCCGTGGCCCAAGGGCGGCTGGCGTTCCCGCGAGTCGGTGCAGCGCGGATCGGTCGCCGACATGCCGCTGTACTCCGGCGATCCCCTCACCCCGGGCGTCGGAGCGACGAAGGAGGCGAAGCGCCTGCCCGTTGCCGAAGCCAGGACGCTCACCCGCATTCCCGTCCTGCCGATCTCCTACGGCGACGCCGAACCGCTCCTTCGGGCCCTCGGCGGGCCCATGACGCCGGAGGGCTGGCGCGGCGCGTTGCCGCTTCCCTATCGCTTCGGCCCGGGCCCGGCGCGCGTCCATCTGCGGCTGGAGTTCGACTGGAACCTGAAGCCGGTGCACGATGTCATCGCGGTGCTCGAGGGTGCAGAGCTCCCCGACGAGTGGATCGTGCGCGGCAATCATCACGATGCCTGGGTGAACGGGGCCTCCGATCCGGTCTCGGGAATGGTCTCGCTGCTGGCCGAGGCCAAGGCGATCGGCGCGCTCGCCAAGGCCGGCTTCCGCCCCCGGAGAACCCTGGTCTACGCCGCCTGGGACGGCGAAGAGCCGGGGCTCCTCGGTTCGACGGAGTGGGCCGAGACGCACGAGGCGGAGCTGCGAGAGAAGGTGGTCGCCTATCTCAACACCGATTCGGTTTCGCGCGGCCTCATGGGCGCCGCCGGATCCCACTCGCTGGAGCGCCTCGTGAACGAGGTCGGACGGGCGGTCGTCGACCCGGAACGCTCGGTGCCGGTCCTCGAACGCGCGAAGGCCGCTGCGATCGCGCAAGGGGACGAGAAGGCGCGCGCGAAGCTGCGCGCCACAGCCGACCTGCGCATCGGCGCCCTCGGCTCGGGCTCGGACTTCACTCCGTTCCTGCAGCACGTCGGCGTCGCCGCCCTGAACGTCGACTTCGGCGGCGAGGAGCAGTACGGCCAGTACCACTCGATCTACGACTCGATAGCGCACTACGAGCGCTTCGGCGACCCTGGTTTCGACTACGTCGCCAAAGCGGCCGAGATGAACGGCCGTCTGACCCTGAGGCTCTCGGAGTCCGACGTGCTGCCGTTCACCCTCGACCGCACCGCCGCGGCGATCGGCGAATACGCGACCGAGCTCCGCGAGCTCACCGCCGAGCTGCGCCGAGCCGCCGAAGAGCGCGAGCGCCTGCTCGCCGACGGCAGCCTGCTGCTCGCCGCCGACCCGCAACAGACCTTCGTCGCGCCGCCGGCGCTCGACCGCGTGCCGTTCCTCGAGTTCGCGCCGATCGAAAACGCCGTGGCGCTGTTCGAGCGCGCGGCGACGGCGTTCGAGAAAGCCCGCACCGCCGCGGTCGAACGCGGACTCGACGCCGCGACGCGCAGCGAGCTCAACCGCTTCCTGCGCACTTTCGAGCGCCGCCTGACCAGTGACGCCGGCCTCCCCGGCCGCCCCTGGTACCGCCACCAGATCTACGCCCCGGGTCAGTACACCGGCTACGGCGTGAAGACCCTGCCGGCGATCCGCGAGGCGATCGAGCAGCGCCACTGGGACGACGCCAACACCCAGATCCGGCAGGTGGCGAAGCTCCTCGACGACGCCCGCGCGGCGATCGACGGGATGGCGGCGAAGCTCGATCCGGCGGGTTGACAGGACAAAACCCTACAATTATCACCCTGCGAGTCAAGAAAGGAAGTTGCGGCGCGATGCCGGCCGGCGCACCATCGGCCAGGAAGGTCGTGCCCTGGCTCGTTTCCGTTTCGCACTCGTCGTTCTCGTCACCTGTGTTCTCGGCGGCATCGTTGCGCCGGTCCCCGCGGAGGGACAGCTCTCCGCCGTCTTTTCCGACTTCTGGGCGCAGGGCCTAGCTGGACTGCCGCTCGTCGCGGAGGACTTCGACTCCTTCGGGCGGGCGGTCGCCGTCGGGGACTTCGACGGCGATGGCTACGCCGACCTGGCGATCGGCGCGCCGGGCGAGGACGTCTCCACCGGTCCGATCACCACGGTGGTCAATGCCGGCGTCGTGGTCGTTCTCTATGGAACTCCCAGCGGCCTCGGGAGCGCCGGTGCCCAGACCTGGCGGCAGGGCGCCTCGGGGCTCCTCGGCACGCCGGAGGAGGGCGACTTCTTCGGCTGGACGCTCGCCGCCGGCGACTTCAACGGCGACGGCCACGACGATCTCGCGATCGCCGCGCCCCTGCACGACTACAGCAACCAGACCGATTCCGGCGAGATACAGGTGCTCTACGGCTCTGGCTCCGGGCTGGTCGCCACCGGCAACGACTCGTGGGAGACGTTCTACTTCTCGTCCGGCAACGCCACGAGCGGATTCGAGACCGGCCACTCGCTCGCCGCCGGCGACTTCGACGGCGACGGCTACGACGAGCTGGCCGCCGGAGTCCCGGGCGGCACGAACAACGGCGGCACGGGTGCCCTCGGCACGGGCGGCGTGCTGATCTTCGCTGGCGGCTCGACCGGCCTCGCCACTCCCGTCAACGCCAGCGACTATCTGGATCCGACCGCGGACCTCGGACTGTTGCTCGCCGATGGCCACAACATCGTCGCTTTCGGAACCGCCCTGGCGGCGACCGACTTCGACCTCGACGGCCGCGACGATCTGGTCGTCGGAGCGCCGACCAGCGGCTGTCCGCCGCTGGGGTGGAACGACTGCGGCTCGGTGCACGTCGCCTTCGGCTCGGCGGCGGGTCTCACCGGGACGGGCGCCCTGCTGCAATACGGACCCGGCATCTTCGATCACCTGGGCTCGTCGCTGACGGTGGGCAATATCGCCTCGACCTCGGGCGCCAATCCGCCGGAGGTGGCGATCGGCGCGCCGGGGGCGGAAGTCAGCGGTTTCGCCGGCGCCGGGCGGATGGAGTTCTGCCAGATCTACGACGGTGCCTTCCACGCCTGCGGCTGGATGGACCAGGACTTCGCCGGCGTGGCGGGGGCGGCGGAGATCGAAGACGGCTTCGGGACGTCGCTCACGGCCGCCGACTTCGACGGCGACGGCCGCGCCGACGTCGCGGTGGGCGTGCCGCTGGAGTCCTATTCGGCCGCCCGCGACGGCGTGGTCCACATCCTGCGCGGCACCGCCGGCGGGATGACCGCGAGCGGCTCCCAGTACTGGCACCAGAACGCGCCCGGCGTGCCCGACGAGGGGGAGGCCGACGACAACTTCGGCCAGGCGCTCGCCGTCGGCGACTTCAACGGCGACGGGCGGCCGGACCTGGCGATCGGCGTGCCGAACGAACCGCTCACCGGCCAGCGTCAGGGCGCGGTGATCGTGCTCTATGCCGAGGCGCCCAATCTGATCTTCGCCGACGACTTCGAGACCGGCAACAGCAGCCGCTGGAACTGAGCGGCGACAGCGGAGAGAGCTCGCTTTCGGCCGTCTTCCCCGCGCGCCGGGAGTGGCCCCACAGGTGGACGGGTTCAGGGTGAACTGCACAACAGATTGTGCTACTCTCCCTTCGGCTTGGACTCCTGCGCTGGCCTCTCGTCGTGCCTCCTGACGGCCCGCTGGCCGTCGGAGTCGGCGTCCCTGCGCGGCGGCCGGGGACGATGAGCCACCTGCCGCCGATCCTCCTGGTCGACGACAATGCGGACGATCGCGAGCTGCTCGCCCTGGTCCTGCGCGGCGCCTTCGGCGAGGTCCGGATCGAGGAGGCGGCCGATGCGGCGGCGCTCGCGCGGGCCCTTTCGGCGGGGCGCTTCGGCGCCGTCCTCACCGAGCACGAGCTGTCCTGGATCCGGTCGGGCGACCTGCTGTGTCTGCTGCGCGATCTCCGGCCCGACTGTCCGGTGCTGGTGGTCACCCATCGCCCGATCGAGCGCGTCGCCGCGGAGATCGTCCATCTCGCCCCCGACGGCCTGATCCCCAAGAGCGCCAGCGGACTCGTCGCGCTGCCGCGCGCGCTGCGTGCGGCGCTGCTCGCTGCCCGGCGACGGCTCGAGGATGCCGGCGCGGCCCCCGCGTCGCGCCGGCTGCTCGACGCCCTGCCCGCCGGCGTCTTCGCCCTCTCCGCCCAGGGCACGCTCGAAGACGCGAATCCGGCACTCGCCCGGCTGCTCGGCTTCGAGAGCGCCTCGGACTGCGTCCAGCGTCCGTTCGCCGCCCTCTTCGCCGCCGCCTCGGAGGCGGAGGTGCTGCTGGCGGGGGTCGCCGAAGGCGAGCGGGTCGACGCGGTGGCAGCCCGGCTACGGCGCGCCGACGGCACCGTCGTTCCGGCGGAGGTCTCGCTCTGGCGCTCGCCCGGGGGCGCCGGCGCGATCCAGGGGATGGTCGCGCCGCGCTCCTCCGGCGGAGCGGTGGAGGCGACGCTCGCCGAGCGCACGGCCGCGCTGGCCCGTTCGCAGGCGGAGCTCGAGGAGATGGCGTACGCCGTGTCGCACGACCTGCGCCAGCCGCTCACCCAGGTCGTGCGCTATCTCGACCTGTTCGCCGAGGAGTCCGCAGCGGTTTCCGGCCAGCGGGACACGCCGCTGCTCGATCAGGCGCGGGCGAGTGCGGCCCGGCTCGAGGAGATGGTGGACGCCGTCCTGCGGCTGGCGCGGATCGAGAGCCGGGAGGCGAGGTTCACCGAGGTGGACCTCGACGCGCTGGTCGGGCGCGTCGTCGCCCGGCTGGAGCCCGACACCACCGCCCAGGGCGGCCGGATCGAGCACGACCCGCTCCCCGTGGTGCGCGGCGACGAAGCGCAGCTCGAGCTGCTGTTCCAGAACCTGCTCGACAACGCTCTCAAGTTCCGCGCCGCCGCGCCGCTCGTCATCCGGATCGACCGGATCGACGACGACGACGAGGGCGCCTGGCACATCCGCGTCCAGGACAATGGCGCCGGCATACCGGAGAAGGACGCGGAGCGGATCTTCGCCCTGTTCCAGCGCCTGCACACCGCCAGCGAGTCGCCCGGCACCGGCATCGGCCTCGCCCTCTGCCGCCGCGTCGTCGCGCGCCACGGCGGCCGGATCTGGGTCGTGTCCCGCCCCGGCGGGGGCTCGATCTTCCACTTCACTCTCGCCCGCCGCCCGCAGCTCCCGGCAGCCGGCCACGACGCATCGAAAGGTCCCCAGCGATGACCGACGATCGCCACCCGACGGTTCTCATGATCGAGGACGATGCCGCCGACGCGGCGCTCATCCGCCTGCTGCTCTCCCGTTCCGGGTTCGCCTGCCGCGTCGAGCTGCGCGACCGCCTGGCGCTTGCCCTCGAGCGGCTGGAAACGGGAGGCGTCGATCTCGTGCTGCTCGACTTCTCGCTGCCCGACAGCGTGGGCCTCGACTTGTACCGGGAGCTGCGCGACCGGTACCCCGAGGTGCCGGTGATCATCCTCACCAGCCGCGACGACGAGACCCTGGCTCTGCGGGCGGTGGCGGAAGGGGCGCAGGACTACCTCGTCAAGCGCAAGGTCGATGCGCCTCTCCTGGCGCGCGCCATCCGCTATGCCATCGAGCGTCACCGCAGCGAGCTCGCGCTGCGCGAGAGCGAGCAGCGCTATGCGCTGGCGATGCTGGGTGCCAACGACGGCATCTGGGACTGGGACCTGGTCCGCGGCCAGGTCTTTCTCTCGCCGCGCTGGAAGGCGATCCTGGGGTTCGACGAGTTCGAGCTCGACGACCGCCCCGAGAGCTGGTTTGCCTGCGTCCTCGACGCCGACCGCGAGCAGCTCCGCAGCGCCTTCGCCGCCGCCGCGGCCGCCGGCGACTCCCATGTTGTTCTCGAGCACCGCATGCGCTGCCGTGACGGCACGCCGTTGTGGGTCGCTACCCGCGGCGCGCTGGTGCGCGACCGCCAGGGTGCGCTGATCCGCATGGCGGGCTCGATGACCGACATCTCGGCCCGCAAGCGTGCCGAGGAGCAGCTCGTGCACGACGCCTTCCACGACGGCCTGACCGGCCTCGCCAACCGCAGTCTCTTCCTCGATCGCGTCGGCATGGCGCTGTCGGCGCTGCCGCGCGAGCATCAGGGAACCTTCGCCGTGCTCTTCCTGGATCTCGACCGTTTCAAGACGGTCAACGACAGCCTCGGCCACTCGGTCGGCGACCTCCTCCTGGTGGCGATCGCCAGACGGCTCGAGAAGCTCATGCGGCCATCCGACACCGTTGCCCGGCTCGGTGGGGACGAATTCGCCGTGCTCGCCTTCGGCGTGCGCGAGGCGCCCGACGCCGTCCACATCGCCGAGCGCGTGCACAGGAACCTGGTGGCGCCGTTCCGCGTCGCCGGCCAGGAGGTCCACATCACGGCATCGATCGGCATCGCGCTCCCCGAGCTCGCGGGAGCCAACGCCGACGGACTTCTGCGCGACGCCGATCTCGCCATGTATCGCGCCAAGGCCGCCGGTCCGGGACGCTACGAGGTCTTCGACCTCGAGCTCCACCGCGCCACGGTGCAACTGCTCAAGCTCGAGACCGAGCTCCGCAGGGGCGTGGCGGCGGGCGACTTCGTCATGCATTACCAGCCGATCATCTCGCTCGCGAGCGGCCGCATCGCCGGGTTCGAAGCCCTCACCCGCTGGCAGCATCCCGAACGCGGCCTCGTCTCCCCCGCGCACTTCATCGCCCTCGCCGAGGAGACCGGACTGATCGTCCAGCTGGGCTGGCTGGTGCTCGAACGGGCCTGCCGTCAGGCCTGCCTCTGGCAGGAGCGCTTCCCGACCGACCCGCCGTACTTCATGAGCGTCAACGTCTCGGGCAAGCTCTTCGCCCAGGACGGCGCCGTCGAGCAACTGCTGCGGATTCTCGAGGCTTCGCGGCTGCCGCCCGAGAGCCTGCGCCTCGAGGTCACCGAAAGCGTGGTCCTGCAGCATGGAGACGAGGTCATGAGCCGGCTGCGCATGCTGCGCGACTTCGGCGTGCAGCTGTCGATCGACGACTTCGGCACCGGCTATTCGTCGCTCTCCTATCTCCAGCGATTTCGCTACGACGAGCTCAAGATCGACCGCTCCTTCGTGCGCGACATCGCGGGCGGCGATTCGCTGGCCATCGTCGAGACCATCCTCTCGCTCGCCAGCCACCTCGGCATCGGAGTCGTCGCCGAGGGCATCGAGACGGCGGAACAGCTCGCCCATCTGCGCCATCTCGGCTGCCCGCACGGCCAGGGCTACTGGTTCGCCCAGCCTCTCCCGCCCGAGGCGGCCGAAGAGCTGCTGGTCTCGAACGCCAGGTGGTAGCCCGGCGACTCTCTCCGGCCGCCGTTAGACTGCGCAGATGAGCGCGAGCAGCGTCACCCACCGGCTCGGCGTCGTCCTCGAGATGATCAAGTTCGAGCACACGCTGTTCGCCCTGCCGTTCGCTCTCATGGGGATGCTGCTCGCCGCCGGCGGGGTACCGGCGGGGCGGATCGTCCTCTGGATCGTCGTCGCGATGGTCGGGGCGCGGTCGGCGGCGATGGGGTGGAACCGGTTGGTCGACCGCGAGATCGACGCCGCCAACCCGCGCACGGCGCTGCGGGCTCTGCCCGCCGGCTTGGTGACCCCGGGGTTCGTCGCCCTCTTCGTCGTCGCGAGCCTCGCGCTGCTGCTCCTCGCCGCCTGGCGACTGAATCCGCTCTGTCTCGCGCTCTCGCCGCTCGCGATCGTGATCCTGCTCGGCTACAGCTACACCAAGCGCTTCACCTGGGCGGCGCACCTCGCGCTGGGTCTCGCCCTCGCCGGGGCGCCGCTCGGCGCCTGGATCGCGGTCACCGGGAGCTTCGCGCCGACGCCGTTCGTGCTCGCCGGCGTGGTGGTCGCCTGGGTCGCCGGCTTCGATGTCCTCTACGCGCTGCAGGACGAGAGCTTCGACCGCGCGCGCGGCCTGGCTTCGATTCCGGCCCGCTTCGGAACCGTCGCGGCGCTGGCGATCTCGGTAGCGCTCCATCTCGTCGCCCTGGCGCTGCTGGCGTCGCTGCCGTTCGTCTACCCGCCGGGGCTGGGAACGGCCTACTGGATCGGTGTCGCCGGTTGCGCCCTGCTGCTCGCCTACCAGCACGCGATCGTCCGGCCGGGGGACCTCTCGCGCCTGAATGCCGCCTTCTTCACCGCCAACGGCGTGCTCGCCCTCTGGCTGCTGGCGGCGACTGCGACGGACCTCTTTCTTCGATAAACTTGCTCCCGAGCGCTGACGCGATGAGCGACGACCTGCATC
>WBZN01002056.1_pt1 | contig 11517 bp, 10 predicted proteins | sample 5204281 | NCBI WGS metagenome assembly WBZN01 (sample SAMN12344347, study PRJNA552823) | activated sludge metagenome | biome: Activated sludge suspended growth; feature: Nitrification reactor; material: Wastewater; isolation source: activated sludge from nitrification reactor of wastewater... | reverse complement strand
CGATCCAGCGCCCGAGCAGGAACCACTCGTTGCTGGCGAGCAGCTCTTCCTGCAGGTCCATGTCGCGCAGCCATTCGGCGGCGAGCGCGTGCAGGCGCCGCGCGTCGCCGGCCTCGTAGGCGGACCTGATGAGCGGCAGCAGCCGCCGGCTCTCGTTCGCCAGCACCTGCCGGCCCACGTCGACGACGTCATGGCGCCAGGCGTCGGTGGCGCGCAGCGCGGGCGCGACCTCGAGCAGCTCGGCCAGCGCGGGTTGCAGGTCGCGCAGCTCGTAGCGCGGCGCCGGCGGCGACCAGGTGGCCGCGTGCGTGGTCGTGAGCGAGGGCTCGGCCGCGAACAGCGAGTCGTGCGGCGCATCGCGCTCGCCGTGCTGGTCCTCGGCGTCGGCGCGCATCGAGTAGGCCGTGGCCAGCAGGGTCGACCACGCGCGCTGCGCGTGCGCGTCGGGCGCACCGTAGCGGCGCACGCTCCAGTCGCGGACCCAGACCGCGAGTTCCACTGGTTGCACGTGCCAGGCCATCTCGGTGTAGAGCGCGAAGGCGAGCGGATTGGTGTCCAGCCCCTCGGTGTACAGGGCGATCCCGCGGATGCCGCTGCCCGGCATCGCCGCCATCCGTGGCATGCGCTGCGCGTAGTCGTGTAGCGAGGCGCCGAGCGTCGTGCGCCCGCCGAACTCCCACAGCCCGCCGAACAGCCAGGGCGTGCCGAGGAAGCGCTGGTCGCGGTCGGCATGCACGGTGCGGCCCTGCTCGATGTCGGCGATCAGCAGGCGGCCGCGGTCGACGTCCTCGAGCAGCTCGCGGCGCGGATTGCCCTGCCAGGCCATCAGCAGCCAGGTGGCGGATGGCTCGGCGCGCGCCAGCGCCGACTGGATCGCGCGCGCGGCCGGCGCCAGCGGCACGTCGCCGTTGTCGCCGCCCTCCTGGAAGACCTGCATGTCGTACAGCAGCGAGCCGCCGTACAGCGCCCGCTCGTGGCGGTAGAACGAATCGGCGAGCCTTGCGAACCACGGGTCGCGCGGGTCGAGCCAGCCGGGGCGCGCGAAGCCGTTCCACTCGCCCTGCGGCACGACGTGCGCTCCGGGGTGCCGCTGGCCGAAATCGGCCGGCACGATGCCGTAGTAGCCCTGCAGCACCGGCACCATGCCGAGCGCGCGCAGCGAGCGCGCGATGCGCCGCGCCGACGCGGCGCGCTTCGCGAGCAGCGGGCGCGACACCGGCCCGTTGAAGCAGCACATGTTGCCCATCAGCTGCCAGTTCTGGTGCGCGGGCTGCGTGATCCAGGCGCGGATCGCGGCGTCGTCGTAGCCCGCGTCGCGGAAGGTCTGGTAGAGGATGGTGTCCATGCCGCGCTCGAGCAGCACGGCGTTGATGCCGCTGAGGGCCAGCAGGTCGATCTCGCGCTGCCAGCGCGCCTCGTCCCAGTACGGGGTCGTGTAGCCGTCGGTGTTCTCGTTGAGCGCGTAGCGCCAGCGGTAGGGCGCGGCCAGTGCGATCGGCGCGGGCGGCGCGGGCAGCACGAGGCCGGGCGCGCCCAGCTGCGAACCGTTGGTCGATACGTCGAGCCCTGCGACGCTGCGCAGGTAGTGGGTCACGCCGTACAGCAGCGTGGGCACCGTGGCGGCGCGCACGTGGATCTCGCCGCGCCGGCCCCAGATGCGCAGGCCATCGCCGGCCGGGCCCTGCGGCACGTCGGCGGAGAGCTCGAGGTGGAACTGCGCCGCGAGCCGCGGCATCGTGCGCGCGAGCACCGCGCGCGCGGCGGCGAGCTCGCCGCGCGGCGCGGGTGCCGTGGCCGTCGGCGACGCCGCTGCCGCCGTCGCCGCGCCAGTTGCCGCTGCGGCTGGCGCCGCCGCCGCGAACGACAGCAGCGCAAGCGCGGCCGCCATTGGCCCGATGCGCTGGCGCATGGCCGGCACGCCGACCGGCCGATCAGGCGCCCGCGGCCTGCTCCGCCGTGCTGAGCGCCTTGACGTCGGGCACCACCAGGGTACCGGTGCCTTCATTGGTGAACACCTCCGCGAGGATGGCATCGGGCGCACTGTACGAGATCACGTGCACCCGGCGCACGCCTCCCTTGATCGCATCCTCGATGGCCTTCGCCTTGGGCAGCATGCCGTCGACGATCTGGCCCTTGTCGCGCATGCGCCGGAGGCCGTCGACGTCCGTGTACGAGACGATCGACGTCGGGTCGGCGACGTCCTCGAGGATGCCGGGCGCGCCCGTGCACAGGATCAGCTTCTCGGCGCCGAGCGCCGCGCCGATCGCGGCCGCGACCGTGTCGGCGTTGATGTTCAGCAGCTGGCCGCGCTCGTCGGCCGACAGCGGGCTGATCACCGGCATCAGGCCGTTGTCGAGGTGCCTGAGGATCACGTTCGTGTCGATCACGTCGATGTCGCCCACGAGGCCGTAGTCGACCAGGCCCGTGCCCTTGACCTGCACCGGCGGGCGGCGGTGCGCGCGCACCAGGCCGGCGTCCACGCCGGAGAGGCCGACCGCGTCGATGTCGAGGTCGCGGCAGATCGCGAGGATGCGCGTGTTGATGAGCCCGTTGAGCACCATCGACGTGGCGTCGATGGCCTTCTCGTCGGTGACGCGCCGGCCCTCCACCATGCGCGTCGGCACGCCCATCGCCTCGCTCACCTCCGTGAGCTGCGGGCCGCCGCCGTGCACCATCACCACGCGCACGCCCAGCGTGTGCAGGATGGCGATCTGCTCGATGAGAGCGCGCGTCATCGCGGCGTCGCCAAACACGGCGCCACCGGCCTTCACCACGAACACCTTGCCCTTGTACAGGCGGATGTACGGGGCGGCGGCGCGCAGGGCGCGGATCGTGGCTTGCTGGTCGGCTCGGTGCATGATCATCGGGCGGGCGCTCCTTGGCGCGGGCAGGCGTTGGCTTCGATTGCGGTCATGTCGTCCGGGTCGTGGCGTCGGCCGGCGGCGCCCGGTGCGCCAGCAGCCGGTGCAGCACGGCCATCTGCGCGGGCAGGCGGTTGTAGGCCTGGCGCAGCACGATGCTGCGCGGTCCGTCGAGCACCTGTTCGGCGATGGCCGAGTTGCGGCGCACGGGCAGGCAGTGCATCAGGCGGCAGCCAGGCGCGGTGCGCGCGAACCACTCCTCGCGCACGCACCAGTCCTTCAGCGACTGGCGCAGCCCGCGGTCGGCCGCCTCGTCGCCGTAGTGCGTGGTGCTGCCCCATTCCTTCGCGTAGACCACCTGCGCGCCGGCGAGCGCGTCGCCGCGCTCCGCGGTCTCGCGCACGGAGCCGCCGCTGGCCTTGGCCGCGGCCTGCGCCTTCGCGAGCAGTGGCGCCGGGAAGCCGAAGCCATCGGGACGCAGCACGACGACCTCCATGCCGCGCATCGCGGCCATGTGCAGCGTCGCGGCCGGCACGGCCAGCGGCAGCGCGCGCGGGTGCGAGACCCAGCTCAGCACGAATTTCGCGCGCTTCGGCAGCGCGAGCTCGTCCATCGTCTTCCAGTCGGCGAGCGCCTGGCAGGGATGGTTCATCGCCGACTCGAGGTTGATGAGCGGCTTGTCGACCAGGCCCGCCATGGCGTTGAACTTGGTCTCCGCCAGGTCGGCGGCCAGGTCGCGCCCGTCGGCGAATGCCCGGATGCCGAGCACGTCGCAGTACGAGGCCAGCACCGGCAGGCCCTCGCGCACGTGCTCGGCCGCGGCGCCATCCATCACCACGCCGTCGCGCGTCTCGAGCTGCCACGTGCCCTGGCCGGGCGTGATCACGAACGACGAGCCGCCGAGCTTCGCCATCCCCGACTGGAACGAGGCGAGCGTGCGCAGCGACGGGTTCATGAACAACAGGCCCAGCACCTTGCCGGCCAGCGCCCGCGGCTCGGGGTGCTCCTCCAGCCGGCGCGCCAGCGCGAGCAGTTCATGCACGCCCTCGATGGGCAGTTCGGCGAGGTCGACGAAGCGTTTCACGGTGCGTGGTTCCCGGTTGGAGGCCGGCGTCAGCCCTGGCGCCCGATCTCGAGCAGCGCGCTGCGCAGCTGCTCGACCTCGGGCGCGCCGAGCGTGAACGGAGGCAGCAGGCGCAGCACCGCCGGGTCGCCGCTGGTGCCCGCGAGGATGCCGCGCGCGAGCAGCGCGGCGTGCACTTCCTTCGCAGGCCGGTTGCAGACGAGCCCGGCGAGGAAGCCCGCGCCCTGGTAGCCCGCGACCGGGCCGACCTGGCAGCGCTCGCGGACCAGCTCGCCCACGCGGCGCACGTTGGCCAGAAGGTGCTCGCTCTCGATGGCCTCGATCGTGGCCTCGATCGCGGCGCAGGCCATCGGCCCGCCGCCGAAGGTCGTGCCGAGCGCATCGAGCTTCACGGCGGCCGCGGCCTTCGGGCCCATCAGCAGCGCGGCGCACGGGAAGCCGTTGCCGAGCGCCTTGGCGCTCGTGATCATGTCTGGCACCACGCCGTACAGCCCGGCCGCGAACGGCTGGCCGACGCGGCCCATGCCGCACTGGACCTCGTCGAAGATGAGCACGGCGCCGACCTGGTCGCAGCGCTCGCGCAGCGCCGCGAGGTACTCCGCGCCCAGGTCGAAGGCGCCGCCGACGCCCTGCACGGGCTCGACGATCACGGCCGCGGTGGCCGCAGTGATGCCGGCGAGCGCGGCGATGTCCCGGCGCGGCAGGAAGCTGACGTCGAAGGGCGCGCGCGGGAAGCCGTACCACTTGGCGGCGGCGCCCCAGGTGATCGCGCCGGCCGCGGCCGTGCGGCCGTGGAACGACTGCTCGAGCGCCACGACCGCGCTGCGACCCGTCAGCCTGAACGCCATCTTGAGCGCGTTCTCGTTCGCCTCGGCGCCCGAGTTCACGAGGAACACGCTGCGCATGTCGAGCCCGGAGAAGCGCACCAGCCGGTCGGCGGCGCGCGTGCGCACGTCCAGCGGCACGGCGTTGCTCTGGAAGTTGAGCGACGCGGCCTGCGCCTGCAGCGCGCGCGTCCAGCCCGCGTGCCCGTAGCCCAGCGCGGCGACGGCGTGGCCGCCGTACAGGTCGAGCACGCGCCGCCCGTCGGCCGTGCGCAGCCACACGCCCTCGCCGGACACGACGGGCAGCGGATACTGCGCGAACACGGGCGCCAGGTGGTCCGTCATCGGCGAGGTCTCCTGCCCGGCGTGCGTGGCCGTCGCGTGCGTGGCTGTGGCGTGCATGGCCTCAGGTCCAGCCCGCGGCCGGCGCGGTGAGGCCCGTTTCCTCGGGCAGGCCGAGCAGGCGGTTGAGCCACTGCAGGGCGCCGCCGGCGGCGCCCTTGTTGAGGTTGTCGAGCACGCTGGTCACCGCCACCGTGCGGCCGTCGCTGCTCGCCGAGAGCCGCGCGTAGTTGCTGCCCGCGACCTCCTTGATGCGCGGCGCACGCGCCGAGGCGGACACGAACGGCGAGCCGGCGTAGTACTCGGCCAGCATGCCGACCAGTTGCGCGCTCGTGGCAGGGCGCCTGAGCACCGCCTGCACGGTGGCGTGGATGCCGCGCGCGAACGGGCCCGAGTGCGGCACGAACGCGACGCGGGCCGCCTTGCCGCTCGCCGCCTGCGCGCACGCCTCGATCTCGTGCACGTGCCGGTGCGCGAGCGCGTTGTAGCTGTACAGGTCGCCGTGGCGCGTGGGGTGGTGCGTGCCCTCGGAGGGCTTGCGGCCCGAGCCCGTGCTGCCCGTGATGGCCGAGACGAACAGCTGCGGTTCGACGAGGTCGAGCGCCAGCAGCGGCACGCTGGCCAGCAGGATGCAGGTCGCGAAGCAGCCGGGATGCGCGACGTGCGGCGTCGGCGGCTTCGCGAGGTGCTCCGGCACCGCGCAGCTGAACTGCGCCAGCCGGTGCGGCGCGCCGTGCGGATGCCTGTACACCGCCTCGTACGCCGCCGCGGTGGAGTAGCGGAAGTCGGCCGAGATGTCGACCACGCGCGGCGCGTTGCCGGCCTGCTCGGCCACCGTGAGCAACTGGTCGATGAGCGCGGCCGACACGCCATGGGGCGCCGCGGCAACGATCGCCGGCGCGCGCTCGCGCCGCAGGATCGCCTCTATGTCCGCCTGCGGCATGAACAGCGCGTCGGGATACGCGCTCGCCAGGTGCGGGAACGCCGCCGCGACCGGCTCGCCGGGGCTGCCGTCGGAGAGCACGCCGGCCAGCGCGAGCCGCGGGTGACCGGCGATGAGGCGCAGCAGCTCGCCGGCCACGTAGCCGGTGCCGCCGAGCACGATGACGGGGGTGCTTGTCGGGTTCATGGGCCGGATGTCATTCCGTGTGGGCGGGCCGCGCCTTGCCCTCGAGGCCCACGGCCGCGATCACGGCGTCGCCCAGGCCCGCGGGGCTGCCGATCGCATTGAAGGCCTGCACCTTCATCTGGCTCGTGATGATCTCCACGCCCACCAGGTTGTCGGTGCAGGGGCCGGTGAGCGCGCAGGGGTCGACGTGGAAGCGCTCGCGCAGCAGCTTCACGCCGCCCCAGGCCGCGACCGGGTCGTTGGCCGAAAGCACCACGCCGGTGAGCGCCTTGCGGATGTCGTCGGCCTCGAGGATCGAGTCGACGCCGTACGAGCCGAGCAGCCCGTCGCCCAGCTCGAACACGATGACATCGGGCTTGCCGGCCGCCAGCTCGGTGAGCATCGTGCGCGTGAGCGCGGGGCCGGTGGCGCGCGAGGTGGTGCACACGCCGAAGTCGGTGAAGATGGTCGACTTGCGCGCGCCGGCATCCTCGAAGGCCATGATGTCGCGGCGGAGCGAGACGCCGGTCGCCTTGAAGGCATCGACCACGAGGCCGCGGTGGCGCATGCGCGAGATGATGGCGGCGGCGGCGGCGGTCTTGCCCGCCTCCATGCAGGTGCCCGCGAGCGCCACGACGGGCACGCCCTGGACGTCGAGCGTGGCGGCCTGGTCGAGCTTGCGGAAGCCGACGCGCGCCGGCACGCCGATGCGCTCGCCGAGGAACGGGAACTGCAGCACGACGCCCAGCACGCGGCAGTCGAAGGGCTTGCCCTTGTCGGCGGTGGCCGAGTCGCAGATGCCCATGACGCCGCCGATGTTCAGCATCTGGATGATGTCGCCGGGCTTGACCGACTTCGGCACGTAGCCCGAGTAGCCGAACAGCGCCTTGCGCGGCCCGAGCGCGCCGACCACCACGTCGCCCTTGACCACCTTGGCCATGCGGCCGCTGGTGAGCTCGAGCGTGTTGTAGGTCGACTTGTTGTTGAGGATCTCGGCGACCACCACCACGCCTTCCTCGGCGGGGATGTCGTCGTCGATGCGCAGCTCGTGCCCGAGCCCGCAGGCCTGGGTGATGGAGGCGATCTTGTCCACGACCACGGTCTTCATCGTGCTACTTGCCTTCCGGCTGCGCGCCGGCCCTGGCCGCGAGCTCGCCCGCGCGCCGGTGGAACACGCCCGTGAGGGCGACGATCTTCGAGAAGCCGAGCGCGTCGACCGGCGACCACTCGCCGACCGACTCGCCGTACACGCCCTTCGAGGCAGCCATGAGCGAATACGGCGACTCGACGCCCTCGACGAACACGCTTCCCGGGCGGAACAGCAGGTGCACGTCGCCCGTGACCCGCTCCTGCGAGGAGAGCATCAGCGCCTCGATGTCGCGGCACACCGGGTCGAGCAGCTGGCCCTCGTGGACCCAGTCGCCGTAGGGGCCGGCGACGCTGTCCTTGATGCGCTGCTGGCGCGGCGTGAGCACGAGCTTCTCGAGCTCGCGGTGCGCGGTGAGCAGCACCTCGGCGGCCGGCGCCTCGAAGGCCACGCGGCCCTTGGTGCCGATGATCGTGTCGCCGAGGTGGATGCCGCGGCCGATGCCGAAGGGCGAGGCGAGCTGCTCGAGCCGCTCGATCACCTCGACGGGCGTGTGCGCCCTGCCGTCGAGCGCGACCGGCCGGCCCTCGCTGAAGCTGACGGTGTGGTGCTGGGGCAGCGCGGGCTTCGTGAACGCGTCCTTCGAGAGCACCCAGGCGGATTCGGGGATGCTGCCCTTGCTGGTGAGCGTCTCGGTGCCGCCGATGGTCACGCCCCACAGGCCGCGGTTGATCGAATAGGCGGCGCCGTGCGGAGGCACGGGCAGCTTGCGCGCCGTGAGGTAGTCGAGCTCCTCCTGGCGCTTGAAAGCGCGGTCGCGCACGGGCGCGATCACCTCGAGCTCGGGCGCGAGCGTGCGCAGCGCGACCTCGAAGCGCACCTGGTCGTTGCCGGCGGCCGTGCAGCCGTGCGCGATGGAGTTCGTGCCGAGCCTGCGCGCCATCAGCGCGATCGTCTGTGCCTGCATGACGCGCTCGGCGCCCACGCACAGCGGATAGAGCTGGCCGCGGCGCACGTTGCCCATGACGAGGAAGCGCAGCACCTGCTCGAAGTAGTCGGCGCGCGCATCCACCTGGTGGTGTTCGATGGCGCCGAGCGCCTTCGAGCGCTCGGCCAGCGTCCTGGCGGCGTCGTCGTCGATGCCGCCCGTGTCGACCGTGACCGTGATGACCGGCCGCTGGTACTGCTCGGCCACCCAGGGCACGAGGAACGAGGTGTCGAGGCCGCCGGAATAGGCGAGCACGATGGGCCTGGCGCCCGCTGTGGAAGGCTGCGACATGGGGATCCTAGAGGCGGAACAACGAATGGAGGCGGGCGACGAGCCGCTGCTGCGCGGCGCCGTCGGGCGTGGCGATGAAGATGGTGTCGTCGCCGGAGATGGTGCCGGCCACCTCGGGCCACTCGGCCTTGTCGATCGCGACGGCGACGCTGCCGGCCGCGCCGATGCTGGTGCGCAGCACCGTGATCGACGGGCCGGCCGGCTTGATGCCGCGCACGAAGCGGGCGATCGCGCCGAAGTCGCCCTGCGCCCGCGACACCTCGTCGCCCGGCGGCAGGTAGCGGCCCTGCGCCTTGAGCACGCCCAGCTCGCGCATGTCGCGGCTGACCGAGGACTGCGTGACCTCGAAGCCGTGCTTGCGCAGCAGGCCGACGAGGTCCTGCTGCCGGCGCACGCGCTCGCCGCGCAGGATGCGCAGGATGGCGTCGTGCCGCTCCGATTGGTGCCTGTCGATGTGCATAAGAAGTCGAGTATTGTGCATAAAAATGCATGGCGGTCAAGGGCGACGGCCACGCCCGCGTTGACCGACTCCGGCGGCTTGCCTATAACCGCCGCATGTACACCCTGTATTGGTCCCCCGGTTCGGCCAGCATGGCCGTGCACCTCATGCTGCTCGAGCTGGGCGTGCCGCACCGCCTCGAGCGGGTCGACACCAGCCAGCCGCGCACGGGCGCCTACCTCGCGCTCAATCCGCTCGGCCAGGTGCCCACGCTGCTCGTCGACGGCCGGCCAGTCACCGAGACATCGGCGCTGCTGATGCTGCTGGCCGAGCGCCATCCGGAGGCGGGCCTCGCGCCGCCGCCGGGCAGCGCCGGGCGCGCCGAGTACCTGCAGTGGATGGTGCTGCTCAGCAACCAGCTGATGGCGACCTTCCGCCTGTGGTTCTACCCCCCTGACCTCGGGTACGCCGAGCATCCGCCGGAGCTGCGCGCCGCGCTGCAGGCGCGCATCGAGGGCGTGTTCGCGCGCCTCGACGCGCACCTGGCCGCGCGCGGGCCCTGCCTGCTGGGCGAGTCCCTGTGCGCCGCCGACCTGCTGCTCACGATGCTGATGCGCTGGTCGCGGCGCATGCCGCGCACGGCGCTCGACTGGCCCGCGCTGGCGCGGCTCGCCGACCTGGTGCGCGCGCGGCCGAGCTGGCAGAAGCTGTACGCCATCGAGGAACTGACCGAGTGGTGAGCGGCCCGCTCGCGCTGGCACTCGTGGCCGCCGCGGGTGCCGGCGCCGTCAATGCGCTGGCCGGCGGCGGCACGCTGCTGCTGTTCCCTGCGCTGCTGGCGCTGGGCCTGCCCGCGGTCGCGGCCAGCACGCACAGCACCGTCGCCCTGTGCCCCGGCTACTTCGGCGCGACGCTCGCGCAGCGCGACGGGCTCTCGGGGCAGCGCGAGCGGCTGGGTGCGATGCTGCCCGCCTGCGCGCTGGGCGGCGCGCTCGGCGGCGCGCTGCTGCTGGCCACGGGCGAAGCGGGCTTCCGCGCCGCGATCCCCTGGCTCCTGCTCGGCGCCAGCCTGCTGCTCGCCGCGCAGGGCCCGCTGCGCGCGCGCTGGGCGAGCCTCGTGGCGCACGCGCCGCACGACCGGCGGCTGCCCGCGATCGTGATCGGTGCCGCCTCGGTGTACGGCGGCTACTTCGGCGCGGGGCTGAGCGTCATCCTGCTCGCGCTGCTCGGCCTGCTGCTCACCGACACGCTCACGCGCCTGAACGCGCTCAAGCAGGCGGCCGCGCTTGCGGCCAACGTCGGTGCGGCGGTGTTCTTCGTCGCGCGCGCGCCGCTCGACTGGCCGCTGCTCGCGGCGCTGGCGCTGGCCGCGCTCGGCGGCGGCTGGCTTGGCGGGCGGCTCGCGAACCGCGTGCCGGCCGCGGCGCTGCGGGTGCTGGTGGTCGCGCTCGGCCTGCTGCTGGCGGCGTACTACTTCAGCAGGGAGGCCGCCGGTGGCGCATGAAGCCGCCGCCGCGCGCGCGGGCGCGGGCGCGCTGCAGGGCCTGCGGCTGGCGGCGGCGGCCGACCTGCCGGCGATCGTCGCCATCTACAACGCGACGATCCCGTCGCGCCTGGTCACCGCGGACCTCGAGCCCGTGACGGTCGCGAGCCGCGAGCCCTGGTTCGCGGCGCACCAGCGCGCGCAGCGCCCGCTGTGGGTGCTCGAGCGCGCGGGCGCCATCGCCGCGTGGCTCAGCTTCTCCTCCTTCTACGGGCGCCCCGCCTACGACGGCACGGCCGAGGTGAGCGTGTACGTCGACGAGCGCCACCGCCGCCAGGGCCTGGGCGCTGCGCTGGTGGCGGAGGCCGTGCGCGCCTCGCCCTCGCTCGGCGTGCACACGATCCTCGGCTTCATCTTCGGCCACAACGCGCCGAGCCTCGCGCTGTTCGAGGCGCGCGGCTTCGCGCGCTGGGGCACGCTGCCGCGCGTGGCCGTGCTCGACGGCGTCGCGCGCGACCTCGTGATCGTCGGCCGGCGGGTGGACTGAGGCGCGCATGGGCGAGGGCACGACAGTCATCGAGACCGGGCGCCTGCTGCTGCGGCTGCCCGTGCTCGCCGACCTCGGGCCCTGGGCCGAGATGATGGAAGATGCAGAGGCCGCGAAGTTCATCGGCGGCGTGCAGCCGCGCGCGGCCTGCTGGCGCTCGCTGATGACGATGGTCGGCGCCTGGCACGCGCAGGGCTTCGCGATGTTCTCGGTGATCGAGAAGCGCACGGGCGAGTGGATCGGCCGGCTCGGGCCCTGGCAGCCGGACGGCTGGCCCGGCACCGAGGTCGGCTGGGGCCTGCGCCGGCAGAGCTGGGGCCAGGGCTACGCCTTCGAGGGCGCGGTGGCATCGATCGACTGGGCCTTCGCGAATCTCGGCTGGAGCGAGGTCATCCACACGATCGCGCCCGGGAACCTGCCCTCCGCGCGGCTCGCGCAGCGGCTCGGTTCGACCAACCTCGGG
>WBZN01002055.1_pt1 | contig 11518 bp, 8 predicted proteins | sample 5204281 | NCBI WGS metagenome assembly WBZN01 (sample SAMN12344347, study PRJNA552823) | activated sludge metagenome | biome: Activated sludge suspended growth; feature: Nitrification reactor; material: Wastewater; isolation source: activated sludge from nitrification reactor of wastewater treatment... | reverse complement strand
AAGGTCGCTTTGACGACGCAATCGCTGTGCTGAAGGAGGCAACTACCGTTGACCCTAAAAATGCTATTGCTCGCTATGTTCTTGCGAATGCGCTTACTAAAAAGGGCCGCTTCGATGAAGCCCTCGTCGAAGCCCAAATGTCCACCGAGCTAGATAAAAATGAACCTGGTGCCTATCGTGCTCTTGCCGAGGCGGCTCTCGGTAAAGGTGATGTTGCGCTCGCAATCACTTCTTACCGTCTTGCAACTCATCTTGAGCCTGACAACGAAATCACGCATATGCAGCTGGGGCTTGCGCTTGGTGAAGTTCAAGATTGGGATGGACAGGTCGCCGAAGAGCGAAAAGCATTGGATATAAATCCCGACAACAACGAGGCTCGATTGGCTCTGGCTGTTGCTTTGCATAAGAAAGGGCAGGTTGATGAATCGCTCAAGGAAGTTCGAGCTGTTCTGGATAAGGACTCCGCCAACGCTGATGCAAAGCGGATTCTGGAAGCTTTCGGAGCAGATCCAAAGTCGACATCGCCGTCGCGAATGCGATTGGACGGCACGCAGTTGGGGCAGAACAAGTCCAAGATGTGATGCGGATGATAATCAGTTTGGTAGTCGAGGTTTCGCGTGATAAATCCAAACAATGATGAGCTGCCTGTTTACGAAGTTCAAACCGTACAACCTAAACCGCGCATTGCCCTGGTTTGGTTGCTGAATTTGATTCCCTACACCGGAGCCGGTTACCTGTACGCTCTCGGTTTTCAGAAAGGCATCAAGCCTCTTTTCTTTTTCTGGGTATTTATGCTCATCTTTGGGCCGGGCACTTTGATCCCGATCTACTTCGTGTTGTCCGTGCTAGGCACCGCTCATATCCTCAATAAGAAGTTTGACCAGAAGGTCGAGGAAATTCGTCTGCGTCAGACAGTGTCAAGCGACGATTACATCACTCCCGTGCCACGAGGCAAGCAACTGCCTTTGAGCGAGAGTCCCGAATTTGCTTCAGTCGGTTTGAGAAATAAGGTCGAGCAGACCAAGAAGCGGATGAAGAAGCTGGGCGACACTGACAGCGATAGATCTACGCATGCTCTGGAAGCGTTCGAATACAAAGCCCAGGCGGCAGAAAAGCAGCTGCGCGAGCGCATTGCTGCTGAACAAGGCGCAAGTGCCGGTTCAAGTTCAAGTTCAGATTCAAGTTCAAGTTCAGATTTATGGGCAGGCATAAACACAGGCACAAGTATAAGTACAACTACGAGCACAAACACGAGTGTCTTTGATCCCAACCCGCCTGATGATCTTGTCCATATCGATGCACCTGTATTCAGCGATGAGATGTCTGCTTCGCCTCAAGGCTACAGTGAATTTTCTTCTGCACCAAATGTGGTGCCAGAATCCCCGACTGCTTCTCTCGTTGCGGATAATTCACAAGTCCGTTCCGCGAATGAGGGGGACTATGCAAATGCATCGAATATGGTGCTCGATCAATATTCTGCTCTTGTTAAGTCAGACCAATCGGTTCCTGACATAGGAGCAATGATGGTGAATTCTGACCAACTACTCCCCGATTTTGGTTCAGTGCAGGTTGATTCTACCCAATCGACACCCGAGGTCGCATCGATGTTGGTCGATTCCACCCAATCGACACCTGATGTTGCATCAGTGTTGGTCGATTCGACGCAAAAATTACCGGAAGTCGTATCACAGTTAATTGACTCAACACAGAAATTTCCTGACGTTTCATCGCCGTTGTTCGATTCGACGCAAACGCTGCCCGATGTGAATTCTCAGGTGTATGATTCGACGCAGAGTTTGCCGGAAGTGAACTCCCAATTGATAGATTCAACGCAACAGACGCCGGAGGTCGCTTCGCAAATAGTTGATTCGCAATCGCTAAATGCGCAAGGGCAATCACCAAATGTATCCGTTGGTGATTTCGAGCTGCCTACGTTCAGCTTCTCTTTTGAAGATCACATGTCAGCACCGCTATCGACGGGAAACGCGACGGGCTCTTCTTCGCAGGAGAAATGCCCAAAGTGTGGCGCAGCACACGATGGCAATTTCTCTTTTTGTCTTGCCTGTGGTCAATCCTTTTTGTAGTTTCTAAAATTGCATTTTTGCTTTGAACTTTTCTGCCACCTCTGACGTATTACTTCTTGTAAGTGCGAATCAGAGGAGCAAATATGTTCGCAAGAATTTTTTCAGGTGGGCTGGCAGGCGTTGATGCTTACTGCATCGAAGTCGAGTGCGATTGCGGACCCGGCATCGGACAGATCAGCCTGGTCGGGCTGCCTGACGCATCAGTGAAAGAGTCTCAAGACCGCGTTCGATCAGCGATCAAAGCGTGCGACTTTTATGTTCCTTATGCCAAACGCTGGATTGTCAATCTGGCACCAGCAGACACGAAGAAGGAAGGACCAGCATTCGATTTGCCAATCGCAGTCGGTATCCTTGCGTCGACCAGCATGCTTCCTACGGAACATTTATCGAAGTTCTGGATCGCCGGTGAACTTGGTTTAGATGGTTCCGTCAGACCGATATCCGGTGCTTTGCCGCTCGCCATGGCTGCCAGGCAACATGGCGCTCTCGGCATTATTTTGCCTCAGGACAATGCCGACGAGGCTGCGCTTATAGATGGAATCAACATCTTTCCTGTCTCCCATTTGAAACAAGTTTGTCAGTTGCTGGAAAACCCAGATGCGATCGCCATGCTCGACAGTGACCCGAGACGCACCTTCAAAGAAAGCCAGAAAATGAGACGGGCTGGACCAGATATGTACGAGGTGAAAGGGCAATATGTAGCCAAACGCGCTCTTGAAATTGCCGCTGCCGGTAAACATAACATTCTCATGGTGGGTCCTCCGGGGTCAGGTAAATCGATGCTTGCGCAAAGGCTGCCTGGAATAATGCCACCACTTTCGTTTGACGAAGCGCTTGAGCTGACAAAGTTATACAGCGCTGCTGGTAAGTTGCAAAACAAGACCAGTCTTGTGCTTGAGAGACCGTTCAGAAGCCCGCACCATAGCGCCTCTGCGGTCGGTTTGATTGGCGGCGGAGCCAGTCCGCGACCTGGTGAAATATCGCTCAGTCACATGGGAATTTTATTCCTTGACGAACTAACTGAGTTTCCCCGTTCGCATTTAGATACGCTGCGTCAACCGCTCGAAACTGCTAACGTGACAATCAGCAGAGCAACGCAGACTCTGACGTATCCTGCTTCTTTTCTCTTTGTAGGTGCGTGTAATCCATGTCCGTGTGGTTACAAAGGCGATAGTGTGAAGTGTTGCTCGTGCTCGCAATTTCAGGCTGAACGATACTGGAATAGATTGTCTGGTCCACTTTTGGATCGCATAGACCTGCACGTAAACGTTGCGAGGCTCACGCAGGACGAGCTTTCCAGCATGGGCAGTTCGGAGACGTCTGACGACATTCGTTTACGTGTGATGCGAGCGGTTGAAATTCAACAAGAGAGAAGCGGAACACAACCCTTTATGTTCAACGGTCAGATGACGCAAAAGCAGATGGTGAAACACTGTAAAATCGATGAAAAGTCGCGGCTCATGCTGGCTAAAGCTGTGCACAATTTGGGACTCTCAGCCCGCGCCTACGACAGAGTGTTGCGAATCAGTCGTACAATTGCCGATTTGAAAGCTCACGAGGACATCGACTCCTCTGACCTGGCCGAAGCGATTAGTTATCGCAGTCCCTATCGCGTGCACTTAGAATCCTGAAGCTGTTTGCTCGTGAATGTTGTCAGCCGACTAATGTCGCTGCCGGAATGAACAGCGGCGGTGGAACAGTCTCTTGAAGTTCCTTCTGCCGCTTCAGAGTAGCTGTAGCTCGCTGAGCAACATAGGGATTTTCGTTCTCCGAGAGCCAAACTAAAAAGTGATACGGCGTCTGCGGATTTTCAGCCAGGCTATACCAGATATCAATCGGTCCGTTGCTTTCAGCGATTGAGTTGTGTCTTTGCATAGCTGCTGAAGCTGAATCGCGGGTTCCTGCTTTGTTCAGAGTGTCTCGTTGAGCACCCTGGTTTGAGAAAAACAGATCGGTGTCGTCGTTGCTCGGTGCAAAATTTATCTGAGGTGCGAAGTTAAGTTGCTGACCATGTCTTGCAATCATCGATTGTAGCTGACGTTCCAGCAAATGAAGTTGGTAGAGCAACCCCGTTACCTGTTGACGATGTGAGTCTGTGTTGAAGACGCGTTTGGCCTTGTGTGCGCCTTTTGTTTTGCTCACGTCTGTCAAATAGCTGAATAAGACATTGTCTTCGCTACGCTCAATAAACCGGCTCAATGAAGCGGTCTTGAAGCGAGATGGTTTGGCAGCAAGCAGAGTCTTTTCAACTGACTCAGTTTTGTCGGGCAAAGCGTTTCTGAATTCGCTGATTTCGCTGCAATCGTGCCAGTAGGTCAAGCATAACCCTTCCTTTTTCGACATACTCGAAAGCTCTGCGAGCTTTGGAAACATCGGAGGCTTGATTGCTTTGAACTCTGGATAAAGTCTGCGAGCTGCGAGAATGCGCTCGAGATTTTGCCGTCGGTTCGTGGCAGACCGCAAATATCTTTCGTTTTCCGCGTTTCGGAAATCAACTTCGAGCGCTTTGATTAAAGTGCCTAACATTCCACCCAATCTCTTGGTAACTTGGGGAAGGACGCAAACTCAGCAAATTTTGTTGCGGTCATTTTTCTAACAAATTCGGCAGGGGCTTGCATTGGCAATCCCAAAGGTTCCAATGTGAGGGCTTGTCAAGATTAATGGGAAGAAATGAAGTAGTTGCCCTAATCCTGCCTAAAATCTATATTTAGACCATTGTTCGTATATGTGAGTGTCCCAGATGGAAGAGAAGAAACGCATAGCCAAAGGAATTAAGCTAAATGCGTCTCAACTGCCCCTGACTAATAAAGCTGATTTTGTTATCGGCAAAGACAGCCGTAAGGTGCTCGATAACAAGATTATTGAGAACCTGGGCGGCGGCAGCCATGGCTACTTCCCGTCCTCGTTCGGTAACGAGTATAAAACGTGGAGCGTGTCTCGGGAGCTGGAAATTCCAGTTCTGCCAGCTGATGCAGACGAACAGATGAAAATGATTGAAGGCGCAACTTCTAGAGAGCCTTTACAAAACGAGTTCAGCGCCGGTTATGCCGACCCATTTTTCACTGGTAACGCGACGCCTGAGTCCGATCCATTTTTTATAAACGAGGCAATGAGCGCTCAGGTATCGGAGCCCCCAGCTTCGCCGGTTACTCCAGCGCAGGACCCTTCTTTCGCCCCGAATTTAGCAGATACTTGTCGCGAGACACTTCCTAAAGGTATGTCCTGGACGACCCAGCCAGTTGACGACGCACCGTCGCCGTGGGGGGCGCCCAGTGGCGGAACGCAGGAACGGTACGTCGTTACCAGCGGCAACTCTCAAATCGAGCAGCAAGCACCGAGCGAGAGTCCATGGGCAGGACCGCCTGAGGTGACTGCGGTTCCGACTTCCCAGCCACAGGCAGCGAAGTCGTACGAAGAATCGCCCGGCCCTCAACCGGAAGCGGCGTATCAACCAGAGGCAACTTGCACGCAGCCAGAGATTGCGTATCAACCGGAGTCCACTTACACGCAGCCAGAGGCGATGGACTATCAATCGGGAGCAGCAAACTCGCAACCAGAGGCGCCAGAAACAGCGGTAGATTTGTCTGCACCAACGAATCCGGAGCGAGCATCTGACGACGCCGATATGCTGCCGGATTGGATGAACACATTGGTGTTCGATGCCACCGTCAGCAGTGAGCTACAGTCGGTCGAAAGCGATGAAACTATTGAAGGTGAGTCAACCGAACATGTAGAGCTAGAGAAGTTTCTCAGCTCAATTCCAGACGAAGAGTTTGTCATCGACAACGAAACGATGCGTCATTTGTTCTCGTCGCTTTGCGAGCCTAAGGCGACTACTAAGAAAATCAAGTCTGCTGCGAGTGAAGCAGCGGACCTCGCTATCGCTGCGGCGGCAGCAGATATTCTCAAGTCAGAAGTTTCAATAGATGAGATTTCGATAGATGATTTGTCGACCAGGGAGATGCGCGAAAAATCCCAAAATCCTGGTGCGGCAGAGAGTGAAGCCGCCGCGCTTGCTGAATTTGAGGCAATACAGAAAGCCTATGCAATGTTGGATTTAACACCGCTGTCATCATCGCAGCGGAAAGAATCCTTCGGTAACGTCTATGACGTTGTTGAGAATGCTGCCGAACAGGTAAACGCAAACCAGCATGAAGTGGTTCAAGCCGAGCCGGGAAGCGTCGCCAGAACCGAGCGCGGCACAATAGAAATGGCAACACATGCCGGTGGTCGTCAGTTGATTCCGACATACAACCAATGCGGAATGCTGACGGGCGTCGCCATGAGTGACGGACTCAGTTTCATCCTCTCCGAAGAAAAGAACATCTGGCACATGATCGAACAGTCCGGAAAGGTCATGGTAAGCGGCATCCAGTCTGTTTCATTCGACAAGCACGGTAATCTGAGCTATGTCACCAAACGTGGTGACACTGTCACGTTAAAAATTGATGGTTCCGTCGATACAAAATTTGCCAAGAAAACGAAGGGCATGTCTGTTGAGGAAGGCGATAAAGCCGCTCTTGCTGATGATGCAAATGTTGCCGAGGCAAAGGAAGTTTCTGAAATTTCACGGGATACCGAGTCAGTTGTCCAGGTGGATAGTTTTGACGGCACCAGCGATTCCGCACCTGATTCGATGACGGAGAAAGGCTCTGAAGTTCCAGCAAAAGCTGCGAGACCTGGAGCTAAATCTAAATCAGAGAAGAAGTCGGAGAAAGAGCCTGCAAAAGGACCTGCTAAAGAACCGGTAAAAGAACGGGAAATAGAATCGAGACCCGCACCAAAAGCTCAGTCCAAGCCAGCAGCAAAATCAAAGCCGCAAGCAGATACGAAAGCAGCTAAGCCGGCAAAGAAACCCAAGCCTAAGAAGAAAGGGCGCTAGAACTAGACCTCAACGCCTCGAATCACTGTGCGGATTTCGTAGCGCCGTCCAGCTTTTGGGGATGATTGAATGCGCCAGGTAACTTCCTCTTGGCAGTGAGAGTCGAAATACGTGCCCGGGAAAGTCAGTGCATCCATCGAATAATTCCGCCTGCGCTACTTTTCAAAAAAGGCGTCATGTAATTGTCTGATTGCCAGATCCGCCTCTTCTTCCGATACGACAAAACTCAAGTTGATATCGGATGCGCCACCAGAAATCATGATGATGTTGATGTTGCGCAATGCGTCAAAAACTTGACCGGCGATACCACTCTTTTCGCGGAACTGTCTGCCGACAACAGTGATGATGGCGACGTTCGATTGAACGCGTACTTCACCGTGATCAGCCAGATCTGCAGAGATTTTCTCAAGCGTGTCTGTTCTGTCAGTGGTGACAGACACGGATATTTCTGATGTGGAAATCAGGTCAATTGACGTCTGGTGGCGGTCAAAGACTTCGAAGACGCGGGTTAAAAATCCGTGTGCCATCAACATGCGCGGCGACGTAATGAAGAAGGCACTGATGCCCTTTTTAGAAGCAATCGCGCATACTAGCCCGGTTGCATTAACACTTGCTTTTATGATCGTTCCTGGCGCTTCCGGGCGCATTGTATTGAGAATGCGTACCGGAATGTTTTTCTCCACTGCTGGAGCGATTGTAAGCGGATGCAAAACTTTCGCGCCGAAGTATGCAAGTTCCGAAGCTTCCTGAAATGAGACTTCACTCAGAACAATTGCATCTTTTACGACACGAGGATCCGCGGTCATCATACCGTCAACATCAGTCCAGATCTGGATTTCGGTCGCGTCCAGTGCGACGCCCATAATCGATGCGCTGAAATCGGAACCGCCTCTGCCGAGTGTGGTGCTGGCACCATATTCGGTAGCGCCGATAAATCCTTGCGTGATAACGAGCTTGCCAGAATCGAGAAGCGGGTTCAGTTTTTCTTTCGCCATCGGCACAAGCTTCGCCCAGAGCGGGTTTGCTTTGCCGAAATTCTCGTCAGTGATCATGAAGTCACGAGCATCAACCCACTGCACTTTCAGACCCTTGCTTTCGGCGTAGGCAGCCAAAATTTTCGACGAAAGGAGTTCGCCCATTCCAGAAACCGCATCGAGAGAGCGCTTGGTCAGTTCACCGAGATAGCTGATTCCTTTGAAAAGAATTTCCAATTCTTGCAGACTTGCATCGATATCTTTGAGGAGACTCATCGACTGCTGCGACTTTACGAACAAATTCTCTACGCACTGTTCATGAGTATCTCTAATTGTCGCTAGCTTCTGCAGGGCGCCCTTGAGGTCACGATTGACTGCGAGTGTGGCGCCTGCAATCAGGGCATTTGTCACTCCAGACATGGCGGACAGAACGATGACTGCCTTCTCATTTGAATTTTGCAGGTTTGAGAGCAGCTTCAGCACGCCCTCGAATCGCTCTGCTGACCCTACGGATGTTCCACCGAATTTTAAAACAAGCATTCCAGTCTCCCGTGTCAACGCTCAGGTTTTCAAGCTGTTCGACGGAAAACAGGTGGGCTTTACCCGCCTCGTCCGCGAACAGAAGAGCCCCGGTATAAATACCGGAGCCCTGATTTTAACTGAATGGTTGAGAATCTTGGGCTAACGTCTCCAGATATCTCCGCCCAATCCTCTAAGTTTGTCTTCAAGTCCGTCGTAGCCGCGGTCCAGGTGTTGAAGTCCTGTAACTTCGGTTACACCGTCGGCGGCCAAGCCGGCCACGATCAGCGCTGCAGCTGCTCTCAAATCTGACGATTTGACTTCAGCACCCATCAACTTCGGCACGCCTTTGATGACAGCCGAGTTTCCGGTCAGCACAATGTCAGCACCCATTCGACGAAGCTCGCCCACTTGCATGAAGCGGTTTTCGTAGATGGTTTCGGTAATGATTGAGGTGCCTTCAGCGGCAGCGAGTACTGACATAAGCGGTGCCTGCAAGTCGGTTGGATAACCGGGATAAGGCACCGTGGTTACGTCTGTAGCACGCATGCGTCCAGTCGCTTTCACCTTGATCGTGTCTGGTGCAAAAATCGAAACCTCAGCGCCCATCTCAGAGCACTTGTTGATCACCGAATACAGATGATGTGGGTTGACACCATCTATAGTGATGTCACCGCCGGTCGCCATGACCGCAAACATGAAGGTGCCAGCTTCGCATCTGTCTGGAATGGTATCAACCACTGCGCCGTGCAAATCGCTCTGCTTAACGCCGTCGATGACGATTTGATAGGTTCCGGCGCCTGAGATTTTTCCGCCGATAGCGTTGACAAAATCAGCGATATTGGAAATTTCAGGGTCTTGAGCTGCGTTTTCGATGATGGTTTGACCTTCAGCGAGAACCGCGGCAAGCATGATGTTTTCGGTTGCGCCGTTAGATGGACGCTCTAAATAGATGCGCGTTCCAACCAGTTTATCGGCGCTGGCGTAGACATAGCCGTGGTCGATGCCGACTTCTGCTCCGAGCTGTTTGAGACCACGTTCGTGCAGGTCGATGCGTCGCTCTCCGATTGCGCAGCCGCCCGGCAGAGAAACTTTCGCCTGGTGGAAGCGAGCAAGCAGTGGTCCGAGCACCACGAATGATGCCCGCAACTGGCTCACTAATTCATATGGTGCTTCGTAGTCGTTGACGTGGGTGGCGTCGATTCTGACTTCACCTTCGCCTACGTCGACTGTTGCTCCGAGGTGGCGAATGATGTTAGCCATCATCTCGACGTCGGTCAGATTAGGCACATTCTTCAAGACTGTAACGCCTTCAACGAGGAGCGCTGCAGCCATCATTTTCAGCACGGCATTTTTAGCGCCGTCGCAACGCACTTTACCGAACAGCGGCTTGCCGCCTCTGATGATAATTCTCTGTTCTGCTTCTGGAGGACCTTGTTTAACAGGAGGATCAAGGCGATGTGCTTGTGGGTTCATTGATGATTAGCCGTTCTAGCTGGGAGCTTGTCTCTTTTCACTGGCCTATGATCTGGTTGCGCTTTGCTCCGTGCGCGCACTGATCCCTGAACTTCGCGTACACCAATCAAGCATGTGGCAGTTACTTGTTTGTGTTCGGAAAATAGATTCCGAATATCCGTGCCGCGATTTAGTAACAACAAGGAATTTCTCAAAAGGAGCGAATTTTTTGCCCCTCTTCTTTAGAATAACCCGGGTAAGTAAACCTCGTGTTAAGTTGGCTAAAGTATGGAGGGGAACGTCTTTTCGTCTGTAGACAAGATCAGGACTCGTTATTGGAAAAATGATGACAATTGCTTGATCAAATGCTCATGTAAAACTGTGGTAAAGTCTTGATTTCTAGAGGAAAAATATTACCGATCGTGTCAATTTTTATGCACAAGCGATATCTTCTGGTTTTAGCTGGATCCCTGATGGTGAGCGGCTGTGCAATGACCGAGGAAATGCGTCGCATCAATGAGACGAATCAAGCCGAACATGTTCGTGAAGCAGGACGAAGTACGAACTTAACGGGCGAGCAGCTATTTATCAGAAGTTGCAACACCTGTCATCCGGGCGGCGGTAAAGGATTTGGTCCAACGCTGGAAAATATGGGCAAAGATTTCCCTACTGATGCCGCTTTGAAAGCGTTCATTCGTAAGGGAAAGGGTGCTATGCCTGCTCAGCCGAAAGACACCATCAATGATGCCGAGATGGATGAGCTCGTTATATATCTGCGCAATTTGAGTTTTGACTAAATCAGGTGGCCGCTTGGCCTTCCATTGCTGAATGCACGCGGGACGCGTGCGATCCATGACATAACGGAATTTCCAGGCATCGAATACGGTGCCTAGTTCATAAGCATTCCCAATATCCAAATTACAACGACTAGAAATACCAGTCCCATAATTATGCGTGAGACGATGGTGGGACTCGTCATGATTACTGGTTTTACGGGGCTGTATTTGATAAATGCCGGAATGACGCGATCTCGATCGGCTAAGTATATTGATGTGATAAACATTGGCCAGACTCGTTTGCTGTCTGGCTTGCTTTTGTACAAAAGCACGACCAACTCGCGACTTAAATATGCTTTGGTTATCTGATCCCAATTGACGGTTTTGCGTTGGGGCCAGTATGGACCACGATACTTAATGCCATGACCACTGAGCTGCAGGCTCGAGGGGCTGATATATGGTCTCAATCCGACAAGAATTGAGACGGCGGAGATGGTGATGAAAAATCCCTCGACGTTGATCAGCAGTTTCCAGTTGTGAGCCAAAATCAAAGGCTCCCAACAATATTTAGTCAGGCCCAGATATGCCGAAGCAAGAATGAAACACATCGCCAGTTCTGTTGGATCGCGCGCTTCAACAAAGTTGTCTTGAGGGTCGCCTTCCTGGTTTTGTTTTTCGGGTAGCATCAATAGCCCGTATATGTGTCTGCGACTGCTCTCAGAAGGCTAGATTAGCTCAAAGAGATCGACCCTGGCAAGAGTGTAAACCCTTGCTCTCAGTCTCGATTCTATTTTGCTCATGCTCACGCTCCGAAAACTTCCTCTGCCG
>WBZN01001471.1_pt1 | contig 11518 bp, 11 predicted proteins | sample 5204281 | NCBI WGS metagenome assembly WBZN01 (sample SAMN12344347, study PRJNA552823) | activated sludge metagenome | biome: Activated sludge suspended growth; feature: Nitrification reactor; material: Wastewater; isolation source: activated sludge from nitrification reactor of wastewater... | reverse complement strand
CTCGCCCTCACCGGCAGTCCGGCACTGGCGCAAAGTTATGTCTTCAGCGATCTGGGGACATTAAACGGACCAGACCCCATTTCAATTCCCCAGCGCATCAACAATAGCGGTCAAATCGTTGGCGTGATCATTCCGACCGGGGGTGAGAACTATGTGCCCGTGATTTGGAATGGCACGAATAAAACAGTGCTGGACTCCGTGCCCGGTGGCGTTGGCGGAATTGCCCAACACATCAATGACGCCGGCCACATGGCTGGCTTTGTTGATTTAGGGCCTGCCGCAGATGCCTATGTCCCGGCATTGTGGCAGAGCAATGGGGCCATTACGCCTCTTCAAGTGATCGGCGGCGGGACCTCTGCGTATTCCGCCTCTGCCGAAGCCATCAACAATCAGGACCAGTTGGCCGGCTACATGTGGACCACCGACCGCATCCATGCCATGCGGTGGGACGGTACCGCCGTGACTGATATCGGGGGGCTTGGGGGTACCAACTCACAGGCCTGGGGCATTAACGATGTCGGTCAAATCGTTGGCAATAGCAATACGCTCAATGATGACGCCGACCATGCCGCCTTATGGCAAGGAACCAGCATTGTTGATCTAGGGACGCTTGGCGGCACCAACAGTGGAGCGTTAGACATTAACGAGTTAGGTCAAATCGTCGGCTCCTCCGCACTGCTGGGTGACGAAATCACCCATGCCACACTCTGGTATGCCAATGGCGGCGCGCCGGTGGATTTGGGTGGGTTGCCTGGCGCCACGTATACATTTGCCAATGCCATCAACAATCTTGGCCAAATTGTGGGCGGAGGTTTTCTTGCGGACGATAGCAGTGCTGCCACGCTTTGGGATCATGGGCAGATGATCGATCTCGCTCAATTTTTACCGGCTGATCTCGTCGCGGCAGGGTGGGTCTTTGGTCCGGCTGAAGATATCAACGATCACGGCGTCATTATCGGTTATGCCTATAACACGCTTGATGGCAGATTAATTGGCACCATGCTGACCCCCGTCCCGGTTCCCGCCGCTGTCTATCTGTTCGGGTCGGGCCTGATTGGGTTGGCCGGGCTGGCGCGGCGGCGGATGAGCCATAACTAGCGAGATTGCGAGAACCCGAAACTTGAGACTTAAAACTTGAAACGAGTCCCTCCATCCACAAGTGACACGATAGGATTTCCTATGACTACTACACGTCAGACGCTTCAACGCAGTGCACTCCTGGCGATCGGTGTGCTCGCCCTCACCGGCAGTCCGGCACTGGCGCAAAGCTATGTCTTCAGCGACATGGGCGGTCTCAGCAATCTCGATAACCCGGTCTATACTCGGGGTATCAATAATCTTGGGCAAGTGGTCGGCATTCAGAACTTCAGCGCCGGCGGCTCGTCGGCGGTTCTATGGAACGGCAGCACCTGGAATCCGCTCGCCAGTCCAGCCGGAACCTCAGACGCTGGCGCGACCAGCATCAACGATTTCGGACAGATTGCCGGTTATGCCGTACCGACAGGGGTGGATGCCAGTTTCGGCGTGCGTTGGGATAATGGTGTACCCACGCCATTAGACACGTTGAACAATTACGATATTGCCTACAGTATCAATAGTTCAGGTCAGATTGCCGGCCTTATTTGGAGTAACCAACAAACCTCTCATCCCGCAACCTGGGCAGCCGGCGGCACGGCGATGACTGAGCTGCCCACATTGGGAGGCAGTAACGGCTACATCTTCAATAGCCACGCGATCAATAATGCGGGCGATATGGTCGGGGCGACCAACACGAACAACGACGACGCCAACCATGGCACGGCCTGGATCGGTGGTGTGACATACGATCTAGGTACCTTGGGCGGCACCAATAGCGAGGCGAACGGCATCAACAATGCCGGGCAAATCGTGGGTGACGCCATGCTTGCCGGTGATATCACGCGGCCTGTCATTTGGGATAGTTTCAGTTCATCGCCGACTGATCTCGGCACCTTGGGCGGTGCGGAAGGCATGGCGATGGTGATTAGCGATAACGGCCTGATTGCCGGCTGGAGCGACACGGCAGCCGGCGTCTCGCATATCACGCTGTGGGATCATGGCCATATCTTCGACCTGACGCAATTCATTCCCGCGGACCTGCTTGCCGCCGGATGGCAGAGTCTTCCCAGTGGGAACAATTCCATCCTCAGTTCCGATTTCCTGGATATGAACAATGCCGGCGTGATTATCAGCACGTTATACGATGCGAACTTGGAACATGCGATTCCCGTCATGTTCACGCCGATGCCTGTGCCGATCCCTGCCGCGGTCTGGCTCTTCGGCAGCGGCCTGGCAGGTCTCGCCGGACTGGCGCGCCGCCGGATGAAGGGAACCGCCTAACGGCGAGAGGTGGCGGGCGTGAAGCGTGAAACGTCGTGCCTGAAACCCGAAACGTGAAACTCGGAACCTGAAACGTGCACATCCATCCAGGACGTGCCACGAAAGGACTTCTTATGTTCACCATACGTCAGATACTTCAACGCAGTGCAGTCATGGCGGTCTGTGTGCTCGCCCTCACCGGCAGTCCGGCCCTCGCGCAGAACTATGTCTTCAGCGACATGGGCACCTTTAACGGAACCAATTTAGTCACCTCTCCAAACGGGATTAACAAGCAAGGGCAAGCCTCCGGTTTCGGCGGTCTCACTGGTGAAACGATTTCTCCCGTAGTTTGGCAGGGTAATACCGTTATTCCATTAGGCAATGTGCCTGGCGGAGTTGGCGGGGTGGCAAATCGCATCAATGATGCCGGGCATATTGCCGGCTATATTGACCTGGGCCCGACAGCCGATGCTTATGTACCTGTGCGCTGGGATGGCACGACTGCCGTCCCTTTGGATGTATTGGGCGGCGGGCAGTCAGGGTATCAGGCAGCCCCCTTCGGGATTAATAATCATGACCAGTTGGTGGGTACAAGTTGGGCAGGTTCCAGTTGGCACGCAGTCCGTTGGGACGGAACGGCTGTCACTGATCTAGGAACCTTAGGAGGCGCTTTCTCCTCTGCTTTAGGTATCAACGATGCCGGGCAAATTGTCGGAGATAGCTTCACGGCAAACGATGAAGCCGATCATGCTTTCTTATGGAGTGGCGGCAGTATGACCGATCTGGGAACTCTGGGTGGAGCAACCAGTAATGCCTTTGGTATCAATCAGGCCGGACAGATTGTTGGTTTCAGTAGCCTGGCGGGCGATGAAATTTCACATGCAACCTATTGGGCCAGCGGTTCTGCTGCGCCTGTCGATCTTGGCGATTTGGGTGGCAACTTTAGCTTTGGTTTTGATGTTAACAACCTCGGACAAATCGTCGGCGGGAGTTATTTTGCCGACGGTACTGCTAAAGCCACGCTCTGGGAAAACGGCAATATTATTGATCTGAATACTTTCCTGCCCGCTGATTTGCTCACGGCTGGCTGGCAACTGGATCAGGGCATGGGCATCAATGATCAAGGCATCATTGTCGGTTATGCCTCTAACAGCAGCTCGGGGCGTCAAGGCGGCTTCATGCTGACACCGACTCCTGTCCCGGTTCCCGCCGCGGTCTACCTGTTCGGCACGGGCCTCGTCGGCCTCGCCGGGCTGGCGCGGCGCCGGATGGCCATGAGGAGTTAGGTTGCGAACAACGCGAAACTCGAAACTCGAAACATTCACCCTCATCCAGAAGTGACACAAAAGGATTTCCTATGATTACCACACGTCAAACTCTACAGCACAGTGCACTCGTAGCGATCGGATTGTTGGCGCTGGCTGCCAATCCGGCCCAAGCTACCAATTACACCGTTGGTGCACCGATTGCTGTCGACAGCTTCCAGACCTCTGGAATCAATAACGTCGGGCAGTTCATCGGACTCACGGACGATTACTCCTCGTTTAGCGTGTATAGCGCGACCGGCACCCCGGGACCGATTGCCCAGACCCCGACAGGCCTTCCGGCTCCGCCGGTGGCGGTATTCCCTACTGGTGCAACCAGCGGTCGATTCAATGACCTGGGTCAAGTGGTTGGGTATGCCTGGAATCCTGCCCCCGATGTGGATTATGGGATTCCGCTACGCTGGGATGGCGCAACCGGCGCGGTCACGCGACTGGCGGATCTAGGCTTTGACTTCGGCAGCGGCCCCATGTCTATCAACAATCTGGGTCAGGCAGTTGGTCGGGCCTGGAGCGGCACTGATTTTCGCGCGGTGAGTTGGGATACCGCCGGCGCCATCACCGATCTCGGCACACTGGGCGGCTCCAGAGGCCTTGCCAACGACATCAATGACGCCGGCTATATCGTGGGCAGTAGTTTTACCACCGGCGATGACGCCGATCATGCCACGGTCTGGCATAACGGCAGCATCATGGATCTGGGTACCTTGGGCGGCGCCAACAGTGCGGCCAACTTTATCAACAATGTCGGCCAGGTCGTCGGCACCAGCAGCCTGTCCCTGGATGATGACACCCCCCATCTGGTGATCTGGAATCTGGACGGCACTACCGCCCCGCTTGATCTTGGCGCAATGCCGCTGCTTGGGGGGCAGAATTTTACGACCATCACCGGATTCAACGATGACGGAACCGTTGTCGCAAGTGCCATAGATGGGACGCTGGGAAACTATGCCGCGCTTTGGGACGGCAATGGGCTCATCAACCTCAATACGTTCCTGTCACCCGAACAGCGCGCGGCCGGCTGGTCCCTCTTTTCAGCCAATGGCATCAATAATAACGGTGTCATTCTCGCCTCCGTCATGATTCCAGGGGTAACAGGTTCTGCCCCCTGGACTGTCCAACTGACCCCCGTTCCCGTGCCGGCCGCCGTCTGGCTCTTCGGCAGCGGCCTCGTTGGCCTCGCCGGACTGGCGCGGCGGCGGATGAAGGGAACCGCCTAACGGGGAGAGGTGGCGGGCGTGAAGCGTGAAACGTCGTGCCTGAAACCCGAAAAACTTAAACCCGGAACCTGAAACGTAAAACTTGAAACGTGCACGTCCATCCAGGACGTGCCACGAAAGGACTTCTTATGATCACCATACGTCAGATCCTTCAACGCAGTGCACTCATGGCGATCGGTGTGCTCGCCCTCACCGGCAGTCCGGCGCTGGCGCAAAACTATGTCTTCAGCGATCTGGGCACCATCAACGGACTGTTGGCCGGAACTAATTCCGGACCAAGCAACATCAATAATCAGGGCCAGGTCGTCATCGGCGCCGACATCAACTATCTGTACAGTGCCGGAACCTATACCCAATATCAAAACCTGCCGGGAGGCGAGGCGGCCCTCGTCGGCAATGTCAATGATCTAGGCCACACCGCCGGGTGGATCTACCTGGGCGCGGAAGCCGATGCGAATATTCCCGTTCGATACGACGGGGCCATTCCGACGCCATTACAAGTACTCGGCGGCGGCACCCAGATGTATGGCACGGCCGCTGTCAGTATCAATAATCATGACCAGCTCGTCGGCTACGGATGGTCGAACGACTACCTTAACATTCGTCCGGTGCGATGGGACGGCACGGCTATTACTGACCTCGGCACGCTCGGAGGAATATCCGGGACTGCCAACGGCATCAATGATAGCGGCCAGGTTGTCGGGGGCAGTAACACGACGAATGATGAGGCCAGCCATGCGACCCTATGGGCTAATGGTGGGGCTGTTGACCTAGGCACACTGGCCGGTGGCAGCAGTAGTTACGCCTATAACCTCAATAACAACGGACAAATTGTTGGATCCTCATCCGATGACACGACGACACGGGCTGTCCTTTGGAACGGCACGACAATCACCGAATTGCCGAGTTTAGGCGGCGAGGGGACCAGCAGTCTTGCCTTGAATATTAATGGCCTGGGACAAATTGTTGGTATCAGTACTCCTGATGGCACGAATTTCGGTCACGCGGTGCTGTGGGAGAACGGCACCGTTCTCGATCTGAATACGTACTTGCCGGCCGATTTGGCCGCTCAAAACTGGCTGTTTACCGGTAGTGCCGGAATTAATGATCATGGCGTGATTGTCGGGCTCGCCCAAAATACGGAGTCAGGCGCCGTTGCGTCATTTATGCTGACGCCGGTTCCGGTTCCGGCGGCGGTGTACCTGTTCGGCACGGGCCTCGTCGGCCTCGCCGGTCTGGCGCGGCGGCGAATGGCCATGAGGAGCTAGGTTGCGCGTGTCGTGTTGTGAGTTTCGGGTTGATGCCACCACGCAACTCGAAACCCGAAACTTGAAACCCGAAACGATTACCTCCATCCAGAAGTGACACAAAAGGATTTCCTAATGATTACCACACGTCAAACTCTTCAACGCAGTGCACTCGTAGCGATCGGCCTACTCGCTCTCACCGGCAGTCCGGCACTGGCGCAAAGTTATGTCTTCAGCGACATGGGCGGCCTCAGCAATCTTGATAACCCGGTCTATATTCGAGGCATCAATAATCTTGGGCAAGTGGTCGGTGGTCAGGGTGCTTCGGCGGTTCAATGGAACGGCAGCGCTTGGACCGCGCTCGCCAATCCTGATGGCACTTATTTCAGCCAAGCGTGGGGCAACAACGATTCCGGGCAGGTTGTCGGCTTTAGCGTTCCGACAGGGGTGGATGCCTCTCTGCCTGTGCGTTGGGATAACGGCGTCCCTACGCTATTAGACAGTGTGAATAGTTACGATTCTCCTTCTGCCATCAATAATTCTGGTCAGATTGTCGGAACGATGTGGAGTAACCAACAAACCCTTTATCCCGCTACCTGGGCGGCCGGTGGAACGGCGATGACCCAACTGCCCACATTGGGAGGAGATACGGGCTATGTGTACTTCAACCACTCGATCAATGAGGCGGGCGATATTGTTGGTGAAACCCAACTGCCTGGGGGTGAAGCTCTGCATGCTACGGCCTGGATCGGTGGTACGACGTACGATCTTGGCACCTTGGGCGGTACCAACAGTGAAGCAAACGGCATCAACAATGCCGGGCAAATCGTGGGTGATGCCATGGACGCCGGTGATATCAACCGGCCTGTCATTTGGGAGAGTGTCACTGCCATACCAACTGATCTGGGCACCTTGGGTGGTCCCGGCGGCATGGCGGTGACGATCAACGATAACGGCTTGATTGTCGGATGGAGTGACACGGCGGATGGTGCATCACATTTAACCCTTTGGGATCATGGTCAGGTCATCGACTTAACACAATTTATTCCGGCAGAGCTAAATGCTGCTGGCTGGCATAGTTTTCTTGAGGGTAATAATTCAATACTCAGTTCCGACTGGCTGGATATGAACAACACCGGCGTGATTGTCGGCAACTTATACGACAACACGGATCATACGATTCCGTTTATGCTCACGCCCGTCCCCGTGCCCGCCGCCGTCTGGCTCTTCGGCAGCGGCCTGGCGGGGTTAGCTGGACTGGCGCGGCGCCGGATGAAGACAACAGCCTAACGACAAGGATTGTCGGTCGTGAGACTTGAGACGAGTCCCTCCATCCAGAAGTGACACAAAAGGATTTCCTATGTTCACCACACGTCAGATCCTTCAACGCAGTGCACTCATGGCAATCGCTGCGCTCACCCTCACCGGCAGTCCGGCGCTGGCGCAAAGCTATGTCTTCAGCGATCTGGGGACGATCAGCGGGCCAAATACCGGCGCGTACGCGACGTGGGTCAATAATTTGGGTCAAGTCGTTGGTAACGGAAATGGACGCGCGCTCTTGTGGAATGGTGACATCGCGACTCCGCTTGGCTTTGGATCAACGGGAGGACACGCATCCCAAGCCTGGGGGATCAACGATTCTGGCCAAATTTCAGGCGCGATCGACCACAATCCGGACGCCGATCTGTTGGTGCCTACCCGTTGGGATAGTCCTGATTCACCCACGGAGGTTGAAGGGTCGTATGGCGGGGCATGGGCCATCAATAATCTGGGGCAGATGGCGGGAGTTGATTGGGCGGGTTTAAACTTTCATGCCGTGCGCTGGGATGGTACCACCAAAACGGATCTCGGCACCTTGGGTGGTATCGCGAGCTGGACCAATGCCATCAATGATGCCGGAGTCGTTGTGGGCAATGCCTCTACGAGCAACGATGAAGCCTCTCACGCCGTGATCTGGCATGGGACCACCATTACGGACCTCGGGACCTTAGGGGGTCTGAACAGCAATGCCTGGTGGATCAACAATGCCGGTCAAATCGTCGGTGATAGCAACGTGACCGGCGATGCCGTTTCCCATACAGCGCTCTGGAACAGCGAGACCGACGTGCCGATCGATTTGGGATCATTAGGGTTGAACAGCTCGGCCAACGTCATCAATAGTTTTAACCAGATCGTTGGGTGGAGCGATTTTGCTGACGGTAGTTCCCATGCAACATTATGGGAAAACGGCCAGATCATCGATCTGAATGACTATTTGCCCTCCGATCTCAAGGCAGCCGGCTGGGTACTAACATATGGTGGTGGCTTGAATGATCATGGGGTGATTGTCGGGTCTGCAAAAAATGGTGATTTGGTCGCTGGATTCAAACTGACCCCTGTCCCCGTTCCCGCTGCCGTTTATCTGTTCGGCACAGGCCTCTTGGGCCTCGTCGGATTGGCGCGGCGCAGAATGCAGTCAACAAACTAACTCAGGACAGCCTGCCGCCAGGACTCACCGGGCGGCAGGCTCGTCACAGCAGCGAATGGCAGTGCAACGGACACGTTTATGCATCGTGCGATCAAAGACTTTCCACGAACCACATACAAGGAGTACCGCGATGAGGATCACCACACAAACGCGTCGTCCGAGTGCAAGCCGGACCTTGACGATCATGCTCGGTGCGGTGCTCTGGGCATCAGCCGCGACCCAGGTGCAGGCCCTCGATTACATCTTTAGCGATCTGGGGACGATCACCGGGCCCTATGCCGGTAATAGCGCATATGCATCACAAATCAACAACCTTGGGCAAGTATCTGGATACGACAATCTTAGCGGGTTGATCTGGAACGGCAACACTGCCACTAGACTCGACAACTTACAAGGCCTGAGAGGATATGGAGGCAGCATCAATGATTCCGGCCATATTGGGGGAACCATCGATCTTCCGGTAGAGGCCGACGCATCGATTGCTGCCCGTTGGGATGGGTCAACCGCTACAGCGCTGCAAGCGTTGGGGGGAGGCACCCAGGGATATGCAACCAGTGCAAATGACATCAACAATCACGACCAGCTCGTAGGCACCAGCTGGGGCGGTTCCAGTGTTCGTCCGGTGCGTTGGGACGATACGGCGGTGACGGATATCGGTACGCTCGGCGGCAGTAGTGGTACAGCCTGGGGCATCAACAATGCCGGAGCCATCGTCGGAGAAAGTTTTACGCCGAACGATGACGCCTCGCACGCCACGCACTGGAATGGGACGACCATCACGGATCTCGGCACGTTGGGCGGCAGCAGTACCGCGTATGGCATCAACGAAGCCGGACAAATTGTCGGCTTTAGTTATGTGGATGTGGAGAACACCACCTACAGCGCCGTCAAATGGCTGAGTCAGGCTGATGCGCCGATCGATCTAGGCTCGTTACCCGGTGTCGTCAACGACCTTGCAGTCCATATTAACAGTCTCGGTCAACTCGTCGGCTATAGCGAGGTTGGGGGCGGTATTCACGCTACGCTGTGGGATGGCGACCAGGTGATCGACCTGAATAATTTCTTGCCCGCCGACCTGGCAGCAGCCGGGTGGCATCTGGATTTTGCCTCCGGCATTAATGACCACGGTGTGATTGTCGGTTATGCGAGTCGGGGCACGGATCCTGACACAGCGATCACAGCCGCCTACATGCTGACCCCTACCCCGGTTCCAGTCCCCGCCGCAGTGTGGTTGTTCGGCAGCGGGTTGGCGGGCTTGGTGGGAGTGTTGAGACGGCGTCAGTCGAAGGCCTAAGGTTCAACTCCTAACTATCAACAGACTGGCCCATCCCTCTTCTGTCACGGGAGAGGGCTGGGCGCACGGTATCAGACTACAGGACATAACAGATGAAACCATTCAAGGTCTATGCGCATCCACACGGGGACTATGAGGCGGTTGAGTCAGGGTGGTCATGGAATGCCTGCGGGTTTGGTCCCTTCTGGGCGCTGTTCAACCGGATGTGGGCGGTGGGTATCGGTGTGTTAGCCGCGCTTGTAGTGGTGTGGGGAATTGCGGCTGTGGGCCTGGGAACAGAGCAGGCCAATCTCATCATCAATGTGGGCAGCGTGCTGTCGTGTGTGGTCTTCGGCGCCTATGGTCCGTACTGGCAACAGGCGCATCTTGAGGCGCGAGGGTTCGTGTGTCAGGACACGGTCACCGCCGCAGATGGCAAGGACGCCGTCGAGCGGTACCGGACGAAATGCGCAGACCCGGCCAGGCGGCAGGCCATGGAGATAGGGGCGCCCGTCGTCTGACATCCGTGCACCCTGTCGAAGCTCGGGACAGCCATGTACCGGCTGCTAACGGTGGTCCGTCGATGAGCCGCGGCTGTGACCGTCCGGAGCAGTTGGAAACCGGAGATTTCCGTCGGCGTCGCGGCCATGCGAACGCACCGTGTGTGTCGTCCTTGATACCAACATGAGGGGGCCGGGCTGATATCCGCAACCAGCCCATCGCGCAGGTCCTCAATCTCGTTCAAGTAGGGTGGGTGGTGGTGATGAGCGAGGCCATCTTCGCTGAACTGGAGGAAGTGCTGCACCGCCGGGCTTCCTCACGCAAACTTTTTCACGCCTGCTTTCTTTGCGGCCTTCTGCAAATCTTCGTCGAGCGTGGCCAGCGGGAGGCCTGTTCGTAAGGCCAGCTCGAGGTACGAGGCATCGTACGCGGAGAGCTTGTATCGCCTCGCCAGCTGAAGGGTGTCGGACAGCGCGTGCGCGAATGTGGCTGCATCCACCTCAATCTCGATTTCTTCCAGCATCTCAAGAAATGCCCCGCTCCGCGCTTCTGTCACCAGGGCTTTTGCTTCTGCCTTGGCGATGACATTGGCCACTTCGAGTCCCCAGGTCATGGGGACTCGCGCTGTGACATTTTGCATCGCGTCGAGCACTCTGCCCGCATAGGCACGTTCCTGTGGCTTGCCGTCTCCAAACAACCAGCGCATGGTTACCGAGTTGTCAAGGACGAAGCTCACGCGCGCCCCTCCTCGATGAGTGCTTTGATGTTGATCCCACGCACCGGAGCGGCCAGCATGAATGCCTTCAATTTTCTTACTGCCGCAACGGTGTCCTTTGTCCTCAGACCCGCGCTCGGCACCAGATCCGCAATGGCTTCCCCGCGATTGGTGATCGTAAAGCTTTTGCCGGCTTTGACCTGCCGCAGCAATTCGGGGAGTTTTGTTTTCGCTTCATATGAACCGATTTCGATTTTCATGAGGCTCTCCTCTCGTTAGAACCGTCATGTAGACCAGTATATAGACCAGTCTCCAGCAACGCAATGAATCAGGGGGATGCCGAACGGGGGACATGCTGAATACAGCCGATGCTTGGTTGATTCACGCGACCTCGCCCCTCTCGCACGAATCTTTCTGTCACATCCGTGCACTGCTC
>WBZN01002051.1_pt1 | contig 11531 bp, 7 predicted proteins | sample 5204281 | NCBI WGS metagenome assembly WBZN01 (sample SAMN12344347, study PRJNA552823) | activated sludge metagenome | biome: Activated sludge suspended growth; feature: Nitrification reactor; material: Wastewater; isolation source: activated sludge from nitrification reactor of wastewater treatment... | reverse complement strand
ACGACCGTCAACGCGAAGGACAAGGTCGCCTATTCCGTCATCAGCTACGTCAAGAAGGAAATGAAGAACGGCTCCGGCGGCATCTCCGTCGACGGCCCCAATGCCGGCGCGGTCTATGCCTTGAACATGAAGGGCGGGCAGGCGGATGACACGGGCGCCGCAATCGACAGCGAATGGGTCCCGGTCGACATGGCCGCCATCCCGGAACTGGTCGGCCAGGATCTTGAGACGCCGGACGAGATGGGCAATCTCGCCGCGATCGACAAGCTCGGCAATCCGGACAACATCAAGTTCTCGGAGCGGCTGCGCACCCTGTTCATCGGCGAGGACAGCGGCACCCACGTCAACAACTATCTGTGGGCCTTCAACGTCGACACGCGCCAGCTCTCGCGCCTGCTGTCGACGCCGTCGGGCGCGGAATCGACCGGCCTTCACGCGGTCGATGACGCCAACGGTTTCACCTACATCATGAGCAATTTCCAGCATGCCGGCGACTGGGAGCTGGAGAAGGACGCCTCCGGCAATGTCATCGGCGGCCTGCACGTCAAGGTCTACGAGAAGCTCGCGGCGCTGATCAAGGCCAACTACGCCGATGCGCGCGGCAAGCTCGGCGGCGCGGTCGGGTATCTGTCCGGCATGCCGGCGGCCTCCTAGGTCTACTCCGCGGCCACGCGCCGCGGAACGGGTTCCCCCGGAGAATTGCGCCCTCGGCTGGAGGTCGCAATTCCCCTGTTCACTGACCCCTCGCTCCACGGGCGAGGGGTCTTTCTTTTCCACAGGCGCCGTCACAGCAGCTTCACATTGCTGTCACGGCAGGAATCGAGCCTCGCCGCCACCATCTGGGCGGTTTCAATGGATTCTGGATTCGAAGGAAGAAGCATGTCGCACGTCAATGCGTCGTCGAAGAACTACTCGGAATTGGTGCAGCTGCGGATGAGCCGCCGGGCGGCGCTGCTCGGACTGGCCAGTGCGGCGACCCTGGCCGCGACCGCCGGCCTGCCGCGCCTTGGCCAGGCGGCGCCGGCCACGTCGCTGAAATTCGAGGAGTTGAAGAAGATCTATGACCAGACGCATCACGTGGCATCCGGTTACGACGCCAAGGTGCTGATCCGCTGGGGCGACCCGCTGGCGAGCGGCGCCGACTTCGATCCGGCCGCGATCACCGCTGACCGCCAGTCCAAGCAGTTCGGCTACAATTGCGACTTCGTCGGCTACATGCCGCTGCCCTTCGGCTCGGACAGTAGCGAGCATGGCCTGCTCTGCGTGAACAACGAATATCCCGACCCGCACATCATGTGGCCGGGCATGACCGAGGACGACGCCGCGACCAAGGCGAGCGAGGACCAGATCCGCGCCATGATGGCGGCCTGGGGCCACAGCATCGTCGAGGTCAAGAAGGAGAACGGCGCCTGGACCTATGTCCGGGACAGCCAGTACAACCGCCGCATCAATGGCTATACGGAAATCATGGTCTCCGGCCCGGCGGCGGGGCACGCGCTGCTCAAGACCGCGGCCGATCCGAGCGGCACCAAGGTCATGGGCACCGGCTACAACTGCGCCGGCGGCACCACGCCCTGGGGCACGGTGCTGACCTGCGAGGAGGGCCTCTCCGACACCTTTGGCGGCGATCCGGCGAAGGCGGCCAACCCCCAGCTGCTCGAGCGCTATGGCTATGACGGCTCGGACTATTACGGTTTCGCCCGGGTCGAGGCGCGGCTGCGTCTCGACCAGGAGCCGAACGAGCCGAACCGCTTCGACTGGGTGGTCGAGATCGATCCTTACGAGCCGGGTGCGGCGCCGGTGAAGCGCACCGCGCTCGGCCGCCTTGGCCACGAAGGCGCCACCACCATCGTCAACAAGGACGGCCGCGTGGTGGTCTACATGGGCGACGACGACTATTTCGAATACATCTACCGTTTTGTGACCAAGGGCACTTTCAACCCGAACGACCGCGCCGCCAACAAGAACCTGCTGGACGAGGGCGAGTTGTCGGTGGCGAAGCTGGCGGATGACGGGACGCTGACCTGGCTGCCGCTGGTGCATGGCCAGAACGGCCTCACGGCCGAGAATGGCTTTGCCGATCAGGGCGAGCTGCTGATCAAGGCGCGCCTTGCCGCCGATCTGCTTGGCGCCACGCCGATGGATCGACCGGAGGACATCGAGGCGAACCCCATCAATGGCCGCGTCTATGCGGTGATGACCAAGAACAAGAAGCGCGAGGCGGGCAAGACCGATGCCGCCAATCCGCGGGCGGAGAACCTCTATGGCCACATCCTCGAGATGACGCCTCCCGGCGCCGGCAAGGATGCGGATCACGCCGCGGCCGCCTTCAAGTGGGACGTCTTCCTGCTCGCCGGCGATCCAGCAAAGGCGGAGCAGGGCGCCAAATACAACCAGCACATCACGGCGGATGGCTGGTTCGCGGCACCGGACAACATCGCCTTCGATCCGGCCGGCCGGCTGTGGATCGCCACCGACGGCGCCACGGACTTCGACATCGCCGACGGCCTCTATGCGACCGAGACCGACGGTGACGGCCGCGCGCTGACCCGGTTCTTCTTCTCGTGCCCCACGGGCGCCGAGATGTGCGGCCCGTGCTTCACCCCGGACGGGAAGACCCTGTTCGTCTCCGTGCAGCATCCGGCGGAGGATTCCGAGACGCTGGACAAGGCGACCACGCGCTGGCCGGATTTCGCCGACAACCTGCCGCCCCGCCCGTCAGTGGTGGCGATCACCCACAAGGAGGGGCTGGACATCGGTTCCTGACCGGCCCCTGAAGCTTCCTGTCGTGCCTCTGCCTCAGCCCGCCGCTCTCCCGAGCGGCGGGCACTTTGTTGGGGCGCGCAGTCGCCATTGGCATCGTCATCCCGGCCAACCCTCGGGCTTGACCCGAGGGGAGCGCCGGGATCCACGGTTCCGCCGCAAGGGCGGTGGGTGGATGTCTGCGGTCCTTGCGTCGGCCTTGTGGATCCCGGGGCAAGCCCGGGATGACGAGCGGGGCGGAAGGCGTTTAGGGTTTCGCGACCGCCAGCCGCCCCCTAAAATGACGCCAGACCCGATTCACCGGACCAGCATGCCCTACGCCGATTTCGTCCATCTGCGCGTCCATTCCGCCTATTCGCTGTCGGAAGGCGCCATCAAGAACAAGAACTTGGTGGAACTGGCCAAGCGCCAGCAGATGCCGGCCGTCGCGGTCACCGACACGGGCAACCTGTTCGGGGCGATGGAGTTCTCCAGCCTCGCCAAGGATGCCGGCATCCAGCCGATCATCGGCTGCCAGCTGGCGGTCACCCGGTCGGAAGAAGTGGAGATGGGCGCCCTTCGGCCGCCGCCGGACCAGCTCGTCCTGCTGGTGCAGAACGAGGCCGGTTATCGCAACCTGATGAAGCTCTCCAGCTTGGCCTTCCTGGAGACCGAGCCGGGCCTGCTGCCGCAGGTGTCCCTGGCGGTGGTGGCGCAGTATTCCGCCGGGCTGATCGCCTTGACCGGCGGCGTGGCCGGCGAGATCGGCCGGCACCTGTTCGAGAACCGCCCGGAAGCCGCGCGGATCGCCCTCGACCGGCTGCGCAAGACCTTCCCGGGCCGGCTGTACATCGAGATTCAGCGCCACGGCCTGCCGGCGGAGCAGCAGATCGAGCCCGGCCTGATCGACCTCGCCTATGCGACCGATGTGCCGCTGGTCGCCACCAACGACGTCTATTTCAGCGACGAGGGCATGTACGCGGCGCATGACGCGCTGCTCTGCATCGCCCAGGGCTCCTATGTCGACAATTCCGACCGCCGGCGGGTGACCCAGGAGCATCGCTTCAAGTCGGCGCGCGAGATGCGCGACCTGTTCCGCGACCTGCCGGAAGCAATCGACAACACGATCGTGATCGCCCGGCGTTGCGCCTATATGCCGCCATCGCGCCAGCCGATCCTGCCGGCCTTCGCCGAGGGCGGCAACGAGGCCGACGTGCTGCGCGAACAGGCCAGCGCCGGGCTGGAACTGCGCTTCACGGCGCTGGAGATCGCCGGCGACGCGCAGAAGCCCTATCGCGACCGCCTGGAATTCGAGCTGGGCGTCATCAATCAGATGGGCTTTCCCGGCTATTTCCTGATCGTCGCCGATTTCATCCAATGGGCGAAGCAGCACGGCATCCCGGTCGGGCCGGGCCGCGGCTCCGGCGCCGGCTCGGTGGTCGCCTGGTCCTTGACCATTACCGACCTTGACCCGCTGCGCTGGCATTTGCTGTTCGAGCGCTTCCTCAATCCGGAACGCGTGTCGATGCCCGACTTCGACATCGACTTCTGCCAGGACCGCCGCGACGAGGTGTTGCACTACGTGCAGGAGCGCTACGGCCGCAACCGCGTGGCCCAGATCATCACCTTCGGCAAGTTGCAGGCGCGCGCCGCGCTCCGGGACGTCGGGCGTGTCTTACAAATGCCCTACGGCCAGGTCGACCGCCTGACCAAGATGGTGCCGAACAATCCGGCCAACCCGGTGACTTTGAAGGACGCCATCGCGGGCGAGCCGATGCTGCAGCAGGCGCGGGAGGAGGACCCCGCCGTCCGCCGCATGCTGGAAATCGCCATCAAGCTGGAGGGCCTCTACCGTCACGCCTCGACCCATGCCGCCGGCGTGGTGATCGGCGACCGGCCGTTGGACGAACTGGTGCCGCTCTATCGCGATCCGCGCTCCGACATGCTGGTCACCCAGTTCAACATGAAGGACGTGGAGAAGGCCGGCCTCGTCAAGTTCGACTTCCTTGGCCTGAAGACGTTGACCGTGCTGGCCACGGCGGTCGAGCACATCAAGCGGTCTCAGGGCCAGGATATCGACCTGGCGCATCTGCCGCTCGACGACAAGAAGACCTACGACATGCTGGCGCGGGCGGATTCGACCGGCGTGTTCCAGCTGGAAAGTTCCGGCATGCGGGACGTCCTGAAGAAGCTGAAGGCCGACCGCTTCGAGGACATCATCGCCGTGGTGGCGCTCTACCGCCCCGGCCCGATGGACAACATTCCGCGCTACATCAACTGCAAGCACGGCAAGGAAGAGCCGGATTACCTGCATCCCTCGCTCGAAGGCATCCTGAAGGAGACCTTCGGCATCATGATCTACCAGGAACAGGTGATGCAGATCGCCCAGGTGCTGTCCGGCTATACGCTGGGCGGCGCCGACCTGCTGCGCCGCGCCATGGGCAAGAAGATCAAGGAGGAGATGGAGGCGCAGCGCAAAGCCTTCATCGACGGCGCGGTGGCGCGCGGGGTGAAGGCCGACAATGCCGGGCAGATCTTCGACCAGGTGAACAAATTCGCCGGCTACGGCTTCAACAAGAGCCACGCCGCGGCCTATGCCCTGGTCGCCTACCAGACCGCCTGGCTGAAGGCGAACTATCCGGTCGAGTTCCTCGCCGCCTCGATGACCTACGAGCTGGCGAACACCGACAAGCTCAACGTCTTCCGCCAGGAACTGCAGCGCCAGGCGATCCAGCTGCTGCCGCCCGACATCAACAAGTCCTTCGCGACCTTTTCGGTGGAGCGAACCAAGGACGGCACGCTGGCCGTGCGCTATGCGCTGGCGGCGGTGAAGAATGTCGGGCTCGGCGCCATCCAGGTGATGGTCAAGGCGCGGGAGGAGGGCGGCCCGTTCAAGAGCCTGGCAGATTTCTGCGAGCGCATCGACCCCAAGACCCTGAACAAGCGGCAGTTGGAAAACCTGGTCCTGGCCGGCGCCTTCGATTCCATCCACCCGAACCGCAAGCAGGTCTACGAGGCGGTGGAGCAGATGCTGCGCCAGGCCGTGGCGGTGACCGAGGCGAAGACCAGCAGCCAGAACAGCCTGTTCGGCGACGCCGCCAAGGCGAGCATCAGCCTGGCCGCCGGCCCGGACTGGTCGCCCATGGACCGGCTGCAGCACGAATTCGGCGCGATCGGGTTCTATCTCTCGGCCCATCCGCTGGACGCCTATGGCAACAGCCTGAAGCGCCTGGATGTGGTGCCGTATTCGGAATTGGCGGCTGCCCTCCGAAGCCGCGGGCCACGTGCCAAGATTGCCGGGCTGCTGCTGAGCAAGCAGGAGCGGACCTCGGCCAAGGGCAACCGCTTCGCCTTCCTGCAACTGACCGACCAGTCCGGCATGTTCGAGGCCACGATCTTCTCCGACCGCCTGTCGGCGGCCCGCGAGCACCTGGAGCCGGGCCGGGCGCTGCTGCTTTCCGTCGACATCCGGGCGGAGGAGGACAGCCTGCGCCTGATGGTCAATACGGTGGAACCGCTGGACAAGGCGGTGGCCAACACCGCCGCAGGCTTGCGGGTCTTCGTGCGCGATCCGGAGCCCATCGCCAGCCTGCGCCAAGTGCTCGACCGCGCGGGGCGGGGCAAGGGCAAGGTCGAACTGGCCCTGGACCTGCCGGACAAGACCTGGGAGGTCATGCTGACCCTGCCGGGCCGCTACGCCGTCTCCGGCCCGGTGCGCGGGGCGGTGGCGGCGATCCCGGGTATCGTGGCGGTCCAGGACACCTGATTATAATATTGATTTTACAATATAAAATTTGAACGCGGCGGGCCGGCCAGCAAGCTGGAGATTTGCCTTGCGAAATATCCACAGGCGCGTTACCTAACCGCCGCTTAAATCCCCATGCGGGTTCGCGCGCTGGCGGGGAGAAATCCCGTCCGTTCGCTCCGGTGCCGGCCATTTGGCCGGTCACTTACCCGCAGAGGCCTAACCGGAAAAGGACGTTTTTTCATGGCGATGCCAAGTTTCTCCATGCGTCAGCTGCTTGAGGCTGGCGTGCATTTCGGCCACCACACCCGCCGCTGGAATCCGAAGATGGCTCCGTACCTCTTCGGCGTGCGCAACGGCATTCATATCATCGACCTCGAGCAGACCGTGCCGATGCTGGACCAGGCCGTGAAGGCCGTCCGTGACGTCGCCGCCGCCGGCGGCCGCGTGCTGTTCGTCGGCACCAAGCGCGCCGCCTCCGACAAGGTCGCCGACGCGGCCAAGCGCTGCGGCCAGTACTACGTGAATCACCGCTGGCTGGGCGGCATGCTGACCAACTGGAAGACCATCTCCCAGTCGATCAAGCGCCTGCGCGAGCTGGACGACCGCCTGGGCGGCAACACCCAGGGCCTGACCAAGAAGGAAATGCTGATGCTCACCCGCGACCGCGACAAGCTGGAGCGGGCGCTGGGCGGCATCAAGGACATGGGCGGCCAGCCCGACATCCTGGTGGTGATCGACACGCTCAAGGAGCAGATCGCGATCCAGGAAGCCAACGTGCTGAAGGTGCCGGTGGTTGCGGTGTGCGACAGCAACTCCGACCCCTCGGGCGTCACCTACCCGATCCCGGGCAATGACGACGCGACTCGGGCGATCGCGATGTATTGCGACCTGTTCGCCGGCGCCGTCCTGGACGGCCTGCAGCAGGAGGCGATCTCGCACGGCAAGGACATCGGCGAGTCCGAGGAACTGCCGGCCGAGGCGCTGCCGACCCCCGAGGCCAGCGAGGCGCCCGCCGCGACCGCCACGGTCTGACGGCTGGGTATCATTCTGCCGATGGGGTGCCGGGCGGTGACGCGCGGTGCCCCATTGGCGTATTAGACTGACGACAAAGAGCGAATCGGAAAGGACGAAATCATGGCCGAGATTACTGCGGCGCTGGTCAAGGAACTGCGCGAGGTCTCCGGTGCCGGCATGATGGATTGCAAGAAGGCGCTGGTGGAGAACAACGGCGACATGGACGCCTCGGTCGACTGGCTGCGCAAGAAGGGCCTGGCCGCCGCCGCCAAGAAGTCCGGCCGCGTGGCCGCCGAGGGCCTGGTCGGCGTCATCGCCGACGGCAAGCAGGGCGCCCTGGTCGAGGTCAATTGCGAGACCGATTTCGTCGCCCGCAACGAGCAGTTCCAGGCCTTCGTGGCCGGCGTCACCAAGCTGGCGCTGGGCTCCGGCGACGTGGACGTCCTCAAGGACCAGAAATTGCCGGGCGACGGCCATTCGGTCGCCGAAAAGCTGACGCAATTGGTCGCCACCATCGGCGAGAACATGCTGCTGCGCCGCGCGGCGAAGGTCAGCGTCTCGGACGGGGTCGTGGTCGCCTACATGCACAATTCCATCGCCCCGAACCTGGGCAAGATCGGCGTGCTGGTCGGCCTGGAATCGACCGGCGACAAGGCGAAGCTGGCCGCCCTCGGCAAGCAGATCGCCATGCACGTCGCGGCGACCAATCCGCAGGCCCTGACCATCGACGCGGTCGATCCGGCGGCGCTGGAGCGCGAGCGTGCGGTGCTGGCCGAGCAGGCCAAGGCCTCCGGCAAGCCGGCGGAGATCATCGGCAAGATGGTCGAGGGCCGCCTGCGCAAGTTCTACGAGGAAGTCGTGCTGCTCGAGCAGGCCTTTGTCATGGACCCGGACAGCCGGGTGAAGCAGGTGGTGGAAAAGGCCGCCAAGGAACTCGGCGCCCCGGTCGCCGTCGTCGGCTATGTCCGCATGGCGCTGGGCGAGGGCATCGACAAGGAGCAGAAGGACGCCGCCTAGTCCTTTGCATGACTTGAGGTAGGCTGGAGACGGGCTGGCGAATCGGAGGTCGGTGGATGGCTAAAGGCTCTGGCAAGGACCTGCTCTACAAGCGGGTGCTGCTGAAGATCTCGGGCGAGGCCCTGATGGGCACGCGCGAGTTCGGCCTTGACCCAGCCACCATCCAGCGCGTCGCGGAAGAGGTGAAGCAGGTCCATGCCTTGGGCGTGGAGTGCTGCCTGGTCATCGGCGGCGGCAACATCTTCCGCGGCATCGCCGGCGCCTCCCAGGGCATGCAGCGCGCCTCGGCGGACTATGTCGGCATGCTGGCGACGGTGATGAACGCGCTCGCCATGCAGAACGCGCTGGAGCAGATCGGCGTCGACACCCGGGTGCAATCCGCGATCTCGATGCAGTCGATCTGCGAGCCCTATATCCGCCGCCGGGCGATCCGCCACCTGGAGAAGGGGCGGGTGGTGATCTTCGCCGCCGGCACTGGGAACCCCTATTTCACCACCGATACCGCCGCTGCCCTGCGCGCCTCCGAAATGGGCTGCCAGGCGCTGCTGAAGGGCACCAAGGTCGACGGCGTCTATACCGCGGACCCGAAGCTGGATCCCAAGGCGACGCATTTCGCCCAGCTCAGCCATCACGACGTGCTGTCGCGCGACCTCAAGGTGATGGACGCCGCGGCGATCTCGCTGGCGCGCGAGAACAAGATTCCGATCATCGTGTTCTCGATCCACAAGCCGGGGAATTTCGCCCGCGTCATGCTGGGCGAGGGCATGCACACCGTGATCGGCGACCGGCCAACGCCACTCAAGCGCGCCGCCGCCGCCAGCGCCACGCCGGCGCGGCCCGACAAGAAGACGAAGTCAGTCAAGACCAGGAAATAGTAACCAGGAAAGTTCTCTGGGGGTGAGTGAGCCATGTCTGATGCCAGATTGAACGAGTTCAGCCGCCGCATGGACGGCGCGCTGGAAGCCCTGCGCAAGGAATTCGGCGGCCTGCGCACCGGCCGTGCCTCGGCCCACCTGCTGGACCAGGTGGTGGTGCAGGCCTATGGCAGTTCCATGCCGCTGAACCAGGTCGGCAACGTCAACGTGCCGGAGCCGCGCATGATCACCGTCCAGGTCTGGGACCGCGGCTTGGTGAGCGCGGTGGAAAAGGCGATCCGCGACGGTGGCCTCGGCCTCAACCCGGCCAGCGACGGCCAGCTGGTGCGCGTGCCGATCCCAGAGCTTAGTCAGGAGCGCCGCACCGAGCTCAGCAAGATCGCGCACAAATATGCCGAACAGGCCCGCGTCGCCGTTCGCAACGTCCGCCGCGACGGCATGGAAATGCTGAAGAAGCAGGAGAAGGACGGCAAGATCTCGCAGGACGAGCACAAGGGTCTGCACGACCAGGTGCAGAAGCTGACCGACGAGCACATCAAGAAGGTCGACGAGGCCTTGGCGACCAAGGAAAAAGAGATCCTGCAGGTCTGATGTGAGCCAGCCGATTTCGACCGCCGTCAAGATCGGCACCGTCCCGGAAGGGGCGGATGGTGCCTCGCCTCGCCATGTCGCCATCATCATGGATGGCAATGGCCGCTGGGCCCAGGCCAGGGGCCTGCCGCGCACGCTCGGCCATCGCGAAGGCGCGGAAGCTTTGCGCCGCGCGGTGCGGGCGGCGGCCGATCTCGGCATCGAGTACCTGACCGTGTTCGGCTTCTCCTCGGAGAACTGGAAGCGGCCGGCGGCGGAAGTCACCGACCTCATGGGCCTGTTGCGGCTCTATCTGCGGCGCGAGATCGACGAGATCGACCGCAACGGCGTGCGCCTGCGGGTCATCGGCGACCGCGAGAAGCTCTCGGCCGACATCAACAAGCTGATCGACACGGCCGAGCTCCGCACCGCCGGCAACACGCGACTGTGCCTGACGGTCGCGCTCAGCTATGGCGGCCGCGCCGAGATCGTGCGCGCGGCGCAGATGCTGGCTGACGAGGTGGCCAAGGGCGAACGCTCGGTCGACAGCATCGACGAGGACGCGGTCCAGCGGGCGCTGTTCACCGCCGACATCCCCGACCCCGATCTGGTGATCCGCACCAGCGGCGAGAAGCGCATCAGCAACTTCCTGCTGTGGCAATGCGCCTATGCCGAGTTCGTCTTCATGGACAAGCTTTGGCCGGATTTCTCCGGCGCCGACCTCCAATCGGCGATCGCCGAGTTCAACAACCGGAAACGGCGCTATGGCGCCGCCGGCTGACGGGCGCCCGGCCGGCCTCAGCAATCTTCAGAAGCGTCTGATCTCGGCGGCCATACTGCTGCCGCTGGTCGTCGTCGATATCTATTTCGGCCATCCCTATTTCGACCTGCTGGTCGCGGCCTTCGCCGGAATCATGGCCTGGGAATGGACGCGAATCTGCGCCCGCCGGCGCAATCCGGCGGACCCGGCGCCGGCCGCGCGGCTGGCCTCCGCCGGCTGGCGGTTGCCGAGCCTGTTCGCCATCGGCGGGGCGGTGCTCGCGGTGCTGGCCGCGGGCTTCGTTGCCGAGCCCCCGGCGCTGGCGTGGCAGATCCTGGTAGCAGCCGCGCTGCTGTCCGGTGCCAGCGCCTGGCCGCATCACCGGAACCGGGCGCTGTGGTTCGTGGCGGGAAGCCTCTATGTCACGCTCCCGGCGCTGGCGCTGCTGGCGATCCGCGGCGACGCGGAGCTCGGCCGCGCGACCTTGCTCTGGACCATCGGACTGGTGGTCGCCGCGGATACCGGGGGCTACATCGCCGGCCGGTCCATCGGCGGCCCGAAACTGGCGCCGCGGATCAGCCCCAACAAGACCTGGGCCGGGTTGGGCGGGGCGGTGGCGGGAGCGGCCCTGGTAGGACTAGTCGCGGCATTTATGCTAAATCACACCAATGTGTGGGCGCTGGGCCTGATCAGCGCCGGTTTAGGGGTGATCGAACAGCTTGGCGACCTTGTGGAATCTGCCTTTAAGCGGCATTTTGGCGTCAAGGATACCAGCCACATCATCCCCGGCCATGGTGGGGTTCTG
>WBZN01002050.1_pt1 | contig 11532 bp, 8 predicted proteins | sample 5204281 | NCBI WGS metagenome assembly WBZN01 (sample SAMN12344347, study PRJNA552823) | activated sludge metagenome | biome: Activated sludge suspended growth; feature: Nitrification reactor; material: Wastewater; isolation source: activated sludge from nitrification reactor of wastewater treatment... | reverse complement strand
GCGGCTCGACGATGGAGGAGGCCGGCTTCGAGAAGGTGGTCACTGCCGCGGGGATGCTGAGCATCCTCGGCATGGCGGTGGAGACCGCTCCGGAGCTCGCCGCGGCCCCGTACGTCGAATCGTGGTCGAACTTCCGCCCGGCGACCGCGGACGGCCTGCCGATCCTCGGTCCGGGCGCAGTGCCGGGGCTCTTCTACTCCACCGGCCACCACCGCCACGGCATCCTGCTCGCCCCGGCGAGCGCCGACCTCGTCGCCGCGTGCCTGCTGGGCGAGCCCGCGGCGCTCGACCTCGCGCCCTACTCGGCGGCGCGGCTCGTCTGAGGAGTGCCGGCAGCGTCGCGGCGTTCTGGCGGCGCGGCGAAACGGTCGAGGTCGAGGTCCGCACGTGACCAGGCGAACGCCAGGCGACGATCGACGGCGGCGGCCTCGTTCTCCCTGCCCTGTCGGCGCAGCGCGGCGGCGAGGCCGGTGAGCGCCCAGCCGTTCTCGGGATTGCGCCCGAGGTCGGCGCGGAAGAGCGCCTCCGCGACTGCGTTCCTGCCCGCTTCGAGCAGCAGCGGACCCAGAACGTGGCGGACCGGGAAATACCAATCGGCCGGCTCGTCGTAGCGCAGGGCGTCCTCCAGCCCGACCGCTTCGGTGAGCCTGGCGATCGCACCGTCCCAGTCGCTGCGGCTGCGTGCCACCTCGGCGCCCGCAAGATCGCGCGCGATCTGGGCCAGCGCGGTCACCGGATTGAAGCCCTGTGTCGCCTCCGCCGGCAGCAACGCATAGTTGCGCTCGGCTTCGGCGCTCTCCTTGCCGGCCTCTTCGAGGTTGCCGAGCCGCGCCTGGGCGATGGCGCGCGCGATGTGCGCCACCGCCGAGGCATAGGCGAATTCGGCCGGCGGCAGCGGTTCGGCGAGGACCCCCTGCCAGCGACCGAAGCGCACCAGCGTCCACACCGGATAGGCGAGCCAGCCGTCGTAGCCCGGCATCGCGCGCAGCATCTCGAGCGGCAGCCGCGCCGCGGTATCGCGCGCCGCGGCATAGGCGGCGGCGCTGCGGCCCTCCATCTGCGCCGCGAACCAGAGGAACTGATGGTTGTGGGCGGCATACATCGGATAGATCAGGAAGTTGCCGGCCTGCGGCAGGTAACCGCCGTCGGCGGCGACGGCGCGTTCGTTGGCGAGCGCCGAGTCGGCGTAGCGGCCGACGCGCTGAAAGATGTGCGACGGCATGTGCACGAGATGGCCGGCGCCGGGCATGCTGGCCCGCAAGCGCTCCGCCGCGCCGACGGCGCGTTCGGGACGCGTCGAGGCCTCCACCGCGTGGATATAGAGGTGGCAGAGGCCGGGATGCGAAGGCGCCTCGCCCAGCGCGCCCTCGAGCAGGGCGACGATCTCCGGCGTCCACGCCTTCGCGGTCCCGTCAGTTTCGTAGAGATCCCAGGGATGGAGGTCGAGCAGCGCTTCGGCGGTGAGGTAGGCGATGTCGGCGTCGTGCGGATACGACTTCGCGACGGCGCGCATCGCTTCGGCGTAAGCAGTGTCGAGCGCTGTCTGGCCCTCGGGCGTGGTGGGCGCCGGGTCGCTGTACCGTCTGGAGAGCGCCGCGATCAGCGCCCGCTCGGCGGGCGTCGCCCCAGCGCTGCGCGCCCGCGCCTCGGCGACCGCGGCGGCCGCCGCCACCGTGCGCTCCGGCGTCGCCGGGAAGTTGATGTGCGGCCCCAGGGCGAGTGCCACTCCCCAGCTGCAGATGGCGCAGGTGGGGTCGATCGCCACCGCGGCGCGGAACGAGCGCTCGGCCTCCTCGAGGTTGAAGGCGAACATCAGCCGCAGCCCCTGATCGAAGTATCGCTGCGCCGTCGGCAGGTAGGTCGAAATCGTCCGGTGATGGTCGCCGAGGTTGTCGAACAGCGGCGCTCGCGCCACCGTTCCGGCATCGGGGACGGGACCGCTGGCATGACTCTGCGCCAGCGCGGCGGAGGTGACGAGGAAGGCGACTGCGACTGCCAGGCACGGCGACGGGCGCATGAAAGACCTCCTTGCAGGAGCCGGGCGGGAGCCGGAGTCCCGCCAGAGCGTTCGGTGGCGGCATTCTAGGCAAACGGGCGTGGCCGCGACACTTTCGCGGCTCGAGGCCGGCGCCACCTCTCCGGGGGCCAGCACCGCCGGCTGTTAAAGTGGGCGCGAATGCCTGCCGCCACCACCATCGATTTCGCCAAGGAACTCAATCCCGACCAGCTCGCCGCCATCACCCACGGGGACGGGCCGCAGCTGGTTCTCGCCGGTGCCGGCTCCGGCAAGACCCGCGTCATCACCTACCGCGTCGCCTGGCTGGTGCAGGAGCGCGGCGTCGATCCGGCTTCGATCGTCGCCGTCACCTTCACCAACAAGGCGGCCGGCGAGATGCGCGACCGCGTCGAGCGCCTGCTCAACGTCTTCCCGCTGCCGACCTTCGTCGGCACCTTTCACCGCTATGCCTTGACCCTGCTGCGGCGATACGGCGAACGCGTCGGCCTGCCGCGCGACTTCGCCATCCTCGACACCGACGACCAGAAGCGTCTCGTCACCCAGGCCATGCAGGCCGAGGGCGTGTCCGAGACGAGCTTCCCCCCGCGCACCCTCCTGGCGGCGATCTCCGGCGCCAAGAACCGGCTGCTCTCGCCGGCGCAATACGAGCGCGAAGCCAAGGACTTCTTCGAGCAGCGGGTGGCGCGGGTCTACCGCCGCTACCAGTCGCTGGTGGCGCAGGCTTCGGGGGTCGACTTCGACGACATGATGAGCCTGGCGGTCAAGCTCTTCACCGAACACAAGGACATCGCCGACCGCCTGCGCAGCCGCACCCGCTACCTGTTGGTCGACGAGTTCCAGGACACCAACCAGGCGCAGCTCACCCTGGTCTCCGAGCTCGCCGGGCCGAACGGCAATCTCACCGCCGTCGGCGACGAGGATCAGGGCATCTATCGCTGGCGCGGCGCCGACGTCACCCACATCCTCGAGTTCGAGCGCCATTTCCCGGGCGCCGCGGTGCGCAAGCTCGAGCGCAACTACCGCTCGACCGGCACCATCCTCGATGCCGCGAACGCCGTGGTCTCGAACAATGAGCTGCGGCGCGGCAAGAAGCTGTGGACGGCCGCCGGCCGCGGCGAAAAGATCGCCCTGCATCGCGCCGGTGACGAGATCGAAGAGGCGGCCTGGGTGGTCGAAACCCTCACCCGCCTGCGCGGCCGGCATGCACTTTCCGACATGGCGATCCTGGTCCGCACCAACGCCCAGACGCGGGTCTTCGAGGACGAGTTCTTCCGTCACCGGATTCCGTACACCATGGTCGGCGGCGTGCGCTTCTACGAGCGCGCCGAGATCAAGGACCTGGTCGCGTACCTCCGGCTGCTGCGCAACCCGCGTGACAGCTTCTCGCTGTCGCGCATCCTCAACGTGCCGCCGCGCGGCATCGGCAAGACCACGGCGGCGATGCTCGACGAACGGGCAGCGAAGCTTGGCGCGACCCTCTGGGACGTCCTCGAAGTGGACCCGCTCGAGAGCTTTCCGGCGCGGGCCGCGACCGCCCTGCGCGCCTTCAAGGCGCTCGTTCACCAGTTGCGCGCGGCGGCCGAAGAACTGCCGTTGCCGGCACTCCTCGACGAGCTGCTGGCGAAGACCGGCTACACCGACATGTTCCGGCGCGAGAACGAAGAGGAGCAGGCCAAGCTCGAGAACATCCGCGAGTTCCTCTCGGCGGCGCAGAACTTCACCGAGTCGAAGAGCTACGGCAGCGGCGAGGACGACGATCTCCTGACCGCATTTCTCGACCATGTCGCGCTGGTCTCCGACCTCGACTCCTGGGACGGCGAGAAGGGCGTCAGCCTGATGACGTTGCACAGCGCGAAGGGGCTCGAGTTCCCGGTCATCTTCCTGCCCGGTCTCGAGGACGGGCTCCTGCCGCACTGGAACTCCCAGGGCAAGAGCGAGGACCTCGAGGAGGAGCGCCGGCTGTTCTACGTCGGCATGACGCGGGCGAAGGAGAAGCTCCATCTCTCCTGCTGCCGGCGGCGCCGGATCGCCGGCGCCTACCAGGACCAGCGCGAGTCGCCGCTCCTCGCCGAGGTGCCCGTGGCTCTCCTCGACGCCTCCGCCAGCCCGCGGATCTATCAGACCGAGCGCACCCGCCCGATCGAGGAGTTCTACGGCCGGCCGTCGGCGCTGCCGCCGCTGCCGGCCGCCGGCACGCGCGGCCCCAAGCGCGGCAGCCGCGTCCGCCATCCCACCCTGGGCCAGGGCGTGGTGCTGGAGCTCGAGGGCGAGGGCGACGACGCCAAGTTCACCATCTTCTTCGAGCGCGCCGGCAAGAAGAAGCTCATCGCGCGCTACGCCACGCTCGAGCTGCTCTAGCCCCCCTAGGGCTGAAGCGCGCTCCACTGCCCCGGGTCGCCGGATTCGAAACCATCGAAGAAGAGCGCCGAGCCGCGGTAGCGCAAGGTCACCAGGTCCCGATCGAAGCCGCCGGTCGGACGCTCGTACCAAGTGCTGCCGGTGACGACCACCGCGGAGTCGCTGGTGACGGCGAGGGCCGCAGCCTCCGAGGGTTGTCCGGCGACCGGCGCGTGGCGGCTCGTCCAGACCGGCGTCCCGTCCCCGGCGAGCGCGGCGACGAAGATCGACTGACCCACTGTCGTGTCGCTGTCGTACCCGGCAGCATAGGGGTGCCCTGCAGCATCGCAAGCGACGCCGAAGAAGTAGCCGTTCGCCACCACGCCGCCGTCGAAGCTCCGCGACCAAAGCGGCTGACCGGCGGAATCGAACGCCGCCACTACTGGAGCGAGATGATTGGGAGCAATCTCGCTCGCGCCGGCAACGTAGATCCGACCGTCGGCGGCGAGCGTCATCCCGTAGGCCCAGTCGCTGTCTCCGGCCGGGTTGCGCGACGTCGAGAGCCAGAGCCGCTGGCCGGCGGCGTCGATCCGGACGACGACGAGGTCGTTGCCGACTCCGGAGTTCATCGCCCAGGTGCCGGCGACGAGGGCGGTGTCGCCGTCGAGGGCGAGCCCCACCGCGCGGTCATGGGCAAAACCCAGGAGCGAGCCTTCGACCTTCACCCAAGCAAACTCTCCCGCCGCAGAGTACTTCCAGAGCGCGAGGTCGGCGCTGTCGCCCACGGTCGCCGAGCCCGCGACGTAGACCGCACCGGCGGCGTCGACCGCGACCGCCGCCGGCTCGGCGCCCCCTCCGGGACCGGCGTATCGCCGCGTCCAGTCGACGGCACCGGTGGGCTCGAGCTTGACCACCGCGCCGACATCGCCGAGGTTGTATTCGAACCAGGCCGCGTGCACGGTGTCGCCCGGTCCAATGGCAATGCCCTCGGCGCGCGCGAAATTGCCGCCGGGGGGCGAAAACGACTGGCTCCAGAGGAGCGCACCCTCCGGCGAGATCTTGTCGATCACGACACCCGCGAAGGGTTCTTCCGTGGTCAGCACCAGGAGATTGCCGGCGCTGTCGACGGCGAGATTCGCAGTCGAGCTGCCGGAGAAGCCGATCGTGTCGCGGCGCTCCCACAGCCGGGTTCCGTCGGCAGCGATGCGCAGCACGATGCGCGAGTTCGTGGCGAGGGACGGATCGACCCATTCCGCCGAGCTGCCGGCGACATAGACCGAGCCTTCGGGACCGGCGACGACGGCATTGCCGACATCGGGGAGATGATCGGGTCCGTCGAAGCGTTCGGTCCATTCGATGGCTGCGGCCAACGGCGCCGCGACGGCGATCGCCAGCAGGGTCAGCAGATGAAACGACCGCGAAGCGGTGCGTCGATACCGTGCAGGAACGAAGGGCGGAACCATGTTCGAAACTCCTCACGAAGGGGCAGGGAGGCCTTCGCTGCCGTCTTGGACAGCGGCCGGCGGCGACTGGAACAGGTCCGGCGGTTAGGGGGCGGGGCGCTCCAGGAACTCTTCGCGCAGCAGGGCGTAGAGGAAGTTGTCGATCCGCTTGCCGTGCAGCGTGAAGTAGTTGCGCAGGCGGCCCTCTCGCAGAAAGCCGAGGCGCTCGAGAAGACTCGCCGAGCGGACGTTTTCCACCGAACACCGCGCCTCGAGGCGTTCGATGCCGACCGCCACGAAGAGCTCCGGCAGCAGCTGGCCGAGCGCCTCGGCCATCAGCCGCATCCCCTGATACTCGGTCGAGAGGGCGTAGCCGATCTCGGCCAGGCCGTGCTCCCAGGAGAGGATCGCGAGGGTGATCCAGCCGGCCGATTCGCCGTCGACCATGACGATCCACTGGAAGCGGTCGCCGCGACCGCGGTAGAGATCCTCCATGCGCTGGCGCGCGAGATCCGCCCGGAGCTCGCCGGCGGTCGTCTCCTGCAGCGGCTGATGGCGCCGTACCGACTCTTCCGCCCGCCAGGCGAAGAGACTCCCGGCGTCGCCGGGCAGCGCCGCGCGGATCGCCACCCTGCGCGGGCGGGGTTCGCGGTTGGCCACCATGGCGACGATCCTATCCAAGCTCGGGCGTCGCGGGACTCGAGCCGTGGTACGGCCGGGTCCGTCGTCGCTGCGTGAAGGGGGCGCTCGGTTCGCCACGCTTGGCCTCACGGTCGCGCCCCCTTCACGCAGCGCCAACGGCCCCGGCCTACAGCAGCAGGATGGATCGCCACAGAGCTCTTCTCTCCACTGTACCGACGAGGGGTGGCTGGACCGAGGGCTCCCATGGGCGCGGAGCGCTTCTTCAGCGAGCACCCATGGGAGACGGGCCGGTCAGGACCCCGAGCCCACGGGGTGGCCGCACCTGAGAGATGATCCCGCTGTGACGAGCTTGCCGCCATTCGTGGACGAGCGGCCCCGCGAGCACGCGGTGCCGGAGGGCCACCTCCGCTACCGCCTCGACATCGCCTACGTCGGCACCGGCTTCGGCGGCTGGCAGCGCCAACCGAACGCCGACACGGTGCAGGCGCGTGTCGAGGAGGCGCTGTCGGAGCTGGTGGGAGCACCCGTCGCCGTGGTCGGCGCGAGCCGCACCGATGCCGGTGTGCACGCCCGTGCCCAGGTCGCCCACGTCGACCTGGCGCGGCCGTTCTCGACCCGGGGCCTGGTCTTCGGCGCCAACCACCTGCTTCCGCCCGCCATCCGCATTTTGGCCGCCGACCTCGCCGCGGAGGGCTTTCACGCTCGCTTCTCCACGACCGCCAAGGAGTACGCCTACCGTCTGCGGACGGGGCGTCTGGTCCCCCCCGATCTCGCGCCGTTCGTGCTCGCCGTCCCCGACCGCCTCGACCTCGAGCGCCTGCGGGCGGCGACGCTCCTGCTGCCGGGCCGGCACGACTTCTCCTGCTTCGCCCTCGCCGGCGGCAGCCACCGCTCGCCGGTCCGGACCCTCTTTCGCGCCGCCTGGGAGGAGGAGACGGCCGGCCTGACGTTGCGCGTCGCCGGCGACGGCTTTCTGCGCGGCATGGTGCGCGGCCTCGCCGGCACGCTGCTCGAGGTCGCCCTCGGCCGGCGTCCACTCGCCGGGTTCGCGGCGCTCCTCGCGGGCGGCGACCGCGGCGCCGCCGGTCCGACCGCGCCGGCGCATGCGCTCACCCTCGAACGGATCGACTACCCCGCCTGAGCGAGCCGGAGCGCGGGCTAGCCGGCTCTTCCCTGTGGTAACTTGCCTCGAATGTCCGAGCCGTCGCTCGCGGTCGAACCCGGATCGGTGGAAGAGACCCTGCTGCGCCAGATCGACCGCAGCCGGTTGCCGCGCCATGTCGCCATCATCATGGACGGCAATGGACGCTGGGCGGGCAAGCGCTTCCTGCCGCGCATCGAGGGTCACCGCGCCGGCGTCTCGGCGGTGCGCGAGACAGTCGAGAGCTCCGCCCGGCTGGGGATCGAAGTCCTGACCCTCTATGCCTTCTCGATCGAGAACTGGAAACGGCCGCGGCACGAGGTCTGGACGCTCATGAATCTCCTCAAGGAGTTTCTGCGGCGCGAGATCCGCACCCTCATCGACAACGACATCCAGTTGCGCGTCCTCGGCCGCTGGCGCGAGCTCGATCCTTCGGTGGTCGCGACGCTCGAGGAGGGACTCGAGAAGACCGCTGCGGGAAGACGCATGGTTTTCAACATCGCGCTCAACTACTCCGGTCGCTGCGAGCTCGTCGACGCCTGCCGCAAGCTGGTCGACGAAGCGGCGGCCAGCCCCGGTCGGGCCATCGACGAAGCGGCGATCTCCGGCGCCCTCGATACCGCCGGCCAGCCCGACCCCGATCTGCTCATTCGCACCTCGGGCGAGATGCGGGTGTCGAATTTCCTGCTCTGGCAGATCGCCTACTCCGAGATCGTCGTCACCCCGACCCTGTGGCCGGACTTTCGGCTGCAGCATCTCCTGGAGGCGATCGTCGCCTTCCAGGGCCGCGAGCGCCGCTTCGGCGGACTCGAGGCGCCGACCGCCGCGCCGGCCGCGGACGGTCCCGGAAAGGGCGGCGTCCCCGGCGAGCTCGCCGACCAGCCTCTCGTCGGCGAGCCCCCCTCCGCCACCGCGCAGAACTCCATCAAGAGCTGATCCCGAGACCACCGGATTCGATCGATGAAACGTCTCCTCACCGCCGCGATCGGTGTGCCCGCCGCGCTTCTCGCCGTCTTCCGTTTTCCGGAGTGGGCCTTCCTGCTTCTGCTGTTGGTGGTCTTCGAGTGGGCGGCGCTCGAGTTCCTCGCCATGGTCCGGCCGCTCGCGCCGCAGGCTCCCTGGCGGCTCCTGCTGGTCACCGCGCCGCTCGCCGCCGTGGCTCTCGAGCGCGGCCTCGCACTGGGGCTGCCGCCGGACGGAGTCGCTCTCGACGCGCACTGGCTGCTGCTGCTCGCTGCTGCGATCGCCATCGTGCCTCCGGTCGCGGTGCTGCTTGCCCGCACGCCGATCGAGCAGACGATCCCGGCGACCGCGATCCTCGCCTGGGGCACGCTCTATTTCGCAGCCCCCGTGGCCAGCCTCGTCCTGCTGCAGCAGTTGGATCCGTGGGTCTTCTTTCTGCTCCTCGCCATCGTCTGGCTGGGCGATACGGCCGCCTACTACGTCGGCTCGGCCTGGGGGAAGCACCGCCTCGCACCGGTCGTCTCACCGAAGAAGTCCTGGGAGGGGGCGATTGCAGGGCTCGCGACCTCGCTCCTCGCGACCGCGATCTGGTCGCTCTGGCGTCAGGGCGAAGTCGACCCGGCACTGCTCGCCGTCGCGTTCGCCACCGCGATCGCTTCTCAACTGGGAGATCTCGTCGAGTCGCTGGTCAAGCGGGCCGCCCACGTCAAGGACTCGGGCGCCATCCTCCCGGGGCACGGCGGCATGTTCGACCGCTTCGACGCCATGTTCCTGGCCGCACCGGTCATGCTCCTCGCTCTCTGGGTCGCCGGCGTCGAGCTCGCGCGATGAGGCAGCGCCTCGCGCTCCTCGGCGCCACGGGGTCGATCGGCGACAGCACGCTCGAGGTCGTCCGGCACCATCCGGACCGGCTCGCCATTTCGACCCTCGGAGCCCTGGGCAGGAACCCGGAAGCCCTGCTCGCCCTGGCGCGGGAGTTTCGCCCGCGCTTGCTCGCGGTGGTCGACCCGGCGGTAGCCCGCGACCTCCGGCCGCAGTTGCCGCCCGGGGTCGAGCTCGCCGCCGGACCCGAGTCCCTCGTCGCCGCCGCGACACATCCGGAGGTCGACAAGGTCGTCGCGGCGATCGTCGGCGCGGCAGGCCTGCCGCCGGTCGCGGCGGCGCTCGCCGCCGGCAAGCCCGTGGCGCTCGCCAACAAGGAGTCGCTGGTGGTCGCCGGCCGCCTGCTGACCGACCTCGCGCGGCGGACCGGCGCCGAGATCGTGCCGATCGACAGCGAGCACGTGGCGCTCCACCAGGCGCTGCGCGCGGGGACCCGCGACGAAGTCCGCCGGCTCGTGCTGACCGCCTCCGGCGGACCGTTCCTGCATCGCGACCCGACGACCTTCGCCAGCATCCGCCGCGAGGAGGCGCTGCGCCATCCGACCTGGTCGATGGGCGCCAAGATCAGCATCGACTCGTCCACCCTGATCAACAAGGGACTCGAGCTCATCGAGGCGTCGCATCTGTTCGGCATCCGGCCCGACGCCATCGACGTCGTCGTCCATCCGCGTTCGCTGGTGCACTCGCTGGTCGAATTCTGCGATGGCTCCTGGCTCGCCCAGCTCTCCGTCAACGACATGATCTTCCCGATCCAATACGCGCTCGCCTACCCCGAGCGCTGGCCGAACGAATTTCCGCGCCTGGCGCTCGCCGAGCTCGGCACGCTCGAGTTCCTGCCGCTCGACAACCGGCGCTTCCCGGCGGTCGAGCTGGCCCGCGCGGCGCTCGCCGCCGGCGAAAGCGCGCCGGCGGTGTTGAACGCCGCCAACGAGGTGGCGGTGCACGCCTTCCTCGACGGCGAGATCGGCTATCCCGACATCGTCGCCACCATCGCGGAAGTGCTCGCCGGCCATCAGCCGGAGGCGCTCGCCGACCTCGACGCGGCGCTCGCGTGGGATCGCTGGGGCCGGCGGCGCGCCACCGAGGCGCTTTCCAAGCGCCCGCGGGCGCGATAGTCTCCACCGCCCCCATGCTCCACCTCGCATCCAATACCGCCGCCTTTATTTTCGCCCTCGGCGTCATCATTTTCGTGCACGAAGCCGGGCACCTTCTGGTCGCCAAGGCGTTCGGCATGAAGGTGCTCGCCTTCTCGCTCGGTTTCGGCAAGCGTCTGTTCGGCTGGAAAGTCGGCGAAACCGACTACCGGATCTCGCTCGTGCCGCTGGGCGGCTACGTCAAGCTCTCCGGCGAAGAGCCGGGCGAGACGACCGACGACCCGCGCGACTTCCTCAACCAGCCGCGTTGGCAGCGGATCCTCGTCTACCTCGCCGGGCCGCTGATGAACGGGGCGCTCTCGATCCTGCTCATCGCCGGCCTGTTCATGGTCGGTATCGAGGTCCCGGCCCTGCAGAGCGTGCCGTCGGTCATCGGCACGGTCGAGGCCGCGTCTCCGGGCGCCGCTGCCGGCCTGCTGCCCGGCGACGAGATCGTCGCCATCGACGGCAAGGAGGTGAGCCGCTGGCAGGACGTGGCCTTCACCATTCTCACCGGCATCGGCAAGCCGCTCGAGTTCGAGATCGACCGTAACGGCGCGCGCTCGAAGGTGCACGTCACCCCGGTCAAGCCGGCGGATTTCGACTTCGGTGACGCCGGCATCTACCCCAAGCTCCTGCCACGGATCGGCGACATCGTCGCCGGCGGCCCTGCCGAGGCGGCCGGATTCAGGCTGCACGACGAAGTGCGCAGCGTCGACGGCCGACCGCTCGGCAGCCCGGGCGACTTCGTCGACTACATCGAGCAGCACACCGGTCAGACCGTCACGGTCGAGGTGCTGCGCGACGGCGTCCTCACCAAGCTCGCCGTCGTGCCGGCCGATCAGGGCGGCAAGGGCCGCATCGGCGTGCGCCTGACCGTCGCCCAGCGCTATCCGCCGCTCGCCGCCCTGCGCGAGAGCGTGCGCTTCAACTACGACATCGCCAAGCAGAGCCTGGCGGTGATCGGCAAGATCT
>WBZN01002049.1_pt1 | contig 11533 bp, 8 predicted proteins | sample 5204281 | NCBI WGS metagenome assembly WBZN01 (sample SAMN12344347, study PRJNA552823) | activated sludge metagenome | biome: Activated sludge suspended growth; feature: Nitrification reactor; material: Wastewater; isolation source: activated sludge from nitrification reactor of wastewater treatment... | reverse complement strand
CGCGTCGAGATCCGCCGCCGGCACGATGACCACGGACGACCGCGGCCACAGCCACCACGCGGCCGCCCCGGCGACGGCGGCGACCGCACCGGTGGCGATCGACATCGGCAGGTAGCGCTGGTAGCGGAGCTGCGCATCGTGAGCCGGGCGTTGCAGGGTGGTGGCCTCGAAGTCCCCGTGTGCCTCGTACGCGAGGACCCCGGTCGTGATCGCGGCGACCGCGGCGATCCCACCGACGACCGCGCTCCCCACCGCGAGCTGCTTCCGTCTCTGCATCCGAACGCCTGGGCGCTGCACGCTCGCGGCGGGCGCGGGAAACCGGACCCCGACGGCGCCGATGCTGTCGACGTAACCCTGGTAGTAGGCGCGCCCGTAGCCCGATGCGAACAGGGCGGTCTGGTAGGCGACCTCGATGCTGCCCCGGCTCGCGACGTCGCGCGGGCTCATCACCAGCCTCGAGAGCGCGATCGGACCCCGCGCCGGCAGCGTCACCTCGTGCGAGTCCGTGCGCAGGAACGCGGTCGCGGCGTCGGGGACCACGAGCGAGACCGCGGCGCCCGGGTCGACGTGCGCGTCGAGATAGCGCTGGCCATTCTCGAGCTCGATGTGGAAATGGCCGAGCGCGGGCGCGTTGCCACGGATCATGCGCATGCCGGCGATCGCCGGCAACGACAGCAGCGGCACGCGCTGATTCGCGGCAGGAGGTCGCGCGATGATCTGCGGGATCGCCCGCGGATCCTGGATGTCGCGGTTCGCCGCGGCGATGAACGCCTGGATCTCGCTGTACTCGACGACGAGATCGCCGTTGACGTCGGCCGCGCCGAGCAGGCCGGAGATCAGCTCGTGGGTGAACACCCCCGACTCGATCGCCGACCACTCGTGCGCTTCCTGGCCGAGCGTGGTCGCCAGGATCACCCCGATCTGCGGGTATCGGGCGAGCGGCGTCGCCTGGAGGATCGGCTCGACCTCGTCAGCGGTCGTCGGCGCCGATCGGGTATTCGCCTCGCGATCGAAGAACCCGCCCCGCACGCCGACCACACCGCCGGCGTGACATGCGTCGACGATCAGGTGAGTGAACGTCGTCGGCATCCGGCCGAGCACGTCCTCGTACAGGGTCTTCTGGGTCAGCGCGCCGTCGAGCAACGCGAGGAACGGCTCGCCGAGATCGTCGCGCGCGCCGTGCCCGCTGAACGCGAAGTAGAGCACGGGCCGATCGCCGTGCTGGCGATCGCGCTCCATCTTCGCGCGCAGGTCGTCGACGATTCGGTTCAGATTCCCGACGGTCGGCGGCTGTGCGTGCGCGGCCATCCCCGGGTAGCGTCGCTGGGTCTGCGTGTCGAGCACGACGAGCAGGTGGGTCTCCGCGAGGTGCGAGAACAGCTGGTAGTAGCGGACGGCGTCGTCGTCGGCATAGCGCAGCGGTTGCAAGGTCTCCGACGTGCCCGATCTCGGCGGCGCGTTGTTGCCGATCACGATCGCGTAGCTGACCTGCTTGCCCTCCGCCGCGGCCGGCCGGGCACCGAGCAGCACGCAGACCAGCAACGCGAACGCGCGCCGCGTGGTCACCAGATCACCAGATCCGCCGTGATCACCGTCGTGTCCGGCCCTGCCGCGTGGTGCGGCTCGTCGAACCCCGCGCGGATCATCTCGCGGGTGAGCGGCGCGCGCGAGAACACCCCGTAGACGCGATAGCTACCCGCGGCATGCTCCTCTCCGAGGACGATGCCGCGATCGAGCACGCCTTCCCGCGGCTGGGTGCTCAGATCGAGGCTGAGGTCGTCGGGTGAGCTCGGGAAGTACCAGAGCACGGTGCCATCCGTCCGCTTGCTGAACGCGGCGAAGTACCGGTAGCCCGTGGTGCCATGGAGATCGAACACGATCTTGTGGCCGCGCTCGCACGCCCCCGCGCAGCTCGGGTGAAACGACGCGAACGCCTGCGCCCCGCCGCCACGTGCGGCGAGCTCGCCGATCGGAGCGGCGGGCGAGCGCCACGGCCCGAGCAAGACCACGGCGACCGTCACCGCCACCGCGGGGACCACGCCGAGCCACCAGCGGACGCGCCGGCGCTTCGGCGACACGTTCGCGAGCACCGACTCGAAGATCGCGTCCTTCTCGACGCGGCCGAGCTGGTCGCGTTTGGCCAGCAGGCGGGGAATCAGCCGTTCGGAGGTCACGAAGCCGCCCCCGCGTATCGCGCGCTCCACGAGCGGTCAAGCGCGGACTTCGAACGGCTCATACCTGCTCCTACGGGGCAGGCGTCGATCTCGGCCGCTCGATCTGGCTAGTCCAGCAAGCCGCGTTGTTGCAGCCACTTACGCAGGCTGTCCTGCACGCGCTGCTCGACCGTCCGGATCCGGCGCCGGCTGCACGCCATCCGGATGGCCACGTCGTCCTGCGACAGCTCTTCTTCGAACCGGAGGGTCACGAGCTGGCGGCTCTCGGGATCGAGGGTCGCGACGTACTCGTTCGCCGCGGCGAGCAGCGTCTTCCAGTGCAGGTCGGGCGGCTCGTCCACCGGCAGAAACTCGGCCCCCGCGGCGAGGATCTCGTCGATGTCGCCCACGCCGACGCCATCGAGCTCCACGCTGCGCGCCTGCCGTTGTTCGGCGCGGAAGCGGTCGATCATGAGGTTCTTGGTGATGCGCAACAGATAAGGCCGGTACGGGCTCAGCCCGTCGTACGCGAGGCGCGCCTTCTCGCCGAACGCCCGGCTGAACGTCTCTTGCACCAGCTCGTACTCGCCGTCGCGCCCAGCGCCCCGGACGTAGGCGTGGCCATGACTCTCGATCGTGAAGCCACGCCGCGCCAGCGTGGCGACCTCGTCGACATAGCGACCGTAGACCGCCGCGAGCGCCTCGCGATCCCCGCGCCGGAACTCGACGAGCAGTGCCCGGTTGTCCTGGAAGATCGGCATCGGCGCTGGTGTGCATCGTGCCATGACGGGAGCGGCGTTCTGAGGGGCTCGTTGCGAGCCGTTCTGGTCCGCGAGCCCGTGGCCGCGCGAATCCCGAACGCAGCGAGATCACGATCGACGCCGATCTCTGCGAAACCTACCCGAAATTGCGGGATGCTTCGTCGCCTCGGGGCGCTACACAGAAGTCCTGGGTCCCGTAATATTGGAGGCATGGTCGAGCTCATGACCTGGCGTGTGTTGCCTCAGATGGCAGACGAAAAGAAGCCCCCCGCGAAGCGTGATGGGGAGCGGCAGACGGGGTTGGTGCTCGATGAGCGAACGCGCACCAAGAAACCTCCGATGTACAAGGTGCTCTTGCACAACGACGACTACACGACGCGTGAGTTCGTCGTGTGGGTGCTGCAGACGGTGTTTCACAAGAGCGAGACGGACGCCGTCGCGATCATGAGTCACGTCCACAACAACGGGGTCGGAGTCGCGGGTGTGTTCACGTTCGAGGTGGCGGAGACCAAGGTCACCAAGACGCAGCACCTCGCCAAGGCCCAGCAGTTTCCACTTCAACTCTCGATCGAGCCGACCGAGTAGAGAGGCATCCCATGCTGTCGCCAGAGCTCCAAGCCACCCTGCAACGCGCCGTCGATGACGTCCGTGGCCGTCGTCATGAATACCTGACCCTCGAGCACCTGTTGCTCTCGATCCTCGATGACCCGAGCGGCGCCGACATCGTCGTCAAGTGCGCCGGTGACGTCGAGAAGCTGCGCGGCGATCTCGAGCGCTTCCTCGAGGAACAGGTCGACGAGCTGCCCGAGGGCGAGGAGTCCGGGCCGGACCAGACGCTCGCGTTCCAGCGGGTCCTGCAGCGCGCGGCGATGCACGTTCAGGCCGCCGGCCGCCAGCAGATGACGACCGGCAACGTGATCGCGTCGATGTTCCGGGAGCGCGACTCGCACGCGGTCTACCTGCTCGAGAAGCAAGGCGTGTCGCGGTTCGATGTCATCAACTACATCTCGCACGGGGTCTCGAAGGTCGAGACCGGTGGCGGTCCGGTGGTGCCGCGCACCCGCGGGGTCGAGGACGACGGCCAGGACGACCAGAAGGTGGCCAACCCGCTCGAGAGCTTCTGCGTCGATCTCACCGCGCGCGCCCGCGAGGGTAAGATCGATCCGCTGATCGGCCGCGCCGACGAGCTCGAGCGCATGATCCAGGTGCTGTCACGGCGCCGCAAGAACAACCCGCTGTTGATCGGTGAGCCGGGCGTCGGCAAGACGGCGCTCGCCGAGGGCCTCGCGCTGCGGATCGTCGACGGCAAGGTCCCCGAGTCGCTCAAGGACGCGCGGCTGTACTCGCTCGACATGACCGCCGTGCTCGCGGGCACCCGCTACCGCGGCGACTTCGAGGAGCGCCTCAAGGCCGTGATGAAGGTCCTGATCGGCGATCCGAAGTCGATCCTGTTCATCGACGAGATCCACAACATCATCGGCGCCGGCGCGACGAGCGGCGGCACGATGGACGCGGCGAACATCCTCAAGCCGCCGCTGTCGAACGGCGAGCTCCGCTGCATCGGCTCGACGACGTTCAAGGACTACCGCCAGGCGTTCGAGCGCGATCGTGCGCTGGCGCGGCGGTTTCAGCGGATCGACATCGGCGAGCCGACCGTGCCCGAGGCGATCGACATCCTCAAGGGGCTCAAGTCCCGCTACGAGGAGCACCACAGCGTGAAGTACACCGACCAGGCGATCGAGGCCGCGGTCGAGCTCTCGGCGCGTCACATCAGCGGCTCGCAGCTCCCCGACAAGGCGATCGACGTGATCGACGAGGCCGGCGCCAAGGTCCGCCTGATGCTGGCCGAGCACCGTCCCGACGCGATCCGGCCCTCGCTAATCGAGGAGGTCATCGCGAAGATCGCGCGGATCCCGACCCGCTCGGTGTCCACCGCGGACAAGAAGAAGCTCGGTGACCTCGAGGGCGAGCTCAAGCAGAAGATCTTCGGCCAGGATGCCGCGATCGAGCAGCTCGCGACGGTGATCAAGCTGTCGCGCGCGGGCCTCGGCAACCACGACAAGCCGACCGGGAGCTTCCTGTTCGCGGGCCCCACGGGCGTCGGCAAGACCGAGCTCGCGAAGCAGCTCGCGAACGTGATGGGCATCGAGTTCATCCGGTTCGACATGTCCGAGTACATGGAGAAGCATACGGTGTCGCGGCTGATCGGCGCGCCGCCCGGCTACGTCGGGTTCGATCAAGGCGGCCAGTTGACCGATGCGATCAACAAGCACCCGTACTGCGTCGTGCTGCTCGACGAGATCGAGAAGGCGCATCCGGACATCTACAACATCCTGTTGCAGGTGATGGATCACGCGACCCTGACGGACAACAACGGGCGCAAGAGCGACTTCCGCAACGTCATCCTGATCATGAGCAGCAACGCGGGCAGCCGCGAGATGGCGATGGGGAAGATCGGGTTCGGTGACAGCGTGAACGACAGCAAGGATGGCAAGAAGGCGCTCGAGCGCGTGTTCACGCCGGAGTTCCGCAACCGGCTCGATGCGACCGTGTTCTTCGGCTCGCTCCCGGTCGACGTGATCCGCCTCGTCGCGCGCAAGTTCCTCGACGAGCTGGATGGTCAGCTCGGGGAGAAGAAGGTCGAGCTCGAGGTCAGCCCGGCCGCCGTCGACTGGTTCGTCGAGCACGGCTACGACAAGGCGATGGGCGCGCGGCCGATGGCCCGCATCGTCCAGAACACGCTCAAGGCACCGCTCGCGAACGAGATCTTGTTCGGCAAGCTGATCAACGGCGGGATCGCGTTCGTCGATGTCAAGGACGGCAAGATCGACATCCAGTGCGAGTCGGCCGCCGCCCCAGCCGAGGATGTCGGCGAGCTCGTGAAGACCTAGCGATCACGCGCCGAACAGGCCCGGCTTGAGGATCCGGGCGCGGGCGAGGCACTCGGCCGCCTCCTCGCGGCGGCCGAGCTCTTCGAGGATCGTGCTCTTGAGGAACCAGCTCATCGCGTCGCCGGGCAACAGGGTGAGCGCGCGCTCGAGATCATCGAGGGCGCCGGCCTGGTCACGCGCGGTCGCGCGCAGCTTGCCGCGTCCGACCCACGCCGCGGCACATCTCGGATCGAGCGCCAGCGCGCGCTCGTAGTGCGTGAGCGCCGCTTCGGCCTCCCCGAGATCGTCGAGGAGGAAGCCGGCGTCGGCCCACAGCTGCGCGTCGCCGCCGGCGAGCGCTGGCGTGAGGAGCGCGAGCGCCCCGGCGAGGTCCTCGTCCAGGATCGCTTCCTCGACACGGGCGCGGAGCTGGGACGAGAGCCTCACGCCACGAGGTTATCAGGACCGCCGCTGGATCCGGGGGGCCCGTTCGGGCGGATGTGCATCGTCTCGCGATCCTGGCCCGCGGGGCGAGCGGCGTGGCCTTTCGTCTGATGTGTGTCGTCTAGCTGCGTGTTAGGGTTCTTTGGACATGGCGAACCCGCCCCCGAAACAGCTGCGCTGGGATCGCATCATCATGGCGCTCCTGGTGCTCGCTGGAATTGGCGCCGGCGTGTTCTTGCTCGTCACGCGCTGAGGAGCCCGCCCGGGCTCAATCCGGGGTGACCGGATCGTCCTTGTCGCGGAACAAGCGCGTGCGCACCCGCTCGTGCTGGCGTGCCTTGTACGCCTCGTGGCTGGAGGCACCAGATTCGTTGCGCTTCGCGGTCTCCTTGTCGGCGATCTGGAACTCGGTGAGCACGAACACGACGTGTCCGATGTCCGCGGGGATCTCCGCGCGAGGCATCAGCCGATCCATGCGCAGCGGAAGGTCGGCGACGAAGTTCACGATCCGGTACTCGGGACCCGAGAACTCGTTGTAGGGCAGGGCCGCCGGCGGGCGGCGCACGGACGCGATCCCAGACTGGAGCCGCTCCTGGTGTTCGCGGACCAGCTGCGCGAGATCGACGAGCTGATTGACCGACTCGCCGGGGACCACGTAGTTGAACGGGATCAGCTGGCGCATCAGCGTCGCGAGCATCGGCACCAGATCCTCGGGACCTGGCACGATCAGGCGGAACCGCAGCTTGTCGTAGATGTTCGCGGCGAGCGTCGAACGCTTGGCCAGCAGCTTGGTGATCTGCGAATCGAGGGGCTTGCGGCTCCACTCCCACTCGGCGAGCGGCGCGCCGGCTGCACGGAGCTGCTCGACCACCTGCATCACCTTCAGCTCGATCTCGCGGAAGATGATCTCGTCCGAGACCGACATCTTCAGCAGCGCCGCGCGGCCGTTGATGTGATGGATGATGTGCATCACCTTGAGCACGACACACGCCCACTTCTGGTGCGGGCCGTGGCCCGAGGCGACCAGGAACAGATCGCGCGCCGGCAGGTCCGCCGCGACTTCTTCCGGGATCGCCATCGCATAGGCGCGCGACAGGTAGTCCACGGCCTCGCCGCGGATGTCCTCGAGCCGGCTCATCTCGTCATCGGACTCGGGATCGAACTCGTTGAGCCGGAGGAACCGATCGACCTCTGAGTGATCTCCGTAGTTCAACCGGTGCCAGTCGATCACCGAGTCGCCGCGCAACAGCAGGCGGATCGCATCGATATCCGCGAGTGTTAGCTCGTGAGCGCCGGGTGCCCGTGCGACCCGCGGCAAGACTGTGCTGACCACCCGTCCAGTCTATGCTCGCTTGCCCGGCTTTGTCAGGCGCAACGTCGCCGTGAACAGGCTGAAGACCCCGAGACCCGCGATCACATTTCCGATTACGGCCAGCATGTACGTGTACGTCCTCACCGGACCAACGCGGCAACCTCCGCGTCTGTTCCGGCGGTCATGATCACCGCGTGTCCGCTCCGAGTCCAAAAACTGGCGGCCACTCCCGAAAGCTCCGATGTGCCCGCGTGTGGACGAAGGTGGGAAGGCGGAGGACGTTTCGGCAGTCTACTTCTTCCGCAACAGGTTCCGCGACGACCACCAGCTCCACACCAGCAGCACGCCCGCGACCCGCGCGGTCCACCAGCCCCACATCGCGCGCGGGTCCTCGCCGCGACCTTCGAGGATGACCGCGATCGACGCGCCCGCGATCCCGACGCCCGCGAAGATGAACTGATGGCCGAGCCGGTACATCAGCTGGGCCGGTGCATCGATGTTCTTGAACTTGAGCTGCAGGTCGCCGGAGTGCGCGGCGCGCAGGAACTTGCGGATCTCGGCGGGCAGGGCCGTCACCGACATCACGAGGTCCTTCGAGGTCTCGACCAGCAGCTGCGACCAGTCGCCTTCCTCACCGAGCACGAACCGCTCGAGGTACGGGCGGATCACGGTCATCGGATTGAGCGTTGGATCGAGCTCGGTGCACAGGCCCATCAGCAACAGCAGCGTGCGCTCGAGGACGATGATCTCCTTGGGCACGTGGAAGTTCTCGCTGAGCTCGCGCAGCGAGATGTCCATCCGGCGCAGATCCGCCACGCTCTCGAGGCCCTTCTGCGGATCGAACTTGATGTCCTTGAGGTTGAGCGAGTCGAGCGAGATGTTCTCCTGGAACCGCTCGTGGAAGTACTCGATCACTTGCTCGAACATCTGCTCGTTCGCGCCGCGCGCGACGAAGCCCATCTGCTTCATCGCGCCGACGATCCGACGCGTGTCACGCGTCAGTGCGCCCTGGATCAGCTCGACGATGCCCTGCCGGACGTTGGCGGGGATCTCCGCGACGGCGCCGAAATCGAGGAACACGATCGTCGGTTGTGCGCCTGCGCTCGCGGGCGCGCGCACGAGCAGATTTCCGGGATGCGGATCGGCGTGATAGACGCCGTCCGTGAAGATCTGCTGGCAGTAGATCTCGACGACCTGGCGCGCGAGCTGTCCGCGGTCGAGGCCAAGCGCCTTCACCGCCTTCTTGTCGGTGATCTTGCAGCCCGCCTCGAAGTGGGTCACCAGGACGCGCGCCGTGGACAGCTCGCTGACCACCACCGGGAACGCGACGTCCGTGCGGTCCGCGTCGAAGTTCGCCGCGATCCGGTTGCCGTTGTCGGCCTCGGCACGGTAGTCGAGCTCCTCGAGCACGATCGAGCGAATCTCGCGATACAGCTCCTCGAGCCCCTGGTACGGGATGAACCAGCCGATGATCCGGAAGATCCGGCGCAGCGTGTTGAGATCGCGGCGCACGACCTCCTCGATGTCGGGGTACTGGACCTTGACGGCGACCTTCTGGCCGTTCTTGAGCCGGGCGATATGGACCTGACCGATCGAGGCGGAGGCGATCGGGCGGGTCTCGAACTGCGCGAACGCCTGGGACGGCGACTCGCCGAGCTCTTCGCGCACGCGCGCCTCGATGTCCTCGTACGGTCGGGGCGGCACCGCGTCCTGCAGTCCCTCGAGCTCCTTGCGAAACTCCTCGGGCAAGAAGTTCGTCATGATGCTGATCAGCTGGCCGACCTTGATGAACAGGCCCTGGAGCTCGGCGATCGTGCGCTCGATCCGGCGCGCGTTGCGGAGATGGACCTCGCGCAGGTGGTGCTCGACCCAGATCGGCGAATGAAACCGGGATCGAAACCGCAGCCACAGGTAGCTCCCGATCACCACGAAGGTGGTCCAGTAAGCGCGCCAGCTGCGGATGCGCAGGGGCGGGCGCCTGGCTCGCTCGTCGTCGCGGTAGCGGCGCGACTCGTGCGCGATCGCCGTGACCGAGTCGCCTGCAGACGGGATCGGTGGATTGCGGACCGGAGGGGGCTGGCCCTCGCCGCCTCCATTCTCCCGCCGCGCAGGCTCCACCATGTCGCGAGGATACCAGGGTTGATCCCGACACGGATCGGGGGTACCCCACGTGTATGCCCACCGACGACGACGCGCCTGCCAAGGCCGAACGCGAGCGAACGCCGGCGCCGGCCGCTGAGCGAGATCGAGATCGAGATCGAGATCGGGATACGGATGGGCTACCCGAGACGATCCGCCAGCGCCTCGAGCACCTCGTGCCCGAGCTGGTGAAGAAGACCTTCGCCGCGGGCATGGGCGCGGTGTTCTCCACCGAGGAGGGCATCCGGAAGCTCGCGCGCGAGAGCGTTCCCGAGCTGGCTGGCTACATCGCGTCGTCGGCGGATGGGGCCAAGGACAAAGTGTTCGAGGTGATCGCGCGCGAGACCCGGGAGTTCTTGGCGAATCTCAACGTCAGCGAGGAGATCGCGAAGATCCTCACGACGCTCTCGTTCGAGATCAAGACCGAGATCCGGTTCATCCCGAACAGCGACCGCTTCACGGGGGCGGAGCCCGACGTCAAGGCGTCGGTCCGGCTCAAGCGTGCCGACAAACCCGACAAACCCGACAAGCCCGACAAACCCGACCGGCAAGACAAGCCGGATGACGGCGAGGTGCGGGACAGCCGGTCTCGCCTGCGGTTCTGGAGGCGAGACGAGGGTGGGGGAACCGCGGTCGGCGCGAGCGGTGCGGGTGATGGGGACGGCGACGACGGGCCCGACAAGTAAGGCGCGCGGCCCAGCCGGGATGTTACGATGCGGCGTGTTGGGTCGGTTCTTGCCCGTCCTCCTCGTCGGCGTTCCAGGCTGCGCACAGCTCGCCGGCATCGATGAGACCACGGGGGCCGTGAACCCGCCCGGGCGTGTCAGCTTGTCCTGCGAGCGGATCTCGGTCGGCGCGACGGTCGAGCGGGCCGCACAAGATCTGACCGGGTTCACTGCCACGTACCTGCTTGTCGACGCCAGCGCGCCCGATGGCCTGACGAAGGTGGTCGCGGAGCAGCCCTCGCTCGACACGTGGTCGGCGGAGATCGCCGAGGGGACGCCGCCGGTGGCGTACAGCCTGCCCGACTTTCCGGCCCCGATCTCGCGCGTGCTCGCGCTGCCCAACCGCGACATCAAGGACCTGTTCGGCGTGCTGGAGCACCCGCATCCGACGCCCGCCCCGGAGGCCGCGATGCTCACGGTGACGGCCGCGCTCGACACGCCGTATGCCGCCAACGAGAGCCTGTCGCTCTACGTGATCGGGACGTGGGCGATCCGTGGCTTCGTGGGGGCCGAGCTACCGGCGGTCGGAGCCTCGCAGCTCGGTCCGGTCCCGTTCGCGTACAGCTCGATGACCAGCGTCACGGGCCGCCCGCTCGACAAGATCACGACGGCGGACGCTCCGCTCGTGCTCCGGCACGTCGGGAACGACCTCACCGGCTACGTGCCGCCGGTCGGGTTCGATCAATCGACCGTCAGCCCGATCACCGGAACGATGTTGCCCAACCCGCATGACCAGGTGCTCGACGTGCGGCTCGATCCAGCCGCCGTCGCCGGGCGTTATGCACCCGCCCGCCCCGCGGTGACGAACATCGCGATGTCGTGGGCGCTGGCCGCTGCGCCCGGCCACGAGATCGCCAGCGGCAGCGGTCCGACGCTCCAGGCCGCAGGCGTGACCTCGGCCGACAACGGGGTGCTGTCCGTGCCCTACGGGAATCCGTTCGTGGCGATGGGCTGGAAGACCGTGATGGTGTGGGCGACCTCCGCCAGCCGCGCGTTCACCCCCGCCGGGCAGATGCTGCCGGTCACGCTGTCCGCGTCGCTGTTTCAGGTCGTATATCCGACCGCCGGGCTGGTCCTCGACCTACCGGCGCCGCTGCCCGAGGCGATCACCCTCGATGGCAAGCCGCTA
>WBZN01002047.1_pt1 | contig 11537 bp, 6 predicted proteins | sample 5204281 | NCBI WGS metagenome assembly WBZN01 (sample SAMN12344347, study PRJNA552823) | activated sludge metagenome | biome: Activated sludge suspended growth; feature: Nitrification reactor; material: Wastewater; isolation source: activated sludge from nitrification reactor of wastewater treatment... | reverse complement strand
GTGCCGGCAGCGTGGGTCGAGGCCTCGACCGCCGGGATCCAGGTGTTCGCCGGCACGCCCGGGACGTTGCCCTCGACGCTCGTCCAGCTGCCGCCGCCGTCGCGGGTCAGGTGCAGACGCCCGTCGTCGCTGCCGACCCAGATCAGTCCGCGCTCCTTCTTCGACGGCACGATGGTGAGGATCGAGGTGTGGTTCTCGGCGTTCGAGGCGTCGCGGGTGAGGCCGCCGCTCTCGTCGGCCTTCTGCCATTCGGGGTTGTTCGACGTCAGGTCGGGCGAGACGATCGACCAGGTCTCGCCGCGGTCGGTCGACTTGTGCAGGAACTGGCTGCCGAGATAGATCGTCTGCGGCTCGAACGGATCGACCGCCAGGCCGGCGTTCCAGTTGAAGCGCAGCTTGACGCCGGCGGGCGGCGCCGGCTTGATCTCCTTCGACTCGCCGGTCCGCCAGTTCCAGCGCGAGAGGTAGCCGCCCTGGGAGAGGGCGTACCCCTGGAGCGAGTCGGCCGGATCGGGCAGGGTCTCGAAGCCGTCGCCGCCGCCGACGACCTTCCAGAAGTGGTTGCGGATGCCGCCCCCCTGATGCACCGACGACGGGCCGCGCCAGGAGCCGTTGTCCTGCAGACCGCCGTAGACGTTGTAAGGCTGATCCATGTCGAAGGCGACATGGTAGAACTGCGCCAGGGGCAGGTTCGAGACGAAGCGGTTGGTCTTGCCGCCGTCGTGGCTCACCGCCACGCCGCCGTCGTTGCCGGCGATCATGTGGCGCGGATTCGCGGGATCGATCCACAGCGCGTGGTGGTCGCCGTGGATCTCGTCCCAGCGGATGAGGGTCGAGAAGCTCTTGCCGGCGTCGCTCGACACGCGCACCGTGTAGTCGACGCTGAACACCCGGTTCGGGTCCTTGGGATCGACCCGCAGCTCGCAGAAGTAGAACGGCCGCGGGTTCACGTTCGGCTCGTTGTTGACTGTCTTGAAAGACCGTCCACCGTCGTCGGAGCGCAGCAGCGCGCTCTTGCCCGCTTCGACCATGGCGTAGACGACTTCCGGATTCGACCGCGAGAGGCCGAGCCCGATGCGCCCGAGCTCGCCCTCGGGGAGGCCGTCCTCGACCTCGAGCCGCTTCCAGGTCTCGCCGCCGTCGAGCGAGCTGTAGAGGCCGGATCCGGGGCCGCCGGACTTGAAGTAGTAGGGCCACCGGCGGAACTGCCACATCGCGGCGAACAGCCGGTTGGGGCTCCCCTCCACCATGGCGATGTCGGTGCCGCCGGTCTTCTCGTCGACGTAGAGCACCTTCTTCCAGCTCCTGCCGCCGTCCGTCGTCTTGAAGATTCCGCGCTCGGGGTTCTCCCCCCACTCGCGGCCGAGCGCCGCCACCCAGGCGATGTCCGGATTGTCGGGATGCAAGACGATGCGATGGATGCGCTCCGTGCCCTCGAGGCCGAGGTGCGTCCAGGTGGCGCCGCCGTCGGCGGAGCGGTAGACGCCGTTGCCGACCGAGGCGCTGTTGCGGACATTGCCCTCGCCGGTGCCGACCCAGACGATCGCCGGATTCCGCCGGTCGATGGCGATCGCGCCGATCGCGGCCACCGGCTGGTCATCGAAGATCGGCTTCCAGGAGATGCCGCCGTCGAGCGACTTCCAGACGCCGCCGGTCGCCGCCCCGACGTAGACGATGTCGGGGTTCGATTCGACGGCGGCGATCGCGGCCACCCGGCCGCTCATCCCCGCCGGCCCGATCAGGCGCGGCGCGAGGCCGGCGAGCAGGTCGGCGTCGAAAGCGGACGCGGACGCGGCCGGTGCTGCCGCGGCGGCGGCGAACGCCGTCGATGCTCCGGCAAGCGTCAGCAGCTCGGCGGCCAGAACGAATCGTGCGAACGGATTCCCCTTGAAGTGCATACGCATATCTTCTCCCCGGTTCAGGGAATCCTACGCAAAACCGCGCCCTCTGGCGCGACGCCGCAGGGCTGGAATCGCGCCGCGGCGAAAAAAGTCCGGCAGCCGGCGGCCACCGTCGCGGCTTCGACGCTTGGGCGTCCGGCCTTCGGGTATTGCAGGGAAACTCCGATTCCTGCACGATGCACACGCGCGTCCCGACTCGGACCGGGAACACGCCGCTGCCGAGACGGCTGAAGAGCGTTCGTTCGGAGGTCGCGATGCATCGCAGGCACTCTCCCAGATCTCACCGCTCGGGTAGATCCGCGATCCTCGGGTCGATCCTGGCCATCTTCACGCAAACGAGCGGCCTCGCTTTCGCCAATTGGAGCTGGGGTGTTCCAGGAAACGGGTTCGGCGCCGAGGGCCTCGAAGTGGTCGACCTCGACGGCGATGGCAGACTCGAGATCCTCGGCGCGACGACCTGGGGCAACACGGCAGAATCGCGATGGATGACCCTGCGGGTCGACGGCGGCCTGCAGGTGGATTTCGTCAGTCCGACAGAAGCCACCTGGTTCGAGCAGCTCCGATCCGTGCCGTCGACCGCACATGCCGGTGCCGACGTCGTCCTGTTCCAGCGGCCCAATATCGAGGTTGCAGATGGACGTGACGGCAGAACGCTGCGGACCATTCCTACCGAGCTCGATGTGGTCAATGGTCTGGAGGTCGTGGATCTCGACGCCGACGGCTTCCTCGAGATCGTCACCTGTGACACCTGGTCTCTGGCTGTCTACGACTACCTCTCCGGAGCCCTGAGCGCGGTTTATCCTCAGTACGGCTGCGGGTATCTGGCCGTGGGACAGGCGGACCTCGACCCTCAACTCGAAATCGCAATCGCAGGCAATGCCCTCGGCGGGCTGCTGCTCGACGGAGCTTCACTGGAGACGCAGCTGTTTCTACCCGGCGAGCTCGGTTCGACGGCGGCGCTCGCCGACTTCGACCTGGACGGAATTTCCGAGATCGTCGACGGCTACAGCCTTTCGGGGAGCATCTGTATTCGCAGCGCAGCGACCGGCGCGATCCTGTACGAGATCCCCGACGCGTTCGCGGAATCCGTTCTCGCGGTGGACTTTCAGGGAGACGCCCGACCGGAGCTGGTGTTCTCGAGCTACGGACGCTTGACCGCCGTGGACGTGGCGAGCGGCGAAGTCCTCTGGAGCGAAGAGGGGTCCGGGTTCATGGCTCCGCGCATCGCCTCCGGCAACCTCGACGACGACGCCGCCATCGAGATCGTCTGGGGCGTTTCGGGTCCGATCTCACCCACCGATGTCTACGTCTACGACACGGGAAAGAAGGCCGTAGAAGCCGTCTTCGAGAGCCTCGATGGCCCGTTCTACCAAGTCCTTCCCGCCGATGTCGACGGCGATGGCAAGCTCGAGATCGTCGCTGTCTCGGGGACCACGAACCAGGGCTACGAGAGCGGCCAGTATGTCGTCCTGAATCCGCGCGACCAGGAGATCGTCGGCTGGGGTCCCCAGCCGCTTTGGAACAACCTCGAGCCACTCTACAGTCTCCTCATTGCCGATCTCGACGGTAACGGCTCCCTCGCGAGCTGCCGGGGAACCGACGCCTTCTTCCTCGGGCGTGTGGTCTGCAGCGACTTTCATTCCGGAGTCGAAGAGTGGACCCACGATTTCGCTGCCGGCGAGGGCATCCGGAAGATGAAGGCTGTGAAGCTCGGCGGCGGTTCATCGCTCGACATCGTGGTCGGTACGTATGCCATTCACAATGGAGCTCCTTGGATCGAGGTTAGCGCGCTCGACGGCGGGACCGGAAACCTGCTCTGGCGATACATCTGGCCAACCTGGTCCTTCGACGGCGTGAGCCACCTGGAGGTCGCAGACGTCATGGGCAGCCCAAGACCAGAAGTTCTGGCCGCGGCGTTCGCCGGCACTCTCGTCGTCCTGAGTGCCGATGCCGGATCCGTCCTGGCCGGGCCTTTCGCGCTCGGCCTGACGGCGCTCGCGACGTCCAAGTTCGAGTTCGCTCCGAACGCCAGAGTCCTGGTCGGAACGGCGACCGGAGGCCTCTTCGCCCTCGACCCTCAGAACGGGTCCGTGACTCCGCTCGGAGCGCCGGTGGCGGGTCCGATCCAGGGTCTCGAGACCGCCGATCTGACGTTCGACGGCATGCCTGACCTGATCTACGTCGCCAATTCCCGCCTTACTGTTCGCGACGGTTCGACCTTTGCGGATGTGTGGTCGAGCGCCCAACTGGCGAGCGACGCCGGGACCCTGGACGGTCTCGCGCTGGGCGATTTCTTTGGCGACGGGCTACTCGAGATCGCGGTGGGATCCTGGAAGGGCGTCGACGTTCTCGCCCTTTCCTTCGCGGTCGTCTTCCGGGACGGATTCGAATCCGGCTCCTCGTGCGAGTGGAGCTCGAGCGAGCCCTCGCCAGTATGCGCCGCGGCAGGCGGCTAGAATCGGCGCGTGGCGAGGAAGACCCAGCAACGGACCGCAATTCGCGACGCCTTCGCCGGCGCCGATCGGCCGCTCTCACCCGTCGAGGCGCTCGCGGTAGCGCAGGAGAGTTGCCCCGGACTGGGCATCGCGACGATCTATCGCAACGTCAAGGCGCTGGTGGAAGAGAAGTGGCTCTCCGAGGTGCAGCTGCCGGGCGCTCCCAGCCGCTACGAGGTCGCCGGCAAGCACCACCATCACCACTTCCGTTGCCGCATCTGCGACCGCGTCTTCGACGTCGACGCCTGCCCGCCGGACCTGCGCGCGCTCACACCGCGCGGCTTCCGCCTCGAGAGCCACGACATCACCCTCTTCGGTCGCTGCGCGAGCTGTGTCCGGGGCTGATCACGCTTCCTGCGGCCGCGCGAGCCGCCGCGCGTGCCTGGCCCTGGCGGGCCTCGGACTCCTGGTCCTGGCCGCCTGCGGGGACCCCAGGCAAGCCGCCAGGATCCTCCGGCCGGACCTCGCCGACCGCGAGCTCGGGACCGTCGTCGAACCGTCGCGTATCCGCCACGAAGGAGTCCTCATCACGCCGGAAGAGCCTTTCGTCTGGACGCTCTCCGGGCCGGCAGCAGGGCGCCTTCGTTTCGCCTGGGGGGCGCAGGCACCCGGCACGGCGAAGCTCGCGATCACTGTCGAAGGCGCGCCGCCGCGCCCGGCGATCGAACGGACCTTCGACGCCATCTCCGGGCTCTTCTACGAGGAGCTGCCGATCGCCACGAAGGCGCCCGCCGTCGTCCGGATCGGCTCCGACTTCCCGGCCGGTGTCGTGATTTCGGATCTGCGGATCGTGCAGCCCAGCCCGCGGAACGACTCCCTGATCGTCATCCTTCTCGACACGACGCGCCGGGACTCGATCGGGCTCTACGGCAGTCGGCGTCCGACGACGCCCAACCTCGATCGCATCTTTGCGCGCGCCTGGAAGGCCGAGCGCGCCTGGGCGCCGGCCTCCTGGACGACGCCGTCGGTCGCCAGCCTCCTGACCGGGCGGCTGCCGGCGAGCCAGGAAGACGCCTCCGGCGCGGCGATCGGGATCGCGCCGGACGTCCTTACCCTCGGCCATGACTTCGCGGCCGCCGGGTGGTCGACGGCCCACTTCAACGCCAATCCGGCTCTCAACGTCGAGAACGGATTCGCTCGCGGCTTCACGACCTTCTACACCCCGCCGTACGAGATGTCCTCGATGGCGCTTCCCGGCAGCGACATGCTCGGGCGTCTTCCCGCCTGGCTCGCCGCCCACGACGGCGAGCGCTTTCTGCTCTATCTCCAGCTCATCGAGCCGCACGAGCCGTATGGCCGGCCCGACCACCCGCCGGGCAAGACGCCGTTCGATCCCGACTACACCGGGCGCATTCGCGGCGACGAGAGCCACTTCGCCCTGAGCTTCGACCCGACCCTCGAGACCCGCGACGTCGAGCATCTGCGGGCGCTCTACGACGACGACGTGCGCTACGGCGACCAGCTCATCGGCCAGTTCTGGGACGGGCTCGACCCGGCGCTGCGCGCCCGCGCCACGCTGGTGTTCCTCGCCGACCACGGCGAGGAGTTCCTCGAGCATGGCGGCTGGAAACACGGCCCGTCGCTCTACGACGAGGTGCTGCGGGTGCCGTTCCTGGTCCGTTCCGGCAACGGCAGGAGCCCCTTGCCGACGCCCGCCGATACGCTCGCCTCGCTCACCGACTTCCTGCCGACGATCGAGCACCACCTCGAAATACCGCTTCGCCGGCCGGTCGATGGTGTCGACCTGCTGCAAGAGAAGAGCTGGGCGCGCGAAGCGCTGCCGCCGATCCGCATGCTGACGGGCGGCGCGGCGCGCGCGGTCGTGGTCCGCCGGACGCGCAAGCTCTTTTTCTTCGATCGCCTCGGCACCCGCGGACTCCCTGACGAGCGCGCCGACCCGATGGGACACCGGGTGGCGCTACACCTGCGGGAGTTCCTGCCCGCGCTGGGATACTTCGACCTCGCCGCGGACCCGGGCGAGCGCCGCCTCGAGCCGCCCCTGGATCCGGGGATGGAGGCCGACTGGCGGGCGATCGAGGCCTCGCTGGCGCCGACGCGACCGGGCCTCGAGCTGCGGGTGAGGGGCGGCGACACGGCGTCGCGCCTGCAATTCGCCATCGCCATCGACGGCGGTATTGGCGATATGGGCGACATCGGCGACATCGCCGCCGAACGCTTCGCCCTCGAGCCGCAGGACCTCGTGCAGCAGGAGGCGGGCTCGATCCGACTCGATTTCGACCTTTCCCCCGGCGACATCGACGGCATCCTGCTGCCGGACTCGAAGGCGACGAACGCCCGCGTCACCCTCTCCTCCGGGTGCCTGCGCTCAAACGGCGCGGCCATCGGCCCGCGGGAGAGCCGGGCGATCGAGCCCCTCGCGGAGGGCGTTCCCCGCTTTACCGGCGACGCCAACTGCTCGACGCTCTTCGTCTGGCGCAATCGTGGCGGCGGTCGCGCCCGCAGCCAGGGCGAGGTCGACGAGGAGCGCGAGAAGCTCCGCGCGCTCGGCTACATCCACTGACGTCCGTCAGGACCCCGCGCCCGAATCCGCCGCGGCGCATGGCGCCGGGGGCGCGGCACGACGGAACACGACCAGTGGCGGGTCGACCTCACCGAGATTCGACAGCACGCCCTTGAAGTCGATCCAGCGCAGCCAGGGAGAGGGCCGTTCGAGCTCCGGGTTCTGCCGCCCGAAGCCGCCCAGGCCGCCGGCCAGAGCGCGGGCGAGACGCGCCAGACGCAGGTCGCCGAGGTCGGCTCGGGGAAGCACGACCAACTCGTAGGGCGAAAGCACAGCTGGCGGCAGGTCGCCCTTTGCCGGAAGGGGAAGGAGGTCGAAACCCTGCGGCGCCCGCACCTCGAAGCGCACGAGGGTGGCGCGCGCGAGACCGCGCGTCGCCGCCTCGAGCGCGTAGCGGCGGTCGCCGGCCATCGCAGCGTCGAGCGCCACACAGCGCCAGATCCCCCAGCCGATCGCCGCGGCGGCAAGCAGGGCGGCCGCGCCGCGCAGTCGCCGCCCGCCCAGCCGCCACCAGAAGTCCGCCAGGGGGCCGGCCGCGACCACCACGAGAGTCCAGCAGACCGGCAGCAGGAAGCGATCGTAGTTATACCCGAGCGGCAGCAGGGCGAAGAGGAAATACGACAGCGGAAACCACAGCAGCACCGCACCGCCGCCAGCCCGCTTCGCACTCGGCCCGCTGCCCTCCTGCGGCGGCGGCCGGAGCGCCGCGAGCAGCGCCAGCGCGACTCCCGCCGCGATGACGCTCGCCAGCGGCCAGCCGAAGCTCCAGGCGACGTGGCGCAGCGCCAGGAGGTTTCGGTCCGTGACGCTCGCCAGGTCCGGGGCGGTGAACGCGTAGGTGCTCGGATGCGCGCGGACCGCCTCGATATGGCGACGCAGGAGATCTCCGCCGCCCGCCAGGCGGTAGCTCGAGGCCGCGAACGCCAGCGCGCCGAGCGCCGGCAGCAGGAACGTCGACAACCCGGGGCGCTCTCCCGACGGGCGGGCGCGCCCCCGCGCGAGATCGAATCCGAGGACCAGGACCGGCAGAACGAAGAAGGCGAAGGCCTGGTCCTTGGTCAACACCGCCGCCGCCGCCGCGCCGACGAACAGCGTCGCGAAGACCGGGCGCTGGTCGGCGCGCCAGCTGGCGAAAGCCCAGATCGCCAGCGCCAGCCAGAAGAGATAGGGCGCATCGAGGTTCATGGTCTTCGCGTAGTAGGTCTGCGGCAGCACCGCGAGCCAGGCGAAGGCGGCGAGCCAGCCGGCGAGCGGCGCGAGCGCTGCCCGGCCGAGGTTCGCGGTGACTGCGGCCAGGCGGACGGTGAGCAGCGCCATGAGCACGGTCAGCGCGCGGCCGGCGAGGAAGCGAACCCGATCGAGCTCGACCGGGTCGCCGGCGCCGAGCCAGCGTGCCACCGGGTCGACGGCGCCAAACAGGAGGCGGAGCAGATCGCGCTGCAGCAGCGGATAGCGCACCGGCCAGGAGTCGCCGGCCGAGTAGGGCGGCGCGACGATCGCCGACGGACGCGCTTCGTCCCAGCTCCAGAGATGTACGGGCCCCCAACCCCAGCCGATCGCCGTCGCATAGAGCGCCAGAGCGAGCAGCACTGGAAGCCAGGGGAGCCAGGGACGCCAGGGAAGCCAGGCGAGCCGGGCGCCGGACGCGCGATCGGAGGATCTCAGAGGGCGTAGCGTATCGCGTGCCTTCGCCGCGGAGTAGGTCCGGGACCGGCGCGCAACGCTGCGGCGCGGCTCCTGGCCAGCGCCCCGGCGGCGGCTCGCGAGAACCTTCGCCCGGCCGGCGCGTACTCGCTGCATGGCCCGCCGCTTGCTGAAGCCGCTGCCGCCGCCGCTGCGCTCCCTGGCGCCATCGCGCCGCGTGGCGCCGGCCCTGCTGCTGTTGCTGTGCGCCGGCTCCGCGCTCGCAGCGGAGGCGACGCGAGACCCGCTCGCCGACGCCATCGCGCGCTGGCAGGAACGGATCCGGTCGTCGGCGCCGGTGGACGACGAAGTGCGGGAGATCCGCTCCGGCGCCGCCCCACTTCTCGCCCAGGCGGAACAGGCGCTCGCCCAGGGCCAGCGCTGGTTGGCGCTGTCGCGGCTCGAGCGGGTGTGGACCGATCTCGAGGCCGCCGACTACCGCAGCGGCATTGCCGGCGATCTGCGCGGCCAGATGAGCGAGCTCGAGCGCGAGTGGCGGCGGCTCGCACCCGAGCTGGGCGCCAACCGGGAACCGGGGCCGCGGCCCGCCTTCGAGCCGCTGCCGGCGGCGGCGCGCGCCCTCGCCGAAGCGGCGCTGTCGCAGATGCCGATCTACTACGACGCCAGCCTCGACTACGGCCGCAATACCGCCCCGGAGTACGGGCTCTTCTACCTCGGCGCCGCGCGGGCGCAGCGCGATTTCGTCGCCCTCGTCGCCGGCCTTCCCCGCCGCCCGGCGAGTGTCCCGGCGCTCGCACCCCGCGACCTGAGCGGCGAGATCGTGGCAGTGCGCGACGATCTCCTGACCGCCTATACGCCGCCGCTCTCGATCGACCGCCACCCGATCTTCATCCGCATCAGCGCCCTGCTCAAGGAGGCCGAAGAGCTCACCGCCGCGGGCGCCCGCTACGGCGCCCTGCTGCGCCTGCTCGACGCCAGGGCGCGCCTCGCGCGACTCACCCATCCCGGCCGGACGATCTCGGCCGAGGAGGCGGCGCGCCGCGGCAACATCCTCGCCGCGCGGCTGGACGAGAGCCCGCGCGACACCAGTCTGCAGCGCCTCTTCCTCGAGACGGCGCTGTTCTCGGCGGCGGATCCCGACCCGACGACGGGCGGTGGCGAGATCGCCGCGGCGATCTTCGAGGAGGTGCTGCCCTACTTTCCGGTCGTCCTCGGCCCGGCGCCGCCGCGGCCGGCCGACCCCATTGCCGAGGCCACCGTGACGCTCGTCCGGTGGCCGTACACCTGAAACGTCTCCGATCCAGCAGGTCTGCTGGCACAGAGCGTCGTCCAACAGTTCGCAGGGCGAGTGAAGTTCGTGGTCGAGAACTACGGCAAGTCGGAGCTCGCCACGCGCTTCGGCGTGACGCGCTATCCGGCGATCTTCGTCGACGACATCCTCGTCGCGACGCCGAAGGACTTCGGCTTCTATGGCAAGGGCGAAGGCGAGAACGCCGGCCGCTACGCCCCGTGGAGGAGCGCCGCGAGCCACGAGCGCTTCCGCGCCGACCTCTCCCGCATGTTGCGCGAAGTGCTCGACGGCAAGCGCGAAGCGGTGCGCGCCGAGCGCGCGCCGTCTCCGCCGGCCGCGGCGCGCCCGCTCTCGCCGTCGAGTCTCCCCGACTTCACGCTCGCGGCGCTCGACGGCGGCAGGCTCGCCAGCTCGACGCTCCGCGGCAAGCCCGTGCTGGTCGAGTTCTGGGCCACCTGGTGCCCGCCCTGCCGCGGCACCCTCGCCTGGCTGGGCGAGCTCGAGCGGCGCTACGGCGACCGCCTCGAAGTCGTGGCGTTGGCGGTGGAGTCCGATCCGGCCGCGGTGCAGAAGGTCGTCGCGAGCCTCGACCTGCCTCTGCGCTGGGCGATGGCCTCGCCCGACCTCGCCCTGCAGTTCGGCGACCTGTCGGCGGTGCCGACGCTCTTCCTCTTCGATGCCGAGGGGCGCACCCGCGAGATCTTCTACGGCGCCCCGCCCGACCTCCACGCGCGCGCCGAGCGCACGCTCGCTTCCCTGCTGCCCTGACCGTCGAGTTCTGGCGCGGTCGTCAGTGCTGCCGTCGTCCGGCCGGACCGGATCGCAGCCTCTCTATGACGGCTTTCGGATCGCCCTCCGGAGGATTGACTTTTCGGCTGCCTGGAGGCAGGCTTCCGCCACTTTTCCTGGGAGGTCGCGTCATGAAGCAAGCTCTCGTGGCACTCGCGTTGTGCACCGTCGTCAGCGCTCCTGCGTGGTCAGGAGTGAAAGAAGACCGGCATCTGGAGATGACCGGCCTGGCGCAACAGATGACGCAGTTGAAGATCTCCGGGCAGGGAGCTTCGGCCGCCTATTCCGCGCTGCATGCAGAGTACGACCGGATCTCGGCCACGCTCGGCGGCGACGATCCGGCTCGCACCCTCGCCGACGGCCAGCCCGCGGTCGACGGCCGTGGCGGCAGCGCACCCGAGGGCGGCGCGCTCGGCATCGTCCCGACGCCGCCTGCCGGCTGTCTGGCGACGACGACCACCACCAGCGGCGCTCCGGCACTGGCGATTCCGACCGGCCCGGCGGTCGTCTCGACGACGCTCAACGTCGCCGGAGCGGGCCCGTTCCTGTGGGACCTGAACCTGCGGACCTTCATCACCCACACCTTCCCGGGCGACCTCGACATGACCTTGCAGTCCCCGGCCGGAACCGTCGTGACGATCAGCAGCGACAATGGCGGCACCAACGATGACGTTTTCAACGGCACGATCTGGGACGACAGCGCCAATCCGTCCGGCCAGGTGCCCTACACCAGCAACAACGGCCTGGTGACCGATCACCTCTATGCCATCTTCACACTCGCCAGCCCGCTGGCGCCGGAGGAAGCGCTCGCCGCCTTCTTCGGCGAGGATCCGAACGGAATCTGGACGATCACCATCAGCGACGACGCAGCCGGTGACGGCGGATCGCTCGCTTCC
>WBZN01002046.1_pt1 | contig 11539 bp, 8 predicted proteins | sample 5204281 | NCBI WGS metagenome assembly WBZN01 (sample SAMN12344347, study PRJNA552823) | activated sludge metagenome | biome: Activated sludge suspended growth; feature: Nitrification reactor; material: Wastewater; isolation source: activated sludge from nitrification reactor of wastewater treatment... | reverse complement strand
ATGAGCGCCGCTGCAAACGTCGCCACCGGGATCGAGACGCCGCTCTTGACCATCAGGACAAGCGCGGAGACATCGATGCCGGTTCCGACGGCGCCGCCGATACCGGCGGCCAGGAGCTCACGGGGATTCTTCACGAACCGAAGAATGAGCAGCCCGTATGCCACGGTGCGCCACCGAGCGATTTCGCACGGTTACCACCTGTCGGATGGTGATTCGCTGACAGCCTACGGTGGTGGTCCGACCATTTCCGGACTGCCACCGGATGCCGTTTCGGGGACTTCCGGGTCCTCCGGAGTGGACTCGTCATCATCGGGCGCCGGCTGGCAGCGCGGCCGCGGCCTTGGCGTGACGAGGCCTGTGGCACCCGGGATCGCGAACGGCGCCGCGCCATCGAGCGAGAGCAGCGAGACGCCCATCGCACTCGCGACGGCGAGCACGCGATCGGAGATCCACTCCACCGCGAGCCCCTTGTCGAGCTTCCCGCTCTCGATCGTCGGCGTGTAGAGCGGGCGCGCCGCGCCGGTCGCGGCATCCGCGATGTACGCGGCCGCGCGTGGACTGCCCGGCGTACAGACCGCATCGGCTTGCAGCTGCGCGACGAACGCGAGGTGCGTGTGATCGGGCGACCACACGACCGTGTTGCCATCGATGAGGCCCGGGCTCGGCACCGTGATCACCTTGTTCGAGCTGCCGACGCGCATCGCGCTCGCGAGCCGCAGCTCGTCCCAGTCCGCGACGACCGCACCCTGCGGCAGCGCGTAGAGCCGCGCGGTCTTCCGCTGAACGTCGAGGCGCGGCCCCGGTGGTCGCGTGGTGCCGGCCTTCATCGCCTCGAGCTTGCCGGCGGTCAGGCTGCGCCACGTCTGCTTCGCCCCGCCTTGCCCGACGACGAATCGCGCATCCGCCTTCGCGTACACGACGGAGATCGGGCCGAGCGTTCCCAGCCCCGCGGTGCGCGTGGTCTTGCCCTTTCCGAGATCGACGACGCCGATCGCGAGCTCGCGCTTGCCCTTCGGTCCCTGCCGCACGATGTACGCGAGCTCGCGCGAACCACCGGGCAGTGCACCGACCACGCCGCCACCCGTGCGCGTGAGCCGGTGATAGCGCGCGAGCTTCGGATCGAAGGCGTAGAGCTCGCCGTCCGCCTCGATCACGATCGCGCGCGACAGCGCCTCGAGGTACGCGGTGCGATCCTCCTCCACGCGGCGCTTCCACGCCTCGCCCATCGGCGTCGCGAGCCACGGCTGGAGCGGCGCGAGCTCGAGCGCGGGCGTGCCGTACTTCTGGAAGTCCGCGGCGACCGCGAGTGACAGCGGCTCCACGATCGCGTCCCACTTCGTTTGCTGCGCGAGCGCGGCCGCGAGAAGCCACGCCGCATCGAGGTGCGTGGGGTCCGCGGCGAGCGCGGCCTTGCACTGGGTGATGACGGTTTGCCAGTCGCTGGCGGCCTCCGCCTTGCGCGCCGCCTGGTACGCCGCGTGGCCCGCACGCTTGCGGTAGAGGTAGGCCTCGAGTCCCTCGACCCCGAGCGCCCGCGCCGGTAGATCGACCCGGGAGCGGGGGGCGGCGGCCGAGCCGGCGTCATCGCGTTTCGGAGGCGGATCGCCGCTCCCGCCACTGCCCTTGCCGCAGGCTGCGGCAACGCAGAGCACGAGCGCAAACCGCCATGCCGCCATGCCTTCGCACGTAGCACAGGGGGGCCCCGATCGCGAAAGATCCAGGCATTGCCGGCGCTCCCGCATCCTGTTACAAACCGCCGCCCCCGTGTTCCCCCGTCTCGTTACGCTGTCGCTCGCCGCTCTCGCGGGGTGCCAGGGCGGGTCATCTCATGATGCCACCCCGAAGGCGCCGATCGCGTCGATCGAGGTGCGTGAAGCGGACGGCAAGGTGAGCGCGCGGATCACGCCCGGCCAGCCGTGCCGCGCGACGGTCGACGGGCTGGAGATGCTGATCGGCACGCAGCCGCTGGTCGCCCAGCTCGGCGACGTGCGCTGGAGCGGTGACCTCACCGCGAGCGGCACGATGATCAAGCGCAACGACACCGTCATGGCGCGCGTCTATCCCGACGATCAGCCCGGCGAGCTCGGCCTGTACTCGGCCGAAGGCGTCGCGATGTTCGTGGCGAAGGTCGTCGGCGACAAGGCCGACCTGGTGAGCGGTGCGGGCGCGATCGTGGCTGTCGCGCAGAAGCAGCCGAAGGGCGGCGTGAAGGTCGGGGAGCGCATGGTCACCGGCACGGACGACGTGCTGCTCGCCGCTGCGCTCGCGGCTCCTGATGCACCTCCGGAGGTGCGCGGCCTTGCCGCCTGCCACCGGCTGTTCCCTCCCGCGAAAGCAGCTCCGTAATGGCCGCCCCGAATATCCGTAACGTCGCGATCATCGCGCACGTCGACCATGGCAAGACCACGCTCGTCGACGGTCTCCTCAAGCAGGCGGGCACGTTCCGCACGGGCGAGGTCGTCGCGGAGCGCGCGATGGACTCGAACGATCTCGAGCGCGAGCGCGGCATCACGATCCTGTCGAAGTGCACGGCCGTCACGTGGAAGGGCACGCGCATCAACATCGTCGACACCCCGGGCCACGCCGACTTCGGCGGCGAGGTCGAGCGCGTGCTCGGCATGGTCGACTCGGTGCTCCTCCTCGTCGATGCCTACGAGGGCGCGATGCCGCAGACGCGGTTCGTGACGCAGAAGGCGTTCGAGATGGGTCTGAACCCCATCGTCGTCGTCAACAAGATCGATCGCCCGGGCGTCGACCCGCACGAGGTGATGGATCAGGTGTTCGCGCTGTTCGACTCGCTCGGCGCGAACGACAAGCAGCTCGACTTCCCGGTGATCTACGCCAGTGGCCGTCAGGGTTACGCGATCCGCGAGCTCGGCGACACGCCGAAGGATCTGTCGCCGATCCTCGACCTCATCATCGAGAAGGTGCCGCCGGCCGCCGGCGATCCCGAGGCGCCGCTGCTCATGCAGGTCGCCACGCTCGATTACGACGACTACCTCGGCTACATGGCGATCGGCCGCATGCGCGCCGGCCGCAGCAAGGTCGGCGATCGCGTGCTGCTCGCTCACCGCGACGGCAGCAAGGAAGAGTTCCGCGTCCAGAAGGTGCTCGGCTTCCAGGGCCTCAAGCGCTTCGAGCTCGCCGAGGCCGTCGCCGGCGACATCGTCGCGTTCACGGGGATGTCGAACCTGAACGTCGGCGAGACGATCACCTCGATCCAGAACCCGACGATCCTCCCGCTCCTCAAGATCGACGCGCCGACGATCACGATGAACTTCCGGGTCAACGATGGCCCGTTCGCCGGCAAGGAAGGCAAGTACGTCACCTCGCGCAACCTCTCGGAGCGCCTCCAGCGCGAGCTGAAGAGCAACGTCGCGCTGCGCGTCGAGGACACCGCCGACGCCGGCGTGTTCCGCGTCTCCGGTCGCGGCGAGCTCCACCTGACGGTGCTCATCGAGACGATGCGCCGCGAGGGCTACGAGCTCTGCGTGTCGCAGCCTCAGGTCATCCTCAAGACCGACGAGGCGACGGGCAAGACGCTCGAGCCGTACGAGCACGCGGTCATCGATCTCGACGAGAACTACGTCGGGCCCGTGGTCGCCGAGCTCAACCGCCGCCTCGGTCAGATGACGGAGATGCGCCCCTCGGCCGTCGGCCGCACGCGCCTCGAGTACAAGATCCCCGCCCGCGGCCTGATCGGCTATCGCAGCCAGTTCATGACCGACACGCGCGGCACCGGCGTGCTCTACACGCAGTTCGCCGACTACGGCCCGCAGGGTCCCGACATCCGCACCCGCCAGAACGGCGTGCTGATCTCGAGCGAGACCGGCATCTCGAACGCGTACGGCCTGTTCTACCTGCAGGAGCGCGGGCAGATGTTCATCGGCCCCAACGTCCACAACTACAGCGGCATGGTGATCGGCATCCACCAGCGGGACAACGACCTCGTCGTCAATCCCAACAAGGCCAAGAAGCTCACCAACATCCGCACCACGGCCGCGGACGAGAAGCTGGTCCTCGCGCCGCCGCGCCAGATGACGCTCGAGTACGCGCTCGAGTTCATCAACGATGACGAGCTGGTCGAGGTCACGCCGCAGTCGATCCGGATCCGCAAGTCCGTGCTCGACCACAACGTGCGCAAGCGGTTCGAGAAGAAGCCGTCCGCGTACGATGACTGAGACGCGGTGAGCGGGCGCGCTCGACCGGGATCACGGCCGGGCGGGCGAGCTCGTCGGTGCGATCACGTGCACTTGATACAGCACCGTGGGCCGGCCCAGCTCGGTGCCGACCCGACACAGCGTGGTGCCCTCCTTGAGGCCGGTGACCACGAACGTGTTCGTCTCCGGTGACTTCGCCCGCAGCTCCGGGCGGAGGATCGTCACGTCATCGCACTGGAGGCCGTGCGCGAACCCGACATCGCGCGCGACGGTCTGCCCGACCGCCACGGTCAGCGTGTTCGCGTCGTCACCCGCCTGGGCGACGCTCGCCATCGCGCACAGGGTCAACGCGATCCACAACCTCATCTCGATATTGTGGCTTTCGTAGCGCCTCCTGGCAATCACGACGGTATCTGTGCTGGCAAGCGGCGATGTAGAATGACCCGGTGCTCAAGCTTGCCGCGTTGGCGATCTGGCTGGCTGCGTGCGGACGGTTGGGTTTCGACCCGGCGGCCGATGGCACCGATGCGGATGGAGGCGGACTCGGGATCGTGAGCTGTACCGGCCTGGCGAACACGTGCGGCCCCGCGCAGACGAGTAACTGTTGCGAGAGCCCCGTAGTCCCGGGCGGTACCTATGCGCGGAGCTACGACGTCTCGGGCGACGGCCTGTATCCCAATGCAAGCTATGTCGCGACGGTGAGCGACTTCCGGCTCGACAAGTACGCGGTGACGGTGGGCAGGTTTCGGCAGTTCGTGACCGCCGGATGGGGCACGCAGGCAAGTCCTCCGCGGTCCGGATCGGGGGCGCATCCGAACATCGCGAACAGTGGATGGGACCCGAGCTGGAATGCGAGCTTACCCGCCGATACGACGACGCTGATCGCCGAGCTCAAGTGCGATGCGACGCACCCAGCCTGGACGGATAGCCCCGGCGGAACCGAGAACCTACCGATCAACTGCATCGATTGGTTCGAGGCGATGGCGTTCTGCGCGTGGGATGGCGGGTTCCTCCCGACGGAGGCGGAGTGGAACTACGTCGAGGCTGGCGGCTCCGAGCAGCGAGCGTACCCGTGGTCCGATCCACCCGGGGCGCTCGCGGTCGACTGCTCGTATGCGAACTACAAGCCGGCCGGAACTAGCTGCGTGAATCCCCCCAACGGCGGCGTCCACGTCGTCGGAAGCGAGTCGCCGAGAGGCGATGGCAAGTGGGGGCACGCGGACCTCAGCGGCAACGTGTTTGCGTGGATGCTCGACTGGTACGCGAGCCCGTACGCACAAAATCCCTGCTCCGACTGCGCGAACCTCACGCCCGCCACGACTCGGGTCATTCGCGGCGGCAGCTTCTACTTTGACGAAACGTACTTGCGGGCGAGCTTCCGCATCGACTACACGCCGGTATCTCGCAAAGACATCGACGTGGGGATCCGATGTGCGAGGACACCGTGAGTGGCTGCCTCGATCTTGGCTCGGGTCATCGGCTCCGGCTTCCCCGGTGAGCACACCGACGCGACCGCGCGGAGGTCGCGTCGCTCGCCGTCAGGTTCGTGCGGTGATCACGGCCGTGATCGCGGCCGCGGCCGCGGGTGATGCGCGGTGCTCGTCGAGCCCATCCGCCCAGCGGTCTACCCGCCGCTGCCAGTTGGGCCGCTCGCTCGTGGTGCCCGGCACGTTGTGCGGGAACGGGTCGAGCACCAGGTCGTCGAGCGCGACGAGGACCACCTCGGCGGGGCCCACGGCCAGATCCGCCGTCGCCCCGACCATGGCGCGCTCGACCTCGGTGAGGTGGTCCTGGTCGAGCTGCGCCTGCGTGAACGCGAGCAGGGCGGTCCGCGACCGATCGCGCTCCACCCGCTCGGCGGCGTCCTGCGCCGCGGTGATCAGACCGAGATCGCGGCGATCGTCGATGTCGGCGCCGCGCCACCACCCCGCGAACGTCGCCGTGTCATGCGTGTTGAGGCTCGCGACCGACTCCGGCGGCGATGGCATCGGCGCCGCGCCGACGCGCGCGGGCAGGTACCACTGCCCGACATGGAGCCGGAACAGGCCGTGACGCGTCATCGCGGGCCGCACGTTGGCGGGCACGGTCCCGAGGTCCTCGCCGACGAGCGCGCAGCGAGCGCGGCTCGACTCGAGCGTCAGGATCGCGAGCAGCTCGTCGTGCGGGTAGCGCAGGTAGACCCCGTCGGTCGCCGGGCGACCCGCAGGCACGCAGTACAACCGGAACAGGCCCATCACGTGGTCGATCCGCAGCATGCCGGCGACCTTCATGTGGTGCCGCACGCAGCGGATGAAGTAGCGATAGCGATCACGGCGCAGCGCGATCGGCGATAGCGGCGGCAAGCCCCAGTTCTGGCCGCCGAGGAACAACCCATCCGGCGGCGCGCCGGCGGCGAGGTTGGTCAGGAACAGCTGGCGGTGGCGCCACACCTCGTAGGCATCGCAGTTCACGCCGACCGGCAGATCGAGATAGAGGCCGACCGGGCCACCGGTGAGCGCCTCGAGCTGCTGCTGCATCGCCCACTGGGCGACGACGTGGGTCGTGACGCGCGCGCCATCCGCCCCGAGCGCGATCGCATCGGCGCGGGTCTCGATGACCGGCACGCCATCGCGCCACGACACCGGCCACTCGCCCCAGCCGGTACGGCGCTGCTCGCCGATCGCGCGAAACGCGGCGTAGTCGTAGGCGCCGTGGGCCTGCGCCCAGGCGTCGATCGTCTGCGCGTGTCCGGGATCCGCGATCAGGCGCTCGGCGATCGGATCGAGGAGATGACGCCGCCAGTGATATTGCGAACGGTAGTCGATCCGCGCGCCCGCGACGATCGGAGGGGCGACCGGCGGCGCGAGTCCGACCTTCGCGCCGAGCGCGGCCAGATCGAGATAGAGCTCGTTCCAGTACAGCCGGCTCGCGGGCGAGTACGGCGAGAACATGCACGGCTCGTCGAGGAACGCGGCGAGCAGCGGCAGGGTCGCGACGTAGCGCCCGCCGCGCCGGTGGACCTGCTCGAACAGCTGGCGAAGGCTCGACAGATCGCCGGCCTCGCCGGTCGAGCGCGACGCGAGGCCAAAGACCGGTGCGAACACGCCCCACCGCCGCTTCCCGGCGCCGGGTCCTCCCCAGGCCTTGTCAGGTGCCGAGATCGCGAGTGCCTCGCCCTGCCCGCCCGCGGTGTTCCAGCGCGCGCGGTGATAGCCGTTCTCACCCTCGAGGAAGATCGTCGCCCGGCGAACGCAGTGCACCACCCCGCCCGGCCACGCGTGCGAGTCCGCGGGGAGCTCGAACAACCGGCCGTGGGCACGGATCACGCGACCGGCCTCGGTCGTGACCTCGACCTCCCAGTCATCGTCGAACTCCGCGGGCACCGAGAACGGGACCACGATCGCGCCATCCCAGCCGATCACGACCGGCGGCACGATCTCGGCCCAGCGCTCGCGCTCGATCATGGCGATCGCCCCCGGCGCGTCCTCGGGTCGATCGAGGACGATCCCGAGATCCGGCGCCAGCGCTCGCAGCATCGCGAACACGGACTCGTCGCTCGCCGACGCCGGCTGGCCCCGCCAGGACAGGTAGTCCGCGTCGAGACCAGCGGCCTTGGCGAGCTCGCGCAGGGAGCTCATCCCACTAGCCGACGAGCTTCAGCCACCAACCCGGCATCAGGCCGAGCTCGAGGACCAACAGCGGACAGATTGCGATCACGAACAACAGGCCTGGTGAACGGATGGGCGCGAACGGCTGGTTGGCTTCCCGGAAGTACATCGCCGTGACGATCCGCAGGTAGTAGTAGATGCTGATCGCCGAGTTGACGACGCCGATCACGACGAGCCACAGCAGCTGGCCGTTGTAGACCTCCATCGCCGCCTTGAACACGTAGAACTTGCCGAAGAACCCGCCGGTCGGAGGCACGCCGCCGAACGACAGCAGGCAGATCGTCATCGCGAGCGCGGCGGCCGGATGCTGCGCGGCGAAGCCCGCCCAGTCATCGACCATCAGCCGTTCGCGGCCGCGCGAGCCGACGTACGCGACCACGGCGAACGCGCCCATCGTCGAGAAGCTGTAGGCGATCAGGTAGTAGATCAGGCCCGCGTTCGCGGTCGGAGAGCCGAGGCCGAGCGCGCAGATCCCGACGAGCAGCACGCCGGCGTGCGAGATCGACGAGTACGCGAGCATCCGCTTGATGTTGTCCTGGCGGACCGCGGTGATGTTCCCGATCGTGATCGTCACCGCCGCGATCACCACCATCGGGCTCGCCCATCCGAGCGTGCCGAACGGGATGATGTCGCCGCCGAGCGCCACGCCGAACAGCCGGATCATCGCCGCGATCGCCGCCGCCTTGACCGCCGCCGCCATGTACGCGGTCACCGGGGTCGGAGCGCCCTCGTACGCATCGGGCGCCCACATGTGGAACGGCACCGCCGCGACCTTGAAGCCGAACGCCACCACGAGCATGAACACCCCGGCGATGACGAGGCCGGGGTTGACCGTCGAGCTCAGCGCCGCCTGCATCTTCACCAGGCTCAGCGTGCCGGAGGCGCCGTAGAGCAGCGCCATGCCGTACATCAAGAACCCGGTGGCGAACGCGCCGATCAGGAAGTACTTCATCGCGGCTTCGTTGCCGCGCCGCGATCGACGGCGCATCGCCGTCATCACGTACACGCCGATCGACATCGTCTCGATGCCGAGGAACACGGTCACCAGGTTTGCCGACTGGGCGAGCATCACCATGCCCGACGTCGACAGCAGCATGATCCCGTAGTACTCGCCGATCTGCCAGTCGTGCGCCTTCTGGTGCACCGGCGACATCAGCGCCGTCATCGCGGTCAGCACCGCGAACAGCGCGGACAGCACGTAGCCGGTGCGATCCGCGACCAGCATGTCGCCCATCAGCGGCACGGACTGACCTTCGCCGAGCTGGCGATACAGGATCACCGAGGCGATCGCAGCGGCGAGCGCGCCCGCGACCGTGAGACCGACGAGCGCGGTGCGATCCCTGCCACGATAGAACGCCTCGGCGAGCACCAGGAGCATGCCGACGGCGACGAGGATGAGGTACGGAACGAGGTACCCGAGGTCTGGGGCGTTGAACGTCACGGCGTACCTCCTCCGACCGGGGCGATCGCCTTGGCGACGTTGGCCGCGGCCCTGGCGGCGGTATCGAGGTTGTCTTGCAGCGCGTCGGTGACCTTCGAGCTCGCCGGGACCGCCCCGTAGAGGTGCGGCGTGGTCTCGCAGCGCGCGCGCGTGTCGGGATCAGGGCTGGCGCACTCCCCGACGTGCTTGCCATAGTCCTTGAGAAACTTCTGCACGGTCGGTTCCATCACCCGAAGCAGCGGCCGCGGGAACATGCCGAGCAAGAAGATGCCGAGCACGAGCGGGATGAACACGCCGAGCTCGCGGCCGCTCAGGTCCTTGAGGTGACCGTTGCGCTGCTTGTCGAGCTTGCCGAAGAACACCTTCTGGAACATGTAGAGCAGATAGACCGCCCCGAGGATCACGCCCGTCGCGGACAGCGCGCCGAGCAGCCGGGGTGAGGGCAGGTAGTGCGGCTGCGTGGCGGGGAACGTGTCCGCCGCGTTGAACGTGCCGAAGATCGTCAGGAACTCGCCGACGAACCCCGACAGCGCCGGCAGCCCCGCCGAGCCCATCACGATGATGAGGAACAGCCCCGCGAACACCGGCATCTGCTTCCAGATCCCGCCGTACTCGGCGAGCCTGCGGGTGTGGCGCCGCTCGTACAGCACGCCGATGCCGAGGAACAGCCCGCCCGTGGTGAGGCCGTGCGACAGCATCGCGAAGATCGAGCCCGAGACCCCGAACGCGGTGAGCGAGAACAGCCCGAGGATGCAGAACCCCATGTGCGACACGGACGAGTACGCGACGAGCTTCTTGACGTCATCCTGCGCGAACGCGACGAACGCGCCGTAGATGATGCCGATCACCGCGAGCACCGCGAGCACCGGCGCCCACACCACGGCGCCGTGCGGGAACAGCGGCATCGCGTACCGCATGAACCCATAGACGCCGAACTTGAGCATCACCCCCGCGAGGATCACCGAGCCGGCGGTGGGCGCCTCGACGTGGGCATCGGGCAACCAGGTGTGCAGCGGGAACAGCGGCACCTTGATCGCGAACGCGACCGCGAACGCGCCGAAGCACCAGACCTGCCCGTTGTACGGGAGCGAGACCTCGAGCAGCTTCTCGAGGTCGGTCGTGTAGGTGCCGGTCACGTTGCCGTACTGGATGTAGAGATAGAAGATCGCCACGAGCATCAGCAGCGAGCCGGCCATCGTGTAGATCACGAACTTGATCGACGCGTAGAGCCGCCGCTGACCGCCCCAGATCCCGATGAGGAGATACATCGGGATCAGCATCACCTCCCACATCGTGTAGAACAGAAACACGTCGAGCGCGACGAACGCGCCGAGCATGCCGGCCTCGAGGACGAGCATCGCGGCGATGAACTCGCGCACGTGCTTCTCGATCGCCTTGCCGGTGCCGAGCAACGTCAGCGGCATCAGCAACGTGGTGAGCAGGACGAGGAACACCGAGATCCCGTCGATGCCGGTCTTGAAGTGCGCGCCGAGGCCGGGGATCCACTCGGTGTCGAACACGAGCTGGAAGCCATCGGCCTTGCCGTTGAAGTACCGCAGCACGAACAGCGACACGAGGAACGTGATCGTGGTGAACGCCAGGCCGAGACCGCGATGAAGCGTGGTCTCGGTCTTCGGGGTGCACATCACGAGGATCGCGCCGAGCAGGGGCAAGGCGATCAGCAGCGGAAGGATGAACGAGCCCGGCATGACTACTTCTCCTCCGGCGCGCCCGGGGCGTGCTCGACGACAGGATCGTCGAACCTGAGCTCGCGGGTCACCGAGATCCGCTTGCGGGTGATCGGATCATCGATGAACAGCGTGACCTTGGTGCGCGTGTCGCCGTAGCGAACGTAGAGCTCCGGCGTGCTGTAGATCGCGCCGGTGTTCGGATCCACGTCGGGGACGCCATCGCCGTCGATGTCCCACTGCAGCTTGGCGGTCGCGCCGAGCAGACCGGAGCCTGGCTCCGCCTCGAGGTGCAGGCGATCGCCGACGAGCTCGTACGAGAAGGTGGGCTTCTGGTGGCAGTCGGTGATCAGGAACACCGCGGCCGCGCCGACGATGACGCCGACGAGATAGCGCTGGACCTGACCGTTCTGGAACCACCGCGACACGCGACCGAACAGGCCGATCACGGCGGCGGTGCCGTTGACCGCGATCGTATCGATGATGAACTTGTCGACGATCTCGTAGAGACCGCGCGCCACGACCTTGAACGGCCGCACGATCAGCGCGTCGTAGATCTCGTCGAACCACAGCTTGGCCTTCGAGGCCTCGTAAACCGGGGCA
>WBZN01001289.1_pt1 | contig 11540 bp, 10 predicted proteins | sample 5204281 | NCBI WGS metagenome assembly WBZN01 (sample SAMN12344347, study PRJNA552823) | activated sludge metagenome | biome: Activated sludge suspended growth; feature: Nitrification reactor; material: Wastewater; isolation source: activated sludge from nitrification reactor of wastewater... | reverse complement strand
GGGCCGTTGCCAATCCCCTCCCCTTTCAGGGGGAGGGATAGGGTGGGGGCAGTTGCAACGCCGGCTCTCTCAATCCGCGCGCTTGCCGAAATGCTTTGGAAAGATCGCCGCCAGATGGGTGCGGCAGACGGCGCGGCCGGTCCTGGCGCTGTAGCGCGCCGGGTCGATGGCCCAGTCGAGCCACAGGCCCTCGAGCAGAAAGGTGACGCCGAGGGCCGCCACCTCGGCATCGAGCTTGTAGCGGCCCTGTTTGATCAGCGCGGCGCACAGCGACTTCACCGTGCCGAAGAAGGCCGCCTCGCGGGTGTCGCAATGCGGGCGGTAGATCGGATTGGTGATCGCCTCCTGGCGGAAGGCGAGCCAGGCGGTCAGCGTGTGGCTCGGATGGCCGTCGCGCATGACGTCGTATTCGACGAGCGCCGCCAGGCGCGCGGCCGGGTCGCTGCCGGCGCGTTCCACCGCCGCCTGCCAGCCGGTGCGATAGACCTCGGCCAGGTGCTTCAGCACCTGAAGGAGCAGAGCCTGTTTGCGCTCGAAATGCAGGTTCACCATGCCGCGCGACAGGCCGGAATACTCCACCAGGCGCGAAACCGAGAGGCCGGAGAAGCCGTGCCGGGCGATGCCCTCGATGGCGGCTTCGATCATCCGCGCGCGGTAGAAGGCCTTGGCCTCGGCCCGCGACTTCGGGCGCGGGCCGCGCGGCGGCGTGGATGCCGCCGCCCCGGCCGGTTTCGCCGCCTTGATCGTCTTCGCCTTCGCCATCCTGGCTTCCCCGGGTCGAATGCCGCGCCGGGCATCCGTATATCACTGCTTGTTGACGGTAAGGAATGCGTTCCGTGACCCGTGCCGGCTTGACAATGGCGAATTCTATGAACGATCATTCATGAAAATCAAGGCGGGGAAACCGCCGCATCCGGCGCGGGCGGCCGGGAAGAGGGCTCGCCCCGCGCGACGGCAACCAAGGGAGAGAAGCATGACGTCCAAGAGACAGTTCCTGGGCTTGACGGCCGCGGCGGCGCTTCTGGCGCTGGCCGGCGGACTGGCGGCGGCACCGGGTGCGGCGCAGGCGGAGGAGCGACAGCTCTTCATCTACAACTGGTCGGACTATATCGGCGTCGACACCATCGCGAATTTCGAGAAGGAAACCGGGATCAAGGTCACCTATGACCTGTTCGACGGCTACGAGACCATGGATGCCCGCCTGCAGGCGGGTTCCTCGGGCTACGACATCGTGTTTCCCGGCCGCTACTACATCAGCCAGCACGTGAAGCAGGGCCTCTATCTGCCGCTCGACAAGTCGAAGCTGAAGAACCTCGGCAATGTCGGCCAGCGCTTCTGGGACGCGCTGGGCGTGGTCGATCCGGGCAATCAATACGTGATCCCCTACATGTTCTGGACCAACGGCTACGTCTACGACGCGAAGAAGGTGCTGGCGATCGATCCCAACGCTCCGGTCGATTCCTGGGCCATGTTCTTTGACCCGGCGGTGGTGTCGAAGTTCACGCCCTGCGGCGTCAGCCTCCTCGATTCCCCGGAAGACGTGATGGATCTGGCGCTGAACTACCTGCATCTGCATCCGGGTACCAATGACGAAAAGGAACTGAAGCAGGCCGGCGACCTGGTCGCCAAGGCCCAGCCGCATGTCGCCGCCTTCGATTCGAGCGGCACCATCAACGCGCTGGCCGACGGCAGCCGCTGCCTGGCGATGACTTGGTCCGGCGACTATTCGCAGGCCAAGGCGCGCGCGGAGGAGACCAAGTCCGACGTCGACCTGAAGTTCGTGTCGCCGAAGGAAGGCGTCAACATGGACTATGACGGCATGGTGATCCTGAAGGATTCCAAACACGTCGCCGAGGCGCTGGAATTCCTCGACTACATGATGCGGCCCGAGGTGATCGCCCAGGTCAGCAACGACATCGGCTATGCCAACGCCAACGAGAAGGCGACGCCGCTGGTCGACGCGTCCCTGCGCGATGACCCGGCGATGTACCCCGACCCGACGCGCCTCACCAACATCTTCACCATCGACGTGCGGACGGGCGAGGGCACGCGCGTCCTAAACCGCGAATTCACCCGCGCCAAGACGGGGCAGTAACTGCCAGAACGACGCGAACGGGGCGTGGGCCACCACGCCCCGTTTTTCGCGCCCGGAGTTTCGCAGAGCGAGGAAGTGCGATGCTGACCAACCTCACCGATTCCATGCAGCGCGAAAGGCTCGAAGATCTCGACCGCCGCCACCTGATCCATCCCTGGGTCGATCTGGGCGCGGTCAGGGCGCAGAAGCCGCTGATCATCGACCATGCCGAGGGCGTCTATGTCTACGACGCCGAAGGCCAGAAGATGATCGACGGCATGGGCGGCATGTGGTGCGTCAATGTCGGCTATGGCCGCGACGAGATCGCCGAGGCGATGGCGCGCCAGGCCAAGCGGATGTGCTACTACTCGCCCTTCAGCAAGAACTCGACCGAGCCGGCGATCGAGTTCGCCCAGCGCATCGCGAAGTATGCCCCCGGCGATCTCAACCGCGTGTTCTTCACCACCGGCGGGTCCACCGCGGTCGATTCCGCGGTGCGCTTCATCCATTTCTATTTCAGCTTGATCGGCCAGCCGGAACGGCGCCACGTCATCTCGCGCGAGCAGGCCTATCACGGCAGCACCTTCCTGACCGCGACCTTGTCGGGCAAGCCGGCCGACAAGCCGCATATGCGCTTCGCCACCGACATCGTGCATCACTTGCCGGCGCCCAATCCCTATCGCCGGTCCAAGGGCATGAGCCTGGAGGAGTTCGGCGACCGCTGTGTGGCGGATCTCGAGAACAAGATCCTCGAACTGGGCGCGGAGAACGTGGCCTGCTTCATCGCCGAGCCGCTGCTGGCCTCCGGCGGCGTCATCGTGCCGCCGCCGGGCTATCAGCGCCGCACCTGGGAGGTGTGCCGCAAATACGGCGTGCTCTACATCTCCGACGAAGTGGTGACCGGCTTCGGGCGCCTCGGCCATGTCTTCGCCTCGGAACCGGTGTTCCACATCGTGCCCGACGTGATCACCTCGGCGAAGGGCCTGACCTCCGGCTATGTGCCGCTCGGCGCCTTCCTGGTCTCCGACGGGCTCTACAACACGATGCTGGAGAAGGCGGGCGAGGGGCAGATGTTCGCCAACGGCTTCACCTATTCGGCCCACCCCGTCGCCTGCGCCGCCGGGCTTGCCGCGCTCGACATCCTCGAGCGCGAGGATATCTGCGGCCACGTGCGGCAATGGGGACCGTATTTCCACGCCGAGCTGGAGAAGCTCGCCGATCTGCCGCTGGTCGGCGACGTGCGCGGCAGCCACTTCATGGTCTGCGTCGAATGCGTCTCCGACCGCGAAGCCAAGACGCCCTGCCCGGGCGACTGGAACGTGGCCAAGCGCGTCTTCGAGCGCTGCCGCGAGCGCGGCCTGATGATCCGCCCGATGGGTAATCTCATCGTGCTGTCGCCGCCGCTCACCATCACCAAGGCTGAGATCGACGACGCCGTCGCCGCCATGCGCGGCGCGATCCTATCGGTCCAGGATGACCTCGCTCGTGAAGGACTCTGGCGCGGCCGCTGACTCGACCGACGTATCGGCGGCGGGATCGGGCAGGTGCAGCCGCCTGATCTCGTCCGCCACCAGGTGCTGCAGGCGCCACAGGTTGCGGTCGCGGATGCCGAGCTCATCGAGCTTGGCGACGGTGTGATAGAGATAGGCCGCCCCTGAGCCGACATGGCCGCAGGCCCTGGCCAGGATGCGCGCCGCCTCGGGCAAGGGCACGTCGACCCAGTCCGCGAGCCCTTCCGGCTCCGCCCAGAAGGCCAGCGCCCGCGTCGGCCCGGCGTCGCTCATCACCTTGATCCAGCGCACGCCGGTCACATCCTCGTCGCAGCCAACCTCGCGCTTCAGCAGCTGCACCAGCAGCGGATGGCGCGCGTCGTCGGCGATGCGGTGGATCATGCCCTTGCAACTGCCGCCGCGTTTCAATCCCATCATCAGGCCCGGCTGGGCCGGCGACCCGCGCCAGCGCGTGAGTTGCAGGCAGAAGGCGCGGTGCCAGCCCGGCGCCGTGGCGATGCGGTGATCGGTGGTGGCGATCGCCGGCTTCCAGATCAGCGAGCCATAGGCGAAGATCCAGAACGGGCCGGCCGGCGCCTCGGTCAGCAGCCGCCCGGCCGCCCGCTCGAAATCCTCATCGGCATAGTGCCGATAGCTGCCGTCCGGGCCCGGATCCGGCTCATTGCGTTCGCAGCGCGCGACCAAATCGGCCGTCAGCGCCATTCGCTGCTTCATCTTCACGCCCTCGGACGTGCTCTCTCGCGTCAACATGCCTCAGCCGCAGCATAATTTCCAGGCGGCACGGGCGGACACGGCGTTTCCGCGTCACCGATACGTCGCTTGCGACCGCTTCCGGGGCTGGGCTAGAACTTGGCCGCCCGGAATTCCCGCGCTCCGCAAGGGGACGATCCCATGCCACGCCTCCTGCCGCTCGTTGCCGCCCTGTTCCTGCTATCCGCCGGATTGCCCGCCTGGGCGGTCGAGTATTTCTCCGAGATCGCCGATCTGCCGGTGGCGGACGGTCTCTCCGAACAGAAGGACAAGACGACGGTGTTCGACGCGCCGATCGGCCGCATCGTCACCGCCTATGCGACCGGCACCGTGGATGCGGATTCCGTGCGCGCCTTCTACGACAACGCGCTGCCGGCGCTGGGCTGGGAGAAGACCGGCGAGGGCACCTTCCGGCGCAAGAGCGAGACCCTGAAGATCGATGTCCTGGGCGGCCAGGACGGCTCGCCGGTCAATGTCAGCTTCACCCTGTCAGCGGAAAGCCAGCCCCAATGAGCTTCAACACCATCCTGGTCGAAAAACGCGACCGCGTCGGCCTCGTCACCCTGAACCGGCCGAAGGCGCTGAACGCGCTCTGCGCCGAACTGGTCGCCGAACTGGAACAGGCGCTGAACGAACTCGAGGCCGATGCCGGCATCGCCGTCATCGTGGTCACCGGCAGCGAGAAGGCCTTTGCCGCCGGCGCCGACATCAAGGAGATGAAGGACCGCGATTTCGTCGACGTTTTCACCAGCGACTTCATCACCAAGGGCTGGGAGCGGTTGAGCCAGTGCCGCAAGCCCACCATCGCCGCGGTCGCCGGCTATGCGTTGGGCGGCGGCTGCGAGCTGGCCATGATGTGCGACATGATCATCGCCGCCGAGACGGCCAAGTTCGGCCAGCCGGAGATCACCATCGGCACCATTCCCGGCGCCGGCGGCACCCAGCGCCTGACCCGCGCCGTGGGCAAGGCCAAGGCGATGGACATGGTGCTGACCGGCCGCATGATGGATGCGGCGGAGGCGGAGCGCGGCGGCCTGGTCGCCCGGGTCGTTCCGGCGGAAAAGCTGCTGGAGGAAGCGCTGGGCATCGCCGCCAAGATCGCCTCTTTCTCGCTGCCGGCGACGCTGATGGCCAAGGAATCGGTCAACCGCGCCTTCGAGACCTCGCTGGCCGAGGGCCTGAAGTTCGAGCGGCGGCTGTTCCATTCCACCTTCGGCACCGCCGACCAGAAAGAGGGCATGAACGCCTTCGCCGAGAAGCGCCCGGCCAAGTTCACCCATCGTTAGGTTGGGTCGCTAGTCCAGATGGGCTAGGACCCCTTCCGGCGGCTGTCCGCCAGCACCATCTCCGCCTGGCCCGGCCGCCGCGCCGGGGGCGGCAATGTGATCCACGTCACACTCGCCCCGGAACTCGTTGGCGCAGCAAACGTTTTAGCGATGTAGTAGGTCCGTCCGGCTGGGTGCTGGTCACGATTGCCCCGGCAGGCGGCTAACCACTTGGTAACCCTGACGAGGCGATAGTGGACGGCAGTTCAGACCTAACACGGCGAAGCGACGCTTATACGGTGATGTCGGCCGAAACCCTGACCACCGCGCCTGCCGGGCGCGTTAAACTCGGCAACATTCATGTGATGATCGACGGCAAGCCGCACGAGATCGTCAATATGAACATTGTCGACGTCCTGGTCGCCGGCGCACCCGACTGGATCGCCCCGCGCCAGAAGATCGACTTTTCCTTCGTCATCACCGTCGACGAGCATCCGCGCCCGCTGCCGACCTATGGCGTGGTGGTGCGCAATGACACCAAGGGTCTGGAGATCCGCTACAACGCCCCGGCGCTGCGCTGGCGCGACATCCTCGCCCATCTGATCGCCGAGGACGCCAAGCACGGCTTGGCCAAGGCCGCCGGCGGCAAGAAGCGCTGACGCCCTTTCCGCCGGCGTCGCCGCCGGATCTGCGGACAGCATCGCCAAGATCAGCCGCGTTCCCACCATGACCCGATCGATCCCCATCGGATCGTGATTGCGCGCGCCTTGTTCCGCGCCCCTGCGCGGCCGGCTTGGCAAAACGAGAACGGCGCGCCTTGCGGGCGCGCCGTTGGTCTTTTCGGCCTGCCGGATCGCGTCAGGCGGCGGTCACTTCCTGGAAGAAGCGCTTCACTTCGTCCTTCAGGCCGTTCATCTGCTCGCCCAGGCTGCCGCTGCTGCCGCGCAGCTGCTGCGCGGCCGCACCGGTGCTCTGCGCCGCGTCGCTGACCAGCACGATGTTGCCGGACACCGATTCGGTGCTGTTGGCGGCTTCCTGCACGTTGCGGGCGATCTCCTGGGTGGCGGCACCCTGCTCCTCCACCGCCGCGGCGATGGTGGTGGCGATCTCGCTCACCTCGGAGATGGTCCGGCTGATGCCTTCGATCATCGAAACCGATTTCTTGGTCTCTTCCTGGATCGACTGGATCTGGGCGCTGATGTCCTCGGTCGCCTTGGCCGTCTGGTTGGCGAGGTTCTTAACCTCGGAGGCGACCACGGCGAAGCCCTTGCCGGCCTCGCCGGCGCGCGCCGCCTCGATGGTGGCGTTGAGCGCCAGCAGGTTGGTCTGGCCGGCGATGTCGCTGATCAGGCGCACCACGTCGCCGATCTTCTCGGCCGCCTGGGCCAGGCCCTGGACCGAGGTGTTGGTCTGGTGCGCCTCGTCGACCGCCCGCGCGGTGATGCGGGTGGATTGCTGCACCTGGTTGCTGATCTCGGAAATCGAGGACGACAGCTCTTCGGCCGCGGCAGCCACCGCATGGACGTTGGCGGTCGCCGTCTGTGCCGCGTTGGAGACCTGCGCCACCTGCTTGGCGGACACTTCGGCCGTGTCGTTCAGGCTGCTGGCGGTGGATTGCAGCTCCTTGGTCGCGCTGTCGACGGTGCTCAGGGTCCTTTCCATCACGTTGCCGAACTGGTCGACCGCGGCCGTGACTTTCTTCTGCCGCTCGGCGCGCTCGTTCAGCATCGCTTCCTGATAGACCGAGATGGCGAAATCCATGTCCAGCATGACGACGGAAACCACCGCCTTGCCGAGCTCGCCGGCCTTTTCCGGCGACCACTTGTGGTGCTTGGCGATCAGCTTCATCAGGTGTCCGAGCACCAGGTTGTAGCCGCCGATATACCAGCGCGGCTCCAGGCCGATGCGGTTGTGGGTCAGGCCGATGGTGCGCACTGAGTTGACGTAGTCATCATCGAAGCGGCCGTCGAACAGCTTGGCCCAGTGCCGCGACTGCGCGCCCTTCAGGCGGCTGCTATGGCTGCCGACGAGCTTCGACAGCGCGGGCACCGAACTGGCAAAGGAATAAAAGTCATCGAGGATCGGCGGCAGGGCCTTCTCGACGGTCGGCCAGAATTCGCGCAGCAGCTTGCCGGTCTCCGGCGTGATGCGCATGAAATTGAGGCGGCCGTCGCGGTCGACACCAGTCTCGCCGGCGCTGCCAAGCTTTGGATGGCTCACGTTCTTCCCCTTCTGATCCTAATTTGATCGGCCTAAGTCGAATTGCGGCCGGGGCGAAAATTAATGCCGTGATACTGAAAAGGTTATTAATAGAAATAGGACCAGGTAACCTGAATTAGGGTGATGCGGGCTATACACAAGTATAGGAATAGCGTGTTTTCTGCGGCAGGACTTTACCGATCTGCCCGGAAGCGGCACCCGTTCTGAAAATACAATAGTAAATATTCGAAATGATGAGTGGAGTTCCGGCTTGGCGGAATGTCAGAGCAGCGGCATGGCGCCATGGTGCGCGGGCCGCCCTTCGGACGCGGCGCGTTGCGAATCGGTTTCACCCTCGGCTCGGGATGTAATGATACGAAAAGTTCAGGAAATAGAGGCTGTTATCATTTGGATCACTTGAAAATGCCGATCCATACTGAAGTATATCTCAGGTATTCGGTCCTGCACGTCGGCTCCTAGACTGATTTCCACAGCACATTGTTAAGAAACGCGCCCTTATCGTGCATCTCTCGATTCACATCGAAAGAAGCGCCACCGCATGACCGGCAAGCTCGCACTCTCCCGCCGCAGGCTGCTCACCCACGCCATCGCCGGCATCGCCTGCCCGGTCTGCGCCGGCCTGGTCGGTGCGGGCCTCGCCCGGGCCGAATCCGGCCACGGCGCGCATTGGACCTACGAGGGCGAAGCGGGGCCGGAGCATTGGGGCCAGCTCTCGGCAGATTTCAGGGTCTGCGAACTCGGCATCCAGCAAACACCGATCGACATTCGCGGCGGCACGCGCGCCGAGCTGGCGAGCGTCACCCCTAGCTTCAGCCCGATGCCGCTGAAGATCCTCAACAACGGCCACACCATCCAGGCGAACTGCGAGCCGGGATCGCGCACCACGATCAACGGCGAGGCCTTCGAATTGATGCAGTTCCATTTCCATCATCCGAGCGAACATCTGCTTTCCGGCAAGGCCTTCGATCTCGAACTGCACTTTGTGCACAAATCGGCGAAGGGGCAGCTGGCGGTGCTCGGCATCTTCATCACGCCGGGCGCCGAGAACCAGGCCTTGAAGCCGATCTGGGCGTCGATGCCCAGGGAAGCGACCGAGGAGCAGACCGTCGGCACCACCATCACGCCGGCCGATCTGCTACCGGCCGACCGCGGCTTTTTCCGCTATTCCGGCTCGCTCACCACGCCGCCCTGTTCCGAGGGCGTGCTGTGGACGGTGTTCAAACAACCCATCGAAGCCTCGCCGGCGCAGATCCGCCAGTTCGCGGAGTTGTTCCCGGTGAATGCGCGGCCGGTCATGCCGCTCAACCAGCGCTTCCTGCTCGAATCACTGTGATCGGGGTCATGTAAATGCTCACCTTCATCGCTAACCTCAAGATCCGCGCCAAGATCTTTCTCGGCTTTGGCGTGCTGCTCGCCATCCTGGCCATCGTGGCCGGCACCAGCGTGGTCGCCTTCACGATCACCTCGTCGATGTTCGGCGACTACGAGGAACTCGGCAATCTGGCCACGACGACCCAGAAGATCGAGCGCGATCTCGCCGAACTCGACCAGCATGTCCAGCAGTATGCGGCGAAAGGCGAAGCCGCCGACCGCGAGGCCGCACTGAAAATGGAGGAGGAACTCGAGGTCCTGGTCAAGCAGGCCGAGGGGATGGCGCGGACCGACGCCGAAAGGGCCGACATCCAGGCGATCACCGCCAGCTTCGCCGAGGTGAAAGCCGGGTTCGACAAAGCCGTGGTGATCGAGCAGCAGCGCGTCAAGCTGGCGAGCGAGGTGCTCGACGTCGCCGGCCCGAAGCTCGCCGCCGGCCTGGAGGCGATCGCCGCCAATGCCGCCAAGGAAGGCAACAGCAATGCCGAGATCCTGGCCAATGTCGCGCTCTACGAGACGATGAAGGCGCGGCTCGGCGCGACCATGCTGCTGGCGCGCGGCGAAAAGGCCGCCGCGGCCGAGACCGAGGCCGCGTTCCACGAAATGGCCAAGGCGCTGGCTCAGCTTGAAAAGGTGACCGGCGCGTCGGCCTACAAGGGCGAGGTCGCGGAAGCCAAGACGCTCGGCACGCAATATGAGGAGGCCTTCAAGGAAGGCGCAAAGCTGGACGCGGAGTTCAACGAGATCCTCGAGACCGAGATCGTCAAGGCAAGCGATGAATCCATCGCCGAGGCCGAGAAGATCATGGCTGAGATCGCCGCCGACGAAAGCAAGGACGCCGACGAATTGTCCACCACGATCACCAGCACCGAAATCCTGATCGTGGTACTCAGCCTCGTCGCCTTCGCCTTCGGCATGGCCGTCGCCTGGCTGTCGGGCCGCAGCATTTCCAATCCGGTGGTCGAGATGACCGGGGCGATGCGCTCGCTTGCCGGTGGCGATACCTCGGCGATCGTCCCGGCCCAGGACCGCAGGGACGAGATCGGCGAGATGGCCGCCTCGGTCCAGGTGTTCAAGGACAGCATGATCGAAGGCAACCGCCTGCGCGCCGCACAGGCCAAGGAGCAGGAAGCCAAGGAGCGCCGCCAGAAGATGATCGACGAAGCCACCGCCCGCTTCGAGACCAAGATGACCGACGTGGTCAAGATCGTCGCCTCCGCCTCCACCGAACTGCAGGCTTCGGCGCAGTCGCTGAGCGCGACGGCCGAGGAAACCTCGAAGCAGTCCGGCACGGTCGCGGCCGCGGCGGAACAGGCTTCGGCCAACGTCCAGACCGTGGCGGCCGCAGCCGAGGAACTGACGTCTTCGGTCAGTGAGATCTCGCGCCAGGTCGGCACGTCGACGCAGATCACCGGCAAGGCGGTGAGCGAAGCCGAACGCACCAACGAAAAGGTCAATGCGCTGGTGGATGCGGCCCAACGCATCAGCGAGGTCATCCGCCTGATCAGCGACATCGCCGGCCAGACCAACCTGCTGGCGCTCAACGCCACCATCGAGGCGGCGCGCGCCGGCGAGGCCGGCAAGGGCTTCGCCGTGGTCGCCTCCGAGGTGAAGAACCTGGCGACCCAGACCGCGAAGGCCACCGAGGAGATCGGCGCGCAGATCGCCGCCATCCAGTCGGCGACCCAGGATTCGGTTGCCGCCATCAAAGGGATCGGCGCGACGATCAGCGAGATCAGCGGCATCTCGGCGGCGATCGCCGCCGCGGTCGAGGAGCAGGCGGCGGCGACCTCCGAGATCGCCCGCAACGTCCAGGAGGCGGCGACCGGCACCAGCGAGGTGACCAGCAACATCGCGACGGTCAACCAGGCCGCTTCCGAGACCGGCACCGCGGCGACCCAGGTGTTGGGCGCCGCGGGCGAACTCTCGACCCAGGCGACTGTGTTGCGCAAGGAGTTCGAGGACTTCATCCAGTCGGTCCGGGCCGCCTAGCGCACTCCCCGCCGAAGTGGAAAGCGGTTCGGCGTCGAACATGGGGCCAAATGCCAAGATCGGAGCATGATGCGATTCAATCCGTTCGCATCATGCTCGAGGCCAGAAGCGTAGTCGATCGGACGACAAAAAACCGGCGCCCTTGCGGGCGCCGGTTCTCTCTTGTGGATGCGGACTATTCCGCGGCGCGGTCCTTGCCTGCGCTGACACGGCTGCTCATCGCCGCAGCGCGCCCGCGCTCCCAGTCCACCATGTAGTCGCGGGTCAGCGGCACGTTGCGGATACCGCGCGACATCTGCATCTGGAACACCATGTTGTAGTCGTGGCGGAACGACAGCTCGCTGCCGATCAGGTAGA
>WBZN01002043.1_pt1 | contig 11543 bp, 8 predicted proteins | sample 5204281 | NCBI WGS metagenome assembly WBZN01 (sample SAMN12344347, study PRJNA552823) | activated sludge metagenome | biome: Activated sludge suspended growth; feature: Nitrification reactor; material: Wastewater; isolation source: activated sludge from nitrification reactor of wastewater treatment... | reverse complement strand
ATCGATATCGAACAGGCGCGCGGCCAGCGGCGATTTGCCCGCCTCAGAGCGCGAGCGGAAATCAGCCGTGCCCGATGCCAGGACCGCCTTGCCAGGCATGAACTTCAAGGTCGCGGGATTGGGGGTCGCTTCGGTCTGAATGAACATGAGTGCAGAAATCCCTGTTGGGGGGCGCCGGATCGCCCCAGTTGCGGACGGTGTCCGCAGCGCGTTAGAATTGTTCTAAGATATAGGTCAGGACGCTACCTTTGTCGAGGCCGCGTCCAGCCCGCCAAGCCTATCAGGCCAAGGCTTTTATCTCCTCCAGCGAGAGTTTACCCGGAACAATCGTGATTGGAATGGGGAAGCCACCGGCCACAGTCCCCGCCGCCAGCGAGGAGACCAAGGGTCCAGGACCTTTGGCGTCGGCCGCCGCCCCAAGGACCAGAATCGCCACATCCTCATCCTCTCCGATCTGTTGAACGATGGCCTCCGCCGCGGAGCCTTCGCGGATGACCTCCTCCGAGGGGACGTCCTCGAACCCAGCCAGATTGAGCTTGCGCCGGAACAACCGGAAAAGGGCCTTAGCCTTGTTGGTCTCTTCCTCGAGTTGGACTTGGCGCACGCCCATCCAGTGCTGATACTCGCCCGGCTCGATGACGTAGAGCATGACAATGGTGCCCGAGGAGCGTTGCACGCGGGAGGCTGTGTAATAGAGCGCGCTTTCCACCTCCTGGCTCTCATCGACGACGAGCAGAAACTTGCGGCTGTGGCCGGCCTCGAAGGAACGTCTGGGCTTCATGCTGGTCATGCTGCCGTCCCTTCCATGCCCCGAGAGGCATCTCTCCTGTCCGTTGCACTTACGTACGGACGAACCCGACGATGTCCTTCACCTGATCCATGACAGGCTTGGCAATGACGCGCGCGCGCGCCGATCCATCGGCCAAGACTTTATCAATCGCAGACGGGTCTGCCATCAGCCTTTTCGCCTCGCCGCCGATGGCGCCCAGCTTCTCGGTGGCAACCTCGGCAAGGGCCTTCTTGAAACTGGAGAACGGCTGGCCGCCGAAATCCTGCAGCACGATTTCAACCGGCTGGCCGGCAAGCGCTGCATAAATCCCAACAAGATTTTCCGCCTCCGGCCGGCCTGCGAAACCAGCCTTTTCGGTTGGAATCGGTTCAGGGTCGGTCTTTGCCTTTTGGATCTTCTTTGCAATTGCATCGGCGTCATCGGTGAGGTTGATGCGCGACAGATCGGACGGATCGGACTTCGACATCTTCTTGGTGCCGTCCCGCAAGCTCATGACGCGCGTCGCCGGGCCCGTAATGACGGGATCGGGCTGGGGGAAGAAGATGCCGTCGGCAAAGCCCGCCGCAACGATCTGCTTGGAGAAGTCGTTGTTGAACTTCTGCGCGATGTCGCGCGCCAGCTCCAGGTGCTGCTTCTGGTCCTCGCCGACGGGAACGTGCGTCGCGCGGTAGGCCAGAATGTCGGCAGCCATCAGATTGGGATAGGCATAGAGCCCCACCGAGGCCCGCTCCTTGTCCTTGCCCGCCTTCTCCTTGAACTGGGTCATGCGGTCGAGCCAGCCAAGACGCGCCACGCAATTGAACACCCAGGCAAGCTCGGCGTGCTCGGAGACCTGCGACTGGTTGAACAGGATGCTCTTCTTGGGATCAAGGCCGGCTGCCATGTACGCGGCCGTCACAAGGCGGATGGACGTCTTCAGCTCCTCCGGGTCCTGCCAGACGGTGATCGCGTGCAGATCGACGACGCAGTAAATGCACTCGTGCGTATCCTGCATCTTGATCCAGTTGATCATGGCGCCGAGATAGTTGCCTAGATGCAGGCTGCCGGTCGGCTGCATGCCCGAAAAGACGCGCGGAGTGATCTTCATTTCGTCCACCAGTTCTTTGGATTTCCGGCGCGGGTTATGGCCCGGCCGGCCGGGTGTGGCAAGCACTTGCCGTCCTTACCCCGCGCGGCGGCGGAACCTCTTGATCTGGGCAGGTGACATGACGCCGGTGATCAAAATCATGACGCCGAAGGTCGCCATTCCGATGACGACCAGAAGGCCGAGCGCGCCGCTCTGGACCAGGAACCCGTGCTGGCGCGACAGGTATGGCTCCAGAATGAATAGCGCAGCATAGAGCGTGCCGGCCATGACCAGGCTGGCGAGCAGGATGAGGGGAATATTGCGCTTGAATCGCTGATCGATTTCGAAGTCCCCGCGCTTCTTCAATGTCGACCAAAGCAGCCAGGCGTTGAGCCAGCCGCCCAAAGAGGTCGCAATCGCAATGCCCAGCTCGGGCGCTTGGCCCAAAGCGCGGAACACGAAGAACAGCAGGATCGAGCCCAGCGTGTTCGCGATAAGGCTGACGGTGGCATACTGCATGGGCGTCTTGGTGTCCTCGCGCGCGAAGTAGGCAGGCGAGAACACCTTGATCATGACGAAGGCTGGAAGCCCGAGGGCGAACAGCGCCAGCACGGCTGCCGTTGACGCGGTATCGGCGGCAACGAACGCGCCGCGCTCAAACAGCACGCTCACGATCTGCGTTGGCATGACCGCGATCGCCACGGCAGCGGGAACCGTCAACATCATGGCGAATTCGAGCGAGCGGTTCTGGCTATCGGTCACGGCCGAATGATCGCCGGACCTCAAGCTCCGTGCGATGTCCGGCAGCAGCACCACGCCGACCGCGATGCCGACGATGGCGAGGGGAAGTTCATAGATCCGATCTGCGTAATAGAGATGCGATACCGCTCCGGGCTGCATGGAGGCGATGACGGTGCCGATCGCGATGTTGAGCTGCGTGACACCGCCCGAGATGATACCCGGCACACCAAGCTGCCATAGCCTGCGCAGATCCGGCGTCCACTTCGGCCAGCGCAGCTTAAGTGTCAGGCCGTTGCGGCCCATGCCCCACATGAGCAGCAGCAGCTGCAGAAATCCGGCAACGAACACGCCCCATGCCTGGATCACGCCGGCCCCAGGTTCAGCCGTGTAGCCCCACCAAATGGACAAGAGCGTCGCGGCCATCATCGAAAAGTTCAGCACGATCGAGACGGAAGCGGATTCGGCAAACTTGCCAACCGAGTTCAGCGCTCCCGACATCAGCGCGACGAGCGACATGCACAGGAGGTAGGGCATCGTGATGCGCGTGAGCAGGACGGCAAGCTCGTACTTCTCGGGCTGCACGTCAAAGCCCGGTGCGAGCCCGTACATCAGAACGGGCATCGCAAGTTCAGCGAAGATGGTCAGGATGAGCAGAACGAAAACGAGGCCACTCATGGCCTCCTCGGCGAATTGCCGCGCCGCTTCCTTTCCGTCGCCTTCGAGCTTCTTGGCGAAGATCGGCACGAAAGCCGAGTTGAACGCACCTTCACCGAATAGCCGGCGGAACAGGTTTGGAAAGCGGAAGGCTACGACGAATGCGTCCGCTACCCAGCCCGATCCGAGGGTCGCGGCAATCAGGATGTCGCGCATGAATCCGAGGACCCGGCTGAGAAGCGTCAGGCCGCCGACAGTCGCGAAGGAGCGATAGAGTTTCATGGACCCAGCGAGGTAATGGGGTTCGCTGGCACTCGCAAGAGCCAGAAACAGCCATGCTAACAGGCCGGAACCTCAGATCCGCCTTTTGTTGCCGCCACCGGCCGAAAAGCGTCTTGGCCCGCCCTAAAGGTTAGATGACCTCTAGCCGCTACGCCTGGGAAAAGCGCGCGTCTGCGTTCCAGCCTTTTTGGCCGCGCCCTGCAATTCGGTGCGGAACGTGTCACGCTTCTCGTGAATAGAGGCGATGACGTAGCCGGTAGGTACGCCCAGGCCGACCAAGGCGGCTTCTGAAAGCTGCAAACTGGCTTCGATCGTTTCGGGAACGGCGTCGGTGACGCCAAGTTTGTAGAGGCTGCGCGCGTGCGCGGCGTCCTTGGCGCGTGCCACGATGACCAGATTGGGATACGCGGCTCGTATCGTCTGCACGATTTCGTCGGTTTCCTTTTCCGTGTGGCTCGTGATGATGGCCGCTTTGGCCGTGTCCAATCCGCATTTCTGCAGCAAGCTCAGTTCACGCACGTCGCCAAAGTAAACCGGCTCGCCGGCGTCCCGGGCGTCGCTGACCACATTAGGTGTGCGGTCTACGGCGATGTAGGGGACCTTGTGCTCCTTGAGCATTTCGCAGACGAGCTGGCCGACGCGTCCGTATCCGACGACGACGGCGCGGGTCTCGCCCAGGTCTGTTGGCCGCTCCAATAACCTTGGATTGATGGGCGCCTCGACGGCGTGACGCTTGCCCCACTTCTTGCCGGCTGCCCCTACGATAGGGATGAGCCCCATCGAGAGGGCTACCGCCGTCAGCATCAAGGACGTCAATTCGGGTGCAACAAGTCCGTAGGAGAGAGCCAGCGTTAGAATGACGAAAGCAAATTCGCCTCCCGGTGCAAGGAGCGAACTTGTTTCGATGGATGCAGGGATGGAGATGCCGAAGACTCGCAACAACATGAACAGAATTGATCCCTTCAAGATCAGCATTGCGGAGGTCGCCATCATGATCAAGAACGGGTGAGCAAGCAGAACCCCAAGGTCCAGGCTGAGCCCCACGGAGAAGAAGAACACGCCGAGAAGAAGCGTCTTCAAAGGCTCGATAATGGTCTGGATGACACGGCGGTATTCGGTTTCGGCGAGGACCAGACCGGCGACGAACGCGCCGAGCGCCATGGACAGTCCCGCTGCAGCGGTCACCAGACTGGTGCTGACGGCCACGAACAGGGTCGTAGCGATGAACATGTCATGGTTGCCCGTCTGGGCAACGAGCCGGAACAGCGGTTGCAGGAGGAAACGGCCGACGAGCACGATCACCGCAAGAGAGCCGGCGGCTTGGCCGAAAGCCTTGAGAAGTCCGCCCACCAGCGAACCACCATTTTCCGGATCGAGCACGCTGAGCATGAACAGAATTGGAACGACGGCGAGATCCTGAAAGAGCAGGATGGAGAAGCTTGCCCGGCCGGTCGCCGTCGAGAGCCGCTTTTGTGCGGAGAGCTGTTCAACCACGATGGCCGTCGACGAAAGTGCGAGCGCCGCGCCGATTACAATCGCGCTGTTGGCGGGGACGCCGCCGATCATGGCACTCACAGCAATGAGCACCGCCGACAGCACCACTTGTGCCGCGCCTAGACCGAAAACGAGGCGGCGCATGGTCATCAGGCGCTCGAACGAGAGTTCAAGCCCGATGAGAAACAAAAGAAAGACGACGCCCATCTCGGCAAATTTCGCCACCTGCTGGGGGCTGGAGATGGCGAGCGACCCTATCGCGGGGAATTTATAGGCGAGAAGCCCAAGCCCTTTGGGCGACAACACTGCGCCGGCAATGAGATAGGCGAGGACAGGACTGACCTTGTAACGGCTGAGAACGGGCACAACGACGCCCGCCGTGCCCAGGATCATCAATGCATCCTTGTAGCTCGTTAAGTCGGCACTGCCGGCCATCAAACCCCCTTTGTTGCAATAGGTGGATTATTAACCTGCACGCTCCGGCGGGCTATTGGTAAATTTCGCCGTAATCAACAACCTTGATTACACCGATGCTGCGCTGCGGATGCAACTTGAAGTGTGTGCCAGAAAACTTGCTGCTGTGGTTAACCGGAGCTTAGCCGCCCGTAGCTAAGATGTAACTGGTGCGATTGACCCTCGCCCTTCGGGGGGCGAGAGGGCCATTTCCTTAGGCGCGGCCAGTTACGAAAATGCGGGTCTTGAAAGCGATATCGGCGTTGAGGCGAAGCCGTGTCGGCGGCGGCACGTCTGCGCCCGCCTCTCTCCCCCATCCCTTCAACACACTTCTCGTTAACGGTCAGCCTGGAGCATCGGATCATCAGGCGGCAGTCTCCCCTGAGCACGCGCGCTCCTCCCGGCTGGTTCGTTTGCTGAAGCTGCTATCCTGGAAGTGGCGGGCAATCCTTGCTGTTCCGCTGGCGGGCTTGGCGGCGGGCGTGCCGCTGTTCGCCTTCCTGATGGTCTATTACACCGTTTCGTTTCCCCATCCGTTGGCCATGCGCACCAAGGAGCGCGCGCCCGTCATCCGAATTCTGGCGCGCGACGGATCGGTGCTGGCCGAGCGGGGCGCGGCGCACGACTATATGCCGCTCGATCTTCTCCCTGCTCACGTTGTCGGCGCTGTCGTTGCGATCGAGGATCGCCGGTTCTTTGAACATAACGGTGTTGATCCTTGGGGCTTTGCGCGCGCCGTGATGGCCAACCTGCGCGCTGGGCGGATGGCGCAAGGCGGCTCAACGTTGACCCAGCAGCTCGCTAAAAACCTGTTCCTTTCGCCCGAGCGCACCTTCTCGCGCAAATTGGAGGAACTGGCTCTTGCGTTCTGGCTCGAGCTGCGCTTGTCGAAATCCGACATCCTCGAGCTCTATCTCAACCGGGTTTATTTCGGCGCCGGCGCCTACGGCATCGAAGCTGCCAGCCAGCGCTATTTCGATAAGTCGGCGCGCGCGCTCTCGATCGGGGAGGCGGCCTTGATCGCGGGATTGCTGAAGGCGCCGTCCAAGTATTCACCCTTTGCCAGTCCCGAGCTCGCCACGATGCGGGCACGCGTCGTGATTTCGAAGATGGCGGAAACGGGTGTCATCACCCAGGCTCAGGCGCGGGCGGCGGTCAGCGAGCGTATTGCTTTTGCCAAGCCGCAGTCGGAGAGCGCACCCGACGGACTGGAGTATGCGATCGACTTTGTGCTTGAGCGTCTGCCGCCTCTCATTGGCGGGGGGCATGGCGAAGTGATCGTTGAAACGACGCTCGATGCGGACTTGCAGAAGCGCGCGGGCGAAGTCGTGGCCAACGCACTCGCCAGGCAAGGCGCAAGGCTCGGCGCGTCACAAGCGGCGGTCGTTCTGCTCGACAATGAAGGCGCGATCCGCGCCATGATCGGCGGCCGCAACTACGCCGACAGTCAATTCAATCGTGCCGTGAAGGCCCGCCGTCAGCCCGGTTCGGCGTTCAAGCCGTTCGTCTACCTTGCTGCGTTGGAGCGCGGCATGCTGCCCGAAACCGTCAGCTATGATCTGCCCTTGAGCATCAATGGCTGGGCCCCGCGTAACGACAACGGTAGCTACGTCGGCAAGATCACCTTGCGTCAGGGTCTGGCGCAGTCCGTCAACACCGTGGCGGTGCGCCTCAATCAGCAAGTCGGTACGGCGCGCACCATTGCGGTTGCGCGCCGGCTAGGTATCACCTCCGAGCTGCGCGACGATCCTTCGCTGGCTCTGGGAACCTCGGAGGTTTCGCTGCTGGAACTTGCTGGCGCCTATGCGGTGTTGTCCAACGGCGGCGCCTTGGTTGAGCCTTATGCGATTCGCCGTGTGCGTTTGAGCTCTGGCCGCGTCGTGTTTGCGCGTGCCGGCAGTGGTACCGTGCAGGTGGCGGATCCCGTTCTCGTCGGCGAATTGAGCTCCATGCTCAACACGGCGATGATGAGCGGAACCGGACGCCGCGCCGTCATCCCATGGCATCCGGCGGGCGGGAAGACCGGCACTACACAGGATTTCCGCGATGCCTGGTTCGTCGGTTATACCGCGCATCTCACGGCCGGTGTGTGGATCGGAAATGATAACGGCGCGCCAATGAGGCACGCCGTCGGAGGCGGACTGCCGGCCGAGATCTGGCACCAGATTATGCTGACGGCGCACGCCGGCAAGGCACCGTTGGCACTGCCGGGCACCGCGCCAGCCGTGCCGGCGGAACCTGGGCGCCACGGGCCGATGATTTCTGACACTTCTGGGGCGGTGGGGAACACTGAGTCTGCGCCGCCGGGAGAGCAAACCGGGGATGCGTCGCTGCGCGCGGCTGCGACGCCGGCCCATAAACCAAAACCTCAGATGCAGAGCGCTCAAGCCGTTGGCCGCTACCCCGAGGAAGCAATCGGTGAGGATTTCATTGCGCGGGCTCTCGACGTGCCGGAAAAATCTTCAGGCGAGTCGATCGCGGATGCAGCGCAACCGCAGGACCCTCCGCGTGAGCGGCCCAAGGGCATGATGTCACTCGGCGGCTGGTGGTAACGCAACATGGCGCCGGCCGCGGTTTAGGACGCCGACTCTCGCCCGGCAAGTTCTTCAGGATTTGATCAAGCTTCCTCGAACGCAGGAGCGCCATAGCGGTGCAGATCGAGCCCGTAAACCTGCAGCCAGCGCTTGGCACCTTCGTAATCCGGCAGCGTCTTGCGCACCAGCGCCCAGAAGCGGGGGCCGTGGTTCATCTCAGCCAGATGGGCCACTTCGTGCGCCGCGACGTAGTCGAGAATGGCAGGCGGGGCGAGTAGCAGCCGCCAGGAGAACGAAAGCACGCGAGTCGTCGAACAAGATCCCCAGCGGCTGGCCTGATCGCGGACGGCGATGCGCTTGGGTTGCACGCTAAGCCGTTGGGCGTGATAGGTGACGCGGCCATCAAGATCACGCTTGGCTTCATCAACCAGCCAATTGCGCAACCGGGCAGGCGCGGCCTGCAGAGCTCCAGGAATACGGATTTCCTTGCGTTCGTTTCGTCCCGGATAAACGCTGACGAGCCGCGTGCGCGTTGCGCCTGTGAAAACAATGTCGTGTGGTTCTCCGCGCAAAGGCATGGCCATGCCATGGGCGAACGGAACGGGCGCCGGCAGGCTGTCGAGGCGCTCTCTCACCCAATCCATGTGGCGCGACAGGAATGATCCCGCTTCGTCGAGATCGCACTGCAAAGGCAATGTGACGATCACCGCGCGGCGCGTACGGCTTACGCGCAGTGTCAGCCGGCGGGCGCCCGGATGGCGGCGAACTTCAACGTGCGCACCCATGTCCTCTATCCCGCAGGATCGCTTCCGCAGTGAAACCGATCCACTGGATTTCGCCATTTGCAGTGCCCCCAAGATCCAAGAGAAGGAATTGAACCTCATGTGCCGTTGACCATGGCGCATGCCGTGCCGCGTTGCGTTCGCGATCTGAATTTTTGAGGCTCACGACTACAGCGTATCAACTAGCAAGTTTACGCGTACGTCTCCAAGCAAGGAATGTAGCGTGACGTCCGCGTCCGGTGCAACTGTGGCGTTGTGGACGCAGCGAATCTGTCTTCGGCGCATAATGCGTCCAGGCTTTTTCAGAGTGCTTTGTCTAGAGCAGCGACGACTTGATCCACGTTCGTCGTGTGCGGCACGTGCGTGATGAATTGTCCGTCCTTGCCCATGAGATAAATGATCGCCGCATGATCGACGGTGTATTCACCCGGCGTCTTGTCGTCAGGAACGATTTGATAATAAACCCGGTAAGCCTTGGCAGCGCTTTCCACTTCCTGCTTGCTTCCCGACAGTCCGACGAACCTCGAGTCGAAGCTGTTGAGATAATCCGCAAGTTTCTCGGGCGTATCCCGTTCCGGGTCGAGCGTAATGAAAACGGGCACCACATCTTTGGCCTTGTCCCCGAGCTTCGCCAGCGCGGCCGACATGACCTGCAGACCCGCGGGGCAGATGTCAGGACAATGTGTAAAACCAAAAAAGACCAACATGTACTTGCCGTGGAAATCCTTATCGGTCACCCGTTTCCCGGTCTGGTCGATCAACGTGAACGGGCCCCCCACCAGGGCTTTGCCGGTTTCAACGGAGACTTGGTCTGGCGTTTTTCCCGAGGGCGGTCCAAAGAAAAGAAAAGCGGCGGTAAGACCACCTAGCATCAATCCTGTAAAAGCCAGCAACGGACCGCGTTTGGGCATGGTCGAAACACCTCTGGTTGATAATTTGACCCGTCCCAAGTCAAGTCCGGGCGCTCGGCTCATGGCGGCCTCGTAGCCGTTCCCCGCAAGAGCCATTGATGGCGAAGTCTGGCGGCGAGCGATCTGTGGAACCCTCTCCGCCGAGCTTGTGCGAAGCCGCAGTCTAGTACCTCTTGGTTCCTTGCCGCGGCGGCCCGAATGTGAGGCAATGGCACCGCCAGCGCAAGCTGTGCTAGTGTCCCAGCCTGACGACCTTGAGTGGTGGGTCGCAGCAAAGCTGTGTCGCGCGCGGATCGAAAAAGAGAAGCAGAACGGTGACAGTGCGGCAGGAAGAGCTGAGAATAAAGGACATCGTCGGCGAGCGTGAGAGTCGGCTCAGGCTGCAAACAAGCGTCCGGCTTCGCTGGGTTGCCATTCTGGGGCAGCTTGCCGCGGTGGCGATCGTTACGGGTCTTTACGGCTTTGCCATGCCCGTCGGCATCTGCCTCGTGTTGATCGCGCTGTCGGCATGGTTGAATGTGTACCTTTCGATCCGGTTTCCCGCCCGCTACCAGATCAATACCCGATTTGCCACGGCGCTGCTTGCCTACGACACGATTCAGCTCGGAGCGCTCCTCTATCTGACCGGCGGCATTCAAAATCCATTCGCGCTTCTAATCGTCGCGCCGGTGACTGTTTCCGCCGCCACCCAGCCGCTACGCTCAACCGTCATCCTGGGTGCGATCACGGTGGCGACGGCGATCTTCCTCGTCACTCAATACTATCCGCTGCCTTGGATTGGGGGATTCCGCTTCGAGTTGCCGCGCGATTACAAGCTTGGCATTCTCGCGGCAATCCTGTCGACGATGGCCTTCATTGCCATCTATGTTTGGCGTATCAGCAAGGAGGCGCGGCTCATGTCGGCGGCTCTGGCGGCGACCGACATGGTGCTGGCCAGCGAGCAGCGCTTGCACGCACTGGACGGCCTCGCTGCGGCCGCCGCGCACGAACTGGGCACGCCGCTGTCGACAATCGTGCTGGTGTCCAAGGAACTGGAGCGCGAACTTGGACCCGACACCCGCTATCGCGAAGATTTGACACTGCTGCGCTCGCAAGCGCAGCGATGCCGCGAGATCCTCCAGAAGCTGACGAAGAAGCCTGACGAACAGGATCCGATGCACGCCACCGTCACGATTGGCGAGATCATCGATGAAAGCGTAGAGCCCCACAAGATCTCTGCCAAGCGTATCACTGTCAGTTCCCACCCGATCCTGGGTGCAGAGGGCGACGGCCGTTTGGAGCCTGTCGGTGAACGTAAGCCAGGTGTCATCTATGGGCTTGGCAACATTATCGAGAACGCAATCGACTTCGCCTCATCGGAGGTTGAGGTTGCCGCCCGCTGGAGCGCTGATGACGTCACCGTGACCGTTGCGGACGACGGGCCCGGCTTCGCGCCTGAGCTGATGGACAGCATCGGCGAGCCCTACGTCTCCACCCGGCGCCTCAACGACAAGCGCGAGAAGGAACATTCAGGGCTTGGACTTGGCTTTTTCATCGCCAGAACTCTGCTGGAACGTTCTGGCGCCAGTGTTAACTTTTCCAACCGGCCTGCGCCCCAGCACGGCGCAGTTATACGGGTAACGTGGCCACGCAAAGCCTTCGAACGGCGCAATATTTTTCTAAGAACCATGCAGTGATCTTTGGCGGGACCCGCCGGGGCAATTTTCAGCCCCCAACAGTCGAACGTTCCTTAACGAATTTCCCCCTTTCCCCCTATTGCACTGGGGGTGTTGTCGTAGGACAAAGGCGCTGTACTCGGCCAAAGAAAGAAAAACCGGCCCCCCGGAGGCTTACAGT
>WBZN01002040.1_pt1 | contig 11564 bp, 8 predicted proteins | sample 5204281 | NCBI WGS metagenome assembly WBZN01 (sample SAMN12344347, study PRJNA552823) | activated sludge metagenome | biome: Activated sludge suspended growth; feature: Nitrification reactor; material: Wastewater; isolation source: activated sludge from nitrification reactor of wastewater treatment... | reverse complement strand
GAGATCCAGCGCGTGTATGACGCGCCGCCGGTCTCCTGTCCGGCCGCGACCACGTGCAACCGGACGGGCGGACGCCTCGCCTACGTGAAGGTCAGCCTGATGTGCTCGGCGGGGCTCGGCACCGACTACAGCCTGGATCAGGAGACGTTCTACTCGTACGATGACGCAGGTCGGATGATCCGGGAGTACATCCAGGACGACACCAGCCGCACCGCGGATCACCAGTACGCGTGGACCAAGAACAGCGCGCTGGCGCAGGTCACGACGCCTGCGGGCGCGGTGCTCGGGTGGTCGTACGGCTCGGCGGGCAGCAACTCGGACACAGATCGCATCACGTCCCAGTGGCGAACCAACGCGGCGACGCTGGTCACCGACACCGTCCAGTGGTTTCCGTTTGGCCCACTGAAGCAGTACTACCAGCAAAACTCCGTCGCGACGGTCGGGCTACAGACGCGGATCGCCCGCAACCTCGCGTACCGGACCACCGGCGTCTACGTCGAAAACAAAACCCAGACCACCACGCTTCAGAGCGTCGTCCTCACCGAAGACGCGAAGGGGCGAGTCACGACGCGTGATTACTATCCCAACACGGGTGGCGTCCAGGACTCGTACTTTCTGTACGATCAACAAGATCGCGTGTTGTGCGAGACCACGGCGCTCGTGAGCAGCTGCCCGCGGTCGACCAACGCCAACATCAAGAACAGCCACATCGCCTCGCCCGAGTTTACCGCCTCGGGCGACTGGAGGACCCTGTTTCGCCCGAGCGCGGGCACGACGGGGCAATCTAATCAGTTCAACCCGAGCGGGCCACCTGGATCCACCCACCGACTTCAGCTCGTGCGACAGAACGATGGGAGCCCGATCCTCGGAGACACGGGCTACAGCTACAACGTCGACGGGACCCGATTGAATGACGACAACTCGTCCACGCAATCCAACGACAACCGCGACTATGCGTATGACGTCCGTCATAACCTGGACTGGGTCGAGACGAAGTACTTCCCATCCGGCGCCTGGAACTACCGCGACACCACGAGCGCGTTCGATGCCAAGAATCGGCGCGTCTTCAAGTCCGTCTATAACCTGAACACCGGCAAGACAGCGACTTGGTTCTTCTACTACGATCCGCTCGATCGATTGACCGAGGTCCGCTACACGCCCGACATCTCCGCATCGAGCACGTACTCGCTGTTTCAGTTGTTCTGGCTTGGGGACCGACTGACCCTCTACTGGCAGACTGACTATCCATCGGTGACGACGTCGAAGCGCTACGTCGGTACCGACGAGAGTGGACGCCCGATCGACATGATGAGCTGGCCCGCGAGTGGCGATGCCACGCGAGTTTGGGCTGTCAACCCGAGCGCCTGGGGCTTCGATACGAACGCCGTCGGTCCGACCGTGTACCAGCCGATCCTGTTCACGGGTCAGTACCAGGACAGCGAAACGGCGGCGTACTTGAACGACGGAACGACGGTTCATCGGCCGGGGTTGGCGCTGAACGGGTTCCGAACGTACGATCCGTTCGCAGGCTCTTACTTGCAAGTTGATGCACGGGCCCAGGATACATGGTCTAGTTATATATATGTGAATAGTGATCCCGTCGGACTACAAGATCCATCGGGACGGATTCCATGCAAACAAGGAGAGACTTGTGACCACAAGGTCGAGACTATTGAGATGGAGGGCGATGTCTGTTGGGACGTGGGACTCTGCTTTCCGGGATCGGCACCTCCTATGAACGTCTGCGAGATGGTACCCCTAGTTTGTGGATGGGGAAACGGAGGAGGAGGTGGTGGAGGAGGAGGTGGAGGTGGTGGTCGGCCACCGCCTCCTCGTCCACCTCAAGGACCTTCAGTTTCCGAAACATGCGAGGAAGAGTGCGATCGTGAGTACTGGCAAGTCGACGTTCCCAAGTGCCGAAAGATGCGCAAACCGGCCAAAAAAGAGGCCTGCTGGATGCGCGCCATTGCCAAGCTGGCGAAGTGCATTGCCAATTGCCCTGGAATCCGGAACATAGGAATCTCACGGGAACTAGACCCAGAGACCATTGGCCCCATGTGGATGCCTGAGGCGCTGTTGCGTAATGACAATGAAACGCGATAGCTTTGTCGAGCGCGAATTCCTCGTAACCCAAGGCGAGGCTTCTACACAGCTCACGGCCCGCGTCTATCGTCCAACTCGCTCAAGATTCGGAGAGTACAGGTGTTCTTACGACATTTACATGGGTACAAAAAAGGTCCGCAAGTTCACCGTCTGCGGCGAAGATAGTTTGCAGGCCCTCCTCCTCGCACTGGGTTTGATTGTGGTAGAGATTGAACGCTTGCTTTCGAAGATGAATGGCCGCATAGACGCTGGGCATTGGAGTGACCTGCGGCGACTCCGTCCTAAGACTGTTTGAGAGTAGTTGCTGATGGATCCCCTCGATTCGGCCGTGTAGATGGCTGAGATTGCTCCGGAAGAATTCGCGATGGTGGCGGAATTTCGGGCAAGGGACGCGAGTTCTCGCAGCATGATGAGCCGCCGTGCGATGACGAGCGTCGTGAAGAACCCGCTGAAGGTCGCTGAGACGATCGACCAAATCTTCGGCGAGGACCTGCACGCGATGCGCGTGCTGTCGCTGTCGAACGGCGTCGTGGGTGTCCTCGACGCCGCGGTGTTGTCGATCCACGCGATCGGACGCGGCTACGCCCACGCGACGAACCACCGCGAGAAGCACGGCGTGAAGCAGACCGATCGGATGCTCAGCAATGCGGGCTTCGACATGTGGTCGCTGTTCCGGCCGTGGGCGGAGTTCGTGGTGGGGCCGCGCAAGGAGATCGTGCTTGCGTTGGACTGGACGGAGTTCGACGCCGACGACCACGCGACCCTCGCGGGCTACCTGATCACGAGCCATGGTCGCGCCACGCCGTTGATCTGGATGACCGTCGCGAAGTCGACGCTGGAAGGCAAGCGGAACGACTACGAGTACCGACTGATCGAGCGGCTGCACGCGTGTGTCGCCGCGGACGTGCAGATCACGGTGCTGGCGGACCGCGGGTTCGGCGATCAGAAGCTCTACGGGTTGCTGCAAACGCTCGGCTGGGACTTCGTGATCCGCTTCCGTGCGGTGATCCAGGTCGAGAATGCCAACGGGGAGCGTCGCCCCGCGGCGAAGTGGTTGCCCCCGACGGGGCGCGCGACGATGGTGCGTGGCGCAAAGGTCACCCGGACCCGGGCCGAGGTGTCTGCCGTCGTCGTCGTCCACGCGCCACGGATGAAGGAAGCGTGGTGTTTGGCGACCACCCTGCGCGACGCGAAGGCGGCGGAGGTCGTGAAGTTGTACGGGCGCCGGTTCACGATCGAAGAGACGTTTCGCGACCAGAAGAACCTGCGCTTCGGCCTCGGCCTCTCCGCGACGCACATCGGTAGCACGGACCGGCGGGATCGCCTGCTGCTCCTCGCCGCCGTCGCGCAGGCATTGCTGACGCTGCTCGGTGCGGCCGGCGAGGCATGCGGGCTCGACCGTCTGATGAAGAGCAACACGTCGAAGAAGCGCACGATGTCGCTGTTCAACCAAGGTACCAACCTCTACGCCGCGATCCCGATGATGGGTGCGGACAGGCTAGGTCCACTCATGGTCGCGTAGGACGCCGAGGTCAAGAAGCACGCGATCTTCCGCGCGGTCTTCGGCATCGTGTGAACGAGGGGATGGCTCGGGGCTCAGGCTGGATGGAGTCTGTCGCTCGTAGCACAGTTGGGTGACTGACCGCCCCAGGGGCCTGGAGGCGGCTGGCGATCTATCTCATCGCGTGATGTCGGAGCTGCTCCTCGGAGGCGCTGTTCCCGCGATCGGTCCGCTGGGGGGACGCAACGGGAGGGTCAACGCCGGCTGTGGCTCTCCCGATCAGAACGTGAGGCGGAAGCCGAGCCGCGCGGACACCGGGGCGTAGCGCGAGGTCGTGCGACCGAAGTTCGGGTTGCGTGCGATCGGCACCGCCGTCTCCTTGCCGTCGGCGTCGATCGCCTTGGCCCACATCAGATCTTCGTACGTGCCGCCCGAGATCGGGTTGACGTTGTTGGGGACGCCGTCGCGGCTGAACGCGGGGGCGTACGTGCTGTCGACGGCGAACGTGCCCTGGTTGTCGTAGATGTTGAACACGTCGACGAACAGCTCGGCGTTCATCGTCTTCGTCAGGTGCCGGCCATAGCCGACGTGGACATCGACCGCGTGCTCGAGCTCGCCGCGGCCGAGCTGGCCTCGCGGTAACAGGAACGACTCGTCGGGACCGTACAGCGAATGCGCGCCGAGCGCGTTCTGGGGGATCCCGGAGGTCAGGCGGACGCGTCCGCCGAGGGTGAGCGCGCCCTGCTTGCCGAGGTCGGCGGTGTAGTAGCCGTCGATCTTGATCGAGTGTGGGCGATCTTGCGGCAGCTTGCCGCGGCGATTCGCGAGCAGCTCGATCAGATCGTACTGCGAGGAGATGTTCGGATCGATCTGACCGTTGTCGTACGACACGCTGCCGGGATAGTTCCCTTCGGCCGTCGAGTACGTGTACGACGCCGTCGCGAACAGGCCGCGCGCGAACTGATGCTCGATCGAGAGCTCGAGCGCGCGGTAGTTGCGCACGGGCCGGTCGAAGATCCGGATCCCCTTGAACAGCTCGAGTTGATGTTGGAGGCGCTGCTTGGTCCCGGCGTCCTCGGTCTGCGCGATCTGGGCCGCGAGCTCGTGCTCCTCGGCGGTCGACCACTCGCCCGGGTTCGCGATGATGTAGGTCTGGGCGCCATCGGTCGACACGTCCTCGATCACGCGGCCGAGCCAGCGGTTCTGAAACGTGATGCCGATCTTCAGATCCGGCGCGAGCTGGTACTCGGCACCGGCGACGATCTCGTCCATGTACTGCGCCTGGATCCCGGGCGCCACGAGCACGCCCTTCGAGCCGAGGAGCCGCTCGGTCGTCGCCTTGGCCTGGGGATCGAGGCAGCCGAGGCCATCTGCGCCGCCGAGCCGGGGATCGGTGGGCCCGCACGCGGACGGGCTGAACGTCTGGTGGTAGCTGACCTCGCCGCCGAACGAGCGGTCGTTGATGTCCATCGGGATCGCCTCGAAGAACCGGCCCCACGCCCCGAACACCTTGGCGGCGCCGATCTTGCTCGGATCCCAGATCACCCCGACGCGCGGCGCGAGGTTGCCGCGCAGGGTCATCGCGTCGGTCCCGGTGTGGTTGCCGGTGAGCGGGTCGACGCGGTTGCGCAGGCTCGTGGCGTAGCGGAGCCGCTGCTCCTCGTAGCGAACGCCGGCGTTGAGCGTCAGGTTCGGCCGGATCTGCCACGAGTCACGGAGGTACGCGGCCCAGTTGATCGTCTCGCCCGCGATCTGGGTGCCAGGCGCGCCGGGGGTTCCGGACAGGTAGTCACACGCATAGCTCAGCATCGCGGGAACGCCTTGCGTCGTCTCGGGATCCGGGGTGTGGCAGCGCTCGTCGAACCGTGGGTTGTCCTCACCGGGTGCGGCGAGCTGGACCCAGCGCGTGACGCGGAGCTGATTGCCCACGGAGTTCTCGATCAGCGCGCCACCCGAGTACACGCGCGCGAGTTGCTTCTGGTCGTCCTCGACGTCGAGGCCGAGCTTGAGCTCGTGGGTTCCAGCGGCGCGCGCGCGCTGCGTGAGCGACAGCCGACCCATCCTGCGATCCTCGAGGTCGTCCGTGAGCGGGCCGGGCCCACCGATCGCATACGACGCCCCGGACATCGGGCACGCGCTCGCCAGGTAGGGATACGGACTTGCCGGGCCGCAGCCCCGGGCCGTCGCGGCGGACTCGCCGCCGAGGCTGCTCCAGGTGCCGAGATCTCCATCCCGCAGGATCTGGCGCGGCTGCGAGTCGAGGCTCGGATCGATCGAGCCGGAGTGAGAGGTCGAGCGATGCCAGGCGACCACTGCCTCGAGCTCCGTCTGGTCGCCATGGAGCTTCGAGGTCCAGCGCGTGGCGACGTCCGTGGTCAGCCCGTGGACGCGGCTACCGCTCGAGGGCAGGCCGGCCAACCCGGGCGTCTCGCCGGTCGAGGGCACCGCGATCACGCTGAGCTGCGCCTGATCCTTGGGCGTCCAGGCGAAGTTGAGCTTGCCGAGCGCGGAGTACGTCCTCGACGTGGCGGCGAGCTCGTCGCGATCGAGCTCGTCGGTGATGTAGAAGCCGGTGGCGGGATCGATGTCGGCGGCGCCATCGGCGTGGCCGCCTTGTCCCGCCAGGCGTGGATCGCACCCCGACAGCTCGCCGGTGGCGAGCCGGGTGCGGCAGTCGGTCTGGCGCTTGGTGATCCGGGTGTACGTGGTCTGTGACAGCTGCGGGGCGACGCCGACGTAGAACCACAGCCGATCCTGGATGACCGGGCCGCCGAGATCGAAGCCGAACGAGGCGTCGTAGGCGCGGTTGGACTCGATGTCGATCGAGTTCGCGTTGGTCGGGGTCGCGGCGGCGGCCTTCGCGAGGAACCCGGGCGACAGCGAGCCGAACACGCTGCCCTTGAGGGTATTGGACCCGGTCTTGGTGACCACGTTGACGATGCCGCCGATCGCGCGCCCCCACTCGGCGTTGTAGCCGCCGGAGATCACCTCGATCTCCTCGATGAACTCGTTGAGGACGGGGGTTCCGATCGTGCCGAACGTCAGGCCGGTGATGTCGATGCCATCGACGAGGTAGCGGTTCTCGAGCGCGGTGCTACCCGAGAACGCGATCCCGACGCCATCGTTATGCGCGCCGGCCTGGGTTCCCGCGGCCGCGTCGAACCCGAGCCCGGGTAGCGGGACCTTCTCGATGACATCCCTGCGGATCTTCTTGCCGATCGTGGTGGTATTCGGGTTGATCTGCGGCGGCCGGCCGTGGACCTCGATGATCGTCGAGCCCGCGCTCAGCGACAGCTCCTGGAACACCGGCGTGACCTCGTTCGCGCCGACCCGGACACCCCTCTGCGTGAGCTTGACCTGGTCGATCTCGAACGTGATCTTGTAGTCGCCGGGGAGCAGCTCGGTGATCTTGTAGGTGCCGGCTTCGTCGGTGAGGGCGGTCTGTGGCTCCGGCACGGGTCCGCTCGCGGTGACCACCACGCCCGCGAGTCCCTCGCCGGTGTCCTTGTCGATCACCCGTCCCTGGATCGCGCCGCTCGTGACGGACTGCGCATGCCCGACGCCGCTGGCGACAAGCACGATGGCAATCACGACTCTTGATCTGCACTCCATCCTTCATGGAAGTAGAGGACTCGCGCGGCCGGGTAAACGTGGCCACGATCAAGGGCGGTGACACATCGCGTGCGACAGTCGCGGAGGTGTCGCACGCGAGCGCTCGCAGAGGTGCGCGCACCGCAGCTGCGACGCTCGGGGCCCGGCGATGAACCGTCGATCGTATCTACCGCCTCCTTTGCTCCCTCCGTCGAGATTTCAGCTGGCGAAGTCCGTCGAGCGCCCGGCTTGTTCCTCGCCGAGCCCTTACAATCGGGGCGTGACGACCCTGCGTGCGCTGACCGCCGACATCACCGAGTGCCGCAGGTGCGCGCGCCTCGTGCGGTGCCGCGAGGCCGCGGCGAAGGCGCCGCCGAGGCGATTCATCGACGCCCGCTACTGGGCGCGTGCGGTCCCGGGGTTCGGGGATCCGGCGGCGCGGCTGCTCGTCGTCGGGCTCGCGCCGGCGGCGCACGGCGGGAATCGCACCGGCCGCGTGTTCACCGGGGATCGATCCGGAGACTGGCTGTTTGGCGCCATGCACCGCGCCGGGTTCGCGAACCAGGCGGCCTCGATCGCCGCCGGCGATGGGCTCGCGCTGACCGACGCCTACGTCGCGTGCATCGTCCGCTGTGCGCCCCCTGGCAACAAGCCGTCGCCGGCCGAGCGAGATCGGTGCATCCCGTTCTTCACCCGCGAGCTCGCGCTGTTACCGAACGTGCGCGCGGTGCTCGCCCTCGGCGGGTTCGCGTGGGATGGCATGCTGCGCGTGGCCGAGCTCGCAGGGCACCCGAGCGCGCGACCACGGCCCAGGTTCCGTCACGGCGCCGAGGCCACGCTCGGACCGTGGCGGCTGATCGGCTCGTATCACGTCAGCCAGCAGAACACGTTCACCGGCCGGCTCACCGAGCGGATGCTGGACGCCGTGTTCGGCCGCGCCCGCGCGATCATCGCCGGTGCTCCTTGCGAATGACGAGGCGCAGGCCCGACCACGTGTCGTCGATCGCGCACACCTTGTTGTCGACCAGGCCCGTCGGCAGCGCGAGCGCTCGGATCGTGTCCTCGGTGACGTCCGTCGCGACCCCGGACGCCCGTTTCGGCCACGCGATCCACAGCCCGCCGGCCTGCTGCATGCGGGGCCGGCACGCCGCGACCTGCGCCGCCAGATCCGCGCGCCGCTTGACGAACACGACGAGCACGTCGAACAGCGGCGGCACCTTGGCGCGGCTGGCGATCGAGCTCGCCGTCATCGCCCCGGTCGGCAGCGCGCCGAGCACCTCGGCGAATCCAGGAGGTGCCCCGACGATCGCGACGCGGTGCCCCTCCTTGATCCCGAGCTTCTGTGGCAGCGGTGTTGGCGAATAGCCGGCCATGGGAATGATCGTGCCACCACAGACGTATCTCCGGCGAGTGGGGATCGCCCGTGATCGATTTCGGCGGAACATGTGATCTCGCGGTGTGGTGCAAGCTGCTCCGCGACAAGGGCTGGACCGGCCCGCGGATCGCGCGCGAGCTCGCGAAGAGCGAGGGCTACGTCAACAACTTGATCCGGGTGATCGATCGCGCATCGCCGGCGTTGCTCCTGCGCTGGAAGGAGGAGCAAGCCGGGCAGGTCGAGCACGTCTGTGCGACCGACTGGCTCGTCCAGGTGTGCCTGCGGCCGCACGACGTCCAGGACGCCGAGCTGCAGCAGCGGATCCGGGAGAAGGACCTGTTCCCCGAGGCGGCCTCGTCCGTCGACGACGATCGCCGCGGCGGGTAGACGTCGACGATCGCGCCCTCGCGCAGCGCGGGTCCGCTGATCTGCCGATGCGCGCTCACCACATCAACGAGCCGCCGGACCACGTGGTCATCGGCGACACGTTGTGCTCGATCCGGTCCGGCGCCGCGTGCTGCACGCAGAACCAGCGATCCCCGTTGGTGTCCTCGCGAACCACGACACACATCGGGCACTGTGGCTGCGCCTCGAGCGCCTCCGGCATGCCGACGACCAGCGTCGGACACACGGCGGCCTGGAGCACCCGGTTGGGCAGGTTCTTGTCGGTCTGCTTGGGGTGGTGGAGGCCGAACTGACCGATCACGATCAGGTTCGCGCGGAGCTCGGCCGCGAGCTGCGCGATCTGCTCGTCGGGCTTGCCGCGCCGGATGTGCAGGCGAGCTCGCCAGTCCGTCCCGAACTGGTTGAAGGTCTCGAGCGCGGGATAGACGCGCGCCCAGAGCTCCTGCTTGAGCTCGTCGAGCGACGGCCGCCGGTGCTCGCGCACCGTCAGGAAGTGCACCTCCGGCGCGGTGTGGCGCGCGGCCTGGTCGAGGGCATGCTCGAGGACGATGTCGGCGTATTCGGAGAGATCGACACCGACGACGATCCGGTAGCGCCGCACACGTCCCAGGAGATTCGGCTCACACGCTGAGGGGGTCATGGCGAGACGTGGTGCATCCCTCGTGCCCGGGCAACTCCGGCGCGCTGCACCTTGGAACCTGCGTCGGACGAGCGTGAGCGCGCGGTGACGAGCGCCAGCTAGTTGAGTGATCGCCGCTGCTCGTGCCAGAGTCGAGGCACGTGCCGGGGCGCAATCGTGATGCGGTCGAGCTGCGCTCCGTGGCGCCCCTGATCGTGAGCGCCACCCGCGAGCTCGTCGGCGCGATCATGCTCGTGACCAATGGTCCCCTCACGCTCGGGGTCACCAGCGCGGAGCTGCTCCGGCCGTTCGATGGCGTGCCGCTCGCGATCGTGACGAAGCTCGATGGCACGAGCATGGTGCCGGTCGCGAGCTGGGGCATGGGTCGTTACTCGGGGATCGCGCTCGTCGAGCTCGCGGCGAGCCTCCCGGAGACGTCCGATCTCACGCCGCTGCCGATCGGCGCGGTCTGCGCGAGCGTCGATACGCGCGGCGCGCCGTCGGGCGTGGCGACGATCGCGGCGGCGGGCGGTACGTTCGTCCGCGAGCTGATCGCGGTCTACGTCGATCACATCGACACCGGCGGCGGCATGAGCGACGACGTGATCACCCGGCTCGCGAGCCCGCTCGACGCGGCGGACGCCGGCAAGCCGATCGATGGGGCGATGCTGTTCTCGTGGTTCCCACCCGATCCGGTGCTCGGTCGCAAGAGCGAGGTGCTCGCCGTCGCGATGGCGTACCCGTACCGTGCCAAGGCGTTCCAACCCCGTCCCGTGGCGGCGATCGCCGAGCTGATCGGCCTCGATGATCTGGGGCGCGCGCTGATCTCGTCGGCTCCGATGACGGAGCGGCCGGAGCTGCGCCAGGTCACGGGTGAGATCGTCGATGCCAGGCCGGTGGGCGCCGGCACCGGCGAGTCCACGCCCAAGCTCGAACGCTAGCGCGCCGGTTGCGTGCTAAGCGAAGCCGGTGAAGATCGCGACCTGGAACGTCAACGGGATCCGCGCCCGGTCCTCGCAGCTGATCCACTGGATCGACCGCGAAGAGCCCGACGTGATCTGCCTCCAGGAGATCAAGGCGTCCCCTGCGCAGGTGCCCGAGCAGGTCGCCGCGATCGCCGGTTATCACGTGCACTTCCACGGCAGCGGCGGCTACTCGGGGGTCGCGCTGATGTTGCGCCAGGCGATGTTCGGCGAGGCCCCGGCGTTCGTTCACCCGGCGTTCGATCTCGAGAATCGGATCGTCGTCGCCGAGATCGGCAGCGTCGTGCTCGCGTCGGTGTACGTACCCAACGGCGGCAAGGACTTCGCCGCGAAGCTGGGGTTCTTGCGCGAGCTCGAGGCCTGGGCCGGCGCGCTCCACGCGCGAGGCCAGCACCTGGTGTTGTGCGGCGACTATAACGTCGCGCGGACGTTCGTCGACGTGCATCCGATCCTGCGCAAGTCGATGATCGGGCAGCTCGAGGAGGAGCGCGCGCTCGTCGAGAAGCTCCTCGGGCACGGCCTGGTCGATGTCGGGCGTCACGTCGATCCTGACAACGACCGGCTGTTCACGTGGTGGGCGCCGTGGCGCAACATGCGCCAGCGCAACATCGGCTGGCGACTCGACTACATCGCGGCCAGCCGCGGGCTCGTCGACGAGGCCGTGCGCTGCGCGGTGTATCCCGAGGTCGGAACGAGCGATCATGCCCCGGTGATCGCCCATCTCCGAGACACGCCTATCGCCGTCTGAGCTTCTCCTTCGCCGGCTTCTCGCCGCGGTGAAGACCTTCTCGCTGGCCGCTGGTCTCGTGACCGGGGAACGTCACCGTGATGTCCGGATCCTTGGCCTCGAGCTCGGGATCGTCCACATCGTCTGGAACCGCGATCCCCCGCGCGGTGCCGACCTCGGAGGGCTCCGCGTCATCATTGCGCGCGTGACCGAATCGCTCGGTCGGGGCCCGCTCGTCGGCGATCTGCCACGTCTCACCG
>WBZN01002039.1_pt1 | contig 11564 bp, 2 predicted proteins | sample 5204281 | NCBI WGS metagenome assembly WBZN01 (sample SAMN12344347, study PRJNA552823) | activated sludge metagenome | biome: Activated sludge suspended growth; feature: Nitrification reactor; material: Wastewater; isolation source: activated sludge from nitrification reactor of wastewater treatment... | reverse complement strand
GGAAGCTGAAGCATCGAGTGCCTCGCCCGATGCCACGCAATCGGATCTGGGGGTGTGATTTGCTGACGAAGACGGATCAGCGTGGCCGATCGCATATCGCTTTGGCTCTCGTGGATCATGGGAGTCGGGCCTGTCTCCGGTTACAAGCATTGCCGGACAAGTCATCACTCCGGTTACTGCACGAACTGGTGCACACGGTCAGGCAATACGGTCGACCTACATATTTACGAACAGATAACGAAGCCGTCTTCGTGTCACAGTGGTTTCGATGGGGCATTTGGATGCTGGGCATCCGCCATCAACGGACGGAACCTGGCTGTCCCTGGCAGAATGGGCGAGTGGAACGATTCATTGGAACGGTGAAACGAGCGCTGGCGACGGAGTTGATTGCGGATGAACGTGAGTTCACCAGCACCCTGCGGGATGTGCGCATTTGGTACAACCATGATCGCCCGCACGATCATTTGCAGGGGCGAACCCCAGCAGAGGTCTGGGCCGGAATCGATATCTTCGCGCCACGTGCGACGACGAAGCTGAACATCCACCAGCAGGAGTCAGGCTGACACGAGCAGTTGCTGGGAGAACTGTGTGTGGGAGGATATGTCCGTGAGGATCACGGGCGAGTGCGTGCGAAAAGCGGCAGACACGGAGAAAAAGAAGCACGGACACCAAAAACTCGCTCAGACTGGCTAAGAATTCAGGTCATGAGGTGGTGGTGAGGCGGGATTCGGAAGGAAAATCCTCACTCGAATCTGACAGAAATCCCCGCCGGACAGGCGGACGGGACACCTCGGGCCGTGACGTGGTACAGCGCACCGGGATATTCGAGCCGGAGGGGACGGGCCATGGCCTCACTCTACCGCAGAAGGAAGCACAATTCAAGATCTGACCCTATTATCTGGTGCATTCAGCGAGTGTGATCGTCACTTTTATTCTGCCGCTCCCTTTTGTCTTGCCGGCTCTTAACCAGTAAATAATTTGTCGAGTAATGAATCGAGGATCTTCCCTTCACTATTAAGAGAGTAATCGGAGTTGAAGCCTGCAACATTTAACTGGTCTTCACAAAGGCTTCGGATCTCATCGGCAGTGTCTTCGGTCACTCTCACCATCACTGCCTCCCTTCCCATCCCGCCCTGTGTATGCTTCTGTACGCCATCAATTATTTCCTTTCGGAAACTGTCAGGAATAAATGCTGCCGCAACTGTGTAGTCAAATTCCTCTTTGGTTAGCCTAATGTCCATCGTGTAACCCTATTGTCTACTCAATTTATTTGCCAGCTTAGTGCTGGTGGGGTTAACTTGAATAATTTTCTGAGTATTCGGGTTAATTGAAACTGTGGCCTGGGCACCTATCTGCTTGTAGCTTGGCAACCCTGTTTTAGGATCAATTTTCACGGGGGTGACCTTCAAAGGATTTGTCAAAGCATTTTGAATCGCGCTTGGCGAGACACCTCTGTTAATTGCCGTGTTTATTCCGTGCTTGGTGAATCCTGTGATACCGGATACAACCTTTACCCCACCAATCCCAGGCAGGAAATTTAACGAGCAACGTAGCTCCCGAATGAAAGTATCGAAATATTTCTCTTGTTTGTCTGCAGGCGGCAAGCAATCTGGTGGCAGGACATTTGGCACACCAATCGTGGCAAGCCCCATTGGATCAATTAACTGGATAGGATCATTTTGCACATAAGCATAGAGGTTGACGTCGCCACCGGTAAACTCAGCGGGATCTTCGCTCAGAAATCTTTGAAACAATGGTGAATAATATCGGGCTCTATAGTAGTACAAAGATATCCCGTCATTTTCTCGCCCGGCGAACTGAAACAGATTTGCAGATATTCCATTGATGGTATTTCTTCCGAATGGTTCATAAGCATAGCTTGCCGTCAAAGTACCGGTTACATCGGTTAGGGCCATAGTGCTGTTTAATTCATCTGAGAGATAGTATGTATTTGCATTCGACTTCCGCACAAAAGGCTCATCGATATCTAATTCTCGCAGATAACTCGCGCCGACTGCGCTACCGCCAATTTCGGCGGCCACATCATTGCCGTCATACAAGAATTGTGACGCGACGCTATTCACGACCTTGCTCGTCCGCCGTCCCAACGCATCATAGTTGAATGAAGCCGTCGAGCCGCCGCTGATCGACACCAACCGGTTCCGCGAATCCCACTGATAGGTGTTCACGCCATCGCTTGTCAGATTCCCGTTGTTGTCATACGTCAACGTGGCGCCCGCAAAGGCCGTCTGTTCATTGGCCACGTCATAGCTGGCGCTCGCGACCGCTGCCGGTAACAGCGAGGCCTCAGCGTTGTTGCGCGTCAGGCTCGTCCGATTCCCGGCTGGATCATACTGATAGGTCAGCGCTTCAATGATCCCGCTGGGACCGAGATGATTGATGGTGGTGAGCCGTGATGCCACATCATAGCCATAACTGGTGTTGGTCCCATTCGGATACGTGAGGCTGGTTCTTCTATTGGCATGGTCATACCCAAGTCCGACAGCCAAACTCCCCTGCGCCACTTGGGTCAGCCGTGACGCAGCGTCATAGCCGTAGGTGGTGGGCTGTTGGCCATTTGCGACCATGTTGGTTCGGCGACCCAGCACATCGTACTGATAGCTCACGCTCCCCTGTCCAGTGGTTTCTTGAATCAATCGATCCAAGACATCATAGGCAAAGTCGATCGTGCCCGCTCCGGTCGCGGTATCGCTCGCTTTGGTGAGTCTGCCCACGGCGTCATAGGTGAAGGAGGTTGTGGCATCGGCATAGATCGATTTCGTCCGGCGATTCAACGCATCGTACTCGAAGGTGGTGGGTTGGTTTTTCCGATCCAGGAACTGGCTCAGATTCCCCGCCGGATCGTAGTCATAGGTCTCCTGGCGGTTCAGCGCATCCTTGCGCGTCTTCAGCCGATCCATATTGTCATAGGTATACGTTGTCGCTTGATCCTTCGCATCGGTAACGGTCAACAAGTTGCCATTCTGATCGTAACTAAATCGGGTCAACCCCTGCCGCGCATCGGCGATCTCCGTCACACGGTTGAGCCCATCATAACGGAACTGGGTTTGGAGCCCTCTCGGATCAGTGAGACTCGTGAGGCGTGAGACCGCATCATACGTCCGTTGCGTCGCATTGCCCAGCGGATCAGTCGTGGTAAGCAAATTGCCGTTTGTATCGTAGGTAAAGGTCGTGGGTGGCTCGGTGGGGATGGGCCCTTGAACACTCGTGGGCTGCCCGAAGCTGTTATACGCGATCGTTGTTGTATGATTCAGGGGATCTTTCACCGTGAGGAGATTACCGTTGGCCGCATCATAGCCGAATTCCGTGACGTGGTTGAGTGCATCGGTGATCTTCGTCACCTTGTTCCAGGTCGGATGATAGTCGAACTGGGTCTGTTGATTATTCGGATCGATGATCTTCTTCACATTCCCCGCTGGATCGTACTCAAACTTCGTGGTCCGGCCCAGGGCATCCGTGGTGCTCACAGTTTGGTTCGCGGCGCTATAGACCGTGGTGCTGGTCTGGCCCAGGGCATCAGTGGTGCTGAGAGGATAGCCGCGCGTATTGAATCGTGTGGTCGTGGTGTTCCCGCGTGGATCGACGACCGTGGTGGCCAGCACCGTCCCACCGGTGAGACTATAGCCTGCTTGGAAATTCTCCCAGGAATCCACCGTCGGACAGGGGGCTGCTCCTCCGACGAGCACCGTGCTGTAGGGCACGGCGGTCCCAGGTGGCAGGACCGGGCAGCCCGGCCCGCTGCGTGTCGCCCCACTCAGCTGATAGCGAAAGCGATACTCGCCGCCATCGGCCAGAATCTGCCGGAGCACCCGGCCACTGGGGCCATAGAAGTTCTGCAGGTAGGTAATGTTCTTCGGATCCGTAATCCGGGTCATCCGGTTCGCACTGTCGTACTCATAGCGCGTGACACCGCCCTCGGGATCGGTCACCGTCGCCAGGTTCCCCTGTCCATCATACGCATAGTGCACCGTACGACCAATGGGATCGGTCACCCGAGTAATGCGATTCGAGCCGTCATAATCCAACGTCAACTGCCGGCTATCTGGCCCGGTGATGGTTGTAATGTTCAATCCGCTCCACGTATTGGTGATCGTGTTGTTGTTGCGGTCGATCTGCTGGGTCAGTCCTAGATTATTCACCCCAAAGCTGCCAGTGAGCGTCACGCCAAAGACCCATTTAGTGCCATCTTTCCATCGTAACGTGGGCACGCCCCCGGGTGAGGTCAGGACTGCTCCTTGGAGCGCCGCGTCAGTGATGTTGCGATACGATCCATCCGGTTGTTGGACGAGCACAAATCGGCGGCCGTCTCCCAGGCGGAGACTCCGTTGATTGCCATCGACCAGCAGCACTATCGAAGCTTAGTAGGGTCAGATCTTGAATCATGCATAACCGTCAACAGCGCCCGTTCTGTGGTACCGGGTGCAGGAGCCTCACATGGCTACTGTACGCCAAGTCGCTTGAGCCGCCAACAGGTCTGCAGAATTTCTGCCAGGATGATTAACCAGGACTGACGCCATGAGGCAAGCGGAGACCAGAGTTGATCTGAACTGGTTCGGAGCTTCAGGCGGCGGCAGGAGCGGCAAGAGTCGAGATTGCACGATTCAAGATCTGACCCCGTTATAATAGCCGTAAGTCACCGGCTGTCCGCGAAGCTTCCTGCATCATTTCTTAGTTTTGGCTTTGGAGGTGATATGTATCATCGCATACAATTTCAGTGACGCGACCAGATGTTTCATCAATAAGAACATATGGCGCCGTTGCTACGATTGAAGGTGCGTCGTATTCCAGGTGTCGAATTGAACGACCTTTTCGATCGGAATGGCGAGTTCTGTCAGGAATTCGTAGAGCGTTAATTACAACTTCTTCAGATACACCTAATTCAATTTGTTTACATTTTTCAACAAGCTCGTAGTAACTACCGTTGTACCAATAAAAGCCTAAAATACATAATGCAAACCCTATGGCACCAATAGATACGAAATGATGTATTTTCATTACACCCTGCACCCTCGCTTTACCTTCCAAAGGTACTAGCGATTCTTGAAAAATTTATCGAGTTGTGGACCCAAAGGTTTTTTGGGATCATATGTGCTGAAAAACTGTTTTCCTAGGGCATTGGAATAGAAGTCTTGTGGATCAAAAGCACTCCCCCTATCGCCCCCCAAAGCCTGGATTATTTCAACTCCGAGACCAAATGCCTCTCCTTTCCGTCCAATGACCAGAAAATGTCTCATGTCTATTATGTTGCTAGGATTGGCAGGATCTCTTACATAACGGACATCTGCCAGAGGGCCACCTGCGCTAGCATCGCTTCGAGGAGTGCTGCCATCAGCAGAATGGGCAATATTTTGTAGGCTATGATTACCAATATGAGTTACAAATTGAGACGAAGTTATGGCCACATTCGAATGCCCATTAAGGGGGCCTGAGAATATGTTCTCCAAAAGTAATCCTGACGGGTCTATATATTTGGCAGGGTTGTTGAAAACATAGGCGTAGAGATTGACATCCCCACCAAGGAGCCCCATCGGATCCTCTGCGATGAATCGTTGGAACCTCGGCTGGTAATAGCGTGCTCGGTAGAACATGAGCCCGGTGTTATCGTTTTCCCGTCCTGTGAACTGGAAAGGATTCGCAAAAGAAGGATTGGTGGATTGTGTCTTCCCGAAGGGCTCGTAGGAGTACTGAACGGCGGGGGTGCCACTTTGGTCGGTGAGGGTGAGCGTACTCCCTACCCCGTCATAAATGGAGAAGTAAGCGCCATCTTGACGGAGAAAGCCAAATATCTCGTCGATGTTGAGGCTCCGGAGGTATGCCGTGCTCACGGCCCCACCGCCAATCTCAGCGGCCACGTCGTGGCCATCATAGAGAAAGCTGGATGTGGCTCCGCCCACTGTCTTCGCCACACGTCGCCCCAACGGATCGTACCCAAAACTCGCGCTGGTCCCGCCGCTCATCCCAATCAACCGATTCCTGGCATCCCAGACGTACGTGTTCACACCATCATTCGTGAGATTGCCATTGGCATCGTACGTGAGCGTCGCTCCGGCAAACGCTGTTTGTTCATTCGCCGCATCGTAGGTGGCACTCGCCACCGCTGTAGGCAGCAATGAGGCCGATGCGTTGTTGCGTGTGAGCGACGTCCGATTGCCCGCCGCATCGTATTGGTAGGTGAGGGCTTCGATAATGCCGCTCGGCCCATTGTGATTGATCGTCGTCAGCCGTGAGGCCACGTCATACGCGTAGCTCGTGCTGGTCCCGTTCGGATAGGTGAGGCTGGTTCGGCGATTGGCGTGATCGTAGCCCAAGCCCACAGCAAGACTCCCTTGGGCGACTTGGGTCAATCGCGACGCGGCGTCATACCCATAGATCACCGGTTGCTGCCCATTGGCCACCATATTCGTCCGACGGCCCAACACATCATACTGATAGCTGACAGTTCCCTGCCCGGTGGTCTCTTGAATCAGTCTGTCGAGCACATCATAGGCCAAGTCGATCGAGCCCGCGCCCGTGGCCGTATCCGCTGCCTTGGTCAGGCGACCCACGGCGTCATAGACAAAGGTCGTGGTGGCGTCGGGATACGTCGCTGTGGTTCTGCGGTTCAACGCGTCGTAGATAAAGGTGGTTTGCTGGTTTTTCCTGTCCGTGAACTGAGACAGATTCCCCGCCAAGTCGTAGACATAACTCTCCTGTCTATTGAGCGCATCCTTTCTGGTCGCCAGCCGATCCATTGAATCATACGTGTACGTGGTCGCCTGGTTCTTGGCGTCGGTCACAGTGAGCAAGTTGCCATTCTGATCGTACGAGAAGCGCGTGAGCCCCTGGCGGGCATCGGCAATCTCCGTCACCCGATTCAAGCCATCATACCGGAATTGGGTTTGCAGACCACGTGGGTCCGTGAGACTGGTCAAGCGTGAGACCGCGTCATAGCTGCGTTGTATGGCATTCCCCAACGGATCCGTCGTCGTAATGAGATTCCCATTCGTGTCATACGCGAACGTCGTGGGTGGTTCGGTGGCGATCGGCCCTTGCACGCTCGTGGGCTGCCCGAATGCGTTATACCCGATCGTCGTCACATGAGTGAGCGGGTCTTTGACGGTCACTAAGTTCCCAGTGGCGTTGTCATACGTGAATTCGGTGATCTGGTTTAAGGCATCGGTGATCTTTGTGACCTTGTTCCAGATCGGATGATACTCAAACTGCGTCGGCTGGTTCGCGGGATCGATAATCTTTTTGACATTCCCTGCGGCATCGTATTCATACTGCGTCGTCCGGCCTAAGGCGTCCGTGGAACTCACCGCTTGATTGGCCGCGCTGTAGACCGTGGTGCTCGTCTGACCCAGGGCATCGGTGGTGCTGATCGGATAGCCTCGGGTGTTAAAGCGTGTGGTCGTGAGATTCCCCCGTGGATCGACGACCGTTGTCGCCAGCACCGTCCCACCGGTGAGACTGTACCCCGCTTGCAAGTTCTCCCAGGAGTCCACGGTGGGACAGGGCACCGCTCCTCCCACAAGCACGGTGCTGTAGGGGATGGCCGTCCCGGGTGGCAGGACCGGACACCCCGGACCGCTCCGGGTCCCGCCACTCACCTGATACCGGAACCGGAATTCACTGCCGTCCGCCTGGATCTGCCGGAGCACCCGCCCGCTGGGGCCATAGAAGTTCTGCAGGTAGGTGATGTTCTTCGGATCCGTAATCCGGGTCATCCGGTTCGCACTGTCATACTCATAGCGCGTCGTGCCGCCCTCGGGATCGGTCACCGTCGCCAGATTCCCCTGCCCATCGTAGGCATAGAGCACCGTGCGCCCGATTGGATCCGTCACGCGCGTGATGCGATTACTGCCGTCGTAGTCTAAGAGCAGCTGCCTTCCATCCGGCCCCGTGATCGCCGTGATGCGATTGCCGCTCCACGTATTTGTGATGGTATTCCCGTTGCGGTCGAGCTGCTGCGTCAGCCCCAGATTGGTCACGCCAAAGCCCCCGCTGAGCGTGACGCCAAAGACCCACTTCGCCCCGTCTTTCCACTGCACCGTCGGCACGCCACCGGGCGAGGTCAACACCGCCCCTTGCATCACCGCATCGGTGAGATTCCGATAGGAGCCGTCCGGCTGTTGCGTCAACGTCACGCGCCGCCCATCGCCGAATTGCAGGGACCGTCGGTTGGCCTCCACCAACAGCACGACCTGGGTGGTATGCATGGTCCCGCGGCCAAAGGGCCCGGTCACCGCCCCGTTGGTCTGCGCGGTGCGCGTCAGGGTCACCGGCAGCCGGCCTGGCAAGACCAGATCCGTCTTCGTCACCACGAGCAAGCCCGTGGCCAGATCCACTGGGTCACCGCCGAACGCGTCCGCCGTATTGCGCCAGCCCCCGCCGAAATAGAAGCTCCGGAGCGCATCAATGATCCCAGCCACGTTGATCCCGCAGCAGAAGCGCGGCTGGCCGTATTGTTTGCCGGTATTCGGATCGATGTCCGGGACAATCTGGCTGCCGTCGGATGAGACGGTCCCGGTGCCGTACTTCGCCCATTGATTGGGTCGCGAGCCGTCCGGGGCTTCATCATAGAACCAGAGCTCCGCCTGCGCGCCCGGCGGGAGATCGAGATCGTTGGGCAGCGTCACGGGAATCGGTTCGCTGGGTGTCCCTCCGCCCGGCTTACCGAAGTAGTCCATATAGGCGGCGGTGGTCAACAAGCCCGCCGGAAGCGGCGGGACCGGAATGCGATCGATCGGCACACGGCGCACGGACATCTGCGTATTCGGTTGCCCATCCCAGCCGATGATCTGCGCTCCGGCCGGAATCTTCATCGAAAATCCCGGCAGCTCCGGATCCGTCACGATCCGTTCGACCCCGGTATTGGAGATGTCCACCATCCCGGTGGTCTTCTGATAATGAAGATGCGGCACAAAGCTCAAGGCGTTCGCCTGCCCGGCCACGATCGTCACTTTGTAGGGAATGATCGGCAGGTTCTTGCCCGGTGTGGATGCTGGGCCGCCGTCGATGAACAGCACCTGATCGGCCCCCACGGGAGGATTGGACATGAGAAAGTTCCCCGCGTCATCCGTCGACACCTGCGTGGTGCCAATCTTCACCAGCGCGCCTTTCACCGGCTTGTCCTCTTCATCCAGCACCTGCCCGGCAAAGGTCGTGGCGCCACTGGCCAGCACCTGCACATTCACCGTGAGACTACGTGTGGTGGCCACCCCGTTCAGCAGTCCCGTCGCGATAATCGTAATGGGATGGGTGCCGGTCGGTGTCGTGCCGTTTGTCGTCAGCGTGAGTAACGAGGATTGGCCCGCACCGATCGTCCCGATGGCGAAGAGCCCGGTCATGCCGGTGGGCAACCCGGTCACGGAGAGGCTCGCGAGATTCGTAAAGCCCTCGGTCCCCGTGAGCCCCACAGCGAACGATCCCTGACCCAGCGCCGGAATGGTCACCGGGGTCGGGAGCGCTGTCACCGTGAAGTTCGGGAGGACGACGGTAAAGGTTGGCCCGGTCGCGGGCGGCGAGACGAGCGTCGTGACAGTGACGGCTCCGGTTGTCGCGCCTTGCGGCACAGTCGTGGTCAAGATCGTCCCCGTCGCATTGACCGCACTCACGATCGCTGACACCCCATTGATCTGGATCTGGTTATTCGCCAAGGTGGGATTGAAGCTCGTGCCCGTGATCGTGAGCACCGTGCCCACCGACCCAGTCGTCGGGCTAATGCTGCTGATACTCGGCGGGCCGGGAGTGACCGTGAGTGCGAGCGTGCCGGATGTCCGAATCGGCGCCGTGGCGGTGAGCGTCACCGACCCGGCCGAGACCCCCGTCACCACAACGGTCGTGGCGGTTTGATTTTCGGAAATCGTGACCGTCGTCGCATGCGAGACGGACCCCGTCCCCGTACTGGTGAGCGTCACCGTGAGTCCGCCGAGATCCGCCACGCGGGCACTGGTCACCGTGACCGTGAGCGCCTGCCCGACCGCAAGCGTGGTCGGCGTGGCGGTGAGCGTCAAGGCCGGCGGCGTGAGCACCGTGAGGCTGGTCTCGACGATGGTCGGAGTACCGGTCGTCGGCGTAAAGGTGGCGCGGATCGTCGTCGTGCCGACGGCAAGCGCCGTGATCAAGCCGTCGCTCGCGATCGTCGCGATCGTTTGATTCGTCGAGGTCCAGGCGAGCCGGCTGTCCGTCGTGAGATTTTGCGTCGTCCCATCCGTTAAGGTCGCCGTGGCCGTCATCGGCTGCAGTTCCCCCACGAATAGAGAAAAGTTCTGCGGCGAAAGCGTGAGCAGTACGAGTTCAGCCGGCGTCACAGTGACCGTGGCCGTAGCGCTCCCGCCATTGAGTGAGGCTGTGATCGTTGCGGACCCTTCACCCACCGTGTTGACTGGGAACGTGGCGGTGAGGGCTCCCGCCGCCACCGTGACGGAGGCCGGCACCGTCGCCACATTCGTGGCACTGCTGGTCAGCGTGACGACCGTCACATCACTCGGTGCTCGACTGAGGGTGACGGTCAGCGTCCCGGGCCGTCCCTTAGGCAGGCTTTGCGTGATCGGCGTGAGGCTGGCCACCACCGGCGGCGGCAGCGTCACTTGCACTTGGCTGCTCACGGTCGAGCCGTTGATCGCGGCCGTGATCGTGGCGTTCCCCGCCAGGAGCGCCATCACCGGAATGGCGGCGCTCAATTGATTGGCCGGGATCGTAATGGAGGTCGGCACCTGAACAATCGTGGGTGCGCTGTTCGTGAGCGGAATCACCGTGTCGCTCAGTTGCGCGGCGTTGATGGTCAGGACTAGGCTGCCGGTCGCGCCCTGCTGGAGCGGCAAGGGATTCGGCAAGAGCGAGACGACTTGGGCCGGTGGCGGCTGGACCTGGACCGTGGCCGTCTTCGTCGTGCCGTTCACACTCGCGGTCACGGTGGCACTGCCCACTGCCAAACCGGTGACCGTCAACGAGGCACTCATCTGCCCCGCTGGGACCGTCACAATGGCCGGGACTTGCACCAGACTCGGATCATCCACCGTCACGTGCACTTCGGTGTTCGTCAATTGCCCTGCATTCAGTGTGACCGTGAGCGTGCCATTGGCACCCACCACAAGCGACAACGGTGAGGGCAACAAGGAGACGAGCGCAAGCGGCGGCGGGGTCACTTGGACTGCGGCCTCAGCAAGCGAGCTGTTCAGCGTCACCCGCACCATCGCCGTCCCAAGGGCAGTCGCCGTCACGGGGATGGGGGTCGTCAATTGGCCTGCCGGTACGCTGACCGTGGCCGGCACCGTGACGAGCCCGGTCGGTGACGCGGTGACTTGAATCGCCGTGGCACTGGACTGGACGGCGCTGATCGTGACCGTGAGCGGCTCGGTCACACCCAGATTGAGACTGCTCGTCGCAGGCACCAGCTCGACGATGGTCGGCAAGTTCGGTGTCACCATGACGGTGCTGGTGGCACTCGTCCCATTCAAACTTGCCGTGATGACGGCGGTGCCCGGCGTGATACCGGACACCGTGATCGGCGCGGTCGATTGGCCGGCGGGGATGCTCACGCTAGCCGAGACCGAGGCGAT
>WBZN01000842.1_pt3 | contig 11574 bp, 7 predicted proteins | sample 5204281 | NCBI WGS metagenome assembly WBZN01 (sample SAMN12344347, study PRJNA552823) | activated sludge metagenome | biome: Activated sludge suspended growth; feature: Nitrification reactor; material: Wastewater; isolation source: activated sludge from nitrification reactor of wastewater treatment... | reverse complement strand
GTCCGCGGCCGCCACTTCGTGATCGGCGAACAGCGCATCGATGCCGGCGACCCGGCCCTCGGCAAGGTCTACGGTCCGATCGCCATGCCGGCGGGCACGAAGCTCGCGAACGCCGAATTCGACGACCAGGTCGCCCTGGACCACGCCATCTTCGACACCCTGGTGCCGATCATCGGCCAGGCGCGCACCGCGGACGAAACCCACCGCGCCGAGCTCATGATCGCCCGCCTCAACGAGCTACCGGGGCTCAGTCCCGCGGAGCTGGCGCGCCTGGCACAGATCCACGGCGACTTCGCGTTCAACGAGTCGCGCGCCGATCTCCAGGCGGCCGGCCACCTGATCCACGAGGCGTGGCGCAAGCTGCACCTCGTCGAGGCCGGCAACGGCGAGCATGCGCTCGAGGCCGCGGCGACCGCGACCGCGCTATCGAACGTCGCGGCGGCGCTCGACGAGTTGGCCAACGGGCGCATGCCCGGCCTCACTCCCGTTCCGGCACTGCCCACGGCTCCGGCACCCGGATCGAGGTAGGTCGCCGGTACCGGCCGCCGCAGAGGAGGCCGCCCGGCGCCGCGGAGTCGCACCCGTCCGAGCGGGCCTTCGTGCCGGCCGCTGCAGGCCGCCGCGACTTGCGCTACGCTCAACTTACGCCATGCCCTCCGCTCTCGAGCTCTTCCATCCGGCCGTGCGCGATTGGTTCGCGGGATCCTTTCCGGCGCCGACGCGGGCGCAGGAGCTTGCTTGGCCGCACCTGCTGCGCGGCGCCTCGACCCTGGTCCTGGCGCCGACCGGCAGCGGCAAGACTCTGGCGGCGTTCCTCCACGCCATCGAGCGCTCGATGTTCGCTCCCGAGCCGAGCCCCGCCGCGCGCTGTCGAGTGGTGTACGTGTCGCCGCTCAAGGCCCTGGCGGTCGACGTCGAACGCAACCTGCGCAGCCCCCTGGTGGGCATCGCGCGCGCGGCCGCGACCCGGGGAGACGCCTTTCGCGTGCCGACGATCGGCGTGCGCACCGGCGACACGCCGGCCCGCGAGCGCGTGAAGTTCGCGCGCCACCCGACCGACATCCTGATCACCACGCCCGAGTCGCTCTACCTGCTGCTCACCTCGAACGCCCGCGCCGCGCTCGCCGCGGTCGAGACGGTGATCGTGGACGAGATCCACGCCCTCGTGCCCACCAAGCGCGGCGCCCACCTCGCGCTCTCGCTCGAGCGGCTCGAGGGGCTCGCCGGGCGACCCTTGCAGCGCATCGGCCTGTCGGCGACCCAGCGGCCGCTCGAGGAAGTCGGACGCTTTCTCGGCGGCTTCGCCGCGCTGGCGGAGCAGCCCACGAAACCCGCGCGCCGCCAACGCCGCGCCACCGCCGACGCCGCGCCGGTGGGCACTGCGCGAGCGCAGATCGACGCCGAGTTCTCGCTGCCCGAACACGGCGCCGCCCGTCCGGTCGAGCTCGTCGACGCGTCCGAGCCCAAGTCGCTGATCCTGCGCGTCGAGGTACCGGTCGAGGACATGGCGCGGCTCGGCGAGACGATCGACCTGCCGAGCGGTCCCGCGGCGCAGGGGCCGGTGCGCACGTCGATCTGGACCGCGATTCACCCGCGCCTGCTGGAGCTCATTCGCGAGCATCGCTCGACCCTGCTGTTCGTCAACAGCCGCCGGGTGGCGGAGCGGCTGGCGGCGGCGCTCAACGAGCTCGCCGGCGAGACCATGGCCTACGCCCATCACGGCTCGGTGGCGCGCGAGCAACGCGCCGAGATCGAGGATCGCCTCAAGACCGGCCGGATCAAGGCGCTGGTCGCCACCTCGTCGCTCGAGCTCGGCATCGACATGGGCGCCATCGATCTCGTGGTGCAGATCGAAGCGCCGCCTTCGGTGGCGAGCGGCCTGCAGCGCATCGGCCGCTCGGGCCACGGCGTGGGCGAGACCTCGCGCGGTCTGCTCTTTCCGAAGTACCGCGCCGACCTCCTCGCCTGTGCCGCCATCACCCGCGCCATGCACGAGGGCGCCGTCGAGCGCACGCGCTATCCGCGCAATCCGCTCGACGTGCTGGCGCAGCAGGTTGTGGCCATGGTGGCGGTCGAAGACTGGACGGTCGACGCCCTCTGGCACGCCGTGCGCGGCGCCGCGCCGTTCGCCGAGCTCACCCGCGGCGCCTTCGAAGGCGTGCTCGACATGCTCTCCGGACGCTATCCGTCGGACGAGCTCGCCGACCTCCGGCCCCGCATCACCTGGGATCGGATCGCCGGTCGTCTCCAGGCACGCGACGGCGCCAAGCGCGTCGCGATCGCCAACGGCGGCACCATTCCCGACCGCGGCCTCTATGGCGTGTTCCTCGCCACCGGCGAGGGCGATCGGCGCGGCGGCCCGCGGGTCGGCGAGCTCGACGAGGAAATGGTGTTCGAGAGCCGGGTCGGCGAGACCTTCCTGCTCGGCGCCACGGCCTGGCGCATCGAGGCCATCACGCACGACCGGGTGTTGGTGACGCCGGCGCCCGGCGAGCCCGGCAAGATGCCGTTCTGGAAGGGCGAGAACGTCGGACGTCCGCTCGAACTCGGGCTGCGCATCGGCCGTCTCACGCGCGAGCTGCGCGAGATGCCCGCGCCCGCCGCCCGCGAGCGTCTGGCCCGCCATCACGACCTCGACGAGCGCGCCGCCGACAACTTGCTCGCCTATCTGACCGACCAGGCCGCGGCGAGCGCCGGATCCGGCACTGGCGCGGGCGCGGTGCCCGACGATCGCACCGTGGTGATCGAGCGTTGCCGCGACGAACTCGGCGACTGGCGCATCTGCCTGCTGGCGCCCTTCGGCGGACGCGTCTTCGCGCCCTGGGCCATGGCGGTGGCGGCGAAGATCCGCAACGAGACCGGACTGGACGTCGAAACCCTGTGGACCGACGACGGCTTCGTCGTGCGCTTTCCGGAAACGGACGTGCCGCCGGATGCGAACCTCCTCCTGCCCGCGAGCGCCGACCTCGAGACCCTGCTGCTCGGCGAGCTCGGCGGCACGGCGCTCTTCGCCGCGCGGTTCCGGGAAGCCGCCGGACGGGCCCTGCTTCTCCCCCGACGCCGCCCCGGAGCGCGCTCGCCGCTCTGGCAGACCCGCAAGCGTGCCGCCGACCTGCTCGCGGTCGCCGCCCGCTTCGGCTCGTTCCCGATCGTTCTCGAGGCCTATCGCGAGTGTCTGCGGGATCTCTTCGACCTGCCCGCCCTGCTCGACACCATGCGCGACGTCGAGCGGCGGGCGATCCGCGTCGCGGTCGTCGACTCGATGCAGCCCTCGCCATTCGCCGCTTCGCTGCTGTTCGGCTTCGTCGCCAACTACCTCTACGACGGCGACGCGCCGCTCGCCGAGCGCCGCGCCCAGGCGCTGCAGATCGACCACGCGCAGCTGCGCGAGCTGCTCGGAGAAGTCGAGCTGCGCGAGCTCCTCGACCGCGACGCGATCGCCGAGACCGAGGAGCGCCTGCAGCGCCTCGAGCCGCGCTCGCGGGCGAAGAGCGACGACGGCCTGCACGATCTCCTGCTGAGCCTCGGCGACCTGTCCGCGGACGAGCTCGCGGCGCGCACCGTCTCCCCGGAGGTGGCGCAGGGCATCGGCCGCCTGCGCGACGCGCGACGGGCGGTGGCGGTGCGCATCGCCGGCGAAGAGCGCACCATCGCCGCCGAGCACGCGGCGCAGTTTCGCGAGGCGCTCGGCGTGGCGCTGCCGCCCGGGTTGCCCGCGGCGTTCCTGACCCCTCCGGATGAACCGCTGCTCGGCCTGGTGCAGCGCTTCGCGCGCACGCACGGGCCGTTCGCAGCGCGTCGCATCGCGATCCGCTATGCCCTCGCCGATGCCGAGGTCGAGGCGCTACTCCAACGCCTGCTGCTCGCCGGCAAGGTCGTGCAAGGCGCCTTTCTGCCGGGCGAGGTCGGGCTCGAGTGGTGCGCGCCGGACGTCCTCACCGCCGTGCGGCGCCGGTCGCTCGCCCGGGTGCGCCGGCAGACCGAGCCCGTGGAGCCGGCGGCCTTCGCCCGCTTCCTCACTGCCTGGCAGGGTGTCACGCGGCCGCGCCGTGGTTTGGAGCGCGTGCTCGACGTCGTCGAACAGCTGGCCGGCGCGCCGCTTGCCGCGTCCGCGCTCGATCGCGAAATCCTGCCGGCGCGCATCCTCGACTACCGCGGCGAAGACCTCGACACGCTGGCCGCGGCCGGCGAGATCGTCTGGCTCGGGAAGGAACCGCTCGGCGACCGCGACGGGCGGATCGCGCTCTACCTCACCGACCAGCTGCCGCTCCTGCACACGCTGTCGCCGATGCCCAAGGACCTGGCGCCGCGCGCTCGCCGGCTGCTCGAACACCTCGGTCGCGCCGGCGCGTCGTTCTTCGCGCCGCTCCACGAAGCCTCCGGCGGCGGCTTCGCGCGCGAGACCGTGGACGCACTCTGGGACCTGGTCTGGCTCGGCCTGGTGACCAACGACACGTTTCGCGCCCTGCGCGCGTTCGTGCGCGGCGGCGATCGCGCGGAGCGCTCCACGCGGCGCGGCGACGACGGACGCGGCTTCCGCTCGCGGCGCCCGCAGGTGGCGGCTCCGGCGAGCGTCGAAGGCCGCTGGTCCTTGATCGAGCCGCGGCTGGTCGGAGGCGGCGACGCCACCACCCGCGCGACTGCCCAGGCCCGCGCGCTGCTTGGACGCTATGGATTGGTGTCGCGCGGTGTGGCGCAGGCCGAGGCTCTCGGCGGCGGCTTCCGACCGGTTTACGAAGTGCTCCGCGCCATGGACGACGCCGGCAAAGTGCGGCGCGGCTACTTCGCGGCGGGGCTCGGCGGGCTCCAGTTCGCGATGCCGGCGGCGCTCGACCTGCTGCGCACGGTGCGCGACTCCTCCGACGCCGCCAGCCCGCCGGGCGCTCTCGTGCTGGCGGCGACCGATCCCGCCAATCCGTACGGTGCGCTACTACCGTGGCCGGCGCTTCCCGGACCACCAGCCGCGGACTCCGAATCCGCTTCCGGCCCGGCGGGCGCGGGCCGTTTGGCGCGCAGCACGGGCGCTCAGGTCGTCCTCGTCGACGGCGCGCTCGCCGGGTACCTGCAGCGTGGCGGCCGCACCCTCTGGCTCTTCCTGCCCGAGGACGACGCCGAGCGGGCCCGGCAAGAGCAGGCCCTCGCGGCGGCGCTCGCCGAGCTCGGCACACGCGCCCGGATCCGACGGCAGCCTTTCCTGCTCGAGCAGATCGGCGGCATCGCGGCCGCGTTCCATCCTTTCGCGACCGTGCTCGAAGCGCATGGCTTCGTTCGTACCAGCGCCGGTCTGCAGCCGCGCGCCGTGATGCCGACTCCCCTTCGGGCCGAGCCGGTTCTCGATGACGAAGCCGCCGCGACCTCGGATGACGAGAACGCTCCCGACGTCGACGACCGGACCAGGTGATGCCGGAGGGAGACACTCTCTTCCGCACCGCCCGCACCCTGCATCGCGCTCTCGCCGGTGACGCGATCGAACGCTTCGCCAGCGTCTACGCGCATCTCGACCCCAGCCACGCCGCCCTGCTCGACGGCGCGCCGATGCTCGGGCGCACGATCGAGCGCGTCGAGGCGCGCGGCAAGCATCTCCTGATGTTCTTCTCCGGCGGGCTGGTGCTGCGCACGCACCTGCGCATGAGCGGCAGCTGGCACCTGTACCGCCCGGGCGAGTCCTGGCAGAGACCGCGCGCCGAGGCCCGCATCGAGATCGCGACCGCGCGCTTCGTCGCCGTCGGATTCAACGTCCCGGTGGCCGAGTTTGTCGCCACCGACAAGGTCGACCGCCATCCCGAGCTCGCGCGACTGGGGCCCGATCTGCTGGCGCCGGCGTTCGACGAGCCCGAGGCCCTGCGGCGCATCCGAGCCGTGCCGGCGCGAGGCATCGCCGAAGCGCTGCTCGATCAGTCCGCGGTGGCCGGCATCGGCAACGTCTTCAAGTCGGAAGTGCTGTTTCTGTGCGGCGTGCATCCGGACGCGGCGGTCGGCTGGCTCGGCGACGAGACGCTGCGGCGCATTCTCGACACCGGGCGCCGCCTGCTGGCCGCGAACGTGCTGCCATCCTCCGGCGAAGCCATCGTCACGTATCACGGTCCGCGCCGCACCACGGGCCGGAGCGATGCGGCCGCACGCCTGTGGGTCTATGGTCGCGCGGGCGCACCGTGCCGGCGCTGCGGCGCGGCGATCGAGCTCGCGAAGCGAGGGCTCAATGCCCGCCTGACGTTTTGGTGCCCGCGCTGCCAGCCGCTCCCTGCGGCCGCTCCAGCGCCCTAGGCGTGCGGTTCGCGGCGGTGCAACAGCGGCAGCGCGGCGAGCAGCGCGCCGAACAGCAGCGCCATGTCGGCGACGTTGAAGATGCCGGTGCGCAGGTTGCCGATGCCGACGTTGAGAAAGTCCACGACACCGGCGCCGAACAGCCGGTCGACCCAATTGGCGGCACCGCCACCGATCATCAGCGCCAGTCCCCAGGTCTCGGCAGGTTCCGGGCGGTGCCGCCCCCAGGCGACACTGATCAGCACACCGAGGAGCACGGCGCAAGACAGCACGAAGACCGTGAAACGCAGCGCCGGCGGCCACGAGGAGCCGAGGCCGAGAAACCCGCCGTTGTTCTCCACCAGCTCGAGGCGCAGGAGGTCGCCCAGATAGCTGCTGCGCTGATAGGGCACCAGCATGTGTAGCGCCAAGCCTTTGGTCGCCAGATCGGCCAACGCCACGAGGCCGCCGATCGCGCCCATGCGCAGCAGCCGGCGGCGCGGTCCGTCGGTCGCGACGCCGCCTTCGCCGGCCGGTGGCTCGCTCATCGCCAACCCAGGCCGCAGACGCGGCGGCAATCGCTCATCACGCCCGAGATGACGTCGCGGGCGCGCTCGCGGCCCTGCACGAGGATCTGCTTCACGTAGCCCTGGTCCTGAACGAGCTTGTCGCGCCGCTGGCGGGCGATCGCGAAGGTGTCGAGCACGCGCCCGAGCAGCAGCTTCTTGAGGTCGCCGTAGCCGGTGCCACCCTCGGTGAACTTCTTCTTCGTCTCCGGCCACTCCGCGGCCGGGGTGAACAGCTTCAGCAGATCGTAGAGCGGGCTGTCCTTCGTCGGCTTCGGCTCGGCTACGGGCGTCGAGTCGGTGAGCATCGACATGATGCGTTTCTTGAGCTCGGTCTCGGGGGCGAAGATCTCGATCGTGTTGCCGTAGGACTTCGACATCTTCTTGCCGTCGAGGCCGGGCACCACGGCGACGTCGGGCAGGATCATCGGCTCGGGCACGCGGAGCACGTCCGCGCCGTAGGCTTGATTGAACGCGGTCGCAACGTCGCGGGTGATCTCCAGATGCTGCTTCTGGTCCTTGCCCACCGGCACGCGATCGGCGCGCACCACGAGGATGTCGGCGGCCATCAACACCGGATAGGAGAACAACGCATGGCTGGCCGGGAGACCGCGCGCGGTCTTGTCCTTGAACGAATGACTGCGCTGCAGGAGACCCATCGAGGTCACGGTGGACAGCATCCACGTGAGCTCGGTCACCTCGGGGACGTCGGACTGGCGGTAGAGCACGGAGTGCTGCGGGTCGAGCCCGAGCGCCAGGAAATCGGTCGCCAGCATGAGCGAGTTCTCGCGCAGCTCGTCGCCGTTCTGCACGCTGGTCATGGCGTGCAGGTCGGCGATGAAATAGAAGCAGTCCGTGCCTTCGGTCTGCTGGAAATGCAGGAACTGACGAATGGCCCCGAACCAGTTGCCGACGTGCAACTTGCCCGATGGCTGGACTCCTGAGAGGACGCGCATGTTCTTGGGAAGACCTCCGTAAACTTCGATGATATCGCGGGGGTTTGGCGGCGAGTTAGCCTCGCTTCGTCAGCCGTACCTTCGTCAGTCGGCGTTCGTGCGTACCCACTACCACTAAGTTTGCTCTGACTCCGTAGGCTTGCGCGTGTCCCCGCACGCTTTGCGCGCGCCCCGCAGGAAGGGCTCGCTCGTGTTCTCTGGGGAGCCGTTGGCTTCTCTCCGCTTGCGGGATCCCCACTTTGATCCAATGATCCCCCACGTCTGCGCTCCGAGAAGCCAACGACTCCCTGACGAGAACACGAGCGAACCCTTCCTGCTCGACCTTGGTGACTCCTCGTTCGCCACGTTCGTGGTCTGTAGCTCGACATTGGTGGTCCGTCGCTCGACGTTGGCGGCCCGCCGCCCGACGGCGGTGGTTTTGGACCCCACATCCACGTTCGTTCTTCTGACGGGATCTCGGAGTGCCTCCGACGAGCTAGAGCAGGACGACGCTCTCCTGCTCGTTGGGATCGGTGCGCGCGATCAATGCGCGGGCGATCTTGTCGGTGGGGTTGAAGGGCTGATGCGGCACGCCCGCCGGGATAAATACGAAATCACCCTCGTGCACGACGTCGAGATGTTCGAGATGCGCGCCGTGGCGAAAGGATGTCGAGCCCTCGAGCATGTAGATCGCGGTCTCGTGCGCGGCGTGAAAGTGCGGCTTCGCCTCCGCTCCGGGCGGCATCACCAGCAGGTGCATGCAGATCGCCTCGGAGCCGGACGACTGCGCGGACACGCCGGAGAAATAGTCGAGCCCCTGCTTGCCATGAAACGCCTCGCCACCGCGAATGACCTTGCACTCCTTCATCGTTGCCTCCGGATCGCACAATTGCGCAATTTCATCGCGATTCTCCCGCAGAGCCAGAGCAACCACCAAGGCAGGAAGTGCGTGGGGTCGAGGCTCGGCACCAGGCTCGGATGACTTCTCGGAGCGCAGACGAGGGGGTCCCCACGCCGACAGAAATGAGATCAATGTGGGGTGCTCGCAAGCGGAGAGAAGTCATCCGGGCCTGCCGAGCCTCGACCCCACGCACTTCCGGCCCTCGCGCACTTCCGGGCCCCCGCGCGAGAGCGCCGACGCAACGCCCCGTCCACGCGGCTCTCAAGAGAACGGCGTTGTATCCTCTCCACCTCTCCGCATGAAGAACGCGCCGGTCCGCCATCGCATCGAATATGCCCTGTACGCGGCGGTCCGCGGCGGATTGCGGCGAATGTCGTTTGCGGGCGTGCGGCGCTTCGGGCATCGGCTCGGGGGCCTCGCCTACACAGTGGTGCGCTCGAAGCGCAAGCTCGCGCTGCGCAACCTGGCGCGGGTGTTTCCGGAGAAGAGCTCGAGCGAGCGCGAGGCGATCGCGCGCCAGGCGTTCCGCATCTTCGGCGCCACCTGCTGCGAGATGGTGGCGGCCGAGCGCTTCTCCCCCGCCGACATGGCCGGCCGCTTCCACGTCACCGGCTGGGAGCACGTCGAAGCGGCGGCGGCGCTCGGCCGTGGGCTCTGCCTCACCACCGGACACTTCGGCCGCTGGGAGTTCAGCGCGCTCTACGTCGCCATGCGCCTCGGCAGCCTGCACACCGTCATCCGACCGCTCGACAATCCGTTCGTGTCGGCGGATGTCGAGCAGGCGCGGGCCCGCTTCGGCAATGCGCTGATCTACAAGCAGGGCGCCGTGCGCCGCATGCTCGGCGTGCTGCGCGAACGCGGCAACCTGGCGGTGATCGTCGACCAGCGCGTGCGCGAGAGCGCCGGCATTCTGGTGCCGTTCTTCGGTCACCCGGCGTGGACCTCGCCCGTGCTGGCGGCGGTGTCGCTGCGCACCGGCGCGCCCGTAGTGCCGGTGTTCTGCACCGCCGAGGGCGCCGAGGAATTCCGCGTGCGCATCCTGCCCGCCATCCTCCCCGAAGGCGACGGCAAGGAGGCCGAGGCGCGTCTCACCGAGCGCTATCTCGAGGTGATCGCGGAGGAAATCCGCCGGGATCCCCCGCAGTGGCTGTGGATGCACCGCCGCTGGCTGCCGACTTGACTTACGCCTTTTTTACGCCTTATCGTTCCCTCCCGGCGACTCACGATGCGCGCCGGAGATGGGATCGGTGGCGCGATGGCGACGATAGCGATGGCGGCGATGCCGGCGATGCGGGCAATGCCGGAGCCCGAAACTCGGCGCACACTTCCAGACTCGCCGGCACTTCCCGGGCCGCGGCCCGCGCTTTCGACCGCTGAACGCCTGCGCGGCGCTCTGAGCGCGCTGCCGGCCGCCATGGCGCAGCAGCTGCGCTCCGGGCGCGACCTCATCCGGGCGCGCGAGGCGGTGCATCGCGAAACGCCGCTGCCCACCTCCTGCCCCGCCCTCGACACCCTGCTCGACGGGGGGCTCGAGCGCGGGCAGCTCACCGAGCTCGTCGGCGGGCGCGGCAGCGGGCGCTTCGGCGTCGTGCTCTCGACGCTCGCCGCCGCCACCGCCGCGGGTGAAGTCGCCGCCCTCCTCGACCTCGGCGACCACCTCGACCTGCAAGTCGCGCAAGCCGCCGGCTGCGCGCTCGAACGCCTGCTCTGGGTCCGTCCCGAGCGCCTGCGCGACGCGCTGGCCGCCACCGAGATGGCCCTGCAGAGCGGCTTCGTGCTCATCGTGCTCGAGCTCGGCTGCCCGCCGCTCGCCGGCGGGCGTGGCAGCGAGTCCGCCTGGGTCCGCCTGCAGCGCGCCGCCGCCGCGCAGGGATGCGCCCTGCTGGTCTCGAGCCCGTACCGCGTCAGCGGCACGGCGGCGGGCACCGTGCTGCGGGCGCGCGGCCGCCGCGGGCTGTGGGCAGGGAGCGGACAGGAGCCTCGCCTGCTCGCGGCGCTCGACGTGGCGCTCGAGCTCGAGAAATCGCGCCGGTTGGAGCCACGACTCGATGCCGGCACCGGCCAGCGTCAGGCCTTGCTCACTTGGCGTCTGCGCGGCAGCCTCGCGCAGGAGATCGCGGTGGCGGCTCTGGCGTTGCGCGAGCGGCGCGAGCGGCATCAGGAGATGGCGTCGCCGTCCCTCGCCTCCGCCGCAGCCGTGGCGGCAGAACGGCAGGAGACGGCGCGCCGCGCCGCGCTCGAAGTGTCGCGCACATCGCGCGCCACGGTTTCGCTCGGCCTGTCCAGTCCGCCGAACGGGTTCGCCGCCCAGATCGGACCTCTGATGCCGCCCACCGCGGCCGCGCCGCCGCCATGACCGGCGACCGGCTCGCGTGCGTCGCCGTGCCGCTCTTTCCGCTCGCGGCCCGGCTGCGCAGCGAGCCCGAGCTGCGCGGCGAGGCGGTCGCCGTGCTGGCGGGCAACGGCAGCGCGGCGCGCGTGATCGCGGCGACGCGCACCGCGCGGCGGGCGGGCGTGCGTCCGGGCATGACGCTGCTGCAGGCCCGCGCCCTGCTGCCCAAGCTGGTGGCCCGATCCCGCGACGCCGCCTGCGAGCACGCCGCGCAGGAGGCATTGTTCGAGACCGCCGAGGCGTTCTCGCCGCGCGTCGAGGACGCCGGGGAAGGGGTGGTGCTGCTCGAGATCAACGGCTGCGAGCGGCACTTCCCGGGCGACACGCCCGAGCACGATCTCGGCCACGCCCTGCTCTGCGCCGTCGAACGCGCGGGCTTGAACGGCGGCGTGGGGATCGCGTCGAGCAAGCTCGCGGCGCGCGTCGCGGCCGGCCTGCCCGCCGCGCCGACCGTGGTGCCGGCGGGCGAGGAGGCGCGCTTCCTCGCCCCGCTGCCGCTCGCGCGCCTGGCACCGGAGATGGAGCTCGCCGAGACCC
>WBZN01002037.1_pt1 | contig 11589 bp, 8 predicted proteins | sample 5204281 | NCBI WGS metagenome assembly WBZN01 (sample SAMN12344347, study PRJNA552823) | activated sludge metagenome | biome: Activated sludge suspended growth; feature: Nitrification reactor; material: Wastewater; isolation source: activated sludge from nitrification reactor of wastewater treatment... | reverse complement strand
GCCGGCCAGCTTGGCGCCGATGCCGTCAATGGTCAATTCCACCGCGCCGCCCATGACGAGGCCGTCGAACGTCCCGCGGATGAGCGCGCCGCCGCCGGAGCAATTGACGACCTCGACCGCCTCGCTCTTGCCGGCGAAGATGAGCCGCGCGGGCCGGTCGATTTCGTGGCGCTGCCACTGGCGGCGGTCAACCTCCTGGGTGGAGGTGCGGACCACGCGAATCAGGGTTTCGCGCAATCCGTTGATGCCGCTGGCGACGTCGCCGGAGAGCTTGCGCACCTGATCGGCGCGCGCACCGGTGGCGCCCGCTTCGCTCGACACGCTGGCGATGCGCGTGGCCACCTCCTGCGAGGCTTCCGAGGTCTGCACCACGTTGCGGGCGATCTCGCTGGTGGTGGCGTTCTGTTGCTCGATCGCCGCGGCGATGGCGGAGGAAACGCCCTCCACGCTGCGGATCGATTCGGTGATCGTGCGCACGGCGTTGACCGCCCGGTCGGTGGCGGACTGGATTTCGTTGATCTGGCTGGTGATGTCGCCGGTGGCGCTGGCCGTCTGGTTGGCCAGGGACTTGACCTCGTTGGCGACGACCGCGAAGCCGCGGCCCGCCTCGCCGGCGCGCGCGGCCTCGATGGTGGCATTCAGCGCCAGCAGGTTGGTCTGGCTGGCGATGTCGGTGATGAGCTGGGTCACCGCGTTGATGCTGCGCACGGATTCCGACAGCTTGGCGATGGTGGCCTCGGCGTCGCTCGACGCCTTCACCGCGTCCATGGTGACGGCGCGGGCCGAGTTGACCTGGCCGGCGATCTCACGGATCGAGGCGCTCAATTCCTCGGACGCCGCGGCGACGGTCTGGGCGTTGTTGAGGGCGTTCTCCGAGGCCTTCGCCACCGTCTGGCTGTTGTCGCTGACCGCGGCGGCGGAGGTCGCCATGTGGTCGGCGTTGGCGGACATCTGCTGGGTCAGCTGCGAGACGGCGTCGACCGCCTTGCGGGTCTCCTGCTCGACGGTCTGGGCCATGGATTCCAGGGCCGCATGCTTCTCCTCCTCGGACAGGCGACGGTCTTCTTCCTGGCGCTGGCGCAGCTGCTCGGCCTCGACGGCGTTGCGGCGGAACACGTCCACGGCCTGGGCCATCGAGCCGATCTCGTCCTTGCGGCCGGCGGAAGGAATCCGGATGTCGAGATGGCCGGCGGCCAGTTCCTTCATCACTTCGGTCATCCGGGTCACCGGGCGGGTCACGCCGTAGCCGATGGCCAGCACGCCGCCGATGACCAGCGCCAGCACGACGCCGCCGACGGTCCAGGTGACAATGGTGTAGAAAGTCTCGTCGCTCGCGGCGGAGACCTCGGTCGCGCCGTTGAAGTCGTTGGTGGTGGCGACGATCTTGTCGACCACGGCGCGATGCGCGGTATAGGCGTCGGCCAGTTCCTTATAGGCGGTGCGGGTGGCCGCCATGTCGCCGCGCTCCAGCGCCGGCAGGAAGCGCTCCTCGACCGCCGACCAGAATTTCATCACCTCGACATGTGAATCCTCGACCAGCATCTTGGTGATGGTCGGATCGAAGTGCTCGCTGATCCAGTATTCATGGCGCAGATCGTAATCCTTGCGCAGCTGGCCCAGGCGTTCCTTGCGCGCGGCGACGCTCGGCGGATCGTTCAGGGCGAGGGTGGATTCGAGATAGGCCTCGATCACGTATTCGGGCGGCGGCAGGATGTCGGCGATCATGTCCTTGCCAAGGACGATCTGGCGATAGATCGGGCCGCCGACTTTCAGCTGGCTGATCGCCATCATGTTGGCGACGAGGATGGCGACGCAGCCCAGCGTCACCACGAAGCCGAACAGGCCGACGGCGCGGCCGATGGTGAATCGGACACTCATGATGGTTCCCCCAAGCGCAGATAGGATGACCTGACTTGGCGATAAGCCTGGGCGGGGCGGAGTTAATAGACCGTTATAATCCGGGCGGTTCGCGCCGAATTTGTGCGAGTTTCGACAAGAAAGCCACCTCAATAGGCGCAGCTGCGGCAGTTATTCAGTAAAGCTGAAGATATCCGGCGGCTTTCTATTGACGGACGATCTCAACCGATCCCGTGCAGGTGGAGCAGGGCTCGCATGCGCGCCGTGGCCAGGTCGGGATCGCGCAGCAGGCCGGCCTGATCGGCCAGGCGGAAGATATCGGCGTAATGCAGGATGCCGCGCGCCGATTGCATGCCGCCCAGCATGGTGAAGTGGCTTTGGAAGCCGTTGAGCCAGGCGAGCAAGACAATGCCGGCTTTATAATACTGCGTCGGCGCCTCGAAGATCCGGCGCGACAGCGGCACGGTGGGATCGAAGGCGGCGCGGTAGGCTGCATCGTCGCCGGTGCCGAGCGCGCAGAGCGCTGCCGCGGCGGCGGGCGCGATGGCGTCGAAGATGCCGAGCAGGGCATGGGAATAGCCCTCGGCGTCGCCGGCGATCAGGTCCGGGTAGTTGAAATCGTCGCCGGTGAACATCAGCACGCCTTGCGGCAGGCGGCGGCGGAAGGCGATCTCCTTGCCGGCGTCGAGCAGCGAGATCTTGATGCCCTTGACCTTCGGCGCATGGGCCTTGATCAGCTGCAGCACCGTCAGGGCGGCGACCGTGTCGTCCGGCGAACCCCAATAGCCGGCGAGCGCCGGATCGAACATCGCGCCCAGCCAGTGCAGGATCACCGGCCGCGACGCCTGGCGCAGGATCTCGCCATAGACCTGCAGGTAGTCCTCCGGCGATCGCGCGATCCGCGCCAGTTCCCGGCTTGCCATCAGGATGACGCGGCCGCCCTGGCCTTCGATGAAGCCGACCTGCTCCGCATAGGCGGCGGTGATGTCGGCGAGCGACTTGGCGCGGCCTGGCGCCAGGTGATCGGTGCCCGCACCGCTGGCGAGGTCGGCGCCGGGCAGGTTGCGCGCCTCGGCGAGGGACCGGCGGATCAGTTCCTGCGCGTTGCTCCAGTCGAAGCCCATGCCCCGCTGCGAGGTGTCCATCGCCTCGGCGATGCGGAAGCCGAGGCTCCAGAGATGGCGCCGATAGGCCATGGTTGCATCCCAATCCACGGAAGCGCGGCCCCAGGGATCGGTGGCGGAAATTGGATCGGCCACGACATGGGCGGCGGCATAGGCGATGCGCGGCCAGGAGCGTCCCGCCGGGGCGGCGATGGCCCGGCCGCTGAGGGCATAGGGCTCAAGCCGGCCGATGATGCTGGGAAGGGTAAGGCTGGGCATCGCGGGGATCCTGAGATTTACCGTCCGCGGATGAATATTTGGATCGTTCCAGTTTTTCAAGTGAATTCTGGATCTGGCAGCGTGGCAGGCGATGGCGTGAGACCTGATCGGTATCGAGCATAAATCGACGTTAAGACAGTCTGTTAGAGGGGATCGGGCGCCATATTCACCGGATCGGGGCGCCGGCCTCCCGTTCCAATTGACAAGTCTGCCGAGAAAAACTAGAACGTTCCAACAAAAGCGGGGAAAGCCCGCAGGACGAACTGGGAGCAGCTGGTGGCGCAGCGCAAGGCCAAGGACCGGGTGACGATCATCGAGATTGCCGCTGCGGCGGGAGTCTCGAAATCGACCGTGTCCCTGGTGCTGAAGGGCAGCGAGGCCGTGCATCCGGAGACCCGCGACCGGGTCAACGCCGCCATCCGCGAGCTCGGCTACGTCTACAACCGCGGCGCCGCCAATCTACGCCAGGCGCGCTCCAATATCGTCGGCATGATCATCAACGACCTGACCAACCCCTTCTTCGCCGAACTGGCGGTGGGGATCGAGCGCAGCTTCCAGTCGGCCGGCTACGTGCCTTTCATCGCCAACACGGCGGAGAACCCGGTGCGCCAGGCCGAGGTCATCAAGCTGATGCGCGAGCAGGGGGTGGCCGGCCTCATCATCTCGCCGGCGCGCGGCACGCCCGCCGACGCGCTCGACGGCCTGCAGGCGGCCGGCATGCCGGTGGTGCTGGCGATGCGGCGCCTGCCGGGTGCGCGCATTTCATCGGTGGTGCCGGACAACCGGCTCGGCGCCCGGCTCGCGGTCGAACGGCTCGTCGAGCTCGGTCACCGGCACATCGCCTTCCTCGGCGGCTATGCGGATTCGGTGGTGCGCGGCGAGCGGCTGGACGGGTTCCGCGCCGCGCTGGCCGCAGCCGGGCTCGACCCCGACCGCGCCCTCAACATCGCCACCGCGCCGACCCGCGACGGCGGCGTCTCGGCGCTGGAAAGCGCCCTTGGCCACCGCGAGCCGCCGACGGCGGCACTCTGTTTCAACGATATCGTCGCCTTCGGCGTCTGCCTGGCCCTGCGGCGGCGCGGGATGCAGCCGGGCCGCGATTTCGGCGTCATCGGCTTCGACGACGTGCAGGAGGCGGTGCATGCCGACCCGCCGCTTACCACCGTCGCGGTGGACAGCATGGGCCTCGGCGAGCGCGCGGCGCAGACCGTGCTGAAGATGATCGAGGCCGGGCGCAACCTCGTCGAGGAGCATGTCGGCGCCGTGCATCTGGTGATCCGGGAAAGCTGCGGCGGCCCCGCGCCCCAACGTATCGAGCGGCCGCGGATGGAGAAGCGGGCATGAGCAAGAAGACCTTCGGCTGGGGCCTGATCGGCGCCAGCACCATCGCCAAGGAATGGGTGATCGGCGCCATCCGGGCGCAAAGCGGCGCCGAAGTTGCCGCGGTGATGAGCTCGAGCGCCGCGCGCGCCGCGGAATACGCCAAGGCCAACGGCATTGCGACGGCCTATGACAGCGTCGCCGCGCTCCTGGCCGATCCGGCGATCGACGCGGTCTACATCTCCACCACCAACGAACTGCACAAGGAACAGACGCTGGCGGCGGCGGCGGCCGGCAAGCACGTGCTGTGCGAGAAGCCGCTGGCCCTGACCGTGGATGACGCGCGCGAGATGGTCGAGGCGTGCCGGGCCGCCCGCGTCGTCATGGGCACCAACCATCATCTGCGCAACGCCGCCAGCCACGGCGCCATCCGCGCGGCGATCAAGGCCGGGCGGATCGGCACGCCGCTCTCGGCGCGCGTGTTCCACGCCGTCTATCTGCCGCCGCATCTGCAGGGCTGGCGCATCACAAGACCGGAAGCCGGCGGCGGGGTCATCCTCGACATCACCGTGCACGACGTCGATACCCTGCGCTTCATCCTCGACGACAATCCGGTCGAAGTCACGGCGCTGGCGCAATCCGGCGGCATGGCGTCGGCGGGCCTCGAGGACGCGGCGATGGCGGTGTTCCGCTTCGGCGCCGGCCTGATCGCCCAGACCCACGACGGCTTCACCACGAAATTCGCCGGCACGGGCATCGAGATCCACGGCACCGAAGGCTCGCTGATCGGTCGCGACGTGATGACCCAGCGGCCCATCGGCAGCGTGACGCTCCGCCACGACAAGGGCGAGGAGCAATTGCCGCTGGCGCCGGAGAATCTCTATGAGCGCTCGCTGCGGGCGTTCCACGCGGCGATGCGCGGCGAGGGCCAGCCGGCGGCGAGCGGCGAGGACGGCGTGTGGTCGCTGGCGGCGGGGGTGGCGACGATGGAATCGGCGAAGACCGGCCGCGTCGTCAAGATCGATCCAGGTTTGTGAGGGTTGCGGAAGATGGTGCAGGTTGTTTCGGCCGAGGATGCGGCGCAGCTGATCGAGGACGGGATGATCGTCTCGGTATCCTCGTCGAGCGGCCTCGGCTGTCCCGATGCGGTCCTGGGCGCGATCGGCGCGCGCTTCGCGGCGACCGGGCATCCGCGCGAGATCACCACCCTGCACCCGATCGCGGCCGGCGACATGTACGGCATCAAGGGCATCGACCATCTGGCGCAGAAGGGCCTGCTGAAGAAGACGCTGTGCGGGTCCTACCCCTCCGGCCCGTCCAGCGCCGAGCCGCCGAAGATCTGGCAGATGATCGGCGCCAACGAGATCGCCGCCTACAACATCCCGTCGGGCATCCTGTTCGACATGCACCGCGAGGCGGCGGCGAAGCGGCCCGGCACGTTGACCAAGGTGGGCCTCGACACCTTCGTTGATCCGGCACGCGAGGGCTGCGCCATGAACGCGCGCGCCGCGGCCGAGCCCATCGTGCGCAAGGTCGAATTCGACGGCGACACCTGGCTCTATTTCCCGGCCATCGTGCCGCAGCTTTCCATCATCCGCGCCACCACGGCGGACGAGCGCGGCAATCTCACCTTCGAGCATGAGGGCGCCTTCCTCGGCGCGCTGGAGCAGGCGATGGCCGCGCGCAACAACGGCGGCATCGTCATCGCCCAGGTGAAGCGCCTGGCCCAGGCCGGCACCCACAAGCCGCAGGACGTGCGCGTGCCGGGCATCCTGGTCGACTATGTCGTGGTCGCCCCGGACCAGCTGCAAACCACGCAGACGCCGTACGATCCGGCGATCTCCGGCGAGGTGTTCCGGCCGCTCTCCTCCTTCTCCGTGCCGGAGTTCAACCTGCAGAAGGCGATCGCCCGCCGAGTGGCGCTGGAGCTGAAGGCCGGCATGGCGGTCAATATCGGCTTCGGCATCTCCGCCAACGTGCCGCGCATCCTGCTGGAGGAGGGCCAGCACGGCGCGGTGACCTGGGTGATCGAGCAGGGCGCGGTCGGCGGCGTGCCGCTGCTGGACTTCGCCTTCGGCTGCTCGTCCAACGCGGAATCGATCATGCCCTCGCCGCACCAGTTCACCTATTTCCAGGCCGGGGGCTTCGACGCCTCGCTGCTCTCCTTCCTGCAGATCGACCGGCATGGCTCGGTCAACGTCTCCAAGCTCTCCGCGCGACCGCATGTGACGGCGGGGGCGGGCGGCTTCGTCGACATCACGGCGCGGGCGAAGAAGATCGTCTTCTCCGGCCCGCTGGTGGCCGGCGCCGACGTCCGTATCGAGGACGGCAAGGTGCACGTGCTGAAAGAAGGCAAGGTGAAGAAGCTGGTGCCCGAGGTCGAGCATGTCTCCTTCTCCGGCGGCCGCGCGCAGGAACTGGGGCAGGATATCACTTATGTGACCGAGCGCTGCGTCCTCAGCCTGGCGAAGGACGGCGTGACGATCACCGAGATCGCCCCCGGTATCGACCTTGAGCGCGACGTGCTGGCGCAGGCGGGTTTCGAGCTGAAGGTCGCCGGCAACCTGCGGGTCATGCCGCCGGCGCTGTTCAAGCCGGCGAAGCTCGGCCTGACGCTGAACGGCGCGGCGCGGATCGGGGGCGGCCATGACTGACGAATTGATCGATCCGCGCGTCAAGCTCGCCTTCGACGGCGCGCTCGCCATTGTCACCCTCGACCGGGCGGAGAAGCTGAACGCGCTCGACCAGGCGATGCTGGTCGGGCTGGAAGACGCCTTCGACCGCATCGAGGATGCCAAGGATGCGCGCGTCATGCTGCTCCGCGGCGCGGGCAAGGCGTTCTGCGCCGGCGGCGACATCGCCGCCTGGGCCGCCCTGTCGCCGCTCGACTTCGCCCATGGCTGGGTGAAGCAGGGCCATCGCACCTTCGATCGCCTGGCGCGGCTGCGCCTGCCGACCATCGCGGTTCTCTCCGGCCACGCTTTCGGCGGCGGGCTGGAGCTGGCGGGCGCCTGCGATTTCCGGGTGGCGGAAACCGGGATCAAGCTGGGTCTGCCGGAAACCGGCCTCGGCATGGTGCCGGGCTGGTCCGGCACGCAACGCCTGGTGCGCCGTTTCGGCGCGCAGCTGGTCCGCCGCCTGTCGCTGGGCGGCGAGATGCTGGGCGCGGAGGACGCGCTGGCGGCGGGCCTGGTCGACTGCGTCGTGGCGGCGGGGATCGGCCTCGACGCCGCGCGCGACATGGCGCTGGCCGTCGCGGCGCGCGGGCCGGCGGCGGTGCAGGCGGCGAAGCTGATGATCAACGCGGCGGAGGGCGAGGAGCAATCCGCATCGGTGGAGATTCTCGCCAGCGCCATGATCGCCGCCACCGCCGATCTCAAGGAAGGTGTCGCCGCTTTCCGCGAGAAGCGCAAACCGGGATTCGAGGGGCGCTAGGCGATGCGCAGTGTGAAAAACCTGACCGAAAACGCGGCTGCCTGTAATCGCAGGAACGTGTCTTGCTCGGCAGGAAAGTCCGGCGCCGGTTCCCGGCCGCGACAGCGACCGGTTGAGCGAAGCCTTTGCAGAGCCGCCTGCGGGCGGCTACGGTCAATCAAGTCCCGCCGGGCGGTTCGCGCGCGGCCGGGCCTACGGCAATGCGCACCGGACCGCAACGGCCCGGTGACTTCCCCGGAACGCATCAGCGTGCTGCGGGCAACCGGATGGACCCCAACGATCCATCCAATCTGGACTGACAGTGGGAGGATTACATGAACTTGAAGAAATTGATGATGGGCACGGCGCTCGCCACCGGCCTCGCCTTTTTCTCGGCGGCGGCAATGGCGGAAGAGTCGGTCGAAGTGCTGCATTGGTGGACTTCGGGCGGCGAAGCGGCGGCGCTCAACGTCCTGAAAAAGAACCTGGAGGCCGAGGGCGTCACCTGGCAGGACATGCCGGTCGCCGGCGGCGGCGGCGAGCAGGCGATGACCGCGGTCCGTGCCCGCGTCACCGCCGGCAATCCGCCGACCGCCGTGCAGATGCTGGGCTTCGACATCACCGATTGGGCGAAGCAGGGCGTGGTGGCCGACCTCAACGATCTCGCGGCCAAGGAAGGCTGGGACAAGGTGGTGCCCGAGGCCTTGCAGAAGTTCTCCAAGTATGACGGCAAGTGGGTCGCGGCGCCGGTCAACGTCCACTCCACGAACTGGGTGTGGGCGAACAAGAAGGTGTTCGACGACCTGGGCATCGCCCAGCCGACCACCTGGGACGAGCTGGTCGCCGCCCTCGACAAGATCAAGGCCGCCGGCCTGGTCGCGGTCGCCCATGGCGGCCAGCCCTGGCAGGAAGCCACCATCTTCGACGCGGTGGTGATGTCGACCGGCGGGCCGGATTTCTACAAAAAGGCCTTCATCGACCTCGACCAGTCGGCGCTCAACTCGCCGACCATGGTCGAGGCCTTCGACCGCATGGCCAAGCTGCGCAGCTATGTCGACGACAACTTCTCCGGCCGCGACTGGAACCTGGCCTCGGCCATGGTCATCGAAGGCAAGGCCGGCGTGCAGTTCATGGGCGACTGGGCGAAGGGCGAGTTCCTGAATGCCGGCAAGGTGCCGGGCAAGGACTTCCTCTGCTTCCGGTTCCCGGGCACCCAGGGCGACGTCACCTTCAACTCCGACCAGTTCGTCATGTTCAAGGTCGGCGACGACCGCAAGGCGGCCCAGGAAAAGCTGGCGAGCGCGATCATGGCGCCGGCCTTCCAGGTGGCCTTCAACAAGGTGAAGGGCTCGGTTCCCGCCCGCACCGATGTCGACGGCTCGGATCTCGACGCCTGCGGCCAGCAGGGCATGAAGGACCTGGCGGAAGCCAGCAAGAACGGCACGCTGTTCGGCTCCATGGCCCACGGCCATGCGGCGCCGGCGGCGGTGAAGAATGCGCTTTATGACGTGGTGACCGCGCATTTCAACGGCGAGTACGATTCCAAGACCGCGGCCGAGGAATTGGCCAAGGCGATCGCCGGCGCGCAATAACGATCGAGAAACGGCAGGCAGCGGCGGCGGGCGGACCGATCCGGGTCCGGCCGCCGCCGGGCCGAAGCCGGCGCACCCACGGGAGGATGAGATGAGCGTGTCCCAGGCGGCGCATCGCGCGCCGTCGCGCAAGACATCCGAGGCGACGGAATGGCTGCAGCGGGCTTTGCCGAAGCTCGTCCTGGCGCCGAGCTTCGCCATCATCCTGATCGTGGTCTACGGCTTCATCCTGTTCACCGGATTGCTGTCCTTCACCGATTCCAAGATCCTGCCCAGCTTCAACTGGGTGGGATGGGACAACTACGCCAAGCTGTGGGGATTCCGGAACTGGATCACCGCGCTGGAGAATCTCGGCATCTTCGGCTCGCTCTACATCCTGATCTGCTCGGCGATGGGCCTGTTCCTGGCCATCCTGATCGACCAGAAGATTCGCATCGAAGGCGTGCTGCGGCCGATCTATCTCTATCCGATGGCGCTGTCCTTCATCGTCACCGGGACCGCCTGGAAGTGGTTCCTCGACCCCGGCATCGGGCTCGAGCACATCATGCGCAACTGGGGCTGGGAGAGCTTCGCCTTCACCTGGATCAAGGACGGCAAGATGGCGATCTACTGCATCGTCATCGCCGCGGTCTGGCAATCCTCCGGCTTCGTCATGGCGATGTTCCTGGCGGGCCTGCGCGGCATCGACAACGAGATCATCAAGGCGGCGCAGATCGACGGCGCCTCCAACTTCAACCTCTACCGCCGCATCATCATCCCGATCCTGCGGCCGGCCTTCCTCTCCGTCTTCGTGGTCCTGGCGCATCTCGCCATCAAGTCCTACGACCTGGTGATCGCGCTGACCAATGGCGGGCCGGGCCGGGCGACCGAATTGCCGGCCACCTTCATGTATTCCTACACCTTCACCCGCAACGAGATGGGCATCGGCGCCGCCTCCGCCGTCATCATGCTGATGATGATCGCCAGCGTCATCGTGCCCTATCTCTATAGCGAGCTGCGCGGAGGGCGACGCTGATGGCACAAGCTGCGCCGGAATCGGCCGTCCGCACCTCCGTGCTGGTGCGCGCCCTGATCTACGCCGTGCTGCTGGTCTTCGCGGTCTATTACCTGCTGCCGCTCTACGTGATGCTGGTGAACTCGGTGAAACCCCTGGACGAGATCCGCCAGGGCAACATGATGTCGCTGCCCCAGCTGTTCACCCTCGACCCGTGGCGCAGCGCGTGGTCGACGGCGCAGATCGGGGTGCAGCCGACGGGGCTCAAGCCCTATTTCCTGAACTCGGTGCTGATGGTCATCCCGGCCGTCGCCCTCTCGACCCTGCTCGGCGCCATGAACGGCTACGTGCTGACCAAGTGGCGGTTCCGCGGCGACGGAATTGTCTTCGGCCTGCTGCTGTTCGCCTGCTTCATCCCGTTCCAGATCGTGCTGATCCCGATGGCGCGCATTCTCGGCCTGCTCGGCCTCGCCGGGTCGACGCCGGGGCTGGTGCTGGTCCACGTGGTCTACGGCCTCGGCTTCACCACGCTCTTCTTCCGCAACTACTATGATGCCTTCCCGACCGAGTTGATCCGCGCGGCGCAGATCGACGGCGCCGGCTTCTTCCGCATCTTCTGGCGCATCCTGCTGCCGAGCTCGGGGCCGATCATCGTGGTGACGGTGATCTGGCAGTTCACCAACATCTGGAACGACTTCCTGTTCGGCGCGTCGTTCGCGGATTTCGATTCGCAGCCGGTGACCATCGCGCTCAACAACCTGGTTTCGTCCTCGACCGGCGTGAAGGAATACAACGTGCATTTCGCCGGCGCGATCCTGGCGGCGTTGCCGACGCTCGTCGTCTATGTGGTGTCCGGCCGGTATTTCGTGCGCGGCCTGATGGCCGGCGCCGTGAAAGGGTAAGGAGAGAGCCCCATGGCATTTCTCGAGATCAACAACCTGCACAAAAGGTTCGGCGCGGTGGACGTGCTGAAGGGCATCGACCTGCAGATCGAGGAGGGCGGCTTCCTGGTGCTGGTCGGACCCAGCGG
>WBZN01002036.1_pt1 | contig 11591 bp, 9 predicted proteins | sample 5204281 | NCBI WGS metagenome assembly WBZN01 (sample SAMN12344347, study PRJNA552823) | activated sludge metagenome | biome: Activated sludge suspended growth; feature: Nitrification reactor; material: Wastewater; isolation source: activated sludge from nitrification reactor of wastewater treatment... | reverse complement strand
GCATTGATCAGCTGCTGGCGCACATCGGCGCGCTTGGTGGTGGCCGCCGCGATATCATCCTTGGTGGGCAGGGTGATGGTGTCAACAATGGCCAGGGCCAGGCCGCCCGGCACCGGTTCAAACACCGGCTTGCCCACCGCGGCCTTGACCTTGGTCGGCGTGTCACCCAGGTTCTTGTTGTCGATCGACACGGTCAGGATGGGGTACGCGTTGACCTCGAGAAATCCGAGCTTCCTCTCGGACACCGGACGCGCCGGTTGGACCGAAGCTGCATCGCTGGGGGGCGCGTCGGGGACCCCGGCATCGACGGGCTGGGCATCGGCGAGCGCGGCGGAAGCTGCGTCGGCCACGCGCGTGCTCGACCCGGCGTCACGGGCGGGGGAGGGGGCGGCAGGGAGCGAACCTTCGCGGGATCCGTCCACCGCGGTCACGATCGCGAACGTGAGCCCGCCGCTCGCGAGGGTGACGAGCAGCACGAGCAAGAGCTTGCGGATGCGCCGTCTGAGCGGCGTCATGTCGACGGTCCCGGTCGGGGCCGACATCATCGCGCCGAGGCTCGGCGAGGCCGGTGCAGGCGAGCCGGAAGGGACCGTGCGCGCATCGGGCGAGGCGCTCGTACGCGGCGGGCTCGATTGTCCGAGGCGCGCGCGCTGGACGCTCTGGCGGACGGGCGCAGCGCTCGGGAACCGCTCGGCGAGGATCCCGATCAACGCCTCGCGGCCGTTGCGCGGAGCATCGGCGCACCTGAGCAGCTCGGCGATCGCGTCCTCCGCGGTCTGGTAGCGCGCGGCGCGTTCGCGCTCGAGCAGCCTCATCACGACGCGCTCGAGATCCTTGGGGACGTCACCGCGGATCGAGCGGGGGCGTGGTACCTGCCCGAACAGCACCGCGCCGAGCGTGGAGCGCGTGTCCTCGCCGACGAACAGCCGCCGGCCGATCAGCATCTCCCACAGCATGATGCCGATCGCGAACAGATCGCTGCGGCCATCGAGCGCCTCGCTGTTCGCCTGCTCGGGGCTCATATAGGCGGGCTTGCCCTTGATGAACACCGACGCGGTCGCCTCGCTCGCGGCGCGCGCCTTCGCGATCCCGAAGTCGGAGACCTTGACCGCGCCCGCCCACGACAGCAGCACGTTGTGCGGCGAGACATCGCGGTGCACGATCCCGCGCACGTCGGTGCCCACCGGCAGGTCGTGGGCGTACCCGAGCCCGCGCAGCGCCTCGCTGATCACGAAGATCACGACCGGGATCGGCAGGACGCCGCTCGCGACGAGCGTCGCGAGATCCTTGCCCTCGACGAGCTCCATCACGAGAAACAGCCGACGATCGGCGTCGCGATCGAAGTCGAGCACTGACACCACGTTCGGATGAACCAGCCGGGAGGTGAGCTTCGCCTCGTCGATGAACATCTGCGCGAACACCGGGTTGTCGGAGAACCCGGGCAGCACCCGCTTGATCGCGACCTTGCGCGTGAACCCCTCGACGCCTTGGCTCGAGCCGATGAAGACCTCTGCCATTCCGCCACCGCCCAGCCGCATATCGAGGCGGTATTTTCCCGAAGCCTCTGACATCAGCCGCGACGATAGCCGGGATGGCCAGCGCTGCGCGAGCCGGCGGGGCGTCAAGGCGCGAACGTGGTCACCCCGCGAGCGGCGGCGCACCAGGGCGCAGCGCCGGTCCGGGCACGCCGGTCATCTCGGGATGAGCGAGCCCTGGCCGCGCTCGCGCATGCCGGTCCGCCACGCCTCGACGAGCCGGACGAACGCCTCGGAGAGCTCGGGATCGAACTGGGTCCCCGCGCAGCGCTCGATCTCCCCGACCGCGACCTCGTGCGGCAGGGCACGACGGTAGGCGCGGTCCGAGGTCATCGCGTCGTAGGCATCGGCGATCGCGACGATGCGCCCGACGAGCGGGATCGCGTCGCCCGCGAGCCCGCGCGGATAGCCTCCGCCGTCGTACCACTCGTGGTGGCACCAGCAGCCATCGATCAGCCCGTGCAGACACGGCACCGGCTCGAGGATGCGCTTGCCTTTCTCGGGGTGCTGGCGAAACACCGCGACCTCTTCGGGCGTCAGCTTGCCGGGCTTGTTGAGCATGTCGTAGCGGACGCCGATCTTGCCGACATCGTGCATCACGCCGGCCTGGACCATCCGCCGGATCTCGGGGTCGGGGAGCGTGAGGCCGCGCGCCAGGATCTCGGTGTACACGGCGACCCGCTCGGAGTGTCCGCGCGTGTACATGTCGCTCTCCTCGAGCGCCTGCGCGAACCCAGCGACCGTCTGCTGGAACATCTCCTCGAGCGAGAGGTTCGCGCGCACGAGGTCCTCGTTGCTCTCGCGCAGCTCGCCGTAGAGCCGGGCGTTCTCGATCGCGCTCGCGGCGCGGGACGCGAGCACCGCGAGCATCTTGCGGTGACCTTCGTCGAACTTCTTGCTCTGCGTGAACGAGAACACGTTCAGCATGCCGACGATGCTCGCGCGGACCTGGAGCGGCACCGCGACGAACGAGGACAGCTCGCCGTGCGACGAATGCTCGGTGAAGAACCGCGAGGCCTTGCCGCCGTGCGCGAGGATCGGCGTGCCCTGGGCGAACTGCTCGAGCATCACCCCGAACGCGGGGGACGGCAGGGACGCGTTGGGCAGATCCCCCGCGCCGATGATCTTGACGCGCTCCTCGTAGTGCCCCGAGCGCGGATCACGGAGGTGGAGCGTCGCGACGTCCGCCTTGACCTCGTCGAGCGCGGCGCGCAGCACGACGTCGAGAATGTGGTCGATGTCATGCGACAGCGCGATCGCTTCGGACACCTTGTAGATCGTGAGCGCCTCGCGGAGCCGGATGTTCTCGGTCTGCAGCCGCTGGCGATACAGCGCGCGCTCGACGACGTGGATCACCTCCTCGACCTTGAACGGCTTGAGGAGATAGTCGTACGCGCCCTTCTTCATCGCCTCGATCGCGGTCTCCACGGTGCCAAAGCCGGTCATCAGCACCGTGAGCACGCCGAGCCGTTCGGCCTCGATCTTCTCGAGGAGCTGCAGCCCGGACAGCCGCGGCATCTTGAGATCCGTGATCAGCAGATCGTAGGGATTCAGCCGCAGCTCGGTCAGCGCCTTCTCGCCATCCTCGACGGTGTGAACCGAGAAGCCTTCGAGCGCGAGGAACTCCGCGAGGATCTCTCGGATGACGCGCTCGTCGTCGACGACGAGGATGCGCGCGCCGCGGGACGCCGGGTCTTGGCCGGACATCTACTGCGGAGCGCCGGTACCGCCTGCCGTCCCACCCGTCGTCGGGGTCGACGTTGCCGTCGTGGCGGGCTTGAGCGCCATGGGATCCGGTAGCGTGTTCGGGTGACCGTTCTCGCGGTCGGCCGAGTCCTGCTGCCTGAGCCACGAGTCACGCGCGCTCATCGCCTTCTGCCGTTCGGAGTCGGCCTTGCCCTTCGCGGACGAGGTGCGCTTGTTGCGGTCCGACTCTTGCGACGGGAACCACTCGAACGAGACGCCCTTCGGGGAGATGTTGCTCCGCTGCGCGAGCTGCGCCTTGGCGAGCTCGTACTGCGCCTCGCGCCAGTACATGTTCTCCTGCGCCCAGCGCTGGTGGCGCTTGAGGAAGTCGCGATACGCCTCGTAGTACTTCACCCGCGCTTCGGCCGCCTTCGCCAGCGCCTCCGCGGTGTGCAGCTCCTTCGCGGCCTGGTTGATCCGGTTGTTGTCGGCCGAGGTCTCCGCGGTCTTCTTGTTCGAGACCGCGGAGTCGACGCCGAGGCGGCTCGCCTTGAAGTCGTTGCGCACGACCGCGAGCTGCGCGGTGACCTCGCCGACGTCGGCCTCGGCCTTCGCGTTCTCCATCTTCGCGAGCGACCAGTCGTTCTGGGTCTGGACGACCGACTGCTTCTGGTCGAGGGGAATCTGGGCGATGTACATGTCATCGAGGTGCTTGCCGAGCGGGCCGGGAGGCGAGTCCGATGGCCCACCACAGCCCGCGGCGACGGACATCCACAGCACCCCGGTCACGAAGATCTTCGAGAGCGAACGCATAGTGGAACCGAGCCTACTACGGCCGCCAGACGCGAGCTACCATCGGAGCGCCATGACTGTGCTGCTCGCCGTCGATGTCGGGAACACGAATACCGTGCTGGGGGTGTTCCGCGACGGCGAGCTCGCCGCCCACTGGCGCATGCAGACGGTCGCCGCGCGCACCTCCGACGAGTACGCGGTGCTGATGAAGACGCTGCTCGATATGGAGGGCTTCCCGTGGCGCTCGATCGACGCCGGGATCATCTCCTCCGTCGTTCCGCCCGCGGTGTTCGGGCTGCAGCAGTTCTTCAAGCATTATTGTGGCGGCGCGGCGCTCCTCGTCGGGCCCGGGATCAAGACCGGGATGCCGATCCTGTACGAGAACCCGCGCGAGGTCGGCGCGGACCGGATCGTCAACGCGGTCGCCGCGTTCGAGGAGCTCGCCAGCGGGTGCATCGTCGTCGACTTCGGCACCGCGACGACGTGGGACGTCGTGACGCCGAAAGGGGAGTACCTCGGTGGCGTGATCGCGCCCGGGATCCAGATCAGCGCGGAGGCGCTGTACGAACACGCGGCGAAGCTGCCCCGGGTCGAGCTCGCGCGGCCGGGCAAGGTGATCGCGCGCAACACGGTCGCGTCGATGCAGGCCGGTCTGGTGTATGGCTATGCGGGCATGGTGGACGCCCTCGTCAATCGGATTCGCGCCGAAGTCGACTTCGAGGCCCGCTGCATCGCGACCGGAGGGCTCGCCGCGCTGATCGCGACCGAGACCAAGACGATCGATGCCACTGACGATCTGCTCACGCTCAAAGGCCTCAAGATCCTGTGGTATCGCAACGCCACCACCTGACATGACGGATCAGCTCCAACATACGCCGCTCGATCCCAGCCAGCTCTCGGCGGCTGCGCAGCGCGCGCTCGGTCCGGGCGCCGGGCGGATGATGGCCGCGCGCGGCATCCTGCCGTTGCCGCCCGTCGATCAGGTCTCGGTGCTGTATCAGCTCTCGCTCGACCCCGACCCGGCGATCGCCGACGCCGCGCGCGCGTCTGCCGCGAACGTGCCCGCAAGGCTGCTGTCCGGGACCCTCGCCGATCCGACGCTCGATCCGCGCGTCCTCGATTTCTTCGCGCGGATCTCCGGCGAGACCTCGGTCGTGTTCGACGCGATCGTGCTCAACGCTGCCGCCGCCGATTCGACGCTCGCCACGCTCGCCGCGCTCGGCGGCGCGCGCGAGGTCGACATGATCGCGCAGAACGAGCAGCGGTTGCTGCGCCATCCCGAGATCATCGCGGCGATGTACATGAACCGACGCGCACGGATGTCGACGATCGATCGCGTGGTCGAGCTCGCCGTGCGCAATCACGTCCGCGTGCCGGGGCTCGCGGCGTGGGACGAGGTCTCGCGCGCGCTGACCGGGGCCGCGCCGGCCACGCCCGAGCTCGATGCGTTGTTCGTGGCCGCGGCCGAGAACCTGACGGGGAACGATGCGGCGCTCACGGCCGGGGACGCCGATCAGGTAGTTCCCGAGGACGGCGAGCCCGCGGCGCCGGTCGAGGAGAAGGAGCTCCAGATCAGCGAGATGTCGATGCCTGCGAAGATCCGCCTCGCGGTGCTCGGCAACGCCTTCGCCCGCGCGATCCTGATCCGTGACCCGGTGAAGCTCGTCTGCATGGCCGCGATCAAGTCGCCGGGGGTCACCGAGATCGAGGCCGCGCGCTACGCTGCCAACTTCACCCTCAACGAAGACGTCATCCGCTACATCTCCATGCGCCGCGAATGGACCAAGCGCTACGGAGTCAAGGTATCGCTGTGCCGCAACCCGAAGACCCCGATCCCCGAGGCGATCAAGCTGCTGGCGTTTCTTCGCGAGAAGGACCTGGCGAACATCATCAAGTCCCGCGGCGTCCCATCGGCGCTCGTCGCGCACGCTCGCAAGCTGATGATGCAGCGGCGCGGCGGCCCGCCGAAGTGACGAGCCCCGGGTTCGTTGCCCGGCTCGGGCTCGCGATCACCAGCCCACGCTGGGCACTCACGGTGGCCGCGGATCGCCGGCACGCCGGACGCTCGGGCTCCGATCTGATCGTGGTGATCGCGATCGTGCTGCTCGCGACCCAGGTTCGCGGCCTGTTCGCGGCCGCGTGGCTCGGCGCGGTGATCGGGCCGGGCCTCGGCGTCCGTGCCGGGACGCACGTGGTCACGCAGACGCTGACGGTCAAGCTCGGGTTCCTGGTCGTCGCCGCGATCATCGTGTGGCTGCTCGCCGGGTCCCGGCGAAACCTCGGTCGTGCCTTCGATGTTGCGTGCGTGGCCGCGCTGCCGCTGCTGTTCGTCGAGCTCGCGGCCACCGTGATCGTGCGCATGCTCGAGCTCGAGCTTCCGCGGATCGCGGGTGTCGAGCTCGCCGGGGTCTCGTTCGCGTGGGCCGGAGCGTTGATCGCGCTGGGGTGGCGACCCGCGCGGCTCGCGACCGCGGTGGTCCCGGCGCCGCCGATCGAGATCGTGACGCGGGCGCGGCGGGCCGGGTGGGGCGTGCTCGCGCTGTGCCTGGTCGGGGTCGCGGTGGGGGCCGTGTCGGTCGCGCGACACCTCGAGGACATGCGGCCGATGACCAGCGGCGATCCCGCGCCGACGTTCGCGCTCCCGAGCGTCGGGGCTCGCGGCGCGCTCGGAGCGCCGTTCGCCCTGTCGACCACGCGCGGCAAGGTCACGGTGATCGATTTCTGGGCGACCTGGTGCAAGCCGTGCCTCCACGCGATGCCGGCGCTCGATGCGATCGCGAAGGCCCACCCCGACGTCGTCGTGCTCGCGATCAACCTCGACGATCCGGCCGACGCGCGGGCGCTGTTCGACGAGCGCGGCTACCAGATGACGTTGCTCGCCGATGATGGCGCGGTGAGCCAGCGCTATGGCGTCACCAGCATCCCGCACAGCGTGGTGATCGATCGCGCCGGCGTGGTGAGGTTGGTCGCGCGCGGCGAGGCCACTGATCTCGCGGCCCTCGTCGATCAGCTGCGCCGCGAGCAGATCCGGGACGAGTGATCGAAGTTGTTGTCCGTAGTGTGTCTCGCGTGCTCGTGATACCACCCAGGGATGGCCAGCTTGGTCTGCGCCACGTGCCGCAAGCTCATTCCCGTAGGGACCTCGGCGGTCCGCTGCACGGTGGCTTCGTGCAATACCGGGAGGATGAAGCTCCGGTTCTGCACCGTCGCGTGCTGGGAGAAGCACGTTCCGACCGCGCGGCACCGCAAGGCGGCGTACATCGTGGAAGACCGCGTCGAGCACTGAGTTTTGCGAGTGAATTCCGTGGCGTGATACGTTTCGTTCGTGCGGCTGGGGACCTGTATCGCGCTCGAGCTCGCCATCGCCGCGAGCGCCGCGGGTGGCGTGTGGTTCGGGGTCGGTCACGCATCGAAGGTCGCAGGTAGCTACCTCGACGCACCGGAGGCCTCCGCGGCGACCTCGCTGGGGGCCGCGGTGTCGCCGCTGCCGCGCTCTCATCTGGAGGTGGCGCCCCCCGGGGTGGGGAATGTGTTCGGGGTCGTCGATGACGAGCTGCTCTCGCCGCTCGGCGCGAGCAAGGTGACCGGCCTCAAGCTCAACCACGGTGGCACGTCCCTGTCGCTGCGCCTCGACTTCGCGTCCGGCGCGCGTGCGGCGTTCAAGCCCGAGCAGACGCACCCGCAATCGGATCCCCGGCGCGAGATCGCGGCCTATCGGATCGATCGGCTGCTCGGGATCGGCCATGTCCCGCCCGCGAAGGCCGCCTCGTTCGCGGTCGCCGATCTGATCGCCGCGGCCGATCCGAGGTATCAGACCTATACGGCCGCCCGCCTCGCCGGAGAGGGGATCTCGCACGACGGCGTAATCCGCGGCGAGCTGTCATGGTGGATCCCCGAGATCAGGGTCGCCAAGATCGGGCCCTATCATGTCGACGAGCGAGACGGCCGCGCCTTGTGGACCGCGTATCTCCAGGCCGGGGCGAAGGTTCCGGAAGAGCTGCACCCGATGGTCGAGCAACTCTCCGCGGTCGTGCTATTCGACGTGCTGATCGACAATCCCGATCGGTGGTCGGGCTCGAACACGATGGCGTCTCCGGACCAGCGGACCCTGTACTTCATGGATAACACGCTGTCGTTCTCGATCTTCTCGCTTGGGCACGAGTCGAACCTGACCCCGCTGCGCGAGATCCAGGTGTTTCCACGCGGGCTGGTACAGCGGTTGCGTGCGCTGACGTTCGACATGATCGGGAACGCGCTCGCGCTCCCCGATGACCATGGCCTCGGGCCGTTGCTCACCCGCGCCGAGATTCGCGCCCTGCTGACGCGTCGAGATCACCTCATGCAGTACGTCGATGGGTTGATCGCCGAGCTCGGGGAAGATGCGGTGCTCGCCCTCCCATGAGCCAGACCTGTCCGATCTGCCAGAAGCCTGTCGATCCGATCCGGGCGCCTGCCGTGAAGGTTCGAGCCGGCAAGGTCGTCGCGTTCTGTAGCTCCGAGTGCGCGAAGGTGGGCGAGACCCAGCCCACGGCGATGCCGAACGACGCGCCTGCGCGACGCACGCCTCCCTCGGGTGTCGTGGTGTCCTCGGCGGTGCTCGAGAGCGGGCCGGTGATCGAGATCATCCACGAGCCGGCGTCTGGCGTGGTGACGAGCGCCAAGGACGACCGCGTCCCACGGGCGCCGTCGCTCCCGCAGATCGTCGTGGCTGCGAAGGCCAAGCCGGCGACGTCGAAGTCCAAGGACGACACCCTCGACAAGTGGACGATGACCGACGAGGAGGTCCTCGCGCAGCAGCGCGCCACGACGGACGTGCCGATCGCGTCGCGCGGGAATCGCGCGCCGATCGTGATCGCGATCGTGCTGGTCGTCTCCGGCCTCGGCTTTCTCGGCTACCGGTACGTGTACGGCAAGCACGGCCAAGCCAAGGCGACCGAGGTCACGGCGACCGGTGCCGGCTCGGCCGAGCTGATCGCGCCACCGCCGTCGCCGGTGCCACCGCCGGGCCCGTCGCTGGCGAGCTCCGTCGAGCGCGCCCGCGAGGTGCTGAAGAAGCACATGCACTCGGACTCACCGCGGGTGCAGCGCGTGGCGGCGGCCGCGCTCGCGCGGACGGGCGACAAGGATGCGATCGCGGCGCTGGTCGACGTGCTCGCGCGTGAGGCCAGTGACGTCGCGAAGCTCGATCTCGGATATGCGCTGGCGCGCGGCGGCGACAAGCGGGGCGGCGATGCGCTCGCCAGCGCGGCCAGCTCTGGGCGCAGTCGGGATGTGCGGGCGGAGGCGAGCCGGCTGCTCGCGCTCCTCGGCGATGCACGCGCGATCCCGACCTTGTCGAGCTACCTGGAGGTCAGCCAGCTCAAGCTCGGTGCGGCCGAGCAGCTCGCGTACGTCTCCGAGCCCCGCGCGCTCAAGGCGCTCGATCAGATCCGCAGCGATGAGAAGTCGTCGGCGGACGACAAGGCGCGCGCGACCATCGCGCTCGGCATCGCCGGCCGCACCGACGTGGCGCCCGCGCTCCGCGAGCTGCTGACCGATGGCCGGTTCAACGCGTTCGCGGCGATGTCCCTCGCTGGAATTCATGACGTGGCCGCGCTCCCCGTGCTCAAGAAGCACCTCGACATCCCGTCGCTCCGGGTCGGTGCGGCACGCGCGCTGCGCCGGCTCGATCCCAAGCTCGATGCCGCGCCGCTGCTGCCGCCGCTCCTCGCGGCGCTGTCGAGCGGCAAGGACACCGAGCAGATCCAGGTCGCCGAGGCGGTGTTATTGCTCGCCGGCCCGGCAGAGTGGTCGCAGCGGCAGTGACCGCGCGGCACCGCGGTGGTCGCAATTACGCGATTTCACGCGGATCGGCGGGCTCCCACGGTGGCTTTCCTGATTGACACCCTCCGGAGGTCAGACCAGACTCCGCGGCCCAGATGGCCACCCGTCGCTCCACCCCCGCCGCACCCGCCGGCCAGCGGATCTACTTCGTCTCCCTGGGTTGCCCGAAGAACCAGGTCGACACCGAGTTGATGCTCGGCCAGGTCGAGGCCGCCGGTCACGCGCTGGTCGACGCACCCGAGGGCGCCGACGTGATCGTCGTCAACACCTGCGCGTTCATCGATGCCGCCAAGGAGGAGAGCGTCGACACCATCCTCGAGATGGCGCAGCACAAGCCCAAGGGCGGCAAGCTCGTGGTCACCGGCTGTCTCGCCCAGCGCTATGCCGGCGAGCTCGCCAAGGACATCCCCGAGATCGACCACATCCTCGGCTCGGCGGACTTCCAGTCGCTCGCCAAGGCGCTGACGCTCGAGCCGACCGCCAAGCTGCCGTCGGGCCGCGCGCGCGTCCGCAAGCCGCTCCCGGTGATCCAGGTCTCCGAGACGCCGACCTACATCTACGACCACGAGACCCCGCGCAAGCGGATCGGCCAGGCGCACAGCGCGTACGTGAAGATCGCCGAGGGCTGCGATCGGCCGTGCTCGTTCTGCATCATCCCGAAGCTGCGCGGGCCGCAGCGCAGCCGCACGATCGATGACATCGTCGCGGAGGCGCGCGCGCTCGGGAAGGCCGGGGCGGTCGAGATCAACCTGATCGCGCAGGACCTCACGCGCTACGGCTGGGATCACGGCACCTCCTCCGAGTCCCGCCAGACCCTCGCGCAGCTGCTGCGCGCCCTGGGCAAGGTCGATGACATCGAGTGGATCCGGCTCCACTACACGTTCCCGAGCGCGTTCGACGACGAGCTGATCGATGCGATCGCGAGCGAGCCCAAGGTCGTCAAGTACATCGACGTGCCGCTCCAGCACATCAGCGACGCGATGCTCAAGCGGATGCGCCGCGGCCACTCGAGCCGGGTGACCCGCGAGCTGATCAAGACGCTCCGCGCGCGGATCGACCATGCCGTGCTGCGCACGACGTTCATCGTCGGGCATCCGGGCGAGACCGCCGAGGAGTTCGACGAGCTGTGTGCGTTCGTCGCCGAGTCGAAGTTCGATCGTGCCGGCGCGTTCACGTACTCGGTCGAACCGGGCACCACCTCGGCGCTGCTGCCGCACCGCGTCGACGCCGACGTGATGGCGGAGCGCCAGCAGACGCTGATGGAGATCCAGCGCAAGATCAGCCGCGAGCGCCACGAGGCGATGGTCGGCAAGGAGATCGAGGTCCTGATCGACGGCGTGTCGTCCGAGTCCGAGTATCTGCTCGAAGGTCGCTGGTATGGCCAGGCGCCCGGCGTCGACGGCACCACCTACCTGTCCGACGGCCAGCTCCCCCCGGGCTCGCTCGTGCGCGCGCGGGTGACCCAGGCGAGCGACTACGATCTCGCGGCGACGCTCGAGCTCGCGTCGTGAGCGCCGCGGTCGGCTGACGCTCCATCCGCCGCGTGCTGCGCGGCGAGCGCGGGTTCGGGGGGCGCGCCGAGGCGGCCGCGACGCACCTCCCGCTCGTCACACGGCCGGGAGCAGGTAGCGATCGCGCAGCGCCACGGAGGCGAGCAGCGCGTCCCACATCGGCCCGACGAGCTCGTGGCCCCCGGCGAGCGCCATCGCCGCGCGATCGAGCGCGATGCGATCGGGCTGCACGCGCTCGCGCTCG
>WBZN01002032.1_pt1 | contig 11600 bp, 8 predicted proteins | sample 5204281 | NCBI WGS metagenome assembly WBZN01 (sample SAMN12344347, study PRJNA552823) | activated sludge metagenome | biome: Activated sludge suspended growth; feature: Nitrification reactor; material: Wastewater; isolation source: activated sludge from nitrification reactor of wastewater treatment... | reverse complement strand
GATCCGGATCTTCACCAGCGGCGGCCGCTCTTTCTCGGGTAGGTCGAACTCACCCTCTGCGGCCGGTTTGGGCTTGGGCACTTCCTTCTGCATCCAGTACGTGATCAGCGCTCCGTCCGGACCGTTCTTGCCCTTCGCCGTGCCGACCGGCGCGTAGGAAGGCTGTGAGACGGCGCGGAAGCGGTACGTCGGCACCGGCGGCGAGAGCGCTACCGGAGTCCCGTTCTTCTCCCGCTCTTGGGTGGGCTCCTGCCATTGCTCGACCGCAGTCGCATCGTCGAGGATGTAGAAACCCCGCCCGTACGTTCCGACGACCAGATCGTGGAATCGCGGCTCCACGGTCAGCCAGTACACGGGAGCGTGCGGCAGCTTCCCTTGCAGCGGCAGCCAGTGTCCGCCGTCGTCGAAGGTGACCCACAGTCCGTTCTCGGTTCCGGCGTAGAGCATCCCCTTGCGGAACGGGTCCTCGCGCACCACGTGCACGTACGACAGCTGGCTCTTCGGAATGCCCGCCGAGATCAGCTTCCAGGTCTTGCCCCAATCCGTGGTCTTGAGGATGTACGGATCCCGGTTGTCGACCTGGTGCAGGTCGACCGAGACGTAGCAGGTTCCTTTTTCGAAGCGCGACGGCTCGACGGATCCGACGGTTCCCTTGGGCGGCAGCATCGACGGCGGCGGCGTGACGTTCGCCCAGGCCTTGACGACGTCACCCGTCCCGGCGTCGTGCGCCACCTGCACCACGCCGTCGTTCGTCCCCGCCCAGATCTCGCCCTTCGAGAGCGGCGACTCCGCGATCGAGTAGACGACGCCCGCATACTCGACGGACAGGTTGTCGACCGTGAGCCCGCCGGAATCGCCCATCATCGAAGGATCGTTCGTCGTGAGGTCGGGCGAGATCGCCGTCCAGTGCTCGCCGCCGTCGGTCGTCTGGTGCACGTACTGGCTGCCGACGTAGACGGTGTTGTGGTCGAAGGGCGAGATGGCGAGCGGGAACGTCCAGTTCATGCGCAGCTTCACCTGGCCGGCATTGGCGCCCATCGTGCGCTCCGGCCAGACCGACACCGAGCGGGCCATGCGCGTGCGAGCGTCGTACCGTTCGACGACGCCGGCGTAGCACCCTCCCCACACGACGTCGGGATCGACCGGATCGGGCGTGTTCCACCCCGTCTCGCAGCCGGCGGTCGTCGTCCAGAGGGCCGGCGGGATGCCGTCGCCGCCGGGATTGCGGCTCGGGCCGCGCATCGAGCCGCCGTCCTGCATCTGCCCGTAGACCTGGTAGGGGAGCCGGGTGTCGGTCGCGACGTGGTACATCTGCGCGATGGGCAGGCGCAGGGAGCGCCAGTTGCGCCCGCGCGTCGTCGAGATGTCGACGCCGCCGTCGCTGCCGATCATCATGCGGCTGGGATCCTTCGGGTCCGCCCACATGTCGTGATTGTCGCCGGCCCAATCGACCTGATCGGCCGTCTCACCCCCGTCGTAGGTGACACCCATCGAATTCGAGGGGAAGTAGACCTCGTTGGCGTTGTCCGGCATGACCAGCATCCGCGTGTAGTAGTGCGGCCGCTCGTTCAGCAGGCGGCTGCGATTCGCCAGGCGCCAGTTCTCTCCGCCGTCGTCGGAACGCCAGAGCGAGCCGCGGTCGGCGGTCTCGATCAGTGCGTAGACGCGACTCGGGTCATTGGTGCCGATCGCCACGGCGATCTTCCCGAGCGGCGGATCCGGCAGTCCGTGCTCCTTGATCCGCTTCCAGGTCGAGCCGCCATCGCGGGAGACGAACACACCCGAACCCGGACCGCCGCTCTTCCTCCCCCACGTCTTGATGTCGATCTGCCAGGTCCCGGCAAAGAGCACCCGCGGATTGGTCGGGTCCATGGCGAGGTCGGAGGCGCCGGTGTTCTCGTCGACGAAGAGCACGCGCTCCCAGTGTGTGCCGCCGTCGGTCGTGCGGTAGACACCGCGCTCCTGCTGCGGGCCGTAGCAGGTGCCGAGGGCCGCGACGAAGACGGTGTCCGGATCGCGCGGGTCGATGATCACTCTGCCGATGCGCCCCGTCTTCTCGAGACCCATGTGCTTCCAGGTCTTGCCGGCGTCGGTCGACCGGTACACGCCATTGCCCAGCGACACGTTGCTGCGGATGAAGGTCTCGCCGGTCCCGACCCACACGACATTGGGGTCGGAAGGCGCGATCGCGATCGCCCCGATCGACTGCGCATCCTGGCCGTCGAACACCGGCTTCCAGTCGCTGCCGCCGTCGATCGACTTCCAGAGGCCTCCCGACGCCGCGCCCGCGTAATAGACGTTCGGGTCCCCGGGTACGCCGACGACGGCGCTCACGCGGTTTCCAGGAGGTCCGATGAAGCGGAACTTGAGGCCCGCGAACGGACCTGCGGCCTTCTCGGCCGCGGCTTCTTCTGGCGTCTGCTCGGCGTCGCTCGGCGCTGGAGCTGCTGGCGCCGCGCGGCGAGCATTCTTGGCCGGTGGCTGCGTCGGCGGGCTCGGCGGGCCCGGCGTTCCTTGCGCCGGTGCCTGCGCAAAGACCAACGTCATGGACACCGCCGTCAAAAGGACCGCCGCGACTCTGCTCATGCTTCCTCCCTCGTCCAGTCTGCGCGAATGTCGTTCGGTTCAGGGAATGCGGAGGGATCCTACCGCCAGCGCTGAACGTCAGGCGAAGACGGCGGAGTCGGCGCTGGACCATCGATGCTGCGCCACCGGGCTGTGTGGTCCGGCGGGTCGTGACAGCGACTGCCCGGTGCCGCGTCGCCGGCACCTTTCGCTAGTTCGAGGTTCTTTCCGGACTGTCGTTCCGGACGCGGCCCCGCGATGGGGCTCGCGAAAGGCTGCTGGAGCAGCAGTGCCTGGCTAGGGAGCCCCCAGCGCCCGGCCGCGCGACGCGTCCGAGTGGAAGGCCGGGCGGATCCACGAGCTGCGCAGCAGTCCCACGAAGGCGGCGGGAAGGACGGCGAAGAAGGCGGCGTTCAATACACCGCCGATCAGGTAGCGCGCCTCGTGCGGCCCCGGTCCCCACAGCCCGCTGTGCCAATGGCCGATGAGCAGAGCCACCCCGACGCCCGCCCACCCGCCGAGCTCGAGCGCGCCGCGCGCCCACGTCTCGAGGCGTACGAACCGCAGCCCGCAAAAGGCGCCGAGCAGCCCGAGCGCCACCAACGCGCCGCCGGCGATCAGGTAGTGATCGAAGGCCCACTCGATCCACCGCGCCCCCTCGGGCGCCGGCGGCGGAGGTCCCCCCGACCCGACGTGCGAGAGCACGCCGAAGAGCAGGACGAGAGCGAGCCCGTAGAGCAGAAAGAACCCGCAGGCGATGAACCAGAGGGTGGCGACGACCCAAACGGCTCCGGGGGCGCGCTTCGGCGGTGTTGTGTTCATCGGATCCCTTGGATACAGAGGAAATGGAAGGTGAAGGACGCGTCCCAGGTTGGACGGCGAACGCTGTCCACGCTGGAGTCTTCTCCAAGATCCGTGCCCGCGCGTGGGGCGCTTCGGGGGCCGATTTTCGTCCGGTTGAGTGGACGACCGGGTGGCAGGCTGACCACGCTGGGCGTCGGGCCTCCGCCGCCCACTGAACGCGGCCCGGTAGGCAGCGCCGGTCCGTCCGCGTAGCGCGGGGCGGGGAACCGCCGGGAGGACGGATCGGAAGAGTCTTACCCTTCGGCCCGACGGAGAGGATCGATCACCCGAACCGATCCGTAAACCTGGCCATGCGAAAGATCCTCGGAGTAGAGGATTTCGGCACCCGAGCGCTGAGCGGCGTGGATGATCAGTGCGTCCCAAAAGGAAACGCGGTGGCGATCCGCGAGGTCGAGAGCTTCGAGCACCGACTCGCCGGTGTTGACGATGACGTGCCAAGCCAGGTAGTCGGAAATCATGTCGCGCACGGCCCGACCATCCAAAGGTCTAGCCACCTTGCGCTGCAGGTTTACGCTCAGTTCCTGCAGCACCTGAGTGCTGATCGCGGCCGAGCGCTTTTGCCAGAGCGCTTCGACCAGCTCGCGTGCCGCGGTGTGCTTGACGCCGGCCGAGAGGTCGTGGGCGTAGAGGAGGATGTTCGTGTCGACGAAAACCTCAACGCTCATGGACTTCATCCCTGCTTGCAGGGCGGCTCCAGCCCAGATCCAGCCCGCTCCGCAGCCGCTCCAGCGCGCGCTGTCGGGCGCGATCGAACGCCTTGCGGTCGCGCACGAGAGACTCCAGTTGGTCGGTGAGTAGCGCACTCATCGAGCGCCCCTCCTCGGCCGCCACGACACGGGCTTCTCGCAGAAGATCGGTGTCGAGCTTAAGGGTGACGTTGGTCTTCATCGCGCTTCCTCGAATGTGATGCTAGCACGTTAATCACGTGCAGCACGCAATTATGTGCTAGAAATGGATGGTTGCTGCGGAGTTGCAGGTCCTGGGTGACTGAATCCGACGGCTCGCTCCGGCTTCGTCAACTTTGAGCCCGGCCTCGCCCGAGCCCTCCGGAGCGGCCCGTTGGCTCAGCGCACCGCCTCGAAGTGCGCCATCATCCCGGCGGCGTGGTGCTCCAGGATGTGGCAGTGGTACATCCAGCCGCCCGGCCGATCGTCCGGCAGCCAAGCGATGCGTACGCTGCCGAAAGCCGGCACGTTCACGGTGTCTTCCCAGGAGAGAAACGTCGGCGGCTTGCCGTTCACCTCCAGCACCTGGAAGAAGAAGCCATGCACGTGGAAGGGATGGTGAACCGGCGAGCGGTTCACCGCGTCCCAAATCTGCAACTCTCCGACCCGGACCGGCTCGGCGTGATGTTGTTGCTCACGGTTGATGTTGGACTCGACGCCGTGCTCGATCGTCGACGCGATGTGCGGGGGAGAACAGTACTTCGGTCTCCCCGACCGGCGACCGAATCAAGCGGCCGCCAGTGCCGATCATCCTGAAGGGACGGCCGCCAATGGACAGTCTCGGGCGGGAAGGCGCGCTCGGGGGCCCGCGCAGCGACCCTCTTTCCGGTGTTCTTGCTACTCCGCGGAACCCAGCGCGCGTTCCCAGTTGATCGACACCGACCCATAGTCATGCCGGCTGGCGTCCACACCTCGCGGGTCGGGCGAGAATTCTCGACTCCTGCGAACAAACGTGTAGGTCAGCCGCAACGAGCGGTACCGCACCGAGCCGCCGGCCTTCAGGTCATACACGAAGCCTTCCTTCTTGACACGATGACTGTCGGTGAACGTGTTGCCGTCGAGAAAGATGTTGCGGAAGACGGCGCGGCCTTCGCCGCCGATGAACGCAAACGCTTCGAAGGCTCCGCGCTCGCGCATCTCGGTTCCGTTGACGCTGCATGCGATGATGCTGACAGGGAAACTCTTCATATTGGCGGATCCAAGCCGCAACACGCCTCCGAGGCCGACGTAGTCCTGGAGGTTCCCGAACGCTGCCGTGGTGGACGGGATGAAATCGAGATGCCTGCCGGACCCCGGCACGACGAGACGCCGCTGGAAGGCGTAGAAGAGCTCCAAGCCGGGCTCCGTCTTGAGCTGATTGGCCCAGCCCCTCGGCAGGCGATCGTGGATCAGGCGATGAAACTCTGTCTGGATGAACTTGCCTTGGGCCGCCGGTCCCACGACGCCCGCCTGGAGTTCGAACTGATGCTGGCGCGTCACCTTCTCGACGTCCGTGTCGTCGACGATTGCATATCCGACTCCGCCATAGAGCCACGCGCCGTAGGGCCGATCGTCGCGGATCAGGGCGCGCTTGGTGATGTCGTTCGGCGTGAAGAAGTTCTGTCCAAACTCGAACGAATACCCATAGTCCGCCGCCGGAGCCTGCGGATAGACCGCCGCACGCAGCCGATCTCCGACCGTCTTCAATTGGCGCGAGCCGGCATCGCCCGCCCACCGCGGCGCGCAGCCCTTGAGGTACGTCCAGTGAAACCGCATGCCCTGGGTGTAGGCGTCGTCGGAGCCGCTGAAGACGGCAACGGCGTCGTTCTCCTCGGTCCACTGGAATTCCGTAATCCGATCGTCGGTGCACGTCTGTGCCGTGGCCGGTGCAGCACCAACGGCAACGAGCAACAGCAAGGCGATTCGACGCATGGTCAGTCCCTCCCTATGAGAAGTCGGCCTGCACACCCTTGAAGGCGGCGCCCTTGCTCGTGGCGCCCGGTCCCATCCCCATGCGGCTGAAGACCGCTCTTATCGATTGAGCGAGCACCGGAGCGCTCAGGCCGGAAAACTCCGGCTTCTTGGGGGGCGGGTTCGCCGCGCTCAAAAGGGCGTCGCGAGCATCGAGGAACGACGGGCCCGAATGACCGGCCGCGAGAACCTTGAGCGAGTCGAGAACCAACTGCCATGTCATCCGCACCCCGCGCTCGGCGTCACCGACGAGTTGGCCGAGGGCCTCTGCGCTGCGGAACAGCGTCATGGCCCAGACCTGCCCCGCGTCGTGTTCGTCCTTGAAGCCACCGAGATCGGCGAACGTCGCGGCAAACTGCGCGTCGTACGGGACTCGCCGCAGACCGTGAACGGCGTCGTTGGCGACCCAAACGCCGAACGCTCGGCGCGGCGACGTCGGCGCGCCCAAGTGCTCGAGGATCGAGAGCGCGAAGAAATCGCTGAGCCCTTCCGCCATCGCGCGGCCTTGCGGCTTCGCGGCCACATTCCAACTCAGGCGGCCTGCCGCGAGGCGTTCGGTGACGGCGTGTGTGTATTCGTGCAAGACGACTTCCGCGTCGAGCGCGGCCTGACGACCCGTCGTGGGGTGTTGCGCGAGAAGCATGTCCGGGGGCAATCCGTCCTGGACGGCCTGGACATTTCCGAAGTTGGTGGACGGAGTGGAGAACACGCTGACGGTCATCGGATCGCCGGGCCGACCCTTGGTGAGCTTGTCGACCGTTTGGTAGTTGCCGTCAACCTCGCGAAAACCGAGCAGGTAGAAGAAGTCGTGCGCGACGTTGCACCAAAAGAACGCATTCAGGACTCCGGTTTGAGCCGCATCGGCGTCCGCGAAACGCAACTGTCCATTCACCTGCGTACCGAAGACCGGCGTGCCGTGAAAGCCGGATGCGGCGACGACGTTCTGACCGGAGGTCGTGTTCCCATCCACCCAGTCCCAGGGGAAGCCGGCGACTCCGGAGGCCGGCAATTCGTACGCCGCTTCGAGAAGTGGCATAGGAAGTACGGTCGCGGGGCTGCTTGGATTCGGCCAATAGACTGACCCAGATCCAGCGACGCAGGCGTGTGTCGATTGGCAGTACAGGATCCGGCCGCGGGCCCGCCCGGACGCGCCGACGATCGCCTCGAACGGGCCCGATGCGCTCGAGGTAAGGAAGAGTCGCCAGCCCGGCTGGAGTTGCGCTCCGTGGTGGAACCACGACAGGTGACAAGGCACAATCCCCACGCAGCCGGGATGCTTCAACGCCGTCGGTTCGCAGGCTAGCGGGAATCTCGCCGTCACTTCGGCAGGCTGCTCGGATTCGGATTCATCGACGTGGGCGAGTGCTTTCTCGAGGGCCGCCACCGCGGAGAGGGAGACCCGAGACGACGGCGTTCCTCGAGCGTCCACAAGCGTCGCTGTGAGACGCGTTGGCCGGCCTTTGGGCGAGCAAACCACGAGGACCATGGAGTCGAAGACCGGCATTCCCAGGTGCCAGTGCTGGAGATAGACGACATGCTGGCCATTGCCGAGCCGCGCGAGCCGGTGATCCGCGATCAAAGAGCCGCCTGCGCCGAGCTTGCGCCGCAAGGACTTGTGGGCAAACTCGAGCGCCCGCAGCGTGACGTCCTTCGCTGCCCGCCGGCGTCTCGGGCGCGCGAGCGCTCCGCGTCTCTTCGGAGTCGCACGGGTGTCGAGGGAAACCCCGTTCTTAGCTCCCCTTGGTTCGCTCATGACCTAGATGCTGCTGAACCGAGTGGCTGTCCTGACAGGTATTCGCGGGAGATTGACTCGGCGCGAGCAGCCCGGGCCTGCGCGGCAACGACACCGCGGGCACTAGGGCGGGCGGCTGGCAGCCCCGCGCTCGCCACCGGTACCACGAGGTTCGCGAGGTATCCTGGGCCACTGCAAGCTCACCACCATCCCAGGAGGCCGTCGCAATGGATGCCCGTCGTCGTCTGATTTCTCGGTCCTTGCTTCTCCTCGCCATTGCGAGCCCATTGGCTCCCTTGCACGCCGCAACGCCGCCGAGCACCCCCGCCGCGAAGCCCGCCCCCCCGACCGCTCAGCAACCCTTCGACGCCTACGTCGACAACCTCGTCGCCGACTGGGTCCGCGCCGACCCGATGTCGGCCACGGCGTCCCAGTACTTTTCCGGCGCCGAGCAGGATGCGCTCGATCGCAAGCTGAACGCCAAGGATCCGGGCGGGACGCCGCTCGATGCGAAGGAGCGGCAGGCGCGGACCGAGCGGGCGCGCGCCGCGTTGGTGCGGCTCGCGGCGTACTCGGCAGCCGACCTCTCGCCGGTGCAGCGGGTGTCTCGCGCCGTGCTGGTGTGGCGGCTCGAGGACGTCCTGCGCCAGACGGAGCTCGCCGATCAGCGGTTCGTGTTCGATCAGTTCCGCGGGCTGCAGGTCAGTCTGGTGAATTTCCTCAGCCAGACGCATCCGGTGCGCAATGCGCGGGACATCGAGAACTACCTCGAGCGGCTGAAGCAGGTGGCGCCGGTGCTCGACATGGGGATCGCCGAGGCGAAGACGCGGGCGGCGGCGGGGGTCGTGCCGCCGAAGTTCATTCTCAAGTCGACGCTCGACGGCATCGACCGCTTCCTCGCCGCCGAGCCGGCGAAGAACGTGCTCGTGACCTCGCTCGACGAGCGCGCGGCGAAGCTCGACAAGCTCCCCGCGCTATCCGCAGAAGCGCGCGCCGCGTCGGTCGCCGCCGCGACGAAGATCGTCGGCGACGAGATCATCCCAGCCTTCGGGCGCGTGCGCGCGCTGCTCGCCGAGCAGATGAAGACTGCAACGGACGACGCCGGACTCTGGCGCCTGCCGCGGGGCGCGCAGGCCTATGCGGCTGCGCTGCTCTCTAACACGACGACCGACCTCACGGCGGACCAGATCCACGAGCTTGGCTTGAAGGAAGTGGCGCGCATCGAGGGCGAGATGGACAAGCTGCTCCGCGAGCTCGGATACGCCGAGGGCACCGTCAAGGCGCGCTACGAGAAGCTCGAAGCGGATTCACAGCCGCCCGCCGATCCCGATCCGCGCCCGGCGCTGCTGGCCCGCTACGACGAGATCCTGCGCGACGCCGAGAAGCGCGCGGCGCTGGCGTTCGACGTGCGCCCGAAGGCGCCCGTGGTGGTGAAGCGGGAACCGCCGTTCACCGAGAAGAGCGCGGCGGCGCACTACTCCTCGCCGGCGCCGGACGGCACGCGCCCCGGCGTGTTCTGGGCGCCGCTGCCCGGCCCGACGTTCAGCGTCAACTCGATGCGTACGCTCGTCTACCACGAAGGCGTGCCGGGCCATCACTTCCAGGTCACGCTGCAGCAGGAGCTGCCGGAGATTCCGCGCTTCCGGCAGCGCGGCGCGTTCGGCGGCTTCTCGGCGTTTTCGGAAGGCTGGGCGCTCTACACGGAGCAGCTCGCGGCCGAGCTCGGATGGTACGAAGGCGACGGTGCCCCAGACCTGAGGGGCCACCTCGGCCAGCTCAACTCGGAGCTCTTCCGGGCCCGTCGCCTGGTGGTCGACACCGGCCTTCATGCCAAGCACTGGACGCGCCAGCAGGCGATCGACTACGGCATCCCGCCGGAGGAAGTGGAGCGCTACGTCGTCATGCCGGGGCAGGCCTGCTCCTACAAGATCGGCATGCTGAAGATCCTCGAGCTCCGCGCCAAGGCCGAGCGCGAGCTCGGGGCGAAGTTCTCGTTGAAGGAGTTCCACAACGTCGTCCTGAAGACGGGATCGGTGCCGCTCGAGGTGCTCGCGGGCGTAGTGGACGAGTGGATCGCGAAGACCAAGACGGCCGGGTGACGTGTGCGGGCCGGCTCGCCTGGACTCCGGGCGAGCTGGCCTCGTTCGGCGCTTGGCAGAAGTACTGACGACGAGCGATGAGGGGCGATGCCCTCGGGCAGCTGGAGCGGGGCCGCCCACGCTCGCCGGCCTGAGTCGCTGCGACTACTTCGGCGGCGTGTACCGCAACACCGAAGCGAAGTCCACGACGCCCGCATTCGGATGGCTCCGAGTGCGTACCGCGACCACCAGCTTGCCGTCCGACTGGAGCACGCCGAAGGCCTCGCGCTGATTGTCCGGCAGGGGTGTCTTGACCACGCCGTTCACGCCCCAGCCGGGATCGAGCTGCCCGGTCTTGGTGACGTGGAAGATGCGCAGGTCGGGATCCGACGACACGCTGGCGTCGACGGCGATCGCATACGCCGCGCCGTCGGCACTCACGGCGACGTCGTTCACGTGGTGCGAATCGGCAAAGTCCGTGGTCGACAGCACCACGCGGCCGCCGCCGAACGTCGAGTCGACGGCGCCGGAGCCCGTGATCCGCTGGAGGTAGTTGTCGCCGGCGAGCAGCAAGGAGCGCGGATTGGCCGTCGACGCGACGGCGAAGCGGACGCGCTCGGGAAAGACGTAGCTGCTGGTCCAGGGGGCGATGTAGCCGGCGCCGCCGGCGAACGACGTGTCGAGCGCCGCGCCGTTCGACGTGAGGCGCCCCACGACCCAGGACTGCGTCGGGTACGCGCCCGCCGAGCCGAAGCCGATGATCTTGCCGTCGGACTGCACGACCATCGACGCGATCGCGTTGGTGCCGTCGATCGCGAGCTGGCTCGTCCCCGGAATACCGAACGACGGGTCGAGGGCGCCCGCCGGCGTGAGGCGCACGGCTACCGCGCTGGTCGGAAAGGCGCCCTTCTTGCCGCCGAGCAGAATCTTGCCGGGCGGCTGCAGCGCCACTGTGACCGCCGTCGCCGGCGTGTGCAGATCGATGGTGGCGATGCCCCCGGTGCCGAATGCCGGATCGAGCTTGCCGGCCGGCGTGTAGCGCACCGCGAGGAGCTTCGAGGCGGCGCCCTCGCACGTGCCGCCGACCGCGAGAATCGATCCGTTGGCGAGCAGCGCCAGCGCCCGGAAGCCGAAGGTCTTGTGAGCGAGATCGACGACCTTGCCGCCGCTGCCGAAGGTGGTGTCGAGCGTGCCGTTGGTCTTGAGGCGCGCCAGCCAGCCGACGCAGCCGTTGCCCGTCCAGTGCCCGCCCACGATGATCTTGCCGTCGCGCTGGAGGAGAACGCCGGCCAAGACGCCGGGCTGATCCTCACCGGCGTAGCCCGACGGCTGGAGCTTCAGATCGACCTTGCCGAGATGGCCGAACGCGGAGTCGAGTCGGCCGCCCGGCGGCGGCGGCGCGGCCCCCGCCGCGGTTCCCACGAGCGCTGCCAACAAACCACAAGCGATCGCACGATGCATGGCGTCCCTCCGAATGCAGGCAGGCTAGCACGCTCGCGCGGAGGTGAACGATCGCACGGTAGCGCGGTTTTCCGCGACCCGGTCGATGTGCTGGCGGCGAAGCTCGCGGGCAACGCGCCCGTGGCGGAGCTGCGGCAGGAGGTCTTTCGATGGTTTGCGGTGGGTCGACGCTCGGCGGTCGGAGTCCGAGCTCCTTTGTCGCTCCGCCGGAGCTGGACGATGCGC
>WBZN01002031.1_pt1 | contig 11601 bp, 10 predicted proteins | sample 5204281 | NCBI WGS metagenome assembly WBZN01 (sample SAMN12344347, study PRJNA552823) | activated sludge metagenome | biome: Activated sludge suspended growth; feature: Nitrification reactor; material: Wastewater; isolation source: activated sludge from nitrification reactor of wastewater... | reverse complement strand
AGCTCCGGATTGAACGCGACCGCCAGGTTCGACGGAATCGTCCATGGCGTCGTCGTCCAGATGAGGACCGAGACGTCCTTGCCCGCCAGGCCGGGGACACGGGAGCCCAGCTCACCAGCACTTTCAGGATTCAGCGGGAACTCGACGTAGATGGACGGCGACGAGTGATCCTCGTACTCGACTTCCGCTTCGGCCAGCGCCGTGCGGCAGTGGATGCACCAGTGCACCGGCTTCTTGCCCTTGTAGACCAGATCCTGCTGCACGAACTTCCCGAGCGCCCGCACGATGGCCGTGCCCCAGTCGATCGCCTGGCCGTCGGTGCGCGCGAGGCGCAGGTGGCAGATGACCCCGCCCACCGTCGTGCCGCGCAGCTTCCACATCACGGCGCCGTAGGCCGCCACCAGCGGCAGCAGCGAATGGTCGGGCAGCGGCAGCACGTTGACCACGATGCCGACCAGGATCACGTCGATCAGCAGGGCGCCCATGCGCAGCCAGAAGCTGGCCCGCTCCATGCCGGAGGCGTCGAATGGCGCCGCGCCGGCGGGCCCTGCACCCATGCCGGCCGCCATCGCGGCCGGCGCGGCACCCGCGGCACCCGCGGCACCCGCGGCATCCGCGGCATCCGCGGCGCCCGCCGCCTGCGCCCCTGCGGCCCGTGCGTCGGCCGGTTGCGGGTCGGCGGGCTGCGCACCCGCCGGGTGCCCGCCCGCGGGCGGCAGGCCGCTTAGGGTACCGCGGCCGCCGACGCCCGGCTGCCGGCCTTCGGGGAACCAGTGCAGGATCAGCGTGTAGGCGACGATGCCGAGGCCCAGCACGGCGAGCGCCTTGTAGACGAAGAAGCCGACGAAGGGCACCACGTAGAATACGGTCGCGAGCAGCGCGCCGACCAGCGTGGCCAGCACCAGCGGGCCGGCCTCGCGGCTCTCGGTGCGCGGCAGCAGGCGCCGGCCGATCCACGCGAAGGCCACGGCCTTGCCGAGCGCGCCGCCGAGCCACAGCGCGATGCCGAGGAACGGCATCAGCAGCACGCCCACGCCCGTGACCGCCAGCAGGATGAACGCGACGTACTTGAGCGGCACGGCCAGGATCGCCGTGAGCACCGAGCGGCCGGGACGGCGCTCCATGGTGCCGAGGCAGGTGTGCATCGCCGACGGGAACAGCAGCGCGATCAGCAGGTAGCCCGCGAGGTAGATGGCGGCCAGTTCCCAGGCCCAGGCCAGGCCGGGCGCGAAGGCGAGCGGGCGGCCGAGCAGCAGGCAGTGGCGGATCCATGCGTGCAGGCCCGTGCCGAGGCGGTTCACGCCGTCGGCGCCGAACACGTTCACCTCCTGCACTTCGCCGCGCACGATCGCGCCCGGGTCGCGCTTGAGCGCGCCACCGACGGCCACGACCTGGCCGTCGACCACGGCGTGCGGGCCGAGCTCGACGTTGCCGAGCGCGGCGACCACGTCGCCCTTGACCGGCCCGTCGACGTAGCTGGTGCCGAGAACGGCCACGACCGACTCGCCCACCGAGCCGGTCGAGCGCGCATCGCCCATCACGGCCACGAGCGCATCGCCCACGTCGCCGGCGCTGCTGGCGTTGCCCATGACGGCGACGACCGCATCCGCGCGCTTGCCCGCCTCGAGCGTCGAGTCGCTGCCGATGTTGACGATCGCATCGCCGGAACCGCCATGGCGGTGGTCGTCCACGCCATCGCCGGCGTCGCCATCGGCCGCGTCGCCGCCGCCGGCGGCCGAGGTGTCGGCGCCCGATTCGGCATCGGTGCCGCCGGCGGGCTTGTCGCCCTTCGTCTTGATCTCGGCCTTGATCGTGACCGAGTGCTTGCCATCGTGCGTGATGGTGAGGACGCCCTTCTCGTGCGCGGGCGCGCCGGTCGCCGCGGGCGCATCGGGCGGCGCGGGCGCGTCGGCGGCGCCCGCCTGGGGCGCGAGCGCGAGGCTGCCGGCGAGGGCGACGAGGAGCGGCAGGAGCTTGGGCTTGTTCATGGCGTCAGGTCCGTTGGGGATGCGGGAGCAGCGTGCGCAGGGCGACGGTTCCCAGGAGGATGGTCATCAGGTAGCCGGCGATGACGATCGCAGCGGCCGCGTACAGCCAGGGCATCGGCACGACGTGCGTCACCAGGCCGCCGAGGGCGTGGCCGGCGTCGCGCAGCGCATTCCACGTCGCGCCGACGCGCGTGGGCGAGGGCAGCGAGCTCGCGGCCGGGAGCGCCGCCGGTATGGCGGCGCCGATGCGGCCTGCGAGGCCCATGGTGATGGCCGCGCCCGCGAGCGCGACCGGCAGGAACAGCACGCGCGCGGCGCCGGGCCAGCGCGAGAACCCGCGCCGGTACCAGGGCAGGCGCGCCTCGGCCGCGACGCGCGCCAGCACGCGCTGCTCGAGGCTGGCCGGCGCGGCGTGGTCGGGCAGCGTGCGCAGCAGCTGGCCGAGCTGGCGCTCGAGGCGTTTCGCGGCCAGCTCGTCGATCGGCGCCTGGTGCATCGGGTCGCTCATGGCCGCTCCTCCTGCAGTTCGTCGGCACGGATGCCCAGTCGCGCGAGATGGCCCGCGAGCGCGGCGCGCGCGCGGTGCATGTCGGTCTTGAGCTTCGGCAGCGAGATGCGCAGCTGCGCCGCGATCTCCTCGTAGGGTTGTTCCTCGAAGTGGAACAGCACCAGCGGCACGCGCTGGTGCTCGGGCAGCTTCGCGAGCGCGGCCTCGATCAGCTGCCGGCGTTCGCCATCGGCCACCTGCTGCGCCACCGGGGCCGCGTCGCCGTCGGGCAGCGAGACCTCGAAGGCATCGTCGTCGCCCTCGTCGGCGCCCATCTGCGAGAAGAACACCCAGCGCTTGCGGTAGCGCGTGAGATGCGTGAGCGTCAGGTTGCGCGCCACCGTCTTGAGCCAGCCCGCGGCACGCGGGTTGGCGGCCAGCTGGTCGAACTGCTTGTGCGCGCGCAGGAACACTTCCTGCGCCACGTCCTCGGCCTGGGCGGCATCCGCGCAGAGTCGCATTGAAGTGGTGTAGACCATGTCCTGGTAGGTGCGCATGAATTCCGTGAAATCGAGCCGCCGGGCGGTTTCCTGTGTGGGGACTGGCACTTCGGTTTCGCCCTTTGAGACCACAACGCTTCCCGGGGCCGGTTTGTTGCAGGAATTTTCCGCTGCCAGGCTCGATGCACTGCGCGCGGCTAGTATGTTCTGCGCAGGGTCAATCTTTCCATGCTGCGTCGCACCACGGCCGGGCTGGCGAGCTGGACCCAAGTCGTTGAAAATGCAGGCCCCAAGGCCTTCCGCACTGCCACGCAACCCGGCAAGGACTCGCATGCGCCCCCACGCCACGACGCTTCGCTTTCCCGCGCTCCGCGCGCTGTGCGTGCCCCTGCTGGCGCTGGCCTTCGCGGCCTCCGCGGCCGGCACGGCCCCGGCGCCCGCCGCCGCCCCGGTTGTCGCCGCAGGCCCTGCCAGGGAGGTGCTGCCGACCACCGTCGTGCCGAGCCACTACGCCATCGAGGTGCGGCCCGACGCCGCGCAGATGCGCTTCCACGGCGACGTGCGCATCACGCTGCAGGTGCGCGCGCCCACGGCCACGCTGCTGCTCAACGCGGCCGAGCTCGAGATCGGTACCGCGGGCGTCGACGGCCGGCCCGTGGCCTCTTCGCGGCTGCTGCCCGGCCAGGAAAGGCTGGAGCTGACGCTCGCGCAGCCCCTGGCGGCTGGCACGCACGAGCTGCGCATCGTCTATCGCGGCGTGATCCGCGGCCACGCGCAGGGCCTGTTCGCGCTCGATTTCGACGTGGCCGGCAGCCACCGGCGCGCCCTGTACACGCAGTTCGAGGCCGGCGACGCGCGCCGCTTCCTGCCCTGCTGGGACGAGCCCGGGCTCAAGGCCACGTACACGCTCACCGCCGTCGTGCCCGAGGGCGAGATGGCCGTGTCGAACATGCCGGTCGCAGAGGAGGCCGCCACCGGCGCCGGGCTGCGGCGCGTGCGCTTCCAGCAGACGCCCAGGATGAGCAGCTACCTGCTGTTCTTCGCGAGCGGCGACTTCGAGCGTGTGCACCGCGAAGTCGGGGGCGTCGACGTGGGCGTGGTCGTGCCGCGCGGGCTCGCGGCCAAGGCCAGCTACGCGCTGGATGCCGCCGCGCAGCTGCTGCCGTACTACGACGACTACTTCGGCGTGCGCTACCCGCTGCCCAAGCTCGACCTGGTGGCCGGCCCGGGCAGCAACGCTTTCTTCGGCGCGATGGAGAACTGGGGCGCCATCTTCAGCTTCCAGAACGCGCTGCTCGTCGACCCGAAGCTGGCCACCGAGGCCGACCGGCGCGACGTCTACATCACCACCGCGCACGAGATGGCGCACCAGTGGTTCGGCGACCTGGTGACCATGCAGTGGTGGGACGGCATCTGGCTGAACGAGGGCTTCGCCTCCTGGATGGAGAACAAGGCCGCCGGGCACTTCCATCCCGAGTGGGCGCTGTGGAGCGAGGAGCTCGGGAGCGCGCAGCGCGCGATGTCCGTCGATGCCGCGCACGGCACGCACGCCGTGATCACCGCCATCCCGGACGTGGCCGCGGCCAACGAGGCCTTCGACGTGATCACCTACCAGAAGGGCGGTGCGGTGATCCGCATGCTCGAGCACGCCGCGGGCGAGGACGTGTTCCGCGCCGGCGTGCGCAGCTACATGCGCGAGTACGCCTACGGCAACAGCGTCACCGACGGGCTCTGGCGTTCGCTCGAGGCCGCGGGCGCCAAGGGCATCACGCAGGTGGCGCACGCCTACACGCTGCACGCAGGCATCCCGCTGGTCACCGTCGCCGACGCGGGCTGCAGCGGCGGCCGGCAATGGCTGCGGCTCGCCACTACACGCTTCGCGAGCGACGACTCCGGCGCCGCCGGCGGACGATGGCCCGTGCCGCTGCAGCTGCGCGGCCTGGCGTCGGGCGACGTCGCGCGCGTCACCGTGCCTGCGGGCGGGGCGCTGCGCACGAGCGTGCGCGGCTGCGGCGCCGTGCTCGCCAATGCGGGCCAGTGGACGTACGCGCGCATCGACTACGCGGGCGCGGCCCGCGAGGCGCTGCTCGCGCAGTACGCCGCGCTGCGGCCCGAGGACCAGCTCGGCACCTTCCACGACACGCAGGCGCTCGCGCTCGCCGGCCGGCTGCCGCTGGCCAGCCACCTGCAGCTGGCGGCCCGCCTGCCCGCCGATGCGGACCCGATGATCTGGGATGCCGTCCCTGCTGCGCTCATCGGCCTGGACGAGGCGTTCGCTGGCGAGCCCGTGCAGGCCGCCCTGCGCACGCGGGTGCGCGCGCTGCTGGCGCCGGTCGCGGCCCGGCTCGGCTGGGCGCCACGCGCGGGTGAGGACGGCAACAGTGCGCTGGCGCGCGCCGCCATCCTCGACCTGCTGGGCCGCCTGCAGGATCCGGGCACCGTCGCGGAGGCGCGCGCGAGGTTCGCGGGCTGGCTCGCGCAGCCCGACAGCCTCGATGCCGGGCAGCGCGACACCGTGCTCTCGATCGCGGCCACGAACGCGGATGCCGCGACCTGGGAGCGCCTGCTGCAGCTCGCGCGCGGCTGCCAGGATCCGCAGGAGGCGCAGCTGTACTGGGAACTGCTCGGCTACGCCGCGGACGATGCGCTGGCCGGCCGCGCGCTCGAGCTCGCGCTCGCCGACCAGGCGCCGCGCACGTACCGTTCGAGCATCATCGCGGCCGTCGCGCGCCTGCACCCCGGGCTGGCGACGCGCTTCTCCATCGGCCACTGGGATGCGGTCTCGGCGCTGCTCGACGATGCCTCGCGCTCGCGCTACGTGGCGCTGCTGGCCAGCCGCAGCGCCGATCCGGCGATCGCGGCCGAACTCTCCGCCTATGCGCTCGAGCACGTGCCGCCGACCGCGCGCGGCACGGTGGACAAGACGCTTGCGAAGATCCGCGACAACCAGCGTCTCCGTGGCCGCGCCGCCGAGCTGCTCGCGTGGGCGGGCTCCTGACCCGCAGGTGAGGGAACGCGGGCGCCGTCCGTGCGCCCGCGCCCGCTCCCGCGCCCCGGACCGCCGGCCCGTTCAGGGCCTGGCGGTGCAGATCGTGATGTCGCCGCTCTGCGTGTTCACGTGCACGCGCCCGCCACCCTTGCCGTTGCGGAAGTCGAGGTGCTTGCCCGGGCCGTACTCCTGGCGCTCGGGCTTCGGGCCGAAGCAGCTGCTCAGCTCGCCGCTGAACGCGGCGAGGTCGAAGTCGGCATCCGGGGCGGTCGCGAACTCGATCTGCACGTCGCCGCTCACGGAGCTGGCGTCGACCTGGCCGTTGGGCGCGAGGCTCGCCTTCACGTGCAGGTCGCCGGAGACCGTCTCCGCATGCAGGCGCGTGAGCGAGCCCAGGGTCACGTGCGCGTCGCCGCTCACGCTGCCGACCTCGAGGTCGCCGGACGGCCCGTCGACCGTCACGTCGCCGCTGACCGACTTGAATCGGCCGCCGTGCGCGCTGCGCGCCACCAGCTTCATGTCGCCGCTCACGGTGCTGGCGGACACGTCGCCGGCGGTCTCGCCGGTGATCTCGCCGCTGACCGTCTGCAGGTGCGCCGAGCCGCTGGTGCCGGCGAGCTTCAGGTCGGCGCTCACCAGGTTCACGTCGAGCGCGCTGCGTGCCGGCACCTTCACGACCAGGCGCGTGCCCTCGTCGCTCCAGCTGCCGTGGCCCTTCTTCTCGATCACCTTGACGGACACGTGCGCGCCGCCGCCCGTCACCTCCACGCGGTCGACGTGGTCGCCGATCGTGCCGGTCACCGACACCTCGGGCTTGTCCCAGCCCTGCAGGTCGATGCTGCCGGCGACATCGGTGATCTCGACCGTGCCCGCAGCGTCGGCGGCCACGTGCTCGTCGACGGGGCGCGTGCCGGCCAGGGCCGGCGCCGCCAGCAGGCAGGCGATCAGGGTGAGGGCGGTTCTCGTGGGCTTGCTCATGTGCGGGTCCTCCGTTGGATCAGGGGCGACGTGCTGCGGGCCACGCTCGCGTACAACTCGATTTCCTGGCGCCAGGTGCTGGCCAGCAGCTGCAGCAGCAGCGGGCTGGCCGGATCCTTCGCGAGCGCCGCGCGCAGGTCGGCGTTCGCGGCGCGGATGGTGGCGAGGTCGGCGCGCACGCGGGTGCGCGTGGCCGGCGCGAGCAGGTCGAGGCGCTCCTCGAACGTGCGCTCGAGGCTCGCGCGCGCGGCCTCGTAGCCGGCGTCGTCCGGCGGGCCGTACAGCGCGCCGGCCGGGATGGCCGCGGCGCCCGGCGCCGGCACGAGCGCGGCCACCGGCTCCTGCCGCGTGCCGCGCACGCTCCAGGCCAGCGCGCCCAGCAGGGCGAGCCCGGCGAGGCTGGCGGCCAGCTGGAAGCGGCCGAGCACGATGCCCTGGCCCTTGCCCTGGCCGATGACCTGGGCGGGGCGCACGGCGCCGCCGTGCAGCCCGCGCTCGATGGCCGGCCACAGGTCGCGCGCCGGCGCCTGCTCGCGCGGCAGGCGCGCCAGCGCGGCATCAAGCGCGCCATCGGGAGAAGTGTCGTCGCCGTTCATGCGTCCTCCGCTGCAAGCCCGAGCTGCGTGGCGAGGAGCCGGCGGCCCCTGTGCAGCTGCGCCTTGCTCGTGCCCACCGCGATGTCGAGCATCGCTGCGGCCTCCTCGTGCGTGTGCCCGTACAGGCCGACCAGCACCAGCACGCCGCGCGCGCCGGCCGGCAGGCGCGCGAGCGCGGCCTCGACGTCGGCGGTGCCGTGGCCGTCCGGGGCGGCGTGCAGTTCCATGGCCTCGTCGTCGAGGCTGGCCGCATCCGACAGCAGGCGCGTGCCGCGCCGGCGCCGCTCGTTGAGCACGGCGTGCACCGCGATGCGGTGCAGCCAGGTGGCGAAGCTGCTGCGCTGCTCGAAGCCCGGCAGCGCGCGCCATGCGGCGATGAAGCACTCCTGCGTGCAGTCCTCGGCCAGGGCGGGCTGGCCCGTCAGCCGCAGGCACAGCGCGTAGACCCGGCCCACGTGCAGGCGATAGAGCTGCTCGAAGGCGCCCGCATCGCCCCGCAGGGCACGGCCGAGGACGGCGTCCCCCGGGTTGCGAAGTGTCAAGGCCGCTTCCATGGGGACTTGGAGGCGGGCCGGGCCCGCAGGGTTTGAATCCCGGTTCAAACCCTGGCCCGGCTCAAACCCTGGGCCGCGCCAGGGCACACAGGCCGCAGCCGGCCACCACGGCGCAGGCGCCGACCACCGCCAGCGTGTTGGGGGTCTCCACGTCGGCGAGCGCGGGCGCCCAGCGGGTGGCCAGCGCACCGGCCAGCAGCGTGAACAGCGGCGACGTCGTGACGATGGCGCTCACGCGCGCGACCTCCCCGAGCCGCATGGCCGCGGCATAGGCGCCATAGCCCACCAGGGTGTTGAGGATGCAGAAGGCGAGCGCCCAGTGCTGCAGCGTTCCCAGGTGCACGGCGGTCGCGGGCCGCGCGAACGGCGCGAGCAGCAGCGCGCCGCCCACGTACAGCAGCCACAACACCTGCGTGCTGTCGAACTCGCGCATCAGCCGCTTCTGGATCAGCCCGTAGGCGGCCCAGGCCAGCGAGCCGAAGGTCACCAGGCCGACGCCCAGACCGAGCGTCGAGCCGCCGCGGAACAGCAGCGGCAGCCGGTGGTTGAAGAACAGCGCCAGGCCCGCGAGTAGCAGCGCGAAGCCCAGCCATTGCAGGCCCGTGAAGCGCTCGCGGTAGACCACCAGCCCGCCGAGCAGCACGAACAGGTTGGAGAGCTGCGTGACCACCTGGGCGATCGCGGGTGAGGCCAGCTGCACGCCAAACACGAAGCACACGTAGTTGGTGCACAGCCCGAGCACCGCCACGGCCAGCAGCCAGCGCAGGCGGGGCGACAGCCGGCGCGGATCGGGCAGCCGGCCGCTCGCGCCCAGCCAGGCGCCCACTACCAGCGCGGCCACGCCGAAGCGCAGGAACGTCAGCGTGTAGCCCGTGACCTGCGGCACCAGCAGGCCGACCGCCAGCGGCAGCAGGCCCCAGGCCAGCGAGGCGAGGGCCGCCAGGGCAAAGGCCGCGGCCGGGCGTTGGGCGGCCGGTGAGGAATCCATCGGCGCGATTGTGGCCGTGGCCCCGGCGGGCGGCAATGGCGGATGCACCTGTCCCGGCGCAACCCGGCGCCCGCTCGCCGCCGGCACGGGCCGGCGAACTGCGCTAACATAGTGCTTCCATTCGAATGCAGCTGCCTCGTAGAAGGAGCCTTCCTTGAAACTGATCACCGCCATCATCAAGCCCTTCAAGCTCGACGAAGTCCGTTCGGCCCTGTCCGAGCTGGGCGTGTCCGGCATGACGGTGACCGAGGTCAAGGGCTTCGGCCGCCAGCGAGGCCACACCGAGCTGTACCGCGGCGCCGAATACGTGGTCGATTTCGTCCCCAAGACGCGCGTCGAGATCGGCGTGCGCGACGAGCTGGTCGATCCGGTGGTCGACGCCATCGTCAAGGCCGCGCGCACGGGCAAGGTGGGCGACGGCAAGATCTTCGTCACCGCCATCGACAAGGTCGTCCGCATCCGCACGGGCGAGATGGACAACTCGGCCCTCTAAAGGGGGCCGGTCGCCGCACGCCGCACGCGTTCCGGGGGGGGATGATGTCCACGCTGACCGGCGTCCAGGCCGGCGACACCGCATGGCTGCTCACGGCCAGCGCGCTCGTCCTGTTCATGACGCTGCCCGGCCTGGCGCTGTTCTACGGCGGCCTGGTCCGCACCAAGAACGTCCTGTCGATCCTCATCCAGTGCTTCGCGATCACGGCGCTGGTCTCCGTGCTGTGGCTGCTGTTCGGCTACGGCCTCGCCTTCGGCGACGGCGGCGCGCTGCAGCCGCTCGTGGGCGGGCTCAGGCACCTCGGGCTGCTCGACGTCACGCGCACGAGCGTCGCCGGCAACAGCGCGGAGACCGCCTTCCTCATGTTCCAGCTCACCTTCGCGATCATCACGCCCGCGCTGGTGGTCGGCGCGTTCGCCGAGCGCATGCGCTTCTCGGCGGTGCTGTGGTTCAGCGCGCTCTGGCTGGTGCTGGTCTACCTGCCCGTCACGCACTGGGTGTGGGGCGGCGGCTGGCTGGCCGCGCTTGGCGTGATGGATTTCGCCGGCGGCATCGTCGTGCACGTCAATGCCGGCGCGGCCGCGATCGTCGCGGCACTGGTGCTCGGTCCCCGGCGCGGCTTCCCGCACGTGTCGATGCCGCCGCACAACCTGCCGCTCACCGCGGCCGGCGCCGGCATGCTGTGGGTCGGCTGGTACGGCTTCAACGCGGGCAGCGCGCTGGCCGCGAACGGCTCGGCCGGCATGGCGATGCTCGCGACGCACATGGCCGCGTCGGCCGGCGCGCTCACCTGGATGGCGCTCGAATGGCGCCGCTACCGCAAGCCCTCGACGCTCGGCATCCTCACCGGCATGGTCGCGGGCCTCGGCACGATCACGCCCGCCTCGGGCTTCGTCTCGCCGCTGGCCGGGCTCGCGATCGGCGCGATCGCCGGCTGCACGTGCTACTTCGCCACGCAGTGGCTCAAGCAGCGGCTGCGCGTCGACGACTCGCTCGACGTCTCCCCGGTGCATGGCGTGGGCGGCTTGGTCGGCTCGCTGCTCGTGGCGGTGTTCGCTTCCCCGGCGCTGGGCGGCGCGGGCTACAGCCTGCCGCACGGCATGCTCGGGCAGCTGGGCGTGCAGGCCATCGGGGTGCTGGCGGTCGCCGGCTGGTGCGCGCTCGTGACCTGGGGCCTGCTGCGCGCGCTCGATGCGCTGCACGGCCTGCGCGTCAACGAGGAACAGGAATCGGAAGGCCTCGACCTCGCCTCGCACGGCGAGCGTGGCTACATCGACTAGTCGACTGGCGACCAGCCGGCCGGCGAAAGGCCGGCCAATGGCCTAGCTGGCCGGCCGGTAGCGCAGGTGCAGCTCGAGCCTGCCGTAGTCCGGGTCGGTGTCGGTGAAGTCGACGCGCAGCAGCCCGCTCGCGCGCTCGCGCTGGTAGCGCCACTCGCGCTGCGCCTTGTGCAGGTAGCGCGCGCGCACGACGAAAGCGTCGCCCTCCCAGCCGCAGGCGAGTTCCGCGGTGCCGCCGCTGTCCATGCGCGTGACCTTCTCGCCGGGCACCAGCCGGCGCGCGGGCTCGGCATCGGCGGCGATGCGGAGCACGTCGCCGTCGAGCGTGATCGCGAGCAGGGCGGGCGGGCGCAGTTCGTCGGCGACGCGCGCACGCTCGCGCGCCGGATCCTCGGGCGGCATGAACAGCGCCGGCGGAGTGCGGCCATCGCCCACGCCCTGGCCCATGCCGCCGCCCTCGCCACCGGCCTCGCCCCCTTCGCCGCTGTAGCCGCCCGCGCCGCGGCGGCGCAGCTCGCGCAGCTTCTTGCGGTGCGCCTCGAGCCAGCGGTCGAGTTGCGCGTCGAAATCGTCGCCGTGCGCGGCGTCCAGCCGCCAGCTGCCCGCGATGGCGGCCCGCTACGGCTATCAGCTGGCGCGTGCCTTGTCGGTCCAGCGCCGCAACGCCGAGGCCATCGAGCCGGCGCGCGCGGCGGCGCAGGCGGGCTCGACCATGGCCGCGATCCACCTGGGGAATCTCTATCGCCTC
>WBZN01002030.1_pt1 | contig 11601 bp, 9 predicted proteins | sample 5204281 | NCBI WGS metagenome assembly WBZN01 (sample SAMN12344347, study PRJNA552823) | activated sludge metagenome | biome: Activated sludge suspended growth; feature: Nitrification reactor; material: Wastewater; isolation source: activated sludge from nitrification reactor of wastewater treatment... | reverse complement strand
CCTGTCCTATCAGCCGTTCGCCGGCGCCGCCGGCGGCGGCGTCCCACCGCCGGCGTCGTTGTCGACGATCGTGAGCGTCGCGCCGGAGTTGCCCAACGCGGCGCCGCCGGAGGGCGATGCCAGGGCGAGATGCACCGTCTCGGAAGGCTCCGCGGTCGTGTCGTTGGCGATCGGCACCTGGAAGGTCTTCACCGCCGCGTCCTGATCCGCCCACGACAGCGTGCCCGAGACCGCGGTGAAATCGCTGCCCGCCGTCGCGGTGAGTCCAGCGGTCGAATACGACACCCCGACCGCGCCGTCCTTCCCATCCGTGCGCGCCACCGAGATCGTGGCTTTCGCGGTGCCCTCGGTCACGCTGTAGGACGCCGCGCTGAACTGCAGCGAACCGGGCTGCGGCGCCGGGCCGGCGCCGGTCACCGTGATCGTGCCGTGCATGCCGCCGCCGATCGAGCCGTGCACTTCGCAGTGATAGCCGAACGTGCCGGCGGTGTTGAACGTGCGCGTGAACGTCCACGTCGTGGTCGAGGGATCGCCGTTACCGCCCTGCCCATCGCAGCCCGCGGCGCAACGAAACGAACCGTCGTCGGCGACCACATTGTGGTGGCCCGCGCTGGGATTGGAGAAGCGAACGCTGTCGCCGACCTGGATCGTCAGATTGGGCGGCGAGAACGTGAAATTGGACTGCGCCGTGACATCGACCGTCGCCGCGGCATGCGCCGTGGCGCACAACGCGGCCGTGGTGACATATGGAATCAGGAGTCGAGCGAGTTTCATCGATTTCGTAGCCTCCGTTGGCAAGGTACTCGATCGACGGCGCCCCGCACAGTGACTTAAGTTAGGCCGAGGCAGCCTCTTAAGTCAGATCGCTGTCGGCGTGAGAAGATCCCCGCGCTTCGGCGTGGCGCCCAGCGATGGCCCCTCCCTCCACTCGCCCCAGAAACCTGCCGCTCGCGGGACTGCGCGTGATCGACGTCTCGCGCGTGCTTGCTGGTCCGTATCTCGCGATGCTGCTCGGAGACCTCGGGGCCGAGGTCGTGAAGATCGAACGCCCCGGCGACGGCGATCCGACGCGCGCCTGGGGGCCGCCGTTCGTGGGCCGTGGCAGAAACCGCACCAGCTCCTACTTCGTCTCCGCCAACCGCAACAAGCGATCCCTGGCCCTCGACCTCAAGCAACCGGCCGGCCGCGAGGTCTTCGCACGCCTGGTCGCCGAGGCGGACGTGTTGCTCGACAACTACCTGCCGCGCGACTGGCAGAGCCTCGGCGTGCGCCCGGCCACGCTTGCCCGCCGGCACCCCAAGCTGGTGCGCTGCACGATCACCGGCTACGGCGCGCGCGCAGCCCACGCGGACCGGCCGGCGTACGACCTCGCGCTCCAGGCGGAATCGGGACTGATGGCCGTGACCGGGTTCGCCACCGGCGAGCCGGTCCGCGTCGGCGTTGCCATCGTCGACTTCCTGGCCGCGCTCTACGGCATCACCGGCCTGCTGGCCGCGCTCTATGCGCGCGAGCGCGACGGCCGGGGGCGTCACGTCGAGGTCAGCATGGCCGACGCGGCCACCGCCTTCCTCAGCTACGCCGGGCAGGCTTGGCTGACCGACGGCCGCGAGCCGGCGCGCCTCGGCTCGGCGCATCCGAACCTCGTGCCGTATCGCGCCTTCGCCGCGCAAGACGGCTGGTTCGTGGTCGGCGTCGGCAGCGAGGCCCAGTGGCGGCGTTTCTGCGCCGCCGTCGAGCGCCCGGCTCTAGCTTTGGAGCCGCGCTTCGCCACCAACGCCGGCCGCATCGAGCATCGCGCCGCGCTGGAGCGGCGACTGGCGCGCGACTTCGCAGGCGCGCCGATCGCGAGCTGGCTCGAACGCCTGCGCGCGCATCGCGTGCCCTGCGCTCCCGTCGCGCCCCTCGCTCGCGCCATGCAGGAAGCCGTCGCGCGCGGCCAGATCGCTCGCGCACCCCGCGGCGTCCTCGGCAGCCTGCCGAGCATCGCACCGCCGTTCCTGTTCGGCGGCCGCCGGCTCGGCGCGCGCCGCAGCGCGCCGGCGCTCGGCGAGCACACGCGGGAGATCCTGCGGGAATGCGGCTATTCAGCGCTCGAGGTCCGCGCGCTACTGGCGAGCGGCGCGGCTGCGCAGTTGCCCAACTAAACCCCGCCTCGGCGCCTGGCGCGCCAGCTCAGTCCGCGGCGTGACCGTAGCTCGTCTCGCGGTCGAGCACCCCCAGCGTGCGCTGGTAGAGATCTTCGACTTCCTCGCGGGTGCTGGCAATCGCGGTCAGACCCAGCTTGCCGAACTCGGACACCGCGCCGATCAGGTGGAACAGCACGCCCGATTCCGTGCGGTAGCTGAAGTGCAGCTTGTTGATGGTGAGGATGTCCATCAGATCCTCGGGCAGCAGGCCGCGATAACGCGCGGAATGCAAGTTGTCCGTCGCGCGGTAGTACTTGGTGGTGCCCGAGGGCGAGAAGAACAGGCCGGACTCCGGATCGAGCGCGCCGCCGGTAAGGAACTGCAGTGCCAGGTAGGGATGCGTGGTGCCGCCCATGCGCAGGTTGATCTCGAGCGCGGCGTGCTGCCAAGGCTCGGTAGGCGATTCACGCCAGCACAGGAAGTCGACCGCGAAGCGGCTGACCACGCCGTGGTCGGCGAGGACGCGGCCGATCTTCTGCGCTTCCTCCTGGATGCGCATGCGGTAGTCGTCGTGGGCCGGGAAGGTACAGCCGAGGAAGATCTGATTGCCCGGCCCACCGAGGACCTGGTCATGGGTGGAGATCGGCAGCACTTCACCGTGCGGACTGATGCGCAACTGGGCGCTCGGCGACTGCTTGTCGCGACCTTCGATGAACTCCTCGACCACGCCACCCATGCGCGCGAACTTGTCGAAGTAGGCGCCGGTGGTCTCGGTCGGCACGGCGAATTCCATGTGCTCGATAGCCGACTTCAAGGCATCGCGATCGCGGCTCTCGGGGTAGCGCAGGAGAGCGTTACCCTCGCCGGAGAAACTGTCGTTGAGCTTCACCACTGCACGCCGGATCCCCGGCCGTCGCTCACGGAGCTCGCCCAACGCCTGCTCGACGTCGCGCTCGGTGCTCAGATCCTCGATGCCTTCGGGCAGCGGCACGCCGGCCTCGCGGAACACCTTGCGGCTGCCCGACTTGGTGCCCAGGTGGATGAGCTGCGGGTCGGCCCCGTTCATCGGGATGCCGAGCAGCACGGCGAGCTGGCGTTCGAGCGGCGTCGAGTTGAACACGGTCAGGTAGGCGCGCTGCGGATCCTGGATCCCGGCGCGGATGCGCTCGATCAGGCGCGGGCGCTCGAGGATCTTCTCGGTGAGCGAGCGCGGCGAGCTGTCGTAAGCGCACAGCAGAGTGAGTCGCGCTTGCGCGTGGCTCGCCGGGATGCCGGCCAACAGATGGAAGTAGTAGTCCAGCACCAGCGGGTGCACCGGCTGGGACGTCACGTAGACCATGCGCGCCCGCGGATTGCGCAGGCGGATGAGGAGGAACAGCAGCCGCTCCTCGTAGAAGCTCGCGCCGGCGAGCTTCCTGAGCTCCGACTGGTCCAAGGTGAGCGAAGGCACCACCACGGACGTGTGGGGCTCCTCCTCGCGCATCATCAGCGCTTCCCAGACCTCGCGCAGGCGAGGCTTCAGCGCTTCGAAGGCCGCGATCTCCTCCTCGACGGTGAGATCGCCGGCGAACGGCGGCTTGGGAATCACGCGGCGCCCCCGGCGCTGGCGAGCGTCGTGGCGACCTCGTCCTCGTGCACGGCGACCGGCAGACCGAGAACCTCGGCCCGGCGGCGCGCCTGGCGGAAGAGATGAAAACGCATCGGCACCAGGAGCGTGTAGTCGGCGGTCAGGCGCAGGAGACGATCGCTGTCCTCGTCCGGCAGATACTGGGTCATCAGACGCTGGCGCTCTTCGGCCCACGCCGGGGTGACCTCTCCGGAGTCGACCATGCGCTGCAGGATGATGCGCTGCGCGGGGCGCTCGATGACCTCCGGATGATGGTTGACCGCGAACATGCGCGGCATGACGCCGGCGCGATCCCGCATGAACTCGAACATGGTGAGCGCCTCGCCCGGCGGACCGCCCACTCCCTGCGTCTCGTAGCCGATCGGCAGGCCGCGGGCGCGCATGTCGCCGCGCGGCAGCAGGTCGAACAACCGCGTGTCGGTGATGCGGAGACGGCCGCGGTGCAGATGGTCCGCGAACTGCCCGAACCACGGATGGGACTCGGCCTCCGGCGTGAGCACGTTCTCGAGAATGCCGCTGCTCTTACCGCCCTTCTCCGGGCCGCGCAGCTCCGGAGTAGCGACGTGCGCCCATCGGCACAAAACGCCGAAGGTGTGGCAGACCGCGAGCAGCGCCACGTCGCTCCGGCGTTCGTCGGCCAGCACGGTGTCGAAGAGACGAAACAGCGGCGCCTCCCACGACGGGTCCTCGCGCACTCCCTGGCTCTCGTAGGACACGCCGTCGTTGCGCCGCGGATCGAGATGGCCGGGGCCGCCGGTGCCGAGATACAGCACGTACCGGGGGTCGCTCGGGTCCGGCACCATCTGGCTGCGCCGCACGTCGAACGACAGCAGCCGCACGCGCAGGCCGCTCTGGTGCGCGAGCAACTCGCAGGTGGCGTTCAAGACTTCGTACACCAGGGAACCGTGGCCCAGATTCGGCCAACCGTGGTTCATGTCGAGCACCGCCACGTCCAGAGTGTCCGCCTCGGCCGGCGGCAGATCGCCGGCGCGCTCCACACGCACGTAGCGCCAGCGGCCGTTCTCGAGGCGCGTCGGGCAGGACTCGGCGCAGAACATCGCGCCGCGCTGGAGGTGGTACCGGCAGGAGAGGAGCGTCATGGGCGGATCGGGACTCCCACCGACAGAAGGAACATTTCTTCCTAGTCTAACGGATACAATGCTGCCGAACCATTCGCCGCACACAACGCGTCGGGCGCTCCATTCGCGCCCGGCAAGGAGATCGCAATGGGCAAGATCGGACTCATCGGTTGCATCGGCTTACTCGTGGTCGCACTGGTGCTCGGCCTGTGGGTCGCCGGCCAGTACAACGGCCTGGTCTCCAGCGACCAAGCCGTGCAGGCGCAGTGGGGCCAGGTGGAAGCGGCCTATCAGCGCCGCGCCGATCTGATTCCCAACCTCGTCGAAACCGTCAAGGGCGCCGCCAACTTCGAGCAGTCGACGCTGACGGCCGTCACGGAAGCGCGGGCCAAGGTAGGCCAGATCTCCGCCGGCGCGGCGCAGAACCTGGCCAACAATCCCGAGGCCTTCCAGAAGTTCCAGCAAGCGCAGGACGGCCTGTCGTCCGCGCTGTCCCGTTTGATGGTGGTGGTCGAGAAGTATCCGGAGCTCAAGGCCAACCAGAACTACCTCAACCTGCAGAGCCAGCTCGAAGGCACCGAGAATGGCATCGCCAACGAGCGCCGGCAGTTCAACGAGGCCGCCCAGACCTTCAATACCAAGCGCAACAGCTTCCCCACCAACATCGTCGCCGGGTTCTTCGGCGGGAAGTTCAACGAGAAGCCGTACTTCAAGGCCGCCGAGGGTTCCGACAAGGCGCCGCAGGTCAAGTTCTAAAGGGCAAGTGAAGCCGTTCTCCCGCCTCCTTGCCACGGCGGCCGCGTCAGCGTTGCTGGCGGCGGCCGCCGTCGGCTTGCCGGCCGCCGCGCAGGCCGCCGACTCCCTGCCGGCGTCGCCCACTCGCTGGGTGACGGATGGCTCGGGATTCCTCTCGAGCGGCGCACGACAGCAGCTCGACGACCAGTTGCAGGCCTACGAGCAGCGCACCGGCCACCAGATCCTGGTCTGGATCACGGACTCCGCCGGCAACCGCACGCCCGAGGATTTCGCGAGCAAGACCTTCGCCGCCTGGAAGGTGGGCCGGGCCAACATCGACGACGGCGTGGTCCTCTTCGTCTTCGCGAAGGATCGCAAGCTGCGTTTCGAAGTGGGTTACGGCCTCGAGGAGAAGGTCCCCGATGCGGTAGCCGGCCGCATCCTGCGCGAGCAGATCGTCCCGCGCTTGCAGACGGACGATCGCGACGGCGCCGTCACGCAGGGCATCGCGGCGCTCATCGCCGCCATCGACGGCACCGCAGCGCCGCCCCCCGCGGCCAGCGCCGCGGCCGCCGATACCGCCGCCGACACGGCCGCGGCGAACGACGGCGGAACCGATGCCGGGGCGCCGCAGGACAACGCGCACCACCTCTCGACCGGCGAGAAGATCGTGATCGCCCTGCTGGTGATCGGCTTCTTGATCCTGCTGATCACCAACCCGTCGCTGGCGCTCTGGCTGCTGTTCAACCTGCTGTCCAGCGGCGGAGGCGGTGGCTCCTCGGGCCGGGGTGGCGGATTCTCCGGCGGCGGTGGCCGCTCGGGCGGCGGCGGAGCGAGCGGCTCGTGGTGAGGCCGCGAGGAGGCCGGGCATGGTGATGACACGGCGTCGGTTGCGGCGTTCGATCGACCACGAGCGCGTGCGCGAGGCGATCGCCGCCGCGGAGCGCAGCACCTCCGCCGAGATCCGCGTGTCGCTCTCGACGTTCTTCTGGGGCAGCGTCGAAAAAGCCGCCCACAAGGCCTTCGATCGCCTCGGGATGCGGGCCACGGAGCTGCGCAACGGCGTGCTCATCTTCGTGGTGCCGTCGCGGCGCACGTTCGTGGTGCTCGGCGACGAGGGCATCCACGCCAAGGTCGGCGACGAGTTCTGGAGCGGTGTAGCGGCGGTGTTGTCGGAACGCTTCCAGAAGGCCGACTTCACCGGCGGCTTGCTGCGCGGCATCGCGACCGTCGGCACCGCGCTCGCGGAGCACTTCCCGCGCGACGGCAAGGGCGACAAGAACGAACTGCCCGACGACGTCGACCTCGGCTGAGACGCTCGGCGCGCCCGCTGGCTTGCGCGCCGCGGGCCGCGGGCCGCGCGTCCATCAGGATCAATTCAGGAGTCGAAGCCATGACGCACTCCCCCGCCGTGACTTCTCCCGCGCCGCGGCCCGCCGGGCCGTCGCAGCCGCTGCTGATCGCCGCCGCCGCCGTCGCGGCTGTGTGCCTGGTCTCGTTCGCGAATCTCGAGTACGAATGGGGGCTCCCCGACCTGCCGCTGCTGGTGCTGCGGTGGCTCGCGATCGCCGGTCTCGTCTACGGTGCCATTCGCCGGCGATCGCTCACCGCCTGGATCCTGGTGAGCATGGTGCTCGGCGCCGAGATCGGCCACGACGCGCCGGCGATCGCGATCCAGCTGCGCATCCTCAGCCAAGTGTTCCTGCGGCTGATCAAGACGATCATCGCCCCGCTGCTCTTCGGCACCCTGGTCGTGGGCATCGCCGGCCATGCCGATCTGAAAGCGGTCGGCCGCATGGGGATCAAGGCGCTCGTCTACTTCGAGATCGTTACCACGGCGGCGCTCTTCATCGGCCTCGGCGCAATCAACCTGAGCCGCGCCGGCGAGGGCCTGAAGATGCCGGTCGGCGAGCAGCACGAGAAGCTCGACGCCGTCAGCCAGACCTGGCAGGACGTCGTGCTGCACGTGTTTCCGGAGAACTTCGCCAAGTCGGTCGTCGAGGGCCAGGTGCTGCAGATCGTGGTGTTCAGTATCCTGTTCGCGATCGCGCTCGGCATGATCGCGCCGGCGCGGCGGCGACCGATGCTCGAGTTCGCCGAAAGCCTGTCCGAAACCATGTTCAAGTTCACCAACCTGGTCATGTTCTTCGCCCCGGTCGGAGTCGGCGCGGCGATGGCGTACACCGTCGGCCACATGGGCCTCGGCGCGCTCAAGAACCTGTTTCTGCTGCTCGCCACGCTCTACCTGGCGTTGATCGTCTTCATCGTGCTGGTGCTGGTTCCGGCGGCGCTTCTGGCGCGCATCCCACTGCGCGAGTTCGCGCGCGCCATCGCCGAGCCGGTGTCGATCGCGTTCGCAACCACGAGCTCGGAAGCCGCTCTGCCCCGCGCCATGGAGCAGATGGAACGCTTCGGCGTGCCGCGGCAGATCGTCGCGTTCGTGATGCCGACCGGTTACAGCTTCAACCTCGACGGCACCACGCTTTATCTCTCGCTGGCCTCCGTGTTCGTGGCGCAGGCCGCCGGCATCCAAATGTCGCTCGGCCAGCAACTGGTGATGGTGTTCACCCTCATGCTCACCAGCAAGGGCGTCGCCGGCGTGCCGCGCGCCTCGCTGGTCATTCTGCTCGGCACCGCGGCATCGTTCAACCTGCCCATCGAGCCGATCTTCCTGATCCTCGGCATCGACGAGCTCATGGACATGGCGCGCACGTCGGTGAACGTCATCGGCAACTGCCTGGCGACCGCGGTGGTGGCGCGTTGGGAAGGACAGTTCCGCGTCGGCGACTGGCGCCAGGCGGCCCCGGCCCTGGAGTAGGCGCGGCATCGCTGGGGCGGCCGCGCGCGCGAGGGCTCGCAGCGCATCCCGCCCTCGCGCGCCAACGGACATTCGCTATTCGAACCGCCCGATCACCTCGCGGGTCAAGTTCGCGCCGTGCTGCTGCGTGAAGAAGGTGCGGAAGGTCGCGTCCGGCACCTTCGCGCCGAGCAGGCCGGCGATCGACGCGTCGCCGTCCGAGACGACGATGCCGGTCGGCTCGTTGTCGCCCTCGTTCTGATAGCCCGCCACCTTGGTGTCCAGGAGATGCGCATCGCGGGTCGCCAGCGCGTCGCGGCCGAGCGCCACGAACCGCACGGGCGCGTGCTGCGGATTCTCGACGTCGAGCGCCCACACCGAGTCGAGGCGCGACAGCTGCTTGTGCAGGGTGTCGCCGCGATCCTCGCCGACCAGGAGGAGAGAACCCGTGGCGAACGTCAGGTTGTCGAAAGCGGCGTGCTCCGAATCGCCGAGCAGCACGATCGACAGCGTGCCGGTCTCGCGATCGGCCGCGAGATCGACCCGGAACACGGATCCCCAGGCACCGCGCAGAGCCAGGTCGACCTGATTGCCCGCGTCGGCGCTGGTGTCCCCGGTCGGGGCGAAGAAGAACGTGCGGAAGTCCGAAGCCGGCAGGAAGGCGACGTTCTCGGGCCGCTTGAACGGCGTGCCGCCCTGCGCCTTGGCAAGCGCGCTGGCGTCGAACTCGGCGGTGCCGTCGACGGCGGTGTCGTGCACGGTGAGCCAGCGCACCGGGTAGGACGTTCCAGGCCGATGCAGCAGGAGCTGCGCTTGCGAGAACACGTCGCCCGTGGGGTGCGTGGCGTCGATCGGCACGAATACCAGCGGCGTGCCGCCGAGCGCGACCTGCAGCACCTGGAGCTTGCCGCCCTGCGACAGATCGGTGGGATCGACGGGCAGGAAGCGATACACGAACGAGTTCGGGAGCTTGGCCGCCTTGACGCTGCTCGGGTCCGTGGGCACGACGTTGACCGACGTTCCACCGCTGTCCTCGACGAGGTAGACGCGTCCGGCGTCGTCCACGCGGATGCCTTCGTAGCCGGCGTGACCGAGACTGCCGTAGAGGGTCGTCGCCGGAGCGTTCGAGAAGTCGGAACCGATCTCGACCACGCCGCCCTTGCTGCCGCTCTCCTCCGTGAACAGGAGCGTGCGCGTGAACGGATCGAAACAGCCGCCGTCGAGGGCGTTGAAGTGCGTCTTGCCGTCCGCGCCCGGGGGCGTCAGCAGAGTGATGCGATGGGCGCCGGGGGCGACGTCGAGGTTGACGCGGGTCACCGTGGCGACGTCGCTGCCCCCTTCGTGGCCCTGGAATAGGAAATGCCGGCCGTAGTCGAAGCCTGCCGCCGGCCCGCCGGGGTTGTGATCGAGCACCAGATAGATGTTCTGGTCCGGCTCGGTCTTGGTGGCCTCGATCGGCTGCGGCGGGTAGTCATCGAGGAACCCATAGCGATCCACGAGGCCGGCCGGGTTTTCGAGGGTCGCGACCCCGCGAGCGACGATCGCCGCACGGAAACCCGGCGCGATGCGCGTCGGTTGTGGCACCAGGTCGTAGCGCGGATTGGCCGACGCCACGCCGTCGTTCTGCAGGAGTTGCTCCCAGGCACCACCGTCCTGGGCCATAGCGACCGAGCCGATCAGCAATCCAGCCGCGCCCATCGTGCCGATCACCGTAGAAATCCATTTCGCGCGTTGCGCCATTCGCCGTCCTCCAAGTGCCTCGCGCCGCGGCTCCGTGCCGTCGGCAGGCCGACTATGGAAGCGCGGTTGGGCGGTCGTGTGAAGAGGACGTGACGAGCGGCACGCGCCTGATCGTAGTCTCGGCACCATCGCGTGGGCAATCCGGACGCGACGAAAAGGGCGGGCCCGGAGGCCCGCCCTGGTCTAGCCCAGCCGGAGCGCGCCGACCGTGTCGGCCGCCGCGTATGGCGATCTCAGAACTTCGACCACAGGTACTGGTTGGTGACCTCGTGATGGAACTGGATCTCGTTCACCTTCACCTGCGCGCCCAGGGCCTTCGGGCAGCGCTCGGCCTGCATCAGCTTCAAGTCGGCGAACTTCTCGCGCACCTCGTCGCCCAGCAGGTCGGCCGTGAACTTGCTGCCCTTGAACAGGCGGATCGCGTCATAGATGTTGTCGGGCAGGAAGCGCGTGCGCGCCCGCTTGCCGTTGTCCTCCTCCTCCGCGGGGCCTTCGAGACCGGTGCGGAACAGGGTGTAGATCGCGAGGTACGGGTTGGCATCGGGTGCGATCGAGCGCACCTCGATGCGCGCCGACTTCTCGTTGCCGAGCGGGATGCGAACCATCGACCCGCGATCGATCGCCGAGGCCTTGATCTGGTTCGGCGCCTCGAAGTGCGGGTCCAGGCGGCGGTAGGCGTTCACACTGGAATTGAGCAGCAGGCAGATGTCCGAGCCCGAAGCCAGGATGCGGTTGATGAAGTCCCAACCGGCGTCGGCCAAGCCGTCCTTGCCGTCCTTGGCGTAGAACAAGTTCTTGCCCTTGCGGGTGAGCGACATGTTGGTGTGCATGCCGTTGCCGTTCACGCCCGTCACCGGCTTCGGCAGGAAGCAGGACGTCATGTCCATCCGGGCCGCGACTTGGCGCGAGAGCAGTTTGTACAACTGGACCTGGTCGGCGGCGATCGTCGCCTCGGTGTAGCTGTAGTTCATCTCGAACTGCGACGGCGCCACTTCCGGGTGGTCCTTCTCGTTCGCGAAGCCCATCGCGCGCTGCACTTCGGCGGCGGTGTCGATGAACAGTCGTAGAGCGTCGCCGGGCAGCGAGTGGTAGTAGCCGCCGGTCGAAATGAACTCGAAGGCCCCGGTTTCGTGGTACCGACGCTCGGCGTCACGGCCCTTGAAGAGGAAGCCCTCGATCTCGTTGGCGACGTTCGCGACCGTGCCGTCCTTCTCGAACAGCCCGGTGCAGAATGCCTTGAGGCGCGCCCGCATGTCGGCGCGGTAGGCCGAGCCATCGCGCTCCTTGACCTCACCGAACGCCAGCACCTTGCCCGGTCCGAAGACGTCCGACGGCAGCCAGTAGAAGGCCGGCCAGTCGATCGCCAGGCGCAGGTCCGACTCCTGCTGGGCGGAGAAACCCCGGATCGAGGAGCCGTCGAAGGTCAGGTTGTCGGCCGACTTGAGCAGGAACTTCTTGTCGTAGTCCAGCATGTGCAACCGGCCTTCGAGGTCCGTG
>WBZN01002029.1_pt1 | contig 11605 bp, 9 predicted proteins | sample 5204281 | NCBI WGS metagenome assembly WBZN01 (sample SAMN12344347, study PRJNA552823) | activated sludge metagenome | biome: Activated sludge suspended growth; feature: Nitrification reactor; material: Wastewater; isolation source: activated sludge from nitrification reactor of wastewater treatment... | reverse complement strand
CGCCTTGCGGATCTCGGTGGTGGCAAAGATGAACTTCACATGCCCCGGCGGCTCCTCGAGCGTCTTCAAAAGCGCGTTGAACGCGCCCTTGGAGAGCATGTGAACCTCGTCGATAATGAAGACCTTGGTACGAGCGATGAGCGGCGTGTACTGCGCGCTCTCGATGATCTCGCGGATGTTGTCGACGCCGGTGTTGGAGGCCGCGTCCATTTCGAACACGTCGGGGTGCCGGCCCTCCATGATCTCGGCGCAATGCCTGCCAAGCCCAGGCATGTCGATGGTCGGCCGGTCGAAGCCCGGCGCCTCGTAGTTGAGAGCTCGCGCCAGGATCCGCGCCGTCGTCGTCTTGCCTACGCCGCGCACGCCGGTCAGCATGTAGCCTTGCGCGATGCGGCCGGCCGCGAATGCGTTTTTCAGCGTCTTCACCAGGGCATCCTGGCCGATCAAGTCGTCGAAGGTCTGAGGCCGATACTTGCGCGCCAGGACGACATAAGGCTTGGCGGCAATATCGCCGCCCGCACCCGTGTTCTCGCCACCTGTCGATTTCTTGGCCATGATGTCCGTGTGGCGCCGAATGTCCCTGCGGTCCGGACGGACCTTGAGGCCGCGCGCGTGTCCTGGCGGCAAGCGCCGGACCCGCGCAAAAAGACCGCCCTTACGCGAAGCGCAACGCGCGTGCGGTCCAAAAGAGAAACAAGGAGGCTGACGAACGACCCGCGTCAGTTTCGTTAGGGCTGCTTCCTTCCGGACCTGACCCGGTTGGCGAACGAAGCGTCCGCCGCCAACCTCCCGGCAGGTATAATGGAGCCTATTTTTTTGGCGCACAACCCCGGCCGGACGACTTTGCAGCGGATGGAGCCTTCTGAATGCCGCAATGCAGCCAAAGGCCGCATCGCGCGCGGCTCCAGGAATTTGTCACGTTTCGGCGAAAAGGCGTTTCAACGGCGCAAAGGCGCGCCGCCCGTCCAGGTATCGCGGTCGTCCACGATTTTGCGGTCATGATCCAGGGCCTCGGCCGCTTCGACGAACTGCACGCCGATGCGAGAGCCTGTCTGATGCCGAACCTCGCAGACCTTGTCGATGCTCTGATCGTCGCTCACCAAGCGGAACGAGAACGGCACCCAGACGTCCTCCTCGAACTCGAGCAACGCGCCGCCGTCCGAAAGATTGCGCACGATGCATTGCACGGCCGGCCGGCCGGCAATGCGAACCCAGGCGCGCACCTGCGTGTGTCGGCGGCCAAACTGGCGCTTGTCGGCAAAGTCGGTGCGTTTGAGCATGGCCCAATGGGTCCTTAGAGAAGTGCAACGTCAAGATGACTCTACACTTGCCGTGCTCATGATCCGTTAACGCCCGTCGCTCCCTGCGCGCGACACGCGAACGTGATTCAACGCATCGGTGTAAAGAAACGCGCAACAAAGATTGCGTGCATCTAAACCATTATGGCTCAAATGCAGCGCCCGCCGTCGGCCTCGATCGCGACGCCGGTGAGGAACGCACTGTCGGGGTCGGCCAGAAACAATGCCACGTTGGCAATGTCGCGCGGCGTCGAAAAGCGACCTAATGGAATGCCGGAGAGAAACCTGGCGCGGTTCTCAGGTGTGTCGGGCATTCCCATGAACTGCTCCAGCAGGCCTGTCTCCCCGATCACCGGATTGATGGCGTTGACACGGATGTTCAGGGGCGCGAGCTCCGCCGCCATCGATTTCGTCAGCGTGATTACCGCGCCTTTTGAACCATTGTACCATGTCAGACCCGGACGCGGGCGCACGCCCGCCGTGGAGGCCGTATTGATGATCGAGCCGCCGCCGCGCTTTTCCATCTGCGGCACCGCCGCGAGCGTCGTGAAGTAGATGGACTTCACGTTCACCGCATAGATGCGGTCGAAATCCTCCTCGCTCACCGTCATCAGGCTCTGATTTCTATGCGTGTAACCGGCGTTGTTGACGAGAATATCGAGCCCGCCGAAGCGGCTGGTTGCGGTCCCCACCATGGCCTCGACGCTGGCCTTTTGCGTCACGTCCACCTCGACGGGCGCAGCTTGCCCGCCGATAGCGCTCGCCACCTGTGCGGCGCCTTCACCGTTGAGATCGGCGATGACGACCTTTGCCCCCTGCTCTGCGAACAGTTCCGCAATGCCGCGTCCAAACCCCGAGGCGGCGCCCGTGACGATGGCGATTTTGCCGTTTAATCGCATGACCTATCTGTCCCCTGCTGCGGCCTGACGGCTCACGCCTCGAGACCCGACCTCACCAGTTCAGCCGCCTCCTTGCGGTACGGACTTGCAGGATAGGTGCCGAGCACCTTGATCTCGGTCGAGAAGAACGACAGCTCTTCAAGCGCCAGTTGTACGGAGCGCTCCGCCGGGTGGCCTTCGATGTCGGCAAAGAACATCGTCGCGTTGAAGGTGCCTTCTTCCTGATAGCTCTCAAGCTTCGTCATGTTGACGCCGTTTGTAGCAAAGCCGCCCAGCGCCTTGTAGAGCGCGGCCGGCACGTTGCGCACGCGAAACAGGAACGTCGTGATGACCGGACCCTCGTCGGGCTCGGCGTCATCGGGATCTTTGGCGAGCACCACGAAGCGCGTCGTGTTGTGTTTTTGATCCTCCATATCCGGCTTGAGAATCTTGAGGCCATAGATCTCGGCCGCCAGCCGCGAGGCGAGGGCCGCAATCGACAAGTCCTTGCTTTCCGCGACCATACGCGCTGACCCTGCGGTGTCGGCTTCTGGCACGGGTTTGAGACCGAGCTTGCGCAGCGTGCTGCGGCACTGACCCAGCGCCTGGGTGTGGCTCATCACGCGCTTGATCGTGTCGAGCGTGGCGCCCGGAAGCGCCATCAACTGGTGACGCACGCGCAGGAAGTGTTCCGCGACGATGAACAAGCCAGCGCCGGGCAATAGGTGGTGAATATCGGCAACCCGGCCCGCCACCGAGTTCTCGATGGGGATCATGGCGTAAAGCGCCTCTCCCGATTTGACCGCCGCCAGCGCATCCTCGAACGTCGGGCAGGCAACCGCCTCCAGCTCCGGATACGCCTCTTGTGCGGCAAGGTGGGAATTGGCGCCAGGTTCGCCCTGGTAAGAAATGCGTGCGCGCGTATCGGCGGTGCTTGGGGTGTTGGACATGCGGTCCGTTCCGGCCTTTTATGATTTGGGGTTGGGGATGCCGGCGCCGGCAATGACGTGGCGGGCCCGCTCCAGGTCTGCGGGCGTGTCCACGCCCAGAGGGACGGTGTCGACGATTGCAATATCGATCCGCATCCCCGCCTCAAGCGCGCGCAGCTGCTCGAGCTTCTCGCGCGTCTCCAATGGCGAGGGGGCCAGAGAGACGAAGCGTTCGAGCGCCTGACGGCGATAGGCGTAGATACCGATATGGTGGTAGAGCGGCCCCTCGCCATAGGGCGCGGTGGCGCGCGTAAAATACAGCGCACGCAAATGGTTGGGCGCAGAAAGCGGTGTCCCGACTGCCTTTACGACGTTGGGGTTGGTCTTTTCCTCCTCGACCGTAATCTCGGCAGCGAGCGTTGCGATATCGGTCGCCTTCGTGCCGCTCAAGGGCGCAAGGCAGGCCCGCACCAGCAGGGGGTCGAGAGTTGGAAGATCACCCTGCAGATTGACGATGGTATCGGCGTCGCCGTCCGGATCGAGCCTGGAGGCCGCCTCGAAGACGCGGTCAGACCCCGAGGCATGGTCGGCGCGCGTCATGACCGCTTCCCCGCCCGCGTTCCTGACCGCTGCGGCAATCTCGTCATTGTCGGTGGCAACCGCAACGCGGCCGGTCTCGGCTGCCATGGCGCGCTCCCACACATGAACGATCATGGGCTTGCCCGCTATATCTGCCAGCGGCTTACCGGGAAGCCGGGTGGCCTGCATACGGGCCGGGATGATGGTGATAACGCGCGGCATGCAGCGATCTTTCGGCCCCTTCGTGACAATTGGTCTCGCGGCTAGGCTCTAGACCACACTTTTCGTCTATTGCAAGAGCGAGGGAGGTTCCCTTAGCGCTGGCGGCGGGCTATGCCCAGAGCGTTGCGGCCAATCTAAAGAAAAAATCGAGGATCGGGGTTCATGGACTCTTTTGAATTCACCAAGATCGCGGGCGCCGTGCTGTCGGCCCTCCTTTTGATATTTGGCACAAGGGTCCTGATCGAGGCGCGGATGCCAGGCCCGCCGGCCACGCCGGGCTTCACGCTGCCCGCCGCCCAAGCAGACGCCGGCGGGGGCGCGGCCAAGCCGGCCGAAGGCGCGGCGCCCGCAGCCGATGCGGCCTCCGGTCCTGCCGCGGTACTCGCCGATCTCTCCAAGGCCTCGGCCGATAACGGCAAGGCACTGTTTTCCAAGTGCAAGGCCTGCCACAATATCGAAAAGGGCAAGCCCAAGGCCGTCGGCCCCAACCTGTGGGGTGTGGTCAACCGACCCAAGGCGAGCTTCGAGGGGTTCGAATACTCGCCCGCCATGAAGGAAAAAGGCGGCAATTGGACGTTCGAGGATCTCGCCGCATTCATCAGCAATCCGAAGGGCTTCATTCCGGGCACCAAGATGGTCTTCAATGGCCTGCCGGGCGCCACCGATGCGGCTGATGTAATTGCCTATTTGGCGGGACAATCAGATACCCCGGCCGAGTTGCCAAAATGACAGCGAGTTAACTCGCGACAGCCTGGAAAACCTGCGACCCTGCCGGACCTCGGCAGGGTCGTTTTCGTTCAAGGACTGCATGTTGCCGGGGCGCGCCCGAGTTATGCCCGCATCCCGCGCAAATGCTACGCTTGCGTGACACGGCAAGACACGGGCTCAGGAACGGATTGATCGAGGGTATCGGAGGATTGACACCGGACATGCACTTGAAGCCCCTATTCGACGGCGCCGCTGCACTCTGGCTGATGTCGCAACTCGCAATCGCGTTTCCTTCCGCCCACGCTCAGGACGCACCCAACCCCGAAAGCGGACAACCTGCGGCCGCCGCTACGCCCGCCTCAGATGCGTCCGCCGGCCAATGCCGCCACGGCGTCTCGCTGCTGGGAGCGCCGCAGATGCCCGCGGATTACAAGAATTTCGATTGGGTCAATCCCGGCGCGCCCAAGGGCGGCACCCTGCGGCAGTGGTCCATGGGCGGGTATGACAGCTTCAACAACTTCACAATCCAGGGGTCCGGGGCAGCCGGACTGACCCTTCTCTACGACAGCCTGTTCTTCCGCAGCCCTGACGAGCCCTCGGCGGAATACGGTCTGGTCGCCGAATGCCTTTCCTATCCGGAGGACTTTTCGTCCGTCACATTCAAGCTGCGTCCCGAGGCGCGCTTCCACGATGGCAAACCCATACGGCCCGAGGACGTAATCTTCTCGCTCGACGCGCTCAAGGCAGCCAATCCGCAGTTTGCGCTCTACTACAAGAACGTCGTGAAGGCAGAGAAAACCGGAGAGCACGAGGTAAAGTTCTCCTTCGATATGAAAGGCAACCGTGAACTGCCGCTCATCGTCAGCCAATTGGACGTTCTACCCGAGCACTACTGGAAGGGCAGCGACGCCTCGGGCAAAACGCGCGACATCACCAAGTCCTCGCTCGAAGTGCCGGTCGGCAGCGGCCCCTACAAGATCAAGTCGTTCGAGGCTGGACGTAACGTCATCTACGCGCGCGATCCCGATTACTGGGCGAAGGATTTGCCAGTTGCCAAGGGCCTGTGGAACTTCGATGAGATCCGCTACGAGTACTTCCGTGACCGCGTCCCCGCTTTCGAAGCCTTCAAATCCGGCTTGATCGACACCTGGTCTGAAAACTCCGCCTCCGCATGGGCAACGCAGTACGATTTCGATGCCAAGAAGAAGGGCCTCGTCAAACAGGAGATGCTGCCGGAAGGCCGTGTTGCGGACATGCAAGGCTTCGCGTTCAATCTGCGTCGCGACAAGTTCCAGGATCCCCGGGTGCGCCAGGCCTTCACCTACGCCTTGGATTTCGAGGAGATGAACCGCAAGCTGTTCTACGGCGCCTATACGCGTCTCGACAGCTACTTCGCCAACTCCGAGCTTGCCGCCAAAGGCCTTCCCCAGGGCAAGGAGCTTGAGATTCTGAACGAGGTGAAGAGCGAGGTATCGCCTGAAGTCTTCACGACGGAATACAAGAACCCGGTCTATAGTTCCGTATCCGACCTGCATAAGAAGCTCGGCGAAGCCGTGAAGCTGCTGGCCGCCGCGGGCTGGACGCTCAAGGGCGGCAAGCTGACCAACGCGGCCGGTCAGACGCTGGATGTGGAATTCCTTCTCGTGCAGCCCGACTTCGAGAGAGTCGTGCTCCCCTACATCGAGAACCTCAAGAAGATCGGCGTGAATGCAACCGCGCGCATGGTCGACAGCTCGCAGTACGAGCGGCGGGTGAAGAGCTTCGACTTCGACATCGTCGTGCACAGCATCGGCCAGTCGCACTCGCCAGGCAACGAGCAGCGCTACTTCTTCGGTTCGGCTGCCGCGGACCGGGAAGGCAGCGCCAACGTCGGCGGCATCAAGAACCCGGCAATCGACAAAATCGTCGAGCGCATCATCGCCGCCAAGGATCGCGACGAACTCGTCGCCGCGACCCGCGCGCTCGACCGCGTGCTCATGTGGAACTACTACATGGTGCCGCAATGGTATCTGAACGTGGACCGCATCGCGAACTGGGACAAATTCGGCCGTCCCGAGAAGTTGCCCTCTCAATCCCCCGCGACGCCTGTCCTCACGTGGTGGCTGGATAGCGCCAAGGATCAGGCGCTGCAGGCGGCGCGCGGACGCTAGAGCCGTTCCGGTTTTGATGGAATCGCGGAACGGCTCTAGGCTTTTGTTTTATCGTGCTTCTTATCGGAAAACCGGTTCCCACTTTTCCGGAAGCACTCTAGCACGAGGATGCCGCACCAGATGCATACGACTCACACGAGAGCCGCACGGGCGAGCATGCGGCGCGGACTGATGGGGGCCGTACTGGCGGCGGCAGTGGGCGCTGTCCTGCCGCTCGCGGACGCGGTTGCCAAGCCTCTTCATGGATTGTCGGTGTTCGGCGAGCTGAAGTATCCGGCAGGCTTTGCGCATTTCGACTACGTCAATCCCGACGCGCCCAAGGGCGGGCGGTTCGTCACCAACGGGCCACCGACCTATGACACGTTCAACGCCTTCATCATCAAAGGCGACCCGGCTATGGGAACGGATTTGCTGTTCGACACCCTCATGGCGCGCGCGCAAGACGAGCCCGATGCCATGTACGGCCTGGTTGCAGAAACCGCGGACGTTGCGGCAGACGGCATGTCCGTGACCTTCAAGCTGCGCAAGGAGGCGAAGTTCTCGGACGGGACCCCTGTCACCGCTGCCGACGTCGTCAACTCATTCACACTCCTGAAGGAGAAGGGCGCGCCTGCCATCGGTTTGGCGCTGCGCGAGGTCGTTAAAGCGGAAGCGCCCGACGATCATACCGTGATCTACACGTTCCAGGGCGCGCTGGTCCGCGACCTGCCTGTGATCCTCGCGGGCCTGCCCGTACTGTCCAAAGCCTACTACGACAAAAAGCCTTTCGATGAAACGAGCCTGGAGCCGCCTCTGGGCTCGGGCCCTTATCTGATCTCGAACTTCAAGGCCGGCACGTACGTCACCTACAAGCGGCGGGACGACTATTGGGCCAAGGATCTGCCCGTCAACCGCGGGCGCAATAATTTTGATGAAATCCGCTTCGACTCCTTCCGTGACCGCACGGCCGAGCTGGAGTCAATCAAGTCGGGTGGCCTCGACTACCGCGAGGAATTCACCTCTGTCAGTTGGGCGACGGGCTACAACGTTCCGGCCGTCGCGGATGGCCGGCTGATCCGCGACACCCTGCCCGACGAAAATCCCTCCGGCGCCCAGGGCTTCTTCCTCAACACGCGGCGCGACAAGTTCAAGGACGTGCGGGTGCGCAAGGCGCTCGATCAGGTGTTCGACTTCGAATGGTCCAACAAGAAGCTGTTCTACAATCTTTATACGCGCACGCAGAGTTTCTTTGAAAACTCGGACATGAAGGCCTCGGGCAACCCATCCCCGCAAGAACTGGCATTGCTGGAGCCCTACAAGGACAAAGTCCCCGAAACGGTATTCGGCGAGGTGTATACCTCGCCCGTGACCGACGGCAGCGGCAATAACCGCGACAACCTGAAGACGGCGTTCGAACTCCTCAAGGCCGCCGGCTGGACGATTGGCCCGGACCGGCTGCTGCATGACGCCAAGGGCGCAACGCTGGATGTGGAGTTTCTCTTCTTTGAAGACGCCTTCGAGCGCATCATTCTGCCCTACATCGAAAACCTGCGTAAGATCGGCGTGAACGCCACAGCGCGGCGCGTGGATCCCGCCCAGTACGAACGGCGCATGAAGTCGTTCGATTTCGACATCACCGTGCAGCGCTATGCCTTGCGGCTGACGCCCGGCGTGGAAATGAAGGGCTACTGGGGCTCACAGGCCGCCACCATGGACGGCTCCCAGAACCTGTCAGGCATCGCCGATCCCGTCATCGACGCGCTCATCGACAAGGTCACGGGCGCAGGTTCGCGCGAGGAGCTTGTCACTGCGACGCGAGCCATCGACCGTGTTCTGCGGGCATCCCATTATTGGGTGCCACACTGGTACAAAGCCTCTCATAACGTCGCCTACTGGAATAAGTATGCGCGACCCGCGATAAGCGCAAAGTACGATCCCGGCGTGCTCGACACGTGGTGGTATGATAAGGCCAAGGCTGAGACACTGGCCAGCAAGCCCGCGCCGGGCGGCGAGAAGAACTAGAGCAAGGGGAATAGTAGCGCGCCAATGGCCACCTATCTGCTCAAACGCTTTCTGCTGATCTTTCCCACTCTCTTGGGGATCATGCTGTTTGCGTTCGTCATCATCCAGTTCGCACCGGGCGGGCCCGTAGAGCGCATGATCGCGCAATTGATGGGGCATTCCTCCTCCATCGCGGGACGCATGGGCGGCGGCACGGGAGACGGCCTTGGCGCAGGCGCCGGGCAGGCAGGCGCTCTGGGTCAGGGCGCGGCGGATGCCGTGACCTCGAAATACCGTGGCGCGCAGGGCCTGGACCCCGCCTTCATCAAGAGTCTTGAAAAGCAGTTCGGCTTCGACAAACCGGCGCATGAGCGGTTCTTCCTGATGATGAAGAACTATCTCACCTTCGATTTCGGCAAGAGCTACTTCCGCGATATTCCGGTCTTGGACCTGATCAAGGAGAAGTTGCCCGTCTCCATCTCGCTCGGGCTCTGGATGACTCTGCTCACCTATCTGATTTCCATTCCGCTTGGCATTCGAAAGGCCGTCAACGACGGAACCCGCTTCGATACATGGACCAGTGGCGTGCTGGTGGTCGGATACGCCATTCCAGGCTTCCTGTTCGCAGTGCTGCTGCTCATTTTGTTCGCGGGTTCGTCATTCTTCCAGTGGTTTCCCTCGCGTGGTTTGTTTTCCGACAACTGGGACGACCTTTCGTTGTTCGGAAAGATCAGGGACTACTTCTGGCACCTGACTCTGCCGATGATCGCCATGGCCATCGGCTCGTTCACGACCATGACGTTCCTGACCAAGAATTCCTTCCTGGACGAGATCCGCAAGCAGTACGTGGTTGCCGCGCGCGCCAAGGGCTTGAGCGAACCGCAGGTGCTCTACGGCCATGTCTTCCGCAATGCCATGCTGCTCATCATCGCCGGCTTCCCTGCAGCCTTCATCAGTGCGTTCTTCTCAGGATCGCTTCTGATCGAGACGATTTTCTCGCTCGACGGGCTTGGACTGCTGTCCATGGAAAGCATCGAAAAACGCGACTATCCGGTGGTGTTTGCCTCCCTTTACATCTTCTCGCTGGTGGGTCTCGTGGTCGGCATCCTCTCGGATTTCCTCTATACACTTGTCGATCCGCGCATCGACTTTGAGACGCGCGAGGTCTGAGCATGGACAAGAAGATCTCCGAAACCATCGACATCGCCGAACCGCCCCCCGCCAAGCCCAAGCGCTCGTGGTTCTCGCTGTCGCCGGTCAACCGCAGGCGCCTGGAACGCTTCAAGGCGCATAAGGCCGGCTATCGCAGCTTCCTGATCTTCGCGACGCTGTTCTTCGTGACGCTGTTTGCCGAGTTCATCGCCAACGACCGGCCGCTGCTCGTCAGCTACAAGGGCGAGATCCTCTTTCCCGTTCTCGTCGATTACCCGGAAGAGAAATTCGGCGGCTTCCTGGCGGTCACGGACTACAAGGCACCGCACATCATCGAGGAGATCAACGCCAACGGCTGGATGGTCTGGCCACCGATCCGCTACTCCTATGATACGATCAACCGCGACTTCCCGGGCCGCATGAAGGACAACGGCACGTGCCTGGGCTATCCCGCGCCGCCCCCATGGTCCACGTCAATGCCGCTGTGCGAGGCGCCAGCCGACCAGGTCGCGCGCTTCAAGGCCTTGGGCAATACCAACTGGCTGGGTCTCGACGACCAGGGCCGTGATGTGCTCGCCCGCGTCATCTACGGCTTCAGGGTTTCGGTGCTGTTCGGCCTGCTGCTGACGATTCTGTCGTCCATCATCGGCGTCTTTGCAGGTGCCGTGCAGGGCTACTTCGGAGGACGCACGGACCTCATATTCCAGCGCATCCTGGAGATTTGGAATTCAATTCCCGAGCTGTTCGTGCTGCTCATCATCTCGTCGATGTTCATCCCTGGATTCTGGACGCTGCTCGGCATCCTGCTGCTCTTCTCGTGGACATCGCTCGTCGGCGTCGTGCGCGCGGAGTTCCTGCGCGGGCGCAATCTGGAATACGTGCGCGCGGCGCGTGCGCTCGGGCTCACCGACTGGCAGATCATGTTCAAGCATCTGCTGCCCAATGCCATGGTCGCTACTCTCACCTTCCTGCCCTTCCGGCTTTCGGGTGCGATCTCGGCGCTGACCGCGCTCGACTTTCTCGGCCTTGGCATGCCCATTGGCTCGCCGTCGCTCGGCGAGCTTCTGCTTCAGGGCAAGAAGCACGTGGAAGCGCCATGGCTCGGCATTTCGGGCTTCATTGCCGTGTCGATCATCCTTTCGCTGGCGATCTTCATGGGCGAAGCTGTGCGCGACGCGCTCGATCCGCGCAAAACCTTCAGACAGGCGAAATAAGCGATGGCGACCGCCCCTCTCATCGACGTCAAAGACCTGTCGGTCGAATTCGGCGAAGGCACGCAAGCCTCCCGCGTCGTCAAGAACGTGTCGTTCAATATCGCCGACGGCGAGACGGTGGCGCTGGTGGGCGAATCGGGTTCGGGCAAGACGGTGTCCGCGCTCTCCATCCTGCGCCTGCTGCCGCAATCGGCCTCCCACCCCACGGGCACGATTGTCTTCGAGGGCAAGGACGTCCTGAAGCTCCCTGAGAAGGACATGCGCGCCATTCGCGGCGACCGCATCTCGATCATCTTTCAGGAGCCGATGACGACGCTCAACCCGCTGCACACTATCGAGACGCAGGTCGGCGAGATCATCAAGCTGCACAAGGGGCTCAGCGACGCGCAGGCTCGCCCGCGTGTGATCGAGCTTCTCACGAAGGTCGGCATACGCGATCCCGAGAAGCGCCTGACTGCCTATCCGCACCAGCTTTCGGGCGGCCAGCGCCAGCGC
>WBZN01002027.1_pt1 | contig 11608 bp, 8 predicted proteins | sample 5204281 | NCBI WGS metagenome assembly WBZN01 (sample SAMN12344347, study PRJNA552823) | activated sludge metagenome | biome: Activated sludge suspended growth; feature: Nitrification reactor; material: Wastewater; isolation source: activated sludge from nitrification reactor of wastewater treatment... | reverse complement strand
GAGGCGGCGAATCGCTGTCCCGGCCCGCCGACTCGTCCCGGCGTGCCGTTCTTCGATCACCGACGACGGATCGCTCCGCTCCCGACCTCCACATAGTAGACACGCTCAACAGGGAGGCGTACTTCCGTGCTCTTGGCCTCGGGACGCGACCTCGAAGCCGCCGCGATACAGCGCCGCTTCGAACTGCAACTGTGCGCCGCGGCGAGGCGTGGACCCAGGGCTCTCGAGCCGCTCCTGCTGGCTTCGTCGCAGCATGCCGGAGTGCCGACCGGGCTCGTCTCGGCCGGTTGCAGAGCGGTCGGAGGCTCCGCCGAACAAGCCCTGCCCGGAATGGTCGTCATCCACTGCTCGCAGCTTGCGATCGGACTCGTCGATAGTCTGCTCAACGACGACCGTGCCGTGCATCTCTCGTCGTTCGGATCCCGGGAGCGTGCCGACCTCGCGCTCGCGGCGCAGTCCGCGGCACTCGGCGCGCTCGGCGAGCTCGGCTCCCTCGTGGAGCCTCTGACGCTTCGGCTGGCGCAGATGGGCATGGAAACCGCCCTCGGTCGGTCGAAGAGCGTCGATGCCGCCGCCACGGAGGATGCCCTGTGGGAGGTCCTGCGCCTCCGCACGCAGCCAGCCTTCACGGCAGCCCTCTACCTCGGAGCGCGCCTCGGGGGCGCCGACCCTCCACTCGCTCACTCCCTATCCGAGATCGGCGCGGACCTCGGCCTCCTCTGTCACGTGAACGACGACATCGCGCGCGCCCTGGACCGGGAGCGCCAGACCGCCTGGCGACGCCCGGGCGCGAACCTCGTGCTGCGCTTCGCGGCGGAAGTAGCTCACCCGGGCCGTGAGCGTTTTCGGCAACTCTTGCCCGCGGCCGTCGAGGACGCCGCGGCGAGACGGGAAGCCACCGAGCTCGTCGCGGCCTCCGGGGCCTTCAGCTACTGCCTGTATCAAGTCGTTCAGCTCGCCGACCGCGCCCGGCGACAGATCGCCTCTCGCGCCCCTATCCCCGAGCCGCTACAGGAGTTCGTCGAGTCGCATCTCGAGGGCGTACATCACCTGCTGGCCGCGGCACACGCCGAAGAGGGCGGGGCCTCCAGGCCATCCTCGCCCGCGACGCCACCCGCGTCCCGCCTCGTCGACGGCAGGCATTAGGGGTCGGCAACGCGAAGCCGTCGCCGAAACGCGGCCCGCAGCCGCGAGCAAATTCGTGAGCCCGCCCGAACCCCCGTCGCGGGGGTCATCGTCGGCCGTTCGTATGCGACGGCGCTGCCGCGCTCGCAGCGGGACCGAGCGCCGGCGCCTGCGGCCCGACGGCATCGATATGAAAGGGCGCTCGGAAGATGCGACTCGGCGCGTCGGCGGAGCGTGGACCTCCCGCGCTCTGGGCCGGGACCTCGGCGGAAAAGTACAGGCTCGCCAGATCCGGGCTGAACCGTGCTTCGAGGCCGACCGTCACGGGCTGAAGCGCCTGGGGCGGGCTCCATGCGCCACCTTGCGCGTAGGTGACGAAGAGCGCCGGTTTGCCCTCGGGCGCGGGCGGTCGCACCGAGGAGAACACCACGAACGACTCGTCCGGAGCTACCGCCGCGTCGAAGTCCGCCACCTCGCCGTGGCTGATCGAAAGTGCCACGGGCGCAAGAAACCCCCGCGCCGTCCGCTGGGCGCGGTAGATGTGACTCTTCCTGGTGATCGGATCGGGCTGATTGAAGTAGACACTGCCGTCCCGCGCCACCGCCGGTGAGTAGATCGCCGATTCGCCGTTGACGATCTCGGGCAATCGGATCGGCTCGCCCCAGGTCTCGCCGCGCCGGTCCACCCGCCAGAGATTGCCGCCCGCGCCGGGACGCGGCGCGCCACCGAAGAACCCGTCGAGCGGCTTGCCTCCCGGTGTCGCGGGCCGGTTCGAGACGAAGACGAGGTAGGTGCCGTCCGGAGCCATCGCGGGCTCGATGTCGCGCCAAGTGCCCGAGAACGATGCCGTCTCCGGCTTCGACCAAGCACCGTCTCTGAGATGCGAAACCATGATCGCTCGGGAGGCCCCGACCGCGTGCGTGAAGAAGACCGTCCGCCCGTCCGGGGTGAAGGCCGGAGATGCATCGGAGCCGGCCGGCCAGCCGGCCTCGGGCGCGAAGAGCTCCGGCGTGCCGAGCGCAGCGCGCGCCGCGCGAATCGACGGGTCCGGCGGCGTCACGGCGGCGGCGGCATCGCCGGCCGGCGCCGGCGCACGCGCGAGCAACGCCTTGCGATCGACCCGCCGACCATCGTGGACGACGTAGCGGATGTCCTCGAGGGCGGCGACGTCCACCCGCGGATCGCGATTCACGATCAGCAGATCCGCGGCCCGGCCCGCCTCGACGCGGCCGATGTCCGTCCAACCGAAGACGTCCGCGAAGTTGCTGGTCGCCGCGGCCAGGACCTCGCGCGGTGTCAGGCCGATTCGCTGCAGCAGGCGCAGTTCCTGATGCAGTCCGCCCCCGGGCATGATGCCGTACGCTGGCGCGCCGCTGCCGGCGAGATAGGTCACGCCCAGTCGGTGCAGGCGGGCATCGATCTCCTGCCGGCGCTCGGCACACGCTTGCAGTGCCAGCCGGCGATCGGGATGACTCTCCAGATACGGGCGAGCCCCCGTCTTGGGATCGACCGGATCGTCGAGGTCGCCCGGCCTCACGAACGCCGCGGATCGCGAGAGCCAGGGGTTGGGTGCGCCGACGTCATCCGCGGTCGCCTCGATCGCCAGGATCGGCAGGAGCGCGGTCCGCGCCCCCGCCAACTGCCGACCGAATTCTTCGAGAGCCGGCGACTCGAGGTCCAGCGTACACACCGCGCGGATCGCCGCGACCGCACCCTGCCCCGTCGGGTCGTCGGCGTACGCACGGATGGCTTGCGCCGGAGCGAGCGCGGTCTGGTAGCGGTCATGTCGCAGCAGCGCGCCGACGCCGCCGCGAAGCGCCTCGGGATAGCTCGTGAACGCGGGCACGGCGGTGGTCGCGAGGTGCCGTTTCCGGGCCTCGCCGACGACGACTGCGAGTTGCTCCGGCAGCACGTCGAGACCGAGCAGCAGCCCGCGACCGCCGCCACCGGCGAACTCGTCGATCTGTCGGATGAGGTCGGCAGCGCTCCTTCGCGGGTCGCGCTGGCGATGCTCCGTCCAAGGATGGACCGTCGGCAGGGCACCGGTCGCGGAATAGCCGCTCAGCGTCATGCCACGCAGTACGCGCGGGCCGTTCGCGACGTCGACGATGACTTGCTCACCGTCGCCACCGACGGGCGACCGCGTCACGTAGACCGTGGTCACTCCCTCGTAGAGGTAGGCGTCGGCGAAGCCTTGCGTCCGCAGTGCGCCGAAACCGTCGATCAAGCCGGGCACGACGTAAGCACCGGACGCGTCGACGATTCGCACTCCGCGCGGCAGTGCGACGTGGTCGCGATCGCCCACCGCAGCGATGACGCCGTTGCGCACGACGATGGCCGAGTTCGGCCGATCGTGCGTGGATCTGCCGGCCTCCGCGACGTCAATCAGCGTTGCCCCGACGATCGCCACGTCGCCCGACGGGCTGTCCGGGTTCGTACTGGCGGTGGCCGGCTCGGCCAGCAGCGCGAAACACAGGAGGAGGAGGATGCGCATGGCGTGTCGCTCCCGAGCGATGGAGTTCGATGGTATCCAGGGCATCGAACGCTGCCGCGACGAAAAGGTTCGAGCGCGCGGGGCGAGCGGCAGGGAACCATGCACGGACGGGCGGTTCCACGGCCCTGGTGGTGTAGGTCCGCTCGGCCCAGGGCGCCTCCCTTGCCTGGGTTGACTCCCCGAGCGGTAGCGCTGTCCGATTCCGGGAACCGCGCGTTCCGGTTGCGAACAGCAGGGACACCGGGCCCGGCCAGCGCGGGCCCAATGGCGTGTGCACGCCGTATCTCGCAGGCACGGGAGTTGCGTCGTGCTGGGCCGGAGATCTCGCTATGCCCAGCAATGCCCACGGCCTGCGGTCAGCGCTCGTACTGCTTTGGCGGACTCTCCGCCGCCAACCCCTCTTCGCGATCTCGGCGATCGGCGCGATGGCCCTCGGCGTGGGCTCGACCACGGCGGTCTTCACGCTCGTCAACGCGATCCTGCTGCGCCCGCTGCCGATTCACGCCCCGGACGAGTTGGTCAACGTCCACCGCACGCGCCCGGACGGATCGACCTTTCACAGCTTCTCCTACGCCGCCTGGAGCGATCTGCGCCGGCAGACGGCCGACAGCGTCGACCTCGCGGCCTTCACGGGCACCGCCGCGAGCCTGCGAACCGACGAGCGCGCGGACGAGATCTCGAGCGGCAATGCGAACGTGGCGAACGTGGCGAACGCGGCGAACGCGGCGAACGCGGCGGAGCTGATCGCCGTGCAGGTCGTCTCCGCGAACTACCTCGACATGCTCGGCGTCGGACCGGCGCTCGGTGCTGGGTTTGGCCCGGCGAACGAGGGCAAGACCGGGGAGCCCGTCGCGCTGCTTGGCCACCGTATCTGGGAGACGCGCTTCGGCGGCAGCGCCCACGCCATCGGGCGTCACATCTGGCTCAACGGTCAGCCGTTCACCGTCGTCGGCGTGTTGCCGGAGGGATTCGCCGGCCACTTCGTCGGCTTCGCCTTCGACGTCTGGGTACCGCTCCATGCCGCCGCGGCGGTCTTGCCGGCGAGCGATCTCGGCAAGCGCACCGACGATTCTTTCGAGCTCATCGGCCGGCGACGCAGCGGCACGACCCTCGAGCAGGCGCGAGCGCGTCTCGCGACTGCGATGGCCAACATCGTCGCCGCCAACCCCGAACAGACCGGCGACGGCATAGAGGTCCGCCGCGCCACGCCGCTCGACGACTCGCTGCGCAACTCCGTGCGTCTGTTCCTGACCGCGTTGCTGGCGATCGCGGGCATGGTCCTCTTGATCGCCGCGGTCAACGTCGCCGGCATGCTGCTCGCGCGAGCCGAGACGCGACGGCGCGAGATCGCTCTGCGGCGAGCGCTCGGGGCCGGCACGGGTACGCTCATTCGTCTGCTGCTCGTCGAGAGCATCGGAGTCTGCGCCCTAGGCGGGGCCCTCGGGCTGGGGCTCGCGGCCGCGGCCAGTCGGCTCTTCCTGTACTTCAACATCGCCGGATCCCTGCCGCTGGTTCTCGACCTGCATCCGGATGTTCGGGTCGCCGCTTTCGCGGTCGCCATGACGCTGCTCGCCGCGCTGCTGGCGGCTCTGAGCCCCGTGCTGCAGGCGCGCCGACTCGATCTCACGACCGTCTTGCGCGAGGGATCGGCGACTCTCGCGGCGCCGCGCGGCCTGCGGCGGCTGTTCGTCATGGGCCAGTTGGCGATGGCCCTGGCGCTGATCGCGGTCGCCGGGCTCTTCGTGCGCGCCGTCGATCGCGGCGGGCGCACCGCGGCCGCCGCCCCCGACGTCATCGGCAAGCTCGCCACCGCCGACATTCTGTGGTCCACCGTCGGCAAAGACCCGGCCGAGGGCGCCCGCTTCTACCAGTCCCTTCTGGAGCGCACCGCGGCCCTGCCGGACACCGAGTCCGCGAGCCTCGCGCGTCGCCTCCCCTTCGGGCCGGAGCGACCGAGCGCGTTCGTGGCGCGTGCCGAGGATGGCCCGCCGCAGGAGGATCGCGGACGCCGCTCCGAAACCAACGTCGTCGCTCCTGGTTTCTTCGCGACGCTCGGCTGGCCGTTGCTGACCGGACGCGACTTCCTGCCCGGCGACCGCATGGGCGCGCCCCAGGTGGCGATCGTCAGCGACTCCCTGGCCCGCCGCCTGTGGCCTCGAGGCGATGCGATGGGCAAGCAGCTGTGGCTGCGCACGGGGCTCGCGGCGGGCGTCCTGCCGGCCGCCAGCGAGACGGCGAGCTCGCGGCAGGTCACCGTGGTCGGCGTGGCGCGCGACATCACCTTCGGCGGTGCGTCCGGTCGTGCCACCCTGTACCTACCCTTCGCCCAGAGCTTCAGCGGGCGCATGACGCTCGTCGTGCGAACCGCAGGCGACCCGTCCGCCCTGTCGCGGCCCCTCGCCCAGGTAACACGGGACCTGCTCCCCGACCTGGCGGCGCCGCTTGTCGTGCCCATGTCCCGCGCGTTGGCCGGCGCGCTACTGCCGCAACGGCTCGCGGCCGCGATCGCGCTCGCCCTCGGCGGCCTGGGACTGCTGCTGGCGCTCGGCGGGGTCTACGCCGTCGTCGCGATGTCGTTCGCGCGACGCCGCCGCGAGATGGCCATCCGGATGGCGGCCGGCGCCGGTCCGCGTCAGCTGACGCTGCTCGTCTTGCGCGAGACCAACGTGCTGGCCCTGGGCGGCGCCGGAGCGGGCCTGCTCCTCGCGGCGCTCGGTGGCTACGCCGTGCGCGGCTTCCTGCTCGGCGTGAGCGCCATCGATCCCACGACCCTGCTGAGCGCCGTGGCCTTGCTCGGCGGCGCCGTGCTGCTCGCGGGCCTGCCGGTGGCGCTCGGAGCCGCGAAGACCGATCCCTCGCGACTCCTGCGCGAGTAGCGCGCACCGAGCGGTCTCGCGACCCGCGAGCGGCAGGTGCTTGACCAGGCAGAGAGCGCGCTTCAGACTCGCGTCGTTTCGCAAGACATGCTGCACGTCGGGAGGGCTCGACCATGAAACCGTGTCCGTCTTGCGCCGAGCCGATCCAGGACGACGCCATCCAATGCCGATTCTGTGGCTCCTGGCTCGACGGCAGAGCGCACACGGCGTCGCCGGCCCCCGCCACCCCGCCGCCCCTGCCGGCGCACAAGGACATCGGACAGGATGCCGTCATCCGCGCCCTGCTCCCGGTCGGCCGTTCGGGCTGGGCGATCGCGGCCGGCTACCTCGGTCTCTTCTCGCTGCTCGTAATTCCGGCGCCGTTCGCGATCTTCGCCGGGGTGATGGCGATCCGAGCGATCCAACGCGACCCACGCAAGCACGGGATGGGCCGCGCGATCTTCGGCATCGTCTTCGGCACGATCGGCACCATTGCCCTCGTCGCCGTGGTCGCCCTGGCGGTGTCGAAATAGCCGCACACCCGCTCCTCTATCGTCCCTTCGACCCGGCGTAGGAGAGACACCGACAGCCGAGTCGGAGTACACCGCATGGCCCGGTCCTCGAGGACGCCGTACGCTGAGCTCGTTCTGCTACGCCGGCATCGGGCCGGCGGGCGAAGAGCGAAAGGGCGAGACGATGTGGACCTCCGAAGTGATCGAACCAGACCTGCTCCCGAGTACGACCTCCAACGCGGCGCTCTCCGATCCGGCGCGGCGTGTTCTCCGATTCATCCAGGCGTGGGCTCCGGCAGAGAATGCTCCGATTTCGCCGACCTGTCTGGAGCCTCTCTTTGCCGCCGAGCCGCCCGGGGCCATGACCGGAGCGCTGACTGAGCTGTGCGCGAAGCACGTGCTGCGACGCACGGACGGCTGGCACTACGCCCTGCGCACGGCGGGCGGGGATCCAGCAACGGATCCGCGCGGCGCCGAGCTGGGCTTCTAGCGCAGCCAGATCTCGACGCGGCGGTTGCGGCTCCGACCGGCGGCGTCTTCGTTCGAGGCCACCGGCAGCGCGCTGCCGAACCCGTCCACCACCGCCGGGCGTATCCCTTCGGCGCGGAGCTCCTGTTCGACCGCCTGGGCGCGCGCTCGCGAGAGCCTGAGATTGCCATCGGTCGCGCCGGAGCCATCCGCGAAGCCGAACAGGAGTACCTCCCGCGTCCGCTCGGCCGGCTGCGACAGGTGCTCGAGAAGCCGGCCGATGTCGCGCAGCGCCTTGTTGTCGAGGCGCTCGCTGCCGCTCTCGAAACGGAAGTCGAGCGCCATCCGCGTGGCTCCACGGGTGGCGCGGGCGTACTCGGGCGGCACCGCGACCCCCTCCGGAGCCGGCGCCGCAATCGCGGCCGCGGCAGCGAGCCCTTGCCCCACGAAGCCCAGGGCGTCGACCACGGCCTGCCCCTCGTTCGAGAGGGCGAATCGGGTGAAGCGTGACACCCACGGATTGGCGCTGGTCGCCGCGGCATAGAGATACAGCCGTCGGGACAGAGCGTAGTCCTCGGTGCGCACGGTGAACACCGTCGGGCGATAAGCCACCGCACCGCGTTCGCCGATCTTCAGCGCCTTGCATTCCTTGGCATAAGCAAGCCCGACGAAACCGATGCCCTGGGCGTCGGCAGCGACGGCGACCGCCAGGGCCTGGCTGTCTTCGAAGCGCCGCGCGGTCGCGATCAGGGTGCGGTCGCGCAGGACGAGATTCTGGAACGTGTCGAAGGTGCCCGATCGATCGTCGCGCGCGTAGACGTGCACCGGCCCAGCCCCGCCGCCCACGGCCGACCAGTCCGTAATTCGGCCCGAGAACAGATCGCCCGCCTGATCCACGGTCAGCGCATCGACCGGACTTCCCGTCGCGACGACGATCGCGAGACCGTCCAGGCCGAGCACGTGCTCACTGCCGGACGAGGTGAGGTCGCCGAGCGCCGCGAGGCGCCGGCGTTCGTCGTCCTTGATGCGGCGCGAGGCCATGCCGATATCGGCCGAACCGAGCGCCAGGTCGGCGAAGGCCGTGCTGCTGCCATGCGCTTGGATCTCGATCGCCGTCGCCCTAGGCTCGCCGGGCAGCTTCCCTTCGACGGTCATTTCGTCCTCGGCGCCGGGCAGACGGCGCACCTCGGTGGCGCCCAGGCTGGCGAAGAAGCGCTCGGCGAGAGCCGGCGCGAGGTCGCGACCGATCGTGTTGGAGCCGTGCAATCGGAGCGCGACGATCGCTCTGCCCGCCTTGAGCGACGCGGACGTCGACGCGGCACTGGCGGTCGATCGCTCTTCGCGAGCGGGCTCGCCGGAACCGCCGCGCAGTCGCGCCAGCAGGCCGTCCCAGGAACGCTGCTCGGCGGGAAGGGCGCGCAACAGCGCCGTCGCCACCAGCGCCAGACCCACGGCAAACAGCAGGAGCTTTCCGAGGCCCGTGAGCTTCATGCGCAGCCGCTCCGCTTTCGTCGGCGCTCTTCAGGCATGCCCGACGACGAAGCCCGTCTGCGCGTCGTTCAACAGTCCGCGTAAGCGCTGCTCGCGCGCCGGGTCGTCGGCCAGGTCGCCGTCCTGCCCGGCGAGCGGCACCGTCGCGACGCGGCCGGAGGCCGTGTGCCGCAGCCAGAGTGAAACCGGCCGCGGCTCCCAGAGTCCATGCTCCTCGCGCAGGATGCGGACGGTGCACGCACCATGCGTCATGTCGTCCGCGATCTGCTTCGCCCACTCGTAGCGCACCTGATGAAAGCTGGCCATCGGCGTTGCCTCCCCGGCGGATTTGCGTTGACGGACCGCACCGATTATTGCCGTCAGGAAAGCGCGCGGCACGGCTCCGCGCCGACTGTCACGCACCTGTCACGCGCCGGTGTCAGGCCGCCGTCACCGCGACGTGACGGCGTCGTCGCGGTTCCTCGCTAGCCTTGCGCTCGCGCCGAATGCGGCGGACACCATGGGCTCAGGATTCACCGCTTCCTTGACCACTGCCTCGTTGCTCGGCGATCTGCCCGGGCACCGGGAAGCGCTGCAGCTCTCCGATCGCGGCAAGGCCGCCGGCGAGGCCTTCGCGCGTGACGCCGGGCTGCCGGGAATTCTGCTCGGCGAGGACGGGCGCTTCCGCACCGCGGTGTCGCGCCGCTACTACCTCGACGCCATCGGGCGCTACTGCGGCATGGACCTCTACCATCCCCGCCCGCTGCACTTCCTCATGGCGCGCTACCAGGAGCTCGGTGGGCCGCTCGTCCTCCACTCCAGCACCCCGATCGCCGAAGCGGTGCAGCGCGGGCTCGAGCGCCCGCGCGAGTTGGTATACGAACCCCTGGTGGTCGCCGAGGAGGCGCGCCCGCTGCCGCCTCTCGCGAGCGTGCGTCTGGTCGATTTCGAGGACCTGCTGGTGGCCGCTTCGCGTCTCACGACCCTGCGCGCGCTGGCGATGCGGCAGATCCTTTCCAGCGTGCGCGAAGGCCTCATGCTCCTGGATCGCGAGCTGCGCGTCGCGCCCGAATACTCCGACTCGGTCGAGACGCTGCTCGGCGCATCCGGCCTCGCCGGCCAGCCGTTCACCGAAATCCTCGCCCGCTGCCTCGACCCCGAACGCGCCGAGGTCGCGGGCGAGTTCGCCGAGACGCTGTTCAACCCGCGCGTCATCGAGTCCTTGGTCGAGAAGATCAATCCGCTGCGCCGCGTTGCGACCTCGACCGGTCGCGTGCTGGCCTTCTCGTTTGCTCGCCGGCGCGGGCGCCAAGGCATCGAGGGCCTGTTGGTGCGCATCGAGGACGTGACGCGGGAGGAGATCCTCGGCCAGGAGCTCGAGCTCGAGCGCCGGCGGGCAGAGGAACAGGTGCAGTTGGCCGCCGCGCTGGTGCGCAGCGACCCGGAGCAACTGACCACGTTTCTCGACCGCGTCGGCCGCGCCGCCCTGGATCTGCGTCGGGCCACGCCTGGGTGCTCGCTCCCGCCGGCGCCTCAAATCGCCTCGCTGCGCCGGGCGCTGCATGGCGCGAAGGGTGACGCCGGGATGCTGGGACTTCAGCCCTTGGCAACGGCACTCCACGCCGTGGAATCGGGGCTGGCCGCCGAGAGCGACGCGGCGGGCGCGGCCGTGCAGGCGGCGCTGGGGCGCCTCGATCAGCTTCTAGACACCGTCACCGACTTGCTGCGGCGCTTTTCCGGCCTGCGTCGCGCAGTCCGCCCGCCGGCGACTCCGGACGATCAAGCGATTGCTAGCTTGGTCGCCAGCGCCGAGCGCTTTACCAGCCAGTTGGCGCGCGACCTGGGCAAGGAAGCTCGCCTAGTGGCGCGAGTGCCCGCAGACCTACTCGATCGGCCGCAACGGGAGCTGCTCGGTGAGGCGGTCGCGCAGTTCGTTCGCAACGCTCTGGTACACGGCGTGGAGCCGGTGGACGAACGCGCGCAAGCCGGCAAGCCGCCGACCGCCACGTTGCAGCTCGTGGCGCGAGCTCGCGCTGGCGGCGGAGTCGAGATCGTCTTCCAGGATGACGGACGCGGATTGGATCTCGCCGGTCTCGAGGCGCGTGCCGCCACCATCGGCACACGGCTACCGCGGGCCGAGGACCCGCGAACGCTGGTCTTCGAGCCCGGGCTGTCGACCGCCCACACGGTCAACGAGCATGCCGGCCGCGGCGTCGGTCTGGACGCCGTTCGGCAGCGCGTGCTCGCCGCCGGCGGCAGCGTCGCAGTGCACTCGGAAGCGGGACGATACTGCGCCTTCCGCATCCTGCTCCCAGCTCGAGCCGCGGGAGCGCCATGAAGATCCTCGTCGTGGACGACTCGCTGGTGGTTCGCAACGCCGTCGCCCGGTGCGCCGCGGCGTCGGCGATCCATGACGTCGCGCGTGCAGAGAACGGCGAGGAGGCAATTGCATTGTTCGACGCTCTCAGGCCCGAATTGGTGACCATGGACCTGACGATGCCCAAGCTCGACGGGCTGGCGGCCATCTCTGCCATCCAAAGGATCGAGCCCATCACGTCGATCCTGGTCGTCTCGGCGCTCAACAGCCAACGATCGGCGGTCGACGCCATCCGGCGCGGCGCCTGTGGCTTCCTCACTAAGCCGTTTACCGACCGCGAGCTGGAAAACACACTCGCACAGCTCGT